>Ga0137416_10000034_pt1 | contig 47386 bp, 45 predicted proteins | sample CZODoug3_1_1_16f_FD_108282 | JGI IMG/M metagenome (GOLD analysis project Ga0137416, IMG submission 108282) | Vadose zone soil fungal communities from Angelo Coast Range Reserve, California, USA - CZODoug3_1_1_16fungal (Illumina Assembly) | ecosystem: Environmental > Terrestrial > Soil > Vadose...
ATGACCATTGCGAACAGCGTGCGCAGCGATCCCTCCTCAGTAATCGCGCCTGCGAAGGCTGAAAAAGTAGAAGACCTGATTCGCCACCGTGGGCGTCAGCGCCACTTCGAAGACGGAATCGGCGCGGCGCGAGACATCGTCGGGATCCGTGAGATCGGCGACGCGTTCGTAGATGCGGCCGAGCTGGGGGTGCCGGCCCTGGCGCGTCACGTTCTCGCTGCCGTAGCGGAATGGATGGGAGCTGGCGATGGCGACGAGCGTTCCGGCCTCGCGCAGGCGGCGCAGCGTCAGACGCACTCCCGCGTGGGCATCGCAGCTCGAGAGCGTGATGCTGCTCGGCGACTCGGGGCTGGCGAGCATGACCTCCTGTGGGCGCTCGACGCCGGGCTCGCGGGGCGGGCAGACAGGGCCGTCGAACTGGCCGAAGGGAGCTTCGCTGCGCAGCCGCGACAGCGCCTCGCACGCTTCCTGCGCGCAGCGGTCCAGCTTCTGTACCCACTCGTCGCTGAATCCGAAGGGGGGCGGAAATTCCAGCCTGTGGCTCTCGGGGGGCGCCGGCTCCGCAAGCTCCGGACGGCGCAGCCCGAAGAGCCTGCGCACCGAGGCGGCGACTTCATCGGGGCACTTGCCGGCGCGCACCGGGCAGAGGCGGTCCTTCGCGGCATGCTTGTCCAGCGCGTCGCGATATGCCGCCCGCAGGCGCCTGCGGACCTCGCGCGCGGTCAACAGATGATTCCCGCAGACCAGCGGCTGCGGAACCAGATCGAGGATGCGCGTCCCGCCCTCGACGAAGACCTTGTAGCTGACGACCGAGGCGACGCGCCGTTGGACGTTCTCGGCATCGAACACCTTGCAGAGCAGCTGCGAGGTGCGGGCGAGGATCGCCCGCGCCACCTCGTCGTGGTCGCGGCGAAGGTCCGTGGCCGTGAGCACCTCCTCGAGCCGCTCCGCGATCGGTCCGAGCTCCTTCTCCTCCAGTCCCTGGAACAAGGCCGCGACGTCGGGCTGCGGCGCCTCGCAGAGCAGCTCGGTGGAATGCCGCAGGGCCTCGCGGGCGCTGGAGACGTCGGCCGCGCGGGCGATGCGCAGCCGCCGCTCGTCGATCCCGAGCAGCCTGGCTACGGCCGATGCGTCCTCCGCCGCGTCGCGCACGGGCGCCGCTCCTCCGGGACCGATGCAGCGTTTGCCGCGAATGGGTGGCGACCAGTCGCGGATGCGCAGTGAGGAGCGGCGTGAGAGTCCCGGAATGGGCAAGGCCGAGCCAGGGCGCGGATTCACCCACTCCAGGCGGGTTCGCGCGTCGCCCAGGTCGCCGATCGGCGGCAGCGCAGAGAGCCGCTGCCCGAGCGCGGTGGGATCCGGCGCGAGCGCGACCGCGATCCATCTCGCCGCGATGCGCCTGTCGTCCGGGGGCAGCGCCGCCGCCTGGCCGGCGGCATCGAGATGCAGTGCGGCCGAGCGCAGCCTGCCGGCGGAGCCCACGCGCAGCGAAGAAGGCCACCCGGCCGCTCGCGCCGAGGCCGCGACGTCGTCTTTCAGGGCGGCGCCGGCCGCTTCCCAAGTGCGAAGCACCGCCGCGGCGTCGGGCACGTCCGGCTCTGCGCCGTAGAGGAGGGCGCGCGCGCCGTCGAGCTGCGCCAGGGCCGTCTGGACCGAGCGGAGCGATTCATCGAGCGCGACGCCGCAGCGCCTGGCCTCGGCGGACATGGACTCGGCGAGATCGCGCAGCGCCGCTCCCAGCCGGGTTGCGGGTTCGCGCGCCTGCGAGGTGTACGCGCCGTCGATCGCGGCCGCCTCCTGCATCGCGCGCGCGAAGAAGGCGTCCAGCGCTTCGCGCGCGCCGAACAGCCCGGTCAGCTCGACGTCGAGGCGGCAGGCCTTGCAATCGCGCCGCGGCCATCCGTCCCGCGCGTGCGGGGGCCGCGAGAGCACGATGGTGATCGACCGCTGTCCCGGGCCGGGCGACACGTCCAGCACCTTGTCGAACTCCGGATTCCGATCCGCCGACAGCTCCAGCGACGCCGCGAATCGCGGATGGCGCACCAGGACGCGCAGCTTGCCGAGCACGGGCGGGACGTCGTCGATCGTCATCCGCAGGTCGCCGAGCTCGCCCTCCGGCGGCACCTGCACCTCCTGCGAGATGAGGACGCTTTCGCAGCGCAGGCCCTGCGCCGGACGGGGCGCGGCCGTCGAGCTGCGCAGCGACTGCAGCGGCGCCGAGGAGCATCCGCCGAGCGCGAAGAGCAGGAGCAGGAGGAGCGCGGCGATCACCGCGGCGAGCGGCGCCGGCCGGCGCAGGCGCCAGCGGGCGCTCCAGGGGTGCGCCTCGGGGTCCAGCGCCAACCGCCAGATGGTCAGCGGCCAGGAGACGCGGACGAGACCATCGTCGGGCGCGGGAAGCGCGGTCGCGACCACGATGCGGCCGCTTTCCGCGGGCGGCGTTCCGGCGGTTGCGCCGAGCGCGCTCATGGGCTGCCGAGAAGCTCCGAGGCTTCGAAGATGCGCTGCAGATCGGAGGGCAAGAGCGGAGCGACGCTGCTCGCGCGGCCGGCGAATTCCGGCGTGCAGGGGCGGACCGGTTCGGGAAAGCCACGCGCGGAGAGCCGCGCCTCGGTGGTGCGGCCGGAGAACTGGGTCCGCTCGCCGTGCTCGCGGCGCCGGTTGTGCGCCCGCTCGACCGCCGAGTACACCGCGAGCGGGTGCGCCAGCGGGTGCAGCGAAGAGAGCGCGTCGACGTCCAGGGCCAGCACGCCTTCCTCGTCGCGGCGGCCGACCAGGTCGTCGAGCACCGCGGCCTCCGCGACCGCGAGCTGCTGATCGAACAGCCGCGTTTGGCTCGGATCGATCGCCGTGCGGAAGGCGGCGCGCTCGCGGGGATCCGCGAGCTGCGCGAGCGCCACGAGAAAGCCGGCGTCGAACTCGCGCACGGCCCACAGCTCGCTCCCTTTCGCCAGCAGCGGGATGCACAGCCGCGAGAGGGCGTCGAGGTACTCGGCGCGCCGCGCCGGCCTGGTCCGGCCGGCGGGCGCGAGGATGAGGATGGGACGCGGCCCCTCCCGCCACCCGTGCGGCATGGCTTCGAGGGCCTGCGGCGTGAGCTCGATGAAGATGTCTTCCGCGAGGGGCCTCGCCAGCAGCACGTGTCGGACCAGCAGCAGCGGCTCCGCATGCCCGAACAGCCACGGTTCGAGGACTTCGCGCTCGGCGCGGCTGAGGCCGTCGAAGTCGATCAGACCGAGCCACGGGCCCGGGAGCCATTCCAACGCCGGCCTGCCGCGGACGCGCGTTCCCGGACCGGGTGCGCCGGCGGCCGCGCATGCCCCGGCAGTCACGGAGAGCATCCGCGTCCAGGTCGCTGCGACGTTCAGGGGGACCATGGGGACCTCGTGCGATGCCGTACGTTTCACGAAGCAAAAAAATCGTGAGGCCAAGGGTCAGAGCGCGGAGAGCAGTTGTTGAAATCCTCCTATGTGCCGGTACTTCCTCACGTTCCTGAACAGCGCTCCCAACTCCTCCGGGCTTGCCGGCGCCGCGGGGGAATCCGCCAGCAGCGCGAGCCCGCCCGGGTGCGCCCGGGCGGAAGCGACGATGCGGGCGCAGAGGGCGGAGGCATCCGCGAGGCCGACCCGCGCACGGCCCGCGGCGGCCACGAAGGCCGCAAGCTGTCCGGGCTCGAGGCCCCAGTGGGAGGGAAGGGAGGAGCACAGGCGCTGCAGATCGCCGCGCAGGTCGTCGGGCCTTGCGAGGAAGAGCCGGAGGGCGGCGTGACGGCAAGTGGCCGGATTGCGCGCCCACTCCGGGCTGAGCAGGTGCAGCACGAGCGTGATCGCCACCTGGGGAGTGAGCGCCGGCTGGGGGCGCGCGCTCGCGCGCAGCAGAGCGAACCAGTCCGATTCCGGCACTCGCGCGAGCTCGCCGGACGCCGGAAGCCGGGGCCGCAGGCGCGCGTCCACGCAGTGGAACGCGAGCGCGAAGGCTGCGTCGGAGAGCAGTGTCTCCAGCTCGCCGACGGCCTGCTCCGGCGAAGCGGCAACCGGCTCCGCCGCGATGGTGGAGAAATCCGGGTCCACTTCGTGCGCGCCGTCGTCTTCGAGCGTGACCGCGATCGCCGAGACGGCGAAGCCGGGCAACGCCTCGAAATCGGCCAGCCAGTGCGCGAGATCCTGCCAGAGCGTCTGCTCGATCTCGAAGCCTGGGGCTCCGCTCTCTTGTAGCCGCAGCCGGTGCCGGCCGAGCATCTGATCGACCCAAGGTCGCAGCCGCGGCGCCTTGTCGAGAAGCGCTTCCCACCGGTGCACCAGCTCGGCTCCGCTCGGGCTGGCTCCGGGCTCCGGCCACATCGACTCGGGGCGCATGCGGCGCACGTCAGGTCCTCTCCAGCAGCTCGCGGCCGTTCTCTTCCAGCCAGCGCGCCAGGTCCGGGAGGCGCGCGCGAGCGCGTTCGAGCATCTGAGAGGTGTCGCTCTCGCCGAGCTCGATGCCCAGACGCCGGAGCACGGTTGCCCCTTCGCGCGCGGGCATTCCGGACAGGGTTCCACGGATCAGGGTCGAGATCGCCTCCAGCATCTCGCCTCGCGGAAGCCCGGAAGCCGCGCTCGCGCCCAGCAGCCGGATGGCCAGATCGTCGGTGCGATCCGGAAGCCACTCCGAAGAGCCGAATCCTGCCTCGCCGAGGGGAGAGGAGAGGCCGCCCGCCGGTCCGCCGCGGCTGCGCCGCTCGCTCGCGGCGTGCGCGAGCAGCGCGAAGAAGCAGAGTCCGGCCATCTCCGGGGTGAGTACCTCTTCGCCCTGGGGGAGCAGACGTCCCGATGCGTCGATCCACGGCCAGGCGTGCGCGCCGGCTCCGGAAGCGAACCGAGCGAGCAGGGCGCGCGCGTGATCCTTCGTCCGCCGCTCCGTGGCGTTGCGCTTGAGGCGCTTGCGCGCGTTCGCGGCGGCGGCCTGGAGCAGGCTCGGCAGATACGCGCCCCGGACCTGCGTCCCGGAGCGGCCCGAGCGTCCGGTCGGGTAAGGCAGCCACAGGCGGTCCTGCACCAGCGCCCAAGCCGGGTCGTGCGGAAGGCCCGCGTGCCGGAACGCCGCGTATGCGGCCTGCGCGATCTTCAGCACACGGATCACGAAGGCCGCGAAGGGCTCGGCACGCAACGTGCGCTGCGCCACCCCGTGCAGTACCTGACGCAGCGTCGAGCGCGGCGTGCGCGATCCGAGCAGCCGTTGGGCGGTGGACTCCAGCTCGGAGATCGCCCGCAGCATCGCCCAGGCCAACTCGAACCCCTCGGATCTGCCCAGGGCAACCGCTGCTTCCGCCAGCCATTCCCTCGTCGCCACCGGGATGGTCGCCCGCGGGGATGCGGAGGAGCGCCACGACCCCGGGTCCATCGCCAGCGTGATGGCGGCGCCCGCGGCCGGGCCGAGGCCTTCCCGCACCTCGGGCGGGAAGAGCAAGGCCGCGTCCAGCTCGCCGCGGCGCCTTCCGCGCGTAGGCGCCCGGACGAACCAGGACGCGAGCGAAATCCCCGAGGGATGGCGCGGATCCCGCGCTTCGAACGCGAGGCGGAGGCAGGATTCGAGCTGCGGAAGTGGCTGCATCGCCCGGTTGTCCCCGCGTTCGGGTGTTCACGTGACCGCGCCCGGCCGTTTGCGGTCACCGGAAAGGACCGCTAGGAGATACGAACCAGACCGCGGGAGAATTCAACGGTGCGGATCGACGGCGCAGCGGAGCCCCTGGGGCCATCGGCAGATCCGGCGCTGCGCTGCGGAGGCTTCTTCGTCATCTGGCTCGACGATCGGCCCTCCGTGCGCCTCGTCTCCGGCGAGCGGCGGCTCGCGGCCGGCATTCCGGACGCCATCGTGGAAGCGCTCGCCGATGCCCCGAGGCTGCTGCGCGAGGCCCTTCGGGTATGCGCTCCCCGGCGGCCCTGGGATCGCGTCGAAGTGACCGTCACGCCGGGGGCGCGCACCGGGGGCGAGGCGCTCTCGCTGGGTTCGGGATGCATCCGGCTGTCGATCGGCGAGGAGACCCCCGCGGCGGACGCCGCCGCCATCGCGCGCCACGAGGGGCTGCACCTGCTGCTGGCGGCGGCGCTGCGCGGAGGCGAGAAGTGGTGCGATCCGGAGCTCGCCTTCGCCGACTGGATCGTGCGCGGAATCGAAGGCGGACCCGCATCCGGCGCGCCCCGGCTCCGGGCGCCGGCGGGTCTGCTGGATCCACTGCCGGCCTCGCGCCTTGACGTGCAGCGACGCCTGCAGGCGCTCGGGGCCGATCCCGCGGCCGCGCGTCGTTCGTTTGGCGAGGCGCTCCTTGCGGCGCTTCAGGGCATGGCGGGAGCCGGTCCGGCCGATACGGTGGAACAGAAGCAACTCTGGCTCGCGGAGGCGGCGCTCGGGGCGCACTTCCTCGAGGCAGCCGGGAGGCTGTGGACGCAGGACGCCGACGCGCTGCGGCCCATCCTGCTCGACGACTGGTTGATCGACTACGAGCAGTACGCGCGCGGCGTGGCGAACCCGCCTCGCGGCACCGGCCATCTCTGGCGCATCGCGGATGGGGGCTGGAGCCGCGACGCCATCGTGCGCCTTTCCGTCGCGGCGCAGGCTCTGCAGCGCGACGATCATTGCGTGTTCGCCGAGGTCGCGCCGCCGCACGATGCCGTGGTGTGGAAGAACCGCGGCCGGGTGCGCCTGCCGCTGGTCTCGACCGATGCAGGCGCGCGCCCGCCATCGCTCCATGGCTTCCGGGCCGCCCTGCGGGCGTTGGACGCCGGGGCGCGTGCAAGCGCGCTCGTCGAGGAGGCCGCGAGGGGAGCAGAGGCCCTCGAGGCGCGCGCGCTGTGGCCCCGCATCCTCGCCCGCCTGCTCGCCTCCGGCCTGCCGTGGCCCGAGGTCGCACCCGCGGCCGTGCCCTCGGTGCAGGTGATCGACAGCGCAGCATTCGCGCAGTGGGCCGATGCGGCCGAGGCGTTGCGATCGGTCGTCGGCGACCGGGGTTCATGGCTGCCGCGGGTGTTGCCGCCGCAGCCCGTGGCGACGCTGGCCCGCGCTCCGGCACCCGCAGCGTCCATCCTCCTCGTGCACGCCGGCTCTCCGTCCGCCGGTTCGTTGCTCGCGGCCCGGCAGCTCGCGGCGAGCATTCCCGTCCGCGGCGCGGTCTTCTACGGAGACCTGGGTGGCGGCGCGGCTTACGAGCAGCTTCCGGATCTCGACGCTCCGCTCGACCCGCGATACCGGGAGGAGATCTGGGTTGCGGGACGGGTGCCAGCGCGGCTCGAGGACCTCCCCTGCCTGGCGGACGAGGCGACGGCAACCGGGCGCCTTTCCACGCCGCTCTCGCATTTGCTCTCGATCACGGCGATCGGGCTCGAGGAGTGCCATTATCCGCGCGCGCCCGCTCCCGCGCCTCGCGCAGAGCCAGCTTGAACCGCAAGGCGTAGGAAGCGGTGGAGCCGGGAATTGCCACCAGCCGCAGATCCGCCGCCTGCGCGAAGGCGCGCGGGGCCTTGCCCCAGTTGTACGCCAGCGCGGCGAAGGTCTCGCGGTCGAGCGGGCCGCGCCAGCCCGCGGCGCGGAGCGCACGATTCCTTCCCGCCCGCGAGAACCGCGCCTCCCAGCGACGCCAGGCGGCCTTGTAGATCCGCGCCGCCGCGATGGCGTTGATCCGGGGGTCCCAGAGGAGCAGGGGCGAGTCGAGCCTGAAGATCCCCGCCCACCACGGCATCACCTGGAAGGGACCCAACTCGCAGGACCTTCCCAGCGCGGGCTGCAGCGTGGTCTCCGTCATCCCCAGCGCCTCGAGCGCGTACGGGTCGACGCCCTCTTCGCGCGCGACCTGGTGGACGAGAGCGCGCAGCCACTCCCGCAGCTCCGGGTCGTCGGGCCCCTGCGCCCCGCTCGCTCTGGCACAGGGCTCGGAAACGGCCGCGGCGCCGGCCCGCGAGACGAGGGCCAGCGCCGTGGCGAAGAGAACGGCGCGGGTCACCGGTATGGATCGGAGGCCGGCGTGACGCTGCGGCGGGCGACGGACACGAGCGGCGCGACCGGCGACGGCAACGAGCGCGGTGCTCCCTGGCCGTCCTGCTGCGTCGCCACCTCGGTCGCGAGGCGAGCCGCGGCGCGCTGGGTGACCGCCGCCATCACCCGGGCGCGCAGGGCGAGCAGGCCGGCCTTGCGCCGCAGCGCGTACAGGCTGAGACCGCCGTCGGGGCCTCCGGCCTCGAGCGTGCCCTTCACCAATGCGGAGATCTCGTCCTGCAGCGCCTTGTCGGCGGGATCGCCCTGCTGGCAGGTCTCTGGCGAGAGGAAGCAGGCGGAGTTCGTCAGCCGTTCGTCGCGGTCGGCGGCGCGGATCTGCTCCTCCGCCTCGCGCGCCAGGCCTCCGGCCACCGTTCCGTCGCCGCCGCTGGAGCCTTCGGCTCCATCCGCATCCATCGAGTCCACGTCGCGGAGCACGCCTTCGTAGATCCCCCGCGCCTGGTCGAGGTCCTTCTTGTACGCGGCGAGGAACTTCGCGTGCGCCGCCTGGACGGTGCGGCCGTGCGTCCCGCCCTGGGCGACCTCGTTCTTCCACGCCTGGTAGAGACGCCGCGTCCCTTCGCTGCGCTCGACGCCGGCGGCCTGGCCGAGCTTGACCCAGGCGCGGCTGACGCGCAGCGCGGGGCTGTCTTCGGTTTCCGCCCACTTGCCGTCCGCGGCCTGGACCGGAGGCAGAGGGATGGGCGGCAGGGGATAGGTGACGGATTCGGTGGCTTTGATCGGCTTGAACTCGTCAGCGGCGCGGGCGGGAACGGCGGCGGAGAGCGCGAGGAGGAGAAGGGCGCGGTTCATGTGCGGCTCCAGTCGGGTGGACATCGGTCAGGGGCTGCCGCCGTTGCCGGCGCGCAGCACGGGGGCGAGCGTCTGGAGGATCTGCTCCTGGTCGGAGGGCGGCGGAGGCTTCTGCGCCGTCTGCATGGCGGCGATCTGCGAGCGCGCCGCGCCGAGCTGCTTCTGCAGATCGTCGATCTGCTTGCGGTAGGCGGCGGCCTGCGCCTGGGCCGACTTCGTGCGGGCGAGCTCGCGATCGAACTCGGCGCGCGCGACCATCGCGACGTTCTTCGCGGCCGCGACCGCGCTGCCGAGAACATTCGGGCTCTCGGGAGCCTTCGCGGCGGCGGGAACGGGCTTTGCCGCCTCCGCGGGAGCAGCCGGCTTCACCTCCGCGATGGCCGCCACGGCGGCGGCGGGACGCACTGCCGCCGGGGCGGGAGCGCGCCGCGCGACCCAGATCAAGCCGACGACCAGCGCCGCGCCGGCCAGCGCCCAGATCCAGATGTGCCGTGAAGGAGCGCTCTCGATGGGCGGGAATTCGGGGCGTTCGTTGGACATGGGGATCTCCTTTCAGGGATTGTGCGCGACCGGGCGGACGGCCTGCACGCCGCGCAGGAAAGCGTCGTTGATCGCGTCGGCGGTGTCGGGCGCCGTCTCTCCGGCCAGGAAGGTGACCGGGGGCGCATCGTTCGCGTGCAGCACCCAGACGATGAGGAAGCCGCGCGAGCCGGGGTCGACCGGAGTGCGCAAAGGCGCGGTCATCTTCGGGCAGCGGTCGCGCAGCGAGCGCACGGCGTCGGCGGCGGCGCGGCCGGCCTCCTGCGACTTCTCCGCGGAGAGCAGCGCATACGCGTCGCGCAGCTTCTGCTTGCCTTCGCCGCAGGCGTCCGAGGAGCCCTGCCGGGCGGCGGTGAGGGCGCCGCAGCCCTGCAGGACGGCGTCCACGTTTCCGCTCGTGCGCAGCGCGGAATGCGTGACGCGCTTCGCGGAGGTGCAGGCGCGCTCGATCAGCCGCGGTGAGCCGAGGTACACGCCCGCGCGGAAGAGCGGCAGCGCCATCGCCGAGGCGAGGACCTGGCTGGAGGCGGCGATGATCTCGTCCAACCCGGCGGCGGTCATCCGGCTGCCGAGATCGCGTTCCTGCTCGCGGCGGCGGATGTAGTTGTACGCGCTCTGATCGCTGTCGATGGGGCCGAGCGGGGCGATCTGCGGGCCGCGGCTCCCGTCGAGCCCCTTCTCCCAATCGCGCTCCGCGGAGGGCTGCGCCGCTTCCTCGTGCGCGCAGGCGAGGAGCGCGGCGAGCGAGAGGGTCAGGATGGTCTTGTGCATCGGGGGTCCTCCTGGTTCGCGAAAGCAAAAAAACCGGGTCGCGTCATCGAAGGGGCAGCTCCGGCAGGGGCGTTCCCGCGACGGCGTCGAGCAGCGGCCCGCCGTGTTCGGGCCCATAGACGGGCCAGGCGATCTCGAGCACCGAGCCGACGCGGCACCGCCAGGCTTCCTCCAACTCGGCGAAGAACCGTCCGGCGCGGGCCAGGGCATCGTCGTGGCGCGTTGGCGCGAGCGCAGCCCGATGGGTGGTTTCGAGGCGGAGCGGCGCCTGCAGCCAGCCGCCCGGAAGCCGCAGGGCAGGGACGCCCTGCAGGCGCGCGCGGGCCAGCGAGTAAGGCGCCAGAGCCGGTGGGCTCAGCGAAGTGAGCGGCCGATCGTACTCCGCGCAGATCGCGACCACGGGCGCGCGGCCGCGCGCGAGAAGGGCGCCGTCCTCCGCCCGCAAGGAGGCGTTGCCGACCAGCAGCGTGAGGGTGAACAGATCGGGTGACCAGCCCAGGGCGCAGGCGCGGGCGGGCTTGATCCGGAGGGGAAGAGAAAGCGCGGGAGCGGTGCGCTCGCCGGCCCCGGCCCGGCGCTGATCGCGCAGGAGCGCGAGCATCTCGTCGGCGCTCACGCGGCAGCCCCGCGCTGGAGGGTCTCGGCGAGCAGCGCATGCATGCGTGCGGCGTCAGCTTGCGCGCGGCGGGCCTGCGCTTCGGTCACCGCGAGGAGCGACTTCAGCGTGTGCAGGAGGACTTCCTCGGGGTCGCCGCCGCGCGCATCGCTGCCTTCCTCGTCGAGCCGCCGCGCGGCGAGGACGATCACCGGGCCGAGCAGCATGGGGAACGTCCCTCCGACCATCAGGAAGTACGCGTAGCTGATCTCGCGGTATGCGCGCGCCATCGTCTGGGCCAGCACCTCGGCGCCGGCCTGCGTTCCCATCGCGTCACCGAGGGCGCCCATGCCGAGGGCGCCGACCAGCGTGCTCATCCCCAGGCCGAGCCCCGGCCCGAGCAGCATCATGGTCATCGCCACCGGGCGGACCTGCTTCTGCCAGATCTCGGCCCGCCTTGCGGCGCGGATGCGGCGCGCCTCGGACGAGATCCCCGGCGCGACCCGCTCGGCCTGCGCGCGCAGCGCCTGCGAAACGACCCAACCGAGGATCGCGATCTGCACCAGATTGATCAGGAGCAACAGCGGCGCCCCGCCGTACGTGTCGATCGAGTAGCGCCAGAACCGGGCGTAGAGCCCCATCACCGCCTCCTTCCCGCCCGACAAGCAAAAAATCAGGGACACCATACGCAACTCCTCATGCCAGCTCGTTTGGCACGGCGAATTGCGTATGGTGTCCCCGGTTTTTTTGCTGTTGCGGCATGCGCATCGCGGTGCTGGCCGCCGTGCTGATGCTCGCCGCACCCGCGGATCCAGCGGTGCGGCGCGCGCCGTGGCTCCTCTTTCCCATCGACGTTCGCCGCTTCGATCGCATCTCTTCGCCGTTCGGCGTTCGCCGGTTGGGCGGACATCGGCGGCTGCACCGCGGGGTCGACCTGGTCGCGCCAGCGGGCTCGTTGGTGGTGGCCGCTCGCGAAGGAACGGTGACGGATGCGGGCCGCGCCCGAGCCTGCGGCTGGTACGTCACCATGGAGCACGAGAACGGCTGGCGCACCGTGTACTGCCACTTGCGATCGGACCCGCGGCGCCTGGGAATCTCTGAAGGACTTCACGTTCCCGCGATGGGCGTCGTCGGGGAAGTCGGCAGCACCGGCCACTCGACGGGCCCGCATCTGCATTTCTCGCTCCTCGATCATCGGGGAGAGGCGCGGGACCCGCTCCTGGCGCTCTACACGCCGGCGGAGACCCTGCGCCTGCTCAAGCGGATGGGGCTGGCGAAATGATCGCGCTCGCCCCAAGGGTCCGGGCAGCCGTCGCCCGCCTCCCCCGGCATGGGGTCGTGGCCGGCGGCGTCGGCGCGCTCGTGGCCTCGGTCGCCATCGTGCTCCTCTCGCCGCTCTCGCTGGCCGGTGGAGAGCGGGCCCAGCAGGGGGCGGCGCTTTTCGCCGCCGATCTGGCGGCTTATCGCGCAGCGCCGCCGGACCTGCGGTCGGCGTCCCTGGTGGCGGCGGCGACGGCGGGATACGAGGACCGCGCCTTCTTCCGGCGGCCGCGGTGGGTCCCCCCGCTCAGCCCCTCGGGACTGATCCGCGCCGTCGTGCGAAACCTGCGCGGAATCCCGCAGGGCGGCTCGACCATCCCGCGGCAGCTCGCGAAGCTCTATCTGCGCACCGGGCGGCGCGCCGGCGTTCTCGACAAGGTCGAGGAGGCGATGTTCGCCACCTGGCTCGTTCGCCAGGCCGCGCCAGAAGAGGTCGCGGGGCTCTATCTCAACCTGAGCGCCGGCACGTCGATGGGAACGGTGCGGCGGCCGGGGGACGGCCTTCACCGGCTCTCGCTCGCCCTCTTCGGGCTGCCGCTGCGCAGGCTCTCACGCGAGGACCAGCTCGTGCTCGGGGCTTCGCCCCGCGGCGTGCAGTGGCTGCGCGCGCATCCGGCGATTTCGGCGCGCCGGATCGCCGCCACGCGCGAGTGGTTGATCTCGCAGGACCTCTGGGACGCGTCGGTGCGGTCGTACCTCGACGACTTCGACGTCGACTCCGCGGCCGCGTTCCGGTTCGTGGAGGGTTGGACGGAGCGTGTGGCGAGCGGGGAGGCCGCCACGGCCGATCTGGACCTGGTCGCCGCCATCGATCGGTTCCGGGAAGGGCTCTCGGAGACGCTGCAGGCGCAATTTCCCGGGACGGCGGTGCGCGCCGCGTTCGCGGCCCTCGGGTCGGACGGATCCGTCCTGGCGCGATCGGGCGCGGAATCCGCGCTGATGGCGGTCAATTACGGATCCGTCGCGAAGCTCGAGGCGCTGGATCTCGCGGTCGAGGCGTTCGGACCCGCGGCGGTGCGCGACCTGATGCTGCCTCCCGGCGGCTGCCTGCGCTGGATCTGGTCGACCAAGGATCTGCGCCGGTCGCATCCGTCGCGGTACTGCCCGACCGACGTCGCCCCGGCGACGCGCCCGATGGCGCTGGACGAGGCCGTCGCCCGTTCGATCAACTCGCTCACCGCACGCCACGCGATGCTGCTCCCGGCGCTCCTGGCCCAGCGGAGGCCCGATCTGCTGCGACAGATGGTGGCGGAGGTCTCCGCCCGGGAGCGCGCCTCACTCGACTCACCCGCGGACCGGGCGCTCGCAGGCGATCTGCTGGCCCAGCTCGGCGGCGCGATGCCTCCAGAAGCGATCGCGCCGGAGCTGTCGTACAGCGCCGCGGGCGTGGCGCTCTTCCGCTATCTGCGCGATCGCCGCGAGCTCGCGGGACTGCCCGCTGACCGGTTGCCGGAAGACCCGACGTCGCTGCTCGGCAACTCCTCCCGCGCGACCGCGGAGCAGATCGGCGCCTACCTGCATCGCAAGCTGTTCGCGAACGACGGCACCTGCGCGCTGAGCGACACCGGAGCGCTGCTCGCGCTGCGTCGCCGGGAAGGCACGTTGCGCTGGCTGGCCCAGCGCTGGCCCAAACTGGTCTTCAGCGGCAAGACCGGCTCGTCGCCTCACGACGACTCCGCGGTTGCCGCCGTCGGCCTCTGCCTGGACGCACGGCCCGTGGTCCTCGTCTCGGTGCTGCGGCCGCTGCAAGCGCCTCTGCCGGACGGGCTGCAGGGCTCGCTGCTGCTGCGCGGGATCGACGGATACCTGCGCGAGCTGGCGAGGCTCGATCGCAAGCCGGCCTCGGCGCTCTTGCCCACCTGGGCGGAGCAGGACGCGCAGCTCGCGGTGGAGGCGAGACCATGATGTCGCGATCGGGCCGGCCGGGCGGATTCGACGAGATGGAGGCGCTGATCTATCGCCTCTTCGCCGAGAAGCAGTTTGCCCTGGCGCTGCTCGCGCTGGTGATGGTTGCGCAGCTTCTCTCGGCCCAGTTCCTCCTGCTCCGGCTGACGCCGCCTTCGCAGCAGGCGCGGGCGGCGCCGGCCGCCTCGCAGCGCCTCGACGTCAAGTGCGACGCCGGAGCGGCGCGAACGCTGGGCGGAGAGGCGATGAGCCGCGAGGCTGCCCGGGGCAAGGTCGTGGTCATGCACCTCGCGGCGTCGGAGGAGGCCTGCTTGGCTCAGGTCACCTCCTCCGGTGCTGCCGAGCTGGTGGTGGGGATGAGCGCCGATGCACAGCCTGCAGGCCATTGAGGGTGCGGCGCCGCCGCGCCTCGTCCGCGCGGTATGCCTGCAGATGCTGGCGCTGGCGGGAGCGGCGCTGATCGCGGCGCTGCCGTGGCCGCACTCGCAGGTGACCGATGCTCCGCGTCCTGCCGAGCCGAAGAAGGCGGAGAGAAGGATCCGCATCGTGCAGCTGCCCCGGCCGCGGGTCGATCGCCCGCAGCCGCTACCGGCCGCGGCGAAGCCGGCGGCGCCGCCTCCGCCGTCTCCCGCAGCGCGCCCGCAGCCCTCGCCGGCGCCTCCGCTCGCTCGCATCGCCGCCGACTCCGAAGCGTTGCACGGGGTGCGCATGCGCGTGCTGGTGCCGCGCAGCCCCGGGGAATTGGCCTCTCACCTGCGCAATTCCGGCGGATGCCTCGTCGTCTCGCGGCTCGCAGGTGGAAGCGCCGAGGTGCTCTCCGTGCTCGCGCTCGACGCAGAGCGCGTGGTGGAGATGGCCGGGCCGCCCTGCGCCGGAGTGCCGCGGCTGCTGCGCGACGCGAACCTGAACGCGGCGCTGGGCGACCCCCTCGGCCGCGCCCGCGCCGCGTCGCCGGGGGACGAGGTGGTCCTGCAGATCATCCTCAGCCCCGGCCTGCACGAGACCGCCCGATCCGCACTGCTCGCTCGCTTCGGCGCCATCTCCGACGAGGAGATGGGCCGCCGCGCGGCGGAAAGCGGATACGAGCTGACCTGCTTCGCCGAGCCCGCGGGGGCGCTGCGATGCCAATGACCGTTTCGCCCGGGAGGTGCCGTATGAAGCCGCTCGTTCCATCGTTTGTCGCCGCCGGCATCGCGCTCGGCGCCGCAGGCGCGCAGGGCGTCGAGACCATCGCAGTGCTGGAGTTGCGCTCGCGCGCCAATCCCGTCGTAGCGGCGGAGCTCTCGGACCGCGTCCGGGAAGCCGTCCGCCGCGCGCTCCCGCAAGCTCGAGTCGTCGACAGCGAGGAGAATGCCGACTTCGTCATCGGCGGAAGGATCTCGCGCGGCGGCCTCGGCTACCGCGCCTGGCTGGAGCTCCGGGACCAGAGCGGCGACGTCCTGCAGCGGGCGTCCGCTACGGCGAGCAACCGGAGCGAGCTGGCGGAAGCGATCGACGGCGCCGCCGTCGACCTCGTTCGATCCCGCCAGGAGGCTGGAGGGCCCATCACCATCGCGCCGTTGCCCGCGGTGCCGGCCCCCGCCGAGCCGCCGGAAGACGCGCTCAACCTCGAGGCCGACGCGGGTGTCCTCGTAGCCTGGGATCGGGCGCGCCGGATCGAGGCGCACGGAAAGGAGAGCCCGCAGGACGCGGCGGCGGCGTGGCGCCGGGTGGCGGACATGCGCGGGCAGAACCCGTTCCGGGAGATCGCGCTCACCCGCGCCGCCGGGTGGGAAGCGTATGCGGCGGGGCGTCGCGCGCTCGACGCGCAGTTGGCGAGCGATACGGCACGCTTGCGGCGGGTGCTTCCGCTCGCGTCGGTGACGGATTCCGCGAAGATCGACCTGCTCGTGCGGTTCGCGGCCGCGCACGGTTTCGACAAGGTCTCGCCGCTGGTGGCGCTGCTGCCTTCGGCCGAGTTGCGGGCGCGGGCCGAGCTCTCGCTCGACTGCGAGGTGAAGGAGGCGCACGCGTGTGTCCAACTCGCGAACGCGGCGGACGAGGCCAAGGATGCGAAGGCGGCGCTGGACTATCTCGACCGGGCCTGCGCGGCGGGAGCGCCGAGCGCCTGTGCCGAGAGCGGCGATCGCTGGCTTCAGGGGGACCTGCGGGACCCGGCGCGCGCCGTCGCCGCCCTGCAGCGCGGTTGCGATGCCGCGAACGCCGCCGCTTGCGTGCGGCTGGCGCGCGTCTACGAAGAAGGCGACGGCGCCCCGCCGAACGCGAAGACGGCTGTGGACTTGCGCGAGAAGGCCTGCGCCGCGGGAGACGGCAAGAGCTGCCGCCGGCTGGCGGGCATGAGCGAGGAGCCGGCCCGCGTGGCTGACCTTCTCCGGAAAGGATGCGAAGGTGGGGACGCCCTCTCCTGCGCACTCTCGACGAAAGAACCCGCCATCGTCCAGCGGCAGCTCCAGGAGGCGGCGGCCGGCGTGGCGAAGCCGGCGCCGATCGCGCGGCCGGCGTCTGCGACGGAGAAGCCGGCTGCGAAGCCTCCGCCGCCGCCTTCGCCGCGCACGGAGGTCGAGCCTTCACACGATCGCGCCGCGGCGGGCATGGCGATGGTGGCGTTCGGGGCGCTCGCCGCCACCGCGGCGGTGATGATGAACTCGGACGACGCGCAGCCCCGGCGGGCCTTCCGGTCGGCACTCGTCGCCGGCTCGCAGCCGCAATCGGGTTCGAACCGCACGTTGACGCTGGTCTTCGGCGGCGCCGCGGCGCTGTCGGCGGGTGCGGGCCTGGTGCTGCTCTTCACCAAGCCGGACAAACCGCAGGCGCCCAAGGTCGGCGTGGGAGTGTCGCCGGCCGGCGTCGTCGTTTCGGGCAATTTCCGCTGACCGAAATCGGAGGTCCGCCCACTTCGCCGTTGCCGTCGCCGTCCACCTCAACGTCGACGTCAACCTGTCCGTTGTCGGCCCGCGCCTGACTGAGCGGCGTTGACTTGGACCGCCGTATTCCTCGTTGTCCAGTAGGACGCAGGGGCGGTGCCGTCAGCCTCTCCAGTGCCGGAGCGCCCGCCTGCGCGTGGCAGGCGCGTGCGGGCACCATGCCGGCGGCGTGAGCATGGAGCGGCGGAGAGCGACGCAAACCCGTACCAGCACGGCGCGTCCGAGGGGCAGGCCCCGCGCCTGTCAAGGCTTGTAAGTGCACGTCTCACCTCCTGATGTTTTTTCCGAAGGAGGCCGCCTTGACCCGTCGCGTTGTCATGTCGAAGCCGGTTCTGGAAGCGGCGCCGGAGTACGTCAAGCAGGAAGCTCGTCTGCGTTTCGAGGAGATCGCCGAAGGGCTGGAGGGCATTCCTCCGGACAGCTCGTTCTGGGCATCGGTCCGCGTCAGCCGCCTGTGTCTCGTCGTCCACGGCTGGTCGTTCTTCTACCCCCTCGATGTGGAGACGCTGCGCGTCACCGAAGTGCGCAAGTAGCACGCAGCTTGCAAAATTCCGGACGGGTGGCCACTGTTCCAGTGGCGCTGCGTAATACCCCTGACCAATCGGTCCGCCGTGGCGTACGTGGTGAATTACAGTGTCGATCTGGAGACGATTCCTGATCAAGCGCGGCAGGAAATCGGCCGGACGATGCAGCAGATCTCCGAGGCGGTGACGACGGTCCCGGCGGCGAGCCCGTTCTGGAGCTCGATGAAGGAATCGCTGCTTCAGATCGACGTCGAAGGATGGCGGGTGGTCTACCGGATCGACGTCGCGCGCCAACAGATCGACGTGGTCGAGCTGCACCAGCTCCACAAGTGAGTCGGAGCCCGCCGTGCTTGCTCAGCGCGGTGAGGCCGCGTCCACCGGGCGGGTCGCCGCAAGCAGCGCCTCATGGAGTGCGAGCAGGAGCATCGCCACGGCTGCTACGGCAGCGCCGATCGAGCGCAGATCCGTGGCGGCCGCGAGGAGGCCGAACAGCGAGGGGACGGCCGCCGATCCGAGCGTGGCGGCGCCGACCTGGAACCCGACGGCATGCGGCGCGAGGTGATGCCCGATTCGATCCGGCGTGCGCGACATGAGGGTCGGAAACATCGGCGCCAGACTTGCGCCGAGCAGGACGAGGCCGAGCCGCCCGAGCGCACCACCACTCGAGGCGAACAGCACGGCGCCCGCCAGCGCGGTCAGCGTGGCGCCGCGCAACAGGCGGTCCGGCCCGAGGCGATCCACGACGAACCCGAGGACCACGCGGCCGCCGAGGATGCTGCCCCAGTACGCGGCAGTCCATGCGCCCGCGGCCTCGATGTCGAGGCCGCGCGCCTCGCGCAGCACGGTGAAGCACCATTGACCGGTGCCCGCCTCCAGGCCGGTGTAGACGAAGAAGAGGATGATCTGCAGCCATACCCTGCCGGTTCGGAGCGCCTCCTCCGCGCTCGCGTGCAGTGCGCCGGTGCCGGCGGCGGCGCCGTCGTCTTCCCAGGCGCGACGAGTGACCGCGAACGCGAGGGCCATCGCGCCGAGGGCGCACGCGAGCAGGAGGTATCCGACCTGGTAGGAGACGCCGTGTGCAAGCACCGCCGTCATCATCGCAGGCCCCGCGGTGGCGCCGACGCTCCAGCAAGCGTGGAGCCAGTTCACGTGGCGCACCGGGATGTGCCGGGCGGCCCAGCCGTTCAGCGAGGCATCGATGGCGCCAGACCCGAGCCCGATCAAGGCGGCCATCGGCACGAACTGCGCCCAGCTCGACGCCGACGCGTAGCCGCAGAGTCCGACCGCGACGAACGCGCTGCTCGCGGCGAGGAGCCGGCCGACGCCGAGCCGCACGACGATGCGCCCGGCGAGGATGCTGGATACCGCGTATCCGACGACACCCACGGTCAGCACCGCGCCGAGGCCCGCCTGGGAGAGACCGAAGCGATCGCGAATCGACGGCCAGGCGACGCCGATGACGGTGTCCGGAAGGCCGAGCGAGATGAACGCGAGGTACGAGAGCGCGAGCAGCGGCAGGGGCGGGGTTTTCAAGCGGATCCTTGGGCGGCAGCAGGATACAGCGGCGGATCTCCGGCGGCTCGCCAAGATTTTGACGCCGCGACTTTGACGCGCGTGCCGCGTCCGCCACGAGTGCCCGCGCGATCACGATGGTTTTTCTCAGCCCGGAGCGCGGGAGCTTCCGGCACGGTGGTTGCGACGAAGCGTCTCATGGCCACTCTCCTGGTGATCGATGACGATGTGTACTTCCGGCGGGTGGTGACCACCTGTCTCCACCCGCGCCATGAAATCCTGCAGGTCTCCTGTTTGAAGGACGCGGATACGCTGCTGCGGGATCGCGGCGTGGATCTGCTCGTGGTCGACGGCCTGCTGCCGGATGGCGATGGACAGGACTTCATCGAGTGCTTCCGGCAGCGCGACACCAGGACCCCGATCCTGTTCATTTCGGCGTTCTTGAAGAATCATCTCGCGCTCGCGCGCTTGCCGCGAACGGGGACGCTCCACAAGCCAGTGCTCCCCGTGGATCTCGTCATGAAGGTGGAGAGCGCGCTGCGGGCCGCGGGCGTCGAGAGTTCACTGAGTCGGCAGGCGCAAGGAGAGCTGGAGGCGCTGCGGGAAGCGTACACCGCCGAGCTGCCAGAGCAGCTCGGCGGGATCGCCCTGGCCGTCCACCAGCTCCGCGTCGCTCCTTCCAGCGCGGCGCTCCGCGGCGTCGTGCGGCGTCGCGCGCACAGGGTCGCTGGGACCGCGGGCTCCTTCGGGTACGACGACATCGGCGATGCCTGTGCGCGGATCGAGCAAGGCGTCTTCTCGTTGGCGCACGATGAGCGTTCCGGTTGGCGCGAGATCGAGGAAGCCGTCTCGAGGATTGCGGCGTTCACGTCGTCGGGCCGCGCGGCGGCGGTTTGACCGATCCCCGACGAAAGGCCGCATGGAAGTCTCCCCGCCCGCCCTCGGCTCTGCTTATCTGCGCCGCAACGAGCGGGGGACAAAGTGGAATGGCCCGCCGAGCGCCCAAGACCGCATACTTCCTGAACCGCACCCTGAACCGGCTCGCCCTCATTGCGCAGGGCGTCCGCCTTCCGGCCACGGACGGACTCTGGGTGATGGTCGCCGACGCCGTGCGCGCCCCCTGGGAAATGACCGAGCTGCTGGCGCTCAGCTACCCGGAATGGATGAAGGAGAACCCCGCTTTCGTCGCCTTGTTGACCGATTTCGACGTGGACGAATTCGAACGGGACGTTCAGCGGCGCTGAACCTCGCTTTCCCGCGCGGCCGCGATGAGCGCGCGCGTGACGTCGTGGCGAGGCGCGCGCACCAGCGATGCGGCTTCCGCCAATTCCACGATCGCGCCGCGGGAGAGGATCGCGATGCGGTCGCAGAGAACCGCCGTGAACCGCAGATCGTGGGAGATGAAGAGGCATGCCAGCGAGGCCGAATGCCGCAGCTTGTCCAACAGATTCGCCATCTGCGCCTGAATCGAGACGTCCACCGCGCTGAGCGCTTCGTCGGCGACGAGCAAAGCCGGGGACGGCGCCAACGCCCGCGCCAGCGCCACGCGCTGGGCCTGGCCGCCGGACAGCTCGTGCGGATGCCGGTGGAGGACCTCCGGCCCCAGGTCCACCTCGCGCAGCAGCGCAAGGATCCGCTCCTCGAGGGCGTGCCTGCGCTCCAGGCGGTGGACCACGATCGGCTCAGCCAGGATGGAGAAGACGGTCATCCGCGGGTCGAGCGAGGTGGCGGGATCCTGGAAGACGATCTGCATCTCGCGCCTTGCCGCGCGTAGCTCGCGCCCGGACAGCGCCAGAAAGTCGCGCCCACGCCACCGGACGCGTCCGTCCGCCGGCTCGAGAAGCCGGAGCACGGCACGCGCCAACGTCGATTTGCCAGAGCCGCTCGCGCCGACGATGCCCAGCGTCTCTCCTGCGCCCAGCGCGAACGAGACGCGGTCGAGGACGCGAACGCCTCCGCGATGAACGCACAGATCCTCCACCTGGAGCAGCGGCTCGTTCACGGCGCATCCACCGGATGGAAACAGGCCAGTCCCCTGCCGTCGATCTCGATCAGCTCGGGCTCGCGCTTCGCGCAGTCGTCTTGCGCGCGCGGGCAACGGTTGCGGAAGCGGCAGCCGCCGGGGCGCTCCCACGGAGGCGGTGCGGAGCCGGCGATGGGCTGGAGGCGCACGGGTCCGGAGCTGCCCAGTGGCGGAGGAAGGCTGCGCAAGAGGCCGAGGGTGTACGGGTGCCGCGGGCTCGCGAGCAGCTCGGTCGTTCGTGCGCTCTCCACGATCCTCCCCGCGTACAAGACGGCGATCCTCGTGCAGAGGCTGGCCGCGGTGCCCAGGTCGTGGGTCGCGAGCAGGATGGATACGCCGCCCTCCTCCCGGAGGCCGCGGAGCAGATCGAGGATGCCGGCCTGCACGATCGCATCCAGGGCGCTGGTCGGTTCGTCCGCGACGAGGATCTCCGGCCGGCAGGCGACGGACATGGCGATCAGCGCGCGCTGGCGCATCCCGCCCGAGAGCTCGTGGGCGTAGCGATCCGCGTCGTTCGCCGTGAGCCCGACGGCCCGGAGCAGCTCCAATGTCATCGTGCGCGCGCCGCGGCGATCGACGGACTGGTGAGCGCGCACGGCTTCGCTGATCTGCGTGCCGATGCGCAAGACGGGATTGAGAGCGGCGAGCGGATCGTGGAATACCATCGCGATGCGGCGGCCGCGGATCCGGTTGAGCGCGTCCGGGCCCAAGCCGAGCAGGTCCTCTCCCGAGAGCTCCACGCGGCCCGAGACCTGCGCGCCGGACGGCAGCAGGCGCAAGAGCGAGAGTGCGACGGTGGTCTTGCCGCTGCCGGATTCGCCGATGAGGCCGAGCGCCTCCCCGTGTTCGAGATCGAACGAAATGCGGTCGACGGCGGAGAACGAGGCCTCTCCCGTTTGAAAACGCACAGTCAGATCCCGCACTCGCAGCATCGCGGCTGGTTTACCGGTCCGGAGGTGGGTGTCAAAGTCCAGCGGCCATGTGGAGTCGACCCGAATGCACGGACAATCCCTGACCGCCGACCTGCCGCCGACGCCTCGTGCCATGGAAGTGCCGCAGTTGGTGGGCGGGCGGTACCGGGTACTTGCTCCTCGCGGTTCGGGGGCCGAAGGTTCCGTCTATCTCGCGGTCGATCTCTTCACGGGTGAGGAAGTCGCCCTCAAGTGCGGGCCCGCCGGGCCGCTCGCCGCGGAATACCGCCGAAGCGCGACGCTGCAACATCCGCACCTGGCGCGCGCGCTCACTCTATGGCGTGGCGGCGGCACCTGCTCCCTGGCATTCGAGTACGGCGAGGAGGATCTCACCGCCCTGCGCGGTTTCTCTGAATCGGTGGTGGTGCGGTACGTCGCGGAGGTCGCGCGCGCGCTCGGTCACCTGCACCGGCGGGGCATCGTTCACGGCGATGTGAAACCGCAGAACGCGGTGCTTGCCGGTCCACCCCAGGCGCGCCGGGCGCTCCTGGTGGATGTCGGCCTCGCAGGCGCCGAGCCGGCGTCGCGAGGAAGCCTGGAGTACGCGGCTCCCGAAGTGCTCGAGGGCGCGCCGCCCGATGCGGCAGCAGATCTCTATTCGCTCGGTGTGACGCTGCACGAGCTGCTCTCCGGCGTGAATCCATTCGCGGCCCCCACTCCCGCAGAAGTGGTCCGCGCCCACTTCAACGGCGTGGCACCGGCGCGAGCCAGCGCCAGCGTGCAGGCCGTGCTGGACAAGCTCCTGGCCCGCGAACCGCGCTCTCGCTACGCGCAGGCGGACGAAGTGATCGAAGCGCTCGCCGCCGCCACGCGCCTCCCTCTGGAGAGCGAGGGCGAGGGGCTGGCGCGCGATCGTATCGGACTCGGTCTGCTCCAGGGACGGGAAGCCGAGCTCGCCCGCATCGAGGCAGCGGCCCAGCGCGTCGCCGGCGGCCGCGGGGCGCACATGCTGCTGGTCGGTCCACCGGGATCGGGCCGCTCGCGCCTGTTGCGCGAGTGCGGAGTCGTCGCGGAGCTTGCCGGCGTGCGCACGCTCCACCTGGAGCAGGGCACGACTCTCACGACCTTGTGCCGCTGGCTCGGCATCCTTGTCGGGGTTGGAACCCCGCTGGAGCCGTCGGTCGGCGCGGCGCGAGAGCGGCTGATCGCCGCCTGCGCGCAACATCCCCTTGCGCTCCTGGTGGATGACGCGGATCGCGCAAAAGATTGGTTGTGCGCATTGGTCCTCGCGCTGGCTCGCGATCCGGCGTGCAAGCAGAGGCCGCTCCTCGTGGTCGCCGTGGCCTCGCACCAGATCGATCCCTCCCTCGAGCGCGTGGAGCTGCGGCCCCTCGCGCCGGCCCAGGCGAAGGCCAAGGTGGTGGAGGTGGTCGGCGCGCGAAGCTGGGCGGGAGCCCTCGCCGATCGGCTGATCGCTGAAACGTCGAGCTACCCGCGCGAGCTGGAGAGTGCGATCCGCGATCTCGCCGACCGCAAGCTGCTGGCGAGGCGCCGCGGGCGCTGGGAGCTCGATCTCCTCCTCGCCGGCCCCGATCTCGCCGGCTGCGTGCCCCGGGAGGCGACGCGGAGGGCGCGGGCAGCCAGGCTGGAAGTACCGGCGGAGCAATGGCCCGATCTGGGGCTGACGGCGGTGCTCTGGCCGGAGATCGACGGCAGCGCCCTCGCTCGCGACGGTGATGATCTGATCGCTCGCGGCCTGCAGATCGCGGAGAGCTCCGGCCTGCGCTTTTCCAGCCTGGCCGCGCTGCGGGCGGCGGAAGGGGCCCTTTCGGGCACGCAACGGCGGCTCGCGCACTTCCGCGCCGCCGGACTCACGCACGATGCCGCAGCGCGGGCGCGCCATCTCTTCCGTGCGGGCGCGGGCGGGTGCGTGCGCGCGGCCCTGGCAGCAGCGCGTGAGCGGCTCCGTTCCGGGGCCCCGATCGAGGCGGCGCGGCTCTATCAGGTGGCGCGGGCAGGCCTGCGGCATCCGCTCTCGAGCTCGCGCGCGGCCCTGCTCTGCGAGCGCGCTGCGGACAGTCTCGAGCTGGCCGGGCATCCGGCCGCCGCCCGGCGGGAGTATGCACGGGCGCTCGGGCGGGGCGGCGATCCAGGGCGCATCTGGCAGAAGATCGCCAAGGCGCGCTGGCAGGAAGGCCGCTTCGAACAGGTGCTCGACGCGCTCGCGCGCGCGAAGTCCGCCGGAGCGGATCCGCTCGCGGTCACTACGGTCGAGGCGCGCGCGGAGGCGATGCGGGGCGACAATGCGCGCGCGGAGCAGTTGGCGGAGGCAGCACTGCCGCTCGCGCGCGAGAAGCGCGATGAGGAGGCGGCGACGCGGCTGCACCACTTGCTCGGCACTTGCGCCTGGCACAGAGGGGAGGCGCGGCGCGCAATCGCCGAGGAACGCGCGGCTGTGATCATCGCGCGGCGGCGGGGCGACCGTCGCGCCGAGGCCGACGCTCTCGCGGGCCTGGGCACCGCGTTCCGGCTGCGGGGAAACCATGAGCGTTCCGCCCGGGCGTCGGCGGGCGCGGTGGAGCTCTACAGCGCCCTGGGCGACGATCGCCAGGAAGCCATCGCCTGGAACAATCTCGGCATCTCCTACTACCTCGCGGGTGAGTGGGATCGCGCGCTCGAGGCCTGGGAAAAACTGAGCGGCAAGAAGGAACAGACCCTCGAGGAAGAGCTGCTCAACTTGAACAACCTCGGGTTCCTCTACCGCGAGCGCGGCGACTGGCCGCGCGCGCGGGAGCTGCTCAACCGCGCGCTGGCGAGGATCCGGCATGCGGGCGGTCACGCGCGGATCGAGGCGGTGGTGTGCGGCAACCTCGGCGAGATCGCAGCCCGGGAGGGGGATTCCGCGGCCGCGGAGGCGCTGTACCGGCAGACCGTGGAGATCGCGCGCCGGATCGGAGCCCGCGACGAGCTGCTCGAGACCGAGCGGCGGCTGGCCGAGCTCGACCTGCTGCTGCGGAATCCGGTCGCGGCGAGCGAGCGCGCTTCGGAAGCGCTCAAGCTCGCCGCGGAGCTCGGCAACACGGTCGAGCAAGGCAACCTCTGGCGCATCCTGGCCATCGCTGCCCGGGCGCGGGGTGACGCGGCCGCCGCTGCTGCCGCCCTGCGGACAGCGTGCGAGTCGCTGGAGCGCGCGGGCGCCAGGCTGGAGCTGGCCCGCGCCGATTGCGTGGCATGCCTGCTCGAGCTCGATCGGGGCGACCCGGTGCAGGCCGCGGCCGCCCTTCGCCGGGCGCGCACCCTGTTCGAGAGGCTCGGCGCGATGCCCGACTTGCGCGAGATCGAAAGGCTGGACAAGGACGTCGAGGCGCTGCAGCGCAGGTCGTTCTCGCACGTGGAGGCCCTCACGCAAGCGGCGCAGCGACTGGCGGCGCAAAGCGACCCCGAGGCGTTGCTCGAAGATGCTCTCGACGAAGCCCTGCTTCTCACCGGCGCCGAGCGGGGATTCATCCTCCTGCACGACGGAGAGGGCGAGCCGCGCGTCGCGGCGGTGCGCGGCGCCGCGGCGAATTCGACGTTGCGCATTTCCCGGACCGTGGCCAATCGCGTGCTGCGCACCGGGGAGATGGTCGCGGTTGCGGACATCGTCGGGCGCGAGGAACTGAGCGCGTGCCGGAGCATCCTCGACCTGGGGCTGCGCTCGGTGCTCTGCACGCCCATCCGCTCCGGTGGCCGGCAGCTGGGCATCCTCTACGTCGATTCGAGGCGGGTGGGATCGCTGCTCTCGGAGAAGGACCTCGGACTGCTCAGCGCGTTCGCCGCCCTGGCGGGCTCGGCGCTGCAGAACGCGCGCCTGATCGACGACCTGCGCCACAAGAGCGAGCTGCTCGCCCACATGGCCCACGAGTTCCGCTCGCCTCTGCAGGCGATCGCGCTGCGGGCCGGGATCGGGAAGGTGCGCCCCGCGACCGGGGAGGACCTGGAGGCCATCGCCTCGCAGTCGGCGCGGCTTTCGAAGATCGTCGAGCGCACGCTCGAGCTGTCGCGGATGGAGGCCGGCGCCTTGAACCTCGAGCGAACGAAGGTGGACCTGGCCGAAGTCGCGCGCACCGCGATCGCCGGCCTCGAGCCCATCGCCCGGATGAAGTCGATCGACCTGGCCCTCTCGATGGACGAGAACCTGCCGCCTGTGATCGGAGACTTCGAGCGCCTGGTCCAGGTGATCACGAACCTGGTGGGAAATGCCATCAAGTTCTCCGGCGAGGGAAGCCGCGTCTGGGTACGGCTGGCCGCCGGCGACCCGGTTCTTCCGGCGAAACCGCAGCCCCGCCTCGAGGTCGAGGGCGTTCCGCCGGCCGCCGCGTCCCAGCCGGCGCGGCCCAGCGCGCAGGTCATCGTCATCGACCGCGGACCCGGCATCTCCTCCGACGAGATCGGAAAGATCTTCACGCCGTTCTTCCGCGCCGGGAAGGGAGACGGCAGCGGCCTCGGGCTGGTGATCAGCCGCCAGATCGCCCGGGAGCACGGAGGAGAGATCCGCGTGAACAGCAAGCTGGGCGAAGGCACCACCTTCACGGTCGCGCTTCCCGGGGCACCATGATGCGCGTTCCCCTGCGTGAGCGGGCGCGGATCCTCATCGTGGAGGACGATCCGGACCAGGCGGAGGCGCTCTCGGCGGTGCTGGCGGCCGGAGAGCGGGAAATCCTCGTCGCCGCCGACGGCGAAACCGGACTCTCGCTGGCGCGCGCCGGAGTCGAGTTGATCGTCGCGGACTACATGCTCCCCGGCATGAACGGCGTGCAGATGGTGCGGCGGCTTCGGGAGGAGAAGATCGCGACTCCCGTGCTGATCGTCTCCGGCGAGGCCACCGTGGCCGTCGCCGTGGAAGCGATGAAGGCCGGCGTCCTCGACTTCGTACAGAAACCGTTCGACGTGGATTTCTTCCGGGTGCGGGTCACGCAGGCACTGGAGCTGGGACGCACGGCGCAGGAGCTCGAGGTCCTCAGGCGCAAGCTGCAACGGCGGGGCAAGCCGGAGCTGATCGTCGGCGTCTCGCCCGCCATCGCGCAGGTGAGATACCTGATCGAGTCCGTCGCGCGCACCGACGTGGACGTCGCCCTCTACGGCGAGACCGGGACGGGCAAGGAGCTCGCGGCACGCGAGGTCCACGAATACAGCCAGCGCGCCGGGGGCCCTTTCGTGGTGGTGGACTGCGCGGCGCTTCCCGAGCCCCTGCTGGAAAACGAGCTGTTCGGGCACGAGGCCGGGGCCTATACCGGCGCCGATCGGAAGGCGGCCGGTCTGTTCGCGGAGGCTGACGGCGGCACCGTTTTCATCGACGAGATCGGCGACATGCCGCTGCCGCTCCAATCCAAGCTGCTGCGCTTCCTGCAGACGAAGGAATTTCGCCGGGTGGGTGGATCGCGGCAGACGCGGGTCGACGTCCGCGTGGTGGCCGCGACCAACCGCGAGTTGGAGACGGAGGTGGTGCGAGGCCGGTTCCGGCAGGATCTCTTCTACCGGATCAACGTATTTCCGATCCGCCTTCCTCCCCTGCGCGATCGGCGCGAGGACGTGCCGCTGCTCGCGCACCATTTCCTTCGCGGGGTGGCCGCCGGAAGGGACGTCAGCCGGCCGATCGAAGGGTTCACGCCCGAGGCGCTGGCCGCTCTCGCCGCGCACGACTGGCCGGGCAACGTGCGGCAGCTGGAGAACGTCGTCCGGCGCCTGGTGGTCATGACCGAGGGTCCACGCATCGGAGTGAACGAGTGCCATGCGGTGCTGGGCGAACCGACGGCCACCGTCTCGCCTGCCGGCAACGTCGAGCCATTCCACCAGGCCAGGGCCGAAGTGCTGGCCAGATTCGAAAGGGCGTACCTGGGAAGCCTGCTGCAGGCCACCGGGGACAACGTGGCCGAGGCCGCGCGCCGCGCGGGACTCGATCGCAAGAACCTCTGGCTCAAGCTGAAACGGCACGGGATCGCCCGGGCACGGCTGTAGCGACGCCGCCCCACCTGGGGCGTGAGCACCACGCTCTCAAGTACTTGATTGCACTCGGCCGCGTGGCGCGCGCGCCCCACGCTGTCCTCTTGTGAAAATCGTAAGTGCCTGAATGCATTGATTCGGGCAATGGCCAACGAATTGCTGTCGACTTTGCGCCGATGCTCCCCCTGCGCAAAAATACCGTACCAGGCGCTCTCCTCGTCCTTGTCGCAGTGACGGGCGGGGCCTCCGCGGTCCCCAACGTCACGCAGGTGATCGACGGGTTGCCACAAGTGATCGCGCCTCAGCAGATCATCGTGCAGTGCAATCCGGCGGTCCTGCCGGTGCTCTGCACGACGGCCCTGAATACGGTGGGAGCGGTCGTGGCCATGGTAGGGCAGACTGCCTTCGACCTCGCCGTCCTGCCGGACGGTGTCAGCCTGCAGGACGCGCTGGATACGCTGCGCGCATTGCCGGGGATCTCCTCGGCGGAGCCGAATCGGATCCTCATCGGCAGCAGCGCATACCCGCAGACTTGGAATTTCCCCGCCATGGACGCGCCCGGCGATGCGACCCTTCTGCCTGCGAGCACGATTGCCTCTGCGAGCGCGAATGCTCCTGTCGTGGCGGTGCTCGACACCGGAATCGCCTACCGGGCGGATTGGTGGGGCATGTACGCGCGCGCGCCCGCGTTCGACGCGACGCAATTCGCGCCTGGATGGGACTTCGTCAACGGCGACCCATATCCCGACGACGACAACGGCCACGGCACGGCGATGGCGACCATCATCGCGGGCTCTGCGAGCTTCTCCTCCGCCGCCATTCCCTACGTCGGTCCGGCCGCGGGGGCGATTCTCATGCCGGTCAAGGTGCTGGACGCCGACAACCAGGGCACCGAGTTCTGGCTCGAGGAGGGCATCCGCTACGCGGTGCAGTCCGGCGCGAACGTCATCAACCTCTCGCTCGATTTCGCGCGCAACTACGTTCCCGGCGCGGGACTGCGGGACGCGATGGCGCTCGCGCGCGACAGCAACGTCGTGATCGTTGCCGCCAGCGGCAATACGGGCGGGCGCGTGCTCTACCCGGCCGCCTTTCCCGATGTCATTTCCGTGGGCGCGATCGCCCTGAACGAGGAGAACGGCTACTCGGTCACCTGGTACTCGAACACGGGCGAGGCGCTCGACCTGGTCGCTCCGGGTGGAATGCCGGGTCAGGATGTCAACCAGGATGGGTTGTGGGACGGCGTGTTGGCGCAGTCGTTCCCCCCCGGTCAGCCCTTGCAAATCAGCTGGTGGCTGTTTGCCGGCACCTCGCCCGCCGCCGCCCATGCCAGCGCTGCAGCGGCCGCGCTGATCGGCAACGGCGTCAATCCGGGCGCCGTGCGGCCTCTCCTCCAGGCGACTGCCGGCGACATGCGCAAGAGTGGATGGGACCGGAAGTCGGGCTCCGGCAGGGTGCAGGCGTCGACCGCCATCGCGTCGTCGAGCGCGTTCGTTTCTCCGGCTCCGCTGTACGCCGATGCCGTTGCCGCCCTGCGCTCGGACGGGAGGGCAGCCGCCGCGGTGATGATCGCCACGGCTGACGGCACCGGCGTGAGCGATGCCGAGGTCCACGTGCGCTGGCGCGGCGCGGCCCCCGGGGCGCAGACCGCGGTGACCGACGCGCAAGGGATCGCGCGATTCGTCTCGCCCTGGCCTTCTTCCTCCCGGAACCTGTTCGTGATCGAGGTGCCGCGCGTCATCTATGGTGGGGCCGCGCAGCGGCCGCGCGCCTTCGCCCGCTCGAGCGGGGGCTTCGACACCCTGTTGCTATCGGTATCGCTCGATCTGAGCCTGTCGCTGTCGAGCCTGTCGCTGTCGAGCCTGTCGCTGTCGGGCCTGTCGCTGTCGAGCCTCCTCGGCAGCTCGACCAGTTCCGTCGATGGCATGACCATCTGGGGTTACGGCTACTCCAACGGAGTGGGCCTTGCCTCGGGCACCACAGGCTCCGGGCTGGCCTCGGGCACCACCGGTTCGACCGGCGCGGGCTCTGATGCCTCCTACCCGCTCACCACCGGAATCGAGGCCTGCCCTCTCGCGCTCCCCTTGTACTCGTACGACTGGTTGTCCACGGCAGCTTCCTGGAGCTTGTTCTCCGGCGCCTCCCTCGCGAGCGGCTACAGCATCCGGCTGGTCGATTCGTCGTGGGTGCTCACCCCAGGCGCCGCGGCGCTGGATTCCGGCGAGTTGGGGAGGATCTGCGGCGTCAGCACCTCCCTGGTCAAACCGCTCTCGAGCGACTACTTCTGGTCGGGCACGCTCTATGCGGCCGGCGTGGGGCCGCAGCCGTCCGGCTTGGGAATCGGCGACAACGCGCGGTTCTGGGCGGAAGCGATGAATACAGAGGGATCGACGGCGCCCTGATACCGTGGGTCGAGGGCGTCTCGCAGACCTTCGCCGATCACGTTGAACGCGCTCACCGCGATGAAGATGGCGAGGCCCGGCAACAGCACCAGCAGCCGCGCGTTGGGATCGAGCACGTCCTGGAAGCCGTGCGCCATCAAAAGGCCCCAGGAGGCGGTCGGCTCCGGCGCGCCGAAGCCGAGGAAACTGAGAGCGCTCTCCAGCAGGATTGCCGAGCCCACACCGAAGGTCGCGGCCACCAGCGCGGGTGAGAGCGAATTGGGCAAGACGTGCACCAGCAAGGTGCGCAGCCGCGAGCTGCCCAGCGCGCGGCTGGCCTCGACGTACGGCATCTCGCGCACGCGCAGCGCCTCCGCGCGCACGAGCCTCGAAGTATCGGCCCAGCGGGTGAGCGCGATGACCGCCATCGTGCTCACCAGCGTGGTGCGCTCGAGGATGCCCTGAGCGGCGAGGAGCAGCAGGAGGAGCGGGAAGCTGAGCAGCACCTCCGCGGCCCGGGTGACGGCCACGTCGACGAGTCCGCCCAGGTAGCCGGCGAGGACGCCGAGCGCGAGCCCGATGACGACCTGTGCTGCGGCGGCGGCGCAGCCGACCCCGAGCGAGGTGCGCGTGCCATGCAGCAGACGCGCGAGGGTATCGCGGCCCGCATTGTCGGTGCCGAGCGGATGGTCCGCGCTGGGCGGCTGCGGCAGCGGACCTTCCAGCGTGGCCAGCGGCGGGATGGTGTAGGGGCCCTGGCGCAGCGGCGGCCATAGCGCCCAATCGGCGGGTCCCAGATCGCGCGCGCTGAAGCCGCGCAGCGCACGGTACTCCACCAGATTGGGAAACAGGTAGAGCGTGCCCGCCTGCCTGAGGATGATGGGCCGGTCGCTGGCGATGAAGTCCGCGAAGAGCGCCAGCAGCGCGAGCAGGAGGGAAAGGCCGAGCCCGATCAGGTTCCGGCGCCGCGCCGCGAACCGTTTCCAGACGCCGGGTCTCAAGGGCGCCCCCCCCTCAGCGACACGCGCGGATCGGCGGCAAGATAGAGCAGGTCGGAGACGAGCAGCCCCAGCATCGTCATCAGGCCGGCGAGCGTGATCGCGCCCATCAGCACGGGCATGTCGCGCCCGAGCACGGCGTCGAAGGTCAGCTTTCCCATCCCAGGCAGGCCGAACACCCGCTCCACGATGACGGCCCCGGACGCGAGCGCGGGAAACGTCAGACCGAAGAGCGTGATCATGCTGAGCAAGGAGTTGGGCAAGGCGTGCTTCAACACCACCGCTCTCTCGGAGAGCCCCTTGGCGCGGGCCGTGCGGACGTAGTCCTGGCCCATGGCCTCCAGCATCGAGCTGCGCAAGTGGCGCGAGAGGACGGCCAGGGACCCGTACGTGAGGCAGGCGATCGGCAGCACCAGATGGGCGAATAGATCGCTCGCCGCGCTCACCCCCTCGGTCCTCAGGCCTTGGATCGGCAACCCGCTGCCGCTCGCGGCAACGACGAGCAGCAGCGCGACCCACTGCACCGGCAGCGAATACAGCAGGAACACGGCGCTGGAGAGAGACCGATCGAGAAGCCCGCCCGGACGGGCCGCGGAGATGAGACCGATGGGAATCGCGAGCAGGTATCCGAGAAGGAGCGCCGGAAGCGAGAGCAGCAGCGTGACCGGCAGCGCTTCGGCGAGGAGCACGCGCACGGGGCGGCCATCGCGGAAGGAGTCGCCCAGGTCGCCTCGGACCACGTGCGTGAGCCAGCGCGCGTAACCCGGCAGGAACGGATCGTCGAGGCCCATGAGCCGGCGGTATTCGCGCCTCTCGGCGGCCGTGGCCGCGCCCTGGCGCAATCCGCCGTCGCCCTCGAGCGCGAGCGCGTGCCCTGGTGCCGCGCGAACCAGCGCGAAGGCGATGAAGGTGATTCCGAGAAATGTCGGGATGGTTCCCAGCAGCCGCTGGAGCAGCGGCGCCCTCACGGCGCCGCCAGCCAGACGTCCTGGAGATCGTACCAGACCACCGAAGGCCGGATGCCGCGCACGCGGCTACTGACTGCGTCGAGGGAAGGCCGACTGTAGAGGAACGTGTAGGGCGCTTCATCGTAGAGAAGCCGCCCCAGCTTGCGGTAGAGCTCGTTGCGGCGGGCGTCATCGAGCACGGCGCGCGCCTGCTCGATGAGCTGGTCCGCCCGGGGATCCTTGAAGAGGACGTAGTTCGAGCCATCCTTGATCTGCGAGGAGTGCCAGATCTCGTACGGATCCTGCACCACGTCCGTGTTGCCCCAGCGCAGCGAAGTGGCGTCGAACTGGTGCTCCTCCACGAGCTGTACGAAGTGCGCCCAATCCACCTTCCGGATCTCCATCTCGACGCCCAGCTTGTGCAGCTCCTGTTGCAGGTAGGGAGTGAGCTTGTCGAGGAACACCGAATCCGCGTTCATCAGGAACGTGAAGCGGAACGGCACGCCGTCCTTGTCCCGCACCCCATCGCCGTCGTGGTCGCTCCAGCCGGCCTCGTCGAGCAGCTGCGCCGCACGAGCGGGATCGTATGAACGCGGCGCGAGCGAACGATCGCAGGCCGAGGAGTCGAGATAGAAGTGGCAGGTGGTGGGGCGATCGAGGCCGAGGAGGAAGCTCTTGCGGACCGCTTCGGTGTCGATGGCGTGGTTCATCGCCTGGCGCACACGCGGGTCCGAGAACCAGGGCCGCTGCTCGTTCCAGCCGATCCAGTTGTAGTTGGGGCTATAGAACTTGATCCGGCGAACGGCCTTCCTCAGGCCCGCCGCGTCCAGATCGCGGACCCACTGCTGCGGCTGCAGCTGCAGATAGAGGTCGAACTCGCCCTGCTTGAGCAGCTGAAACCCCACGGCAGGGTCTGCGACGATGCGATAGACGATCCGGTCGAGATAGGCCCTGCGACCCCAGTATCGGTCGTTGCGCACGAACGCGATGCGCTCGCCCGTCTTCCATGCGTCGAAGCGGAAAGGGCCGGTCCCCACCGGCGCGCGGTGGATGGCGCTGTGGAGCATGTCCCCGCCGGTCTCCAGGAGATGGGCCGGATAGATCGAGAGCGTCGCCAGGGCGCGGAAGGCCAGGAAATAGGGTTTGCGGTAACGGGCGACGACGGTGAAATCGTCCCCGGGCGCGGTCGAAATCTCCTCCAGATCGACGAAGTTGTTGCGCAGGTGCATCGCGCGCACGGAGGGATCGAGGATCTTCCGCACCGTCGCGACCACGTCCTTGCCGCTGAACGGCTTACCGTCGTGCCAGACGACGTCGCGGCGCAAGCGGAACGTGAAGGTGAGCTGGTCCGGGGAGATTGTCCAGCTCGTCGCCAGCGCGGGCTTGAGCGGATATTCCGGGTGCTTGCTCGCGTCGGGCTCGGCCATGGACTCGAGGACCTTGCGCTCCAGCATCCAGTCGATGGCCAGCGCGGAATCGGTGAGCTTGTCGAGGCTCGGGGGCTCCTGATCGAGGCGCACGACCAGCGTCCCGCCGATTCGGGGGACACCCGCGTAGACGGCGGCGGGAAGGCGGCCTTCCTCCCAGTCGGGGTCGGCGTTCGCCGTCGTGCCCGCCAGCAGGGCGGCCGTCGCGATTTGCAGGCAGAGAAACACCGAGAACTCCCGCGCACAAGGGGTCTGCGGAGATCATCGCGCACCGGCCACCCGTCGAGCCCGGGGACGGAGCGGCAGCCGTTCAGCAGCATTCATTTGGTGGAGTGCGGTGACGCTATTCAACCCGGCGTCGGCGATCTAGAACGAGGCGAAGGACCGTCGATGCACACCATCGAGGTCATCGCTGGAGGGTTCCTGCTCCTCGGCGCCTTTCTTCTCCTTGGCCGCTGGATCGGCGGTGGAGCACCGTCGGCATTGGCTATCGCCGCTTGTTGCTTCATCCCGATCTGGTTGGTTGCGGCAGCGGTGAACCTTTGGGTCGGCGTCTCGCGGGCAGGCTACCCGCTCGCCGACGAGGTTCCCTACTTCATCGTGGTCTTCGCTGTCCCGGCTGCAGCGGCGGGCGTCCTCTGGTGGAGGTTCTCTCGAGGGTGGTCGGGTTCGCCGGCGGAGGGCCGGGGAGAATCCGGGCGAGCATCCCTCGGCCTGCCGTGTTACATGTCGGCGGCACCCGAATCGACGCGGAGGCAGAGCCCCATGGCGCAGGTTACGTTCAAGGGAACCCCCATCCACACGAACGGCGAGCTGCCCGCGGTCGGCGCGAAGGCGCCCGACTTCAAGCTCACCGGCACCGACCTGAAGGACGTCTCGCTCGCGGACTTCAAGGGGAAGAAGAAGATCCTCAACATCGTGCCGAGCCTCGATACCTCCGTGTGCGCGACCTCCACGCGCAGGTTCAACGAAGCCGCCGGGAGGCTTCCGAACGCCGTGGTGCTCGTCGTGTCGTCGGACCTGCCGTTCGCCGCGAAGCGCTTCTGCACGACCGAAGGGCTCCAGAACGTGGTGCCGCTCTCGCTCATGCGCGGGAAGAACTTCGCGAAGGACTACGGCGTGCTCCTCGAGGACGGCCCGCTCGCCGGCCTCACGGCCCGCGCCGTGGTGGTGCTCGACGAGAACGACAAGGTCGTCTACCGCCAGCTCGTGCCGGAGATCGCGCAGGAGCCGGACTACGACAAGGCGCTCGCGGCCGTCCGGTAGCGGACCGGCCGATCGCGTCCTCAATTGTTTGTCAGGGAGAGCTTGCGCGCGCGCGCCCCGCTTCGCCATGTGGCGGGTGGCTCTCCCACGTGCCGCTTGAACGCGCGATTGAACGCGGCCTCGGACTCGTAGCCCACCTCCGCAGCGATGGCGGCGATTCCCTCGTCGGAGTCGCGAAGCCGTTGAGCGGCCGTCTGCAGCCGCCAGCGCGTGAGGTATTGCATGGGCGGCTCGCGCAGAAGGTAGCGGAAGCGGTCGGCCAGCGCCGATCTCGAGAGCCCGACGCACCGCCCGAGCCGTTCGACGGTCCATGGATGGGCGAGATCCCCGTGCAGGAGCTGGAGGGCCTTGCCGACCATGGGATCCTTCAACGCCGCGAGCCATCCGATGTCGTGCTCTCCAAGCTCCTCCATGTGGCGCCGGAGGACCTCCACGAACAAGAGCTCGGCCAGCCGGCCAAGAAGGCACGCGCTGCCCGGCCGACGGCGGCTGGCCTCCTCGAGCATGTAGCGGGTGGTGGTCTCCAGCCAGGAGGGTTCCCGCCTGGCTCGAACGCAGAGCACGCGCGGCAGGTTCGTCAGCACGGGGCTGAAGAGCGCATCATCGCAGTGAAGGAAGCCACAGAGGATCCGCGTCACCTCTCCTCCGCCGCCGTGGACGACCATGGGCGGTTCCGGCCAGGGCGGCGGGGGGAGCAACGCGGACATGGGCGTCCGTTTTCCACCTTGGGGATTTGCCATGGCGTGCGCGTCGCCGTAAGGGAGGGCGATCACGTCTCCGGGGCCGAGCATGAGGGGCTTTTCGTTCTCGATCTCCGCCCAGCAGTGTCCGTCGGTGACGACGTGGAAGAAGACGAGACACTTCGCTCCGGGGACGAGGAAGGGAGCGACGATGCGGGAGTCCGGCGCTGCGCAACACCAGGGCGACGAGAACTCGCCGCGGAACAGGAACGACCCGGAGAGTCTCACTGCCCGCAGCACGACGGAGAGGATGTCCGTCGGGTCCGTCCCTGCACGGTCACGGTCCGGCGTCTCGGGCAACGAATCCGGCGTGTCGGTTATTGTGGACGGCCTGCGGAACATGGAACCTTGGAGTCGCTTCCAGCACTCTAGCTCAGAGTGGGGCGTTCCGTGCTGTTCCAGGAGATGAATCGGGGAACCTGCAAGACCTACGTCCTGGGCTGCGAGAGCACGCGGCAGGCTGCATTGATCGACCCGGTCCGGGAGCGGGTCGATCGATATCTCGCCTTCCTCGCCTACCACCAATACCGCCTCCAGCTTGCGATCGACACGCATACCCACGCCGACCACCGCACCGGCACCTGGGAGCTCCGCGATCTGACGGGCGCCCGGACGGTGATGCACAAGCGCGCGCCCGCGCCGAACATCGACGTCCATGTCGATGAAGGCGATCGTCTTTCCCTGGGCACCCTCGAGCTCCGGGTTCTCTCCACCCCGGGCCACAGCTCGGACGGCATGTCGCTCTACGTCGGCGACCGCGTGTTCACCGGCGACAGCCTTCTGATCCACGGCACGGGCCGGACGGATTTCCTGGGCGGCGATCCAGGTGCGCAGTACGACAGCATCCTGGAGAAGCTCTTCCGTCTGCCCGACGCGACCCTCGTCTTTCCCGGTCACGACTACCGCGGTCATACCCAGTCGACGATCGGCGAGGAGAAGCGGACCAACCCGCGATTCGCCGGGCGCACGCGCGAGGACCATGTGCGCTTGATGAACGGCCTGGGGCTGCCGCTTCCGGATAAGATCCAGGAGGCGCTGCAGGCGAACCAGTCCTCGATCGAGGACGATTCGCTGCGGTTCCCACCCCTCTCGCAGTTGAGCCAGGTCGGGCAGCTCACGCCGCGCGAAGTCCACGCGCAGCTTTCCTCCGCCAGCCCGCCGTTGCTCATCGACGTGCGGCAGCCCGACGAGTACTCGGGCGAGCTCGGGCACATTCGCGGGAGCCGCCTGATCCCCTTGCGCGAGTTGGCGGCGCGCGTGGAAGAGATCGCCGGCGGCAAGACGAAGGAAGTCGTCTGCGTCTGTCGCGCCGGCGTCCGCAGCACGACCGCCGCCGCCCTGCTCAGCGGTCTCGGTTTCGAGCGGGTCCGGAACATGAAAGGAGGAATGCTCGACTGGAACGAGGCGGGTCTCCCCGTCGAGCGCTGACCATGGCCCTCTTCATCGTCCGCCATCGCCACGAGGCCGAGCGTTGCCCGGCCATCGATCCGGACACGGGAGCGAGGCTCCTCAACTACCTCAGCCGGCCCAATGTCGCGCGGCAAGGCGTCGAGATCCGAGGAGAGGCCGTCGTCCAAGGAGAGCACACCCTCTACCTGATCGTGGAGTCCGGAAGCGAGCGCTGCGTTCGGGATTTCATGGAGCCGCTCGCGGAGGCGGGCATCGTCGAGATCCATGCGGCGTCGACGTGTGCCAGGGTCGTGACCAGCGGCGGCTGCGCCGCATCGATGCCCGTCATTGATCACGGCGTCGATCCCGATGAAGCCTGCCAGCGCGCGATCGATTCCGGTCTCGTCGTTCACCGGGCGCATCCGCTCAACTGCGAGACGTCGATCGCTGCGCTCATCGGCAGCGTGGTGATGCCGAGCGCGCACTTCTACGTTCGCAACCATTTCCACGTCCCCGCGCTCGAGGCGTCGTCCTGGCGGCTCGAGGTCGGCGGCCTGGTGGAGCGCCCGCTGAGCCTGGGCCTTCGGGACCTGCGCAACATGCGCTCGCAGAACCTGGTGGTCACCTTGGAATGCGCCGGCAACGGGCGCTCCTTCCTCCATCCGCCGGTAGAGGGGGAAAAATGGGGACTGGGCGCCGTGAGCACGGCCGAGTGGACGGGTGTGCCGCTGGTGGACGTCCTCGACCGGGCCGGCCTGAAGACGGCAGTGCGCGAGATCGTCTTCCGAGGGGCGGATGGAGGAAGAGTGCCCGGGCGAAGCGGGCCCATCCGCTTCGAGCGGAGCCTGCAGATCGACGATGCCAGGGATGCCGACGCCCTTCTCGCGTACGCGATGAATGGAGAGCCGCTTCCGGTCCAGCACGGCCATCCACTCCGGCTCATCGTCCCGGGCTGGTACGGCGTGGCGTCCGTCAAGTGGCTCACCGCGATCGACGCCGTCGGGCACGCTTTCGGCGGCTATTTCCAGGCCGAGAAGTACTGGTACGAGTGGAACCACGGCGGGACGATCGTCAGGGAGCCGGTGAAGCTGCAGCGGGTGCGGGCGCTGATCACCGAGCCAGGGCCCGGAGAGGAGCGGGAGTGTGGCGAGCTGCTCGTTCGAGGCGTGGCATGGTCGGGAGCGGCAGCGATCGAGACCGTCGACGTCAGCGTCGGCGGCGGGCCCTGGCAACGGGCGCGACTCCTCGGCGATCGCCACCGCCATGGCTGGCAGTGGTGGGAGCTGAGCGTTCGCGCGGACCAGCCTGGCAGCACCACCGTGCGCGCGAGAGCGACGGACCTGGCGGGACGAGCGCAGCCCGAGCAGCCTGTGTGGAACCGCTTTGGCTATGGTGCGAACTCCATCCAGGAGGTTCCCATTCGTCTGCGGTAGCGAAGCTTTTCAGCGACCGAAAGGAGGGCACGAGCATGAGCAAATACCTGTTGATTCAATCCAAGAGCCCCTGGGAGTCGGGAGACGTCGCCCAGTTCTACGCTCTCGCGCGAGAGCTTGGAAAAGCCGGTGGTGAAGTCACGTTCTTCCTCGTCCAGAACGGGGTGATGTCCGCCCGGACCGGCGCGAAGGACGCTGCTTTCGATCAGCTGCTGGGCGAGAACGTTCGCCTGCTCGCCGACGATTTCTCGCTGCGCGAGCGCGCCATCGAGCGAGGGACGCTCAAGCCGGGGGTGAAGCCGGGCGCAATCGACGAGGTCGTAGACCTGTTGGCCGCGGGCGCCAAGGCGCTCTGGCACTGAGGGAGAACGAATGGCGACGATCACGATTGGAATCATGAATCCGCCCTATGAATCGGCGAACACGCCGACCGCGTTCCGGATGGTGGATGCCGCGATCCGCAAGGGACACGACGTCAACGTCTTCTGCTACGAGGGGGCGACTGCGCTTGGATACGCCGGGCAGAAGCAGCACCCGAACGCCGTGCACGGCGCCTCGATCGAGGAGGAGGACCACCCGAATCCGAAGGAGTGGATCAAGGCGCTCCTCGCATTCGCCAACGAGAAGCAGGTGAAGCTCGTCTGGTGCAATTGCGGACTCTGCGTGGACGAGCGCGGTGTCGAGAACCAGATCGAGGGCGTCTGCCGCGGATCGCCGGTCGATGCCTGGAAGTATTGCGAGCGCTCCGACGGCGTCCTTCTGATCGGAACCGAGTGAGGTGACCCATGGCACGATATCTGAGCATCGTCGAGACTGCGGGCCGCGCATCCATCGAGGAGCAAGACGACACCGCACTCTGGTTCAGCCACGCCATGAAGAATGGCGGCGCCGACGTCTCCATCCTGCTTCGTGGTGACGCCGTGAACTACGCGCTCCTCAACCAGGACGCGAAAGGACTTCGTTTCGGCGCCCGCGCGGTGAAGGGGCCCGACCTGGTGAGGGACATCAAGGCGATCATCGCGACGAAGATTCCGCTCTACGCGGTCGCGGGGGATCTCGCGGACCGGGGGATCCAGAGCTCGCAGCTGGTCCCCGGTATCGAACAGATCCAGCGCAGTGGGATCGCACGGCTCATCGAGGGGCACGATCGCATCCTGAGCTGGTAAACGAAGACGTCCGTTCGATTGCTCGCGACGACCAACGCAAGATCGGAAATGTTGGCGAAACCGCATCCCTTCGTCACCGCGCGACGACGGAGGGGTGCACGATGGCAACCTTGTTCACGCCGCTCTCGGCCAGGTACACCCTGCCGTCGGAGGTCGCGACCATGTTGCGGACGACGCCCCCGCCGGAAGGAATCGGCGTGCTGGAGAACTTCTTCGTCCGCGGATCGAATCTCACCAATGTGTTCGGCTCGATGCCCGACTCGCTGAACCAGACCGTCCCGTCGGGTGTTACCGCGATCCCGTACGGCCTGGCGCCAGCGCCGCCGGGCGAGGGCCACTCCTCGACTTTTCGCGAGGCAGGATTGAAATCGGCCGAGCTGGCCGCGCGCGTAGTCGCTGTAGAAGATCGAGCCGTCTGGGGCGACGGCAAGCCGGCGCGGTCGAGCGCCGTCGGGTAAGGGGTATTCCGCGATCTTCATGCTTTCGGGATCGACGCTCGCCAGCTTGTTGCTGCCGAATTCGCAGAAGTACGGCGCTCCTTGTGCGGTCACCACGATCCCGTAGGGCTCGGCTTCCTGCGTCGGAACCTCAGCGAGCCGCATCTCACCGCTACGTGGATCGAGGCGCCCGATGAAGTTGGACTGCTCGAGCGTGAACCAAAGGCGACCGCGCTGATCGAAGACGGGCGTATGCGGATCGCGGGCCCGCGGATCCGGCGTGGGATATTCCTTCACGCTGCCGGTCTTCGGATCGAGCTTCCCGACGTACCCTTTCGAGATCGCCGTGAACCAGATGTTGCCTTCGCGGTCGGCGACGAGACCGTGCGGGCCCGAGCCGGGCGTTCGCAGCGGGAACTCCTTCATCTGCCCCGTGCGCGGGTCCAGCCGGCCGAGCTTGTTCGCCCTCTGCTCCGTGAACCAGAGGGCGCCGTCCGGTGCGACCGCCGGGTCGTGCGGACGTGAATTCTCGGTCGGGACGTCCCACTCTTCGATCGACACTTCCGAGGCCATTGCGGCAATCGACGCCGCGAGCGGCAACCAAGCTGCGAGCCGGCGCATGACAGACCTCCGTGCGATTCGCCTGCGGGACGGAGACTTACTCTTTCGTATCGCGCAGTGCATCCATCGTGAACCATGCAGTAGCGGCCGCACAACGTACTGATTCCCAAGCTGGCTGGGCACTTCCATGCGGCGCGCTACAATCGAGTGGGCGATAGTCGCTGCTGAGCTGATCATGGCCAGAAACAAACAGAGAATGGGTCGGCGTGAGGTGATCGGGGCGCTCGGCGCGATGGGAGCGGCGTTCGTCCTTCCCTCCCGCGCCGCAAGCCGCACGGGTGCGGCGCTGGATTGTGTCGTAGTGCCGGAAATGACCGAGGGTCCGTTCTTCGTCGATGAGAGGCTCGAGCGCTCCGACCTGACGGCGGGGACGAGCGAGCCGTTCGTGACGAAGGGCCTTCCCTTGTTGCTCAGGATCGGCGTGTTCCAGATCAAGGGCGTCGCCTGTGCACCGCTGGTGGGCTGCCAGGTCGACGTATGGCACGCGAGCGCCGAAGGCGTGTATTCCGACGAGCGAAGCGGGAGGATTCAAGAGAAGGACACCGTTGGCGAGAAGTACCTTCGCGGCTACCAGCGAACAGACCCGAATGGCGCCGTGACCTTCGCTACGATTTATCCGGGCTGGTATCCCGGCCGCACCACCCACATCCATTTCAAGATCCGCGGCCTCGCGAGATCCGGAGGGGCGACTTACGACTTCACCTCGCAGCTCTTCTTCGATGACGCGATCAACGACGCCGTCCTCGCAAGGCCGCCGTACGACACTCGTGGCTTGCGCAAGGTGCGAAACGTGAATGACGGCATCTACCGCCGCGGCCGCGGCTCCGCCCTTGTCCTCGACGCAAGACAGGCAGCCGATGGGCAGGGCTACACGGGATCGTTCAACGTCGGCCTGCGTATCTGAGCATCGGGGAGCTCGCGCGGGCACCCGCTGTTACGCCTCATTGGTGCGCGACGAAGTTCGCTTTCGCCTCTGGCAGCTCGCGCTGGATTGCGGCGACGCGGTCCGCGCTGGAGGGGTGATCGGAGAGGAACGCCGGAGGCTCCTTGCCTTTGCCGTAGGCGATCATGCGCTGCCAGAAGTCCACGGCCCGCGACGGGTCGTATCCGGCCTTGGCCATCAGCAGCAGGCCGATGTGGTCCGCCTCGCTCTCTTGCGTGCGCGAGAAGGGCAGCTCTACGCCGAGCTGGGCGCCCAACCCCAGCGCCGCTCCCACCATCTGCACTGCCTGGGGCTTGGCGGCGCCGACGGCGGCGAGGATCCCTGCCTCGCCGAGCTGCATCAGCTGCATGCGCGACAGCCGCTCCGCCCCGTGATGTGCGAGCGCGTGCGAAGTCTCGTGGCCGAGCACCACCGCGAGGCCAGTCTCGTCCTGCGTCAGCGGCAGGATGCCGCTGTACACGGCGATCTTCCCGCCGGGCAGGCACCAGGCGTTGACGGTCTTGGGGTCGTCGATCAGTGTGACCTGCCACTGGTACCCAGGGTGGAAGTTCGCCTCGGCGGCATCCGCGATCCGTTTCGCCACACGCTGGACCATCGCCTTGGCTGCCTGGTCGCTGCTCGGCTTCGCCTTGGCGAGCTCTTGCGCATACGTCTGCTGGCCAAGCTGGTTCATCGTTCCGTCGCCGACGAGATTGAACTCTTTACGGCCCGTAACAGGCGCGGTGGTGCAAGCGATCGCAACCACGAGGAAGGCGAGCGATCGAGCGGTCAACGCGCACTTCATGCCACCAAGGTAGTCACGAATCGCGCCGGCGAGGGGGACGTGCCGTCCGCGTCGTTGTGCTCTACTAAAGCTCGACGTCGTTGGTATCGTTCGCCGGCTCACCCGACGGGTTCGCGTTGTCCGCCGAGCAAGGAACGCCGCCGCTGGCAGGTGGGTTACCGTGCCCATGGCCATGGCCATGCCCGTGGCCACCGCCGCCACCGCCGCTGGTAGTCAAGGTGCGCGACTGATCCGAGATCGTCCAGTGGTCGATGGTGTCGTCGGCGTCGATGTCGCCTGCCGCGCCTCCGATGAACGAGGGCGTCGGGGCGTCGACCACCAATGGGGTTTGGCCGCAGCCGGTCGGCCAGGTCGCGGGGTCCGCCTCCGCGTCGGCGTACTTGAACGTGTCGACGGATATGCCATTGGCGTCAGTCGCGATGCGGGCCGTCGGACCGGAGCGGTCGTCGAGCGTACCGCCCGACGCCAGGTAGTACGCGTACCTGTTGTTGCGCTCCGGCGAGAACCCGATCTCGCCGACCAGCGACGAGTACCTGTCCTTCTCCAGCATGAATCCCTTCTCGGCCGCGAAGAGCGCCTTCAGGTTCGTCTTTGCCTCGCTCTGTTTCGACCGGGCTTGGAACCTCGAGAAATTCGGGATCCCGATCGCCGCAAGGATGCCGATGATCGCCACGGCGATCAGCAGTTCGATCAGAGTGAAGCCGTTCTGGAGCTTCCTCATGAGGAACTCCCGAGGCGGAATCGCTCGTACATTCTAACTAGCTCGGAGGGCGCCGTCTTACTTACATATCGAAAATCAATAACTTGCACGCGCCGCACACACCCTCATGGTCGGTGATCACCTTGATCTCGTCCATCGGCCGGAACTTCGAGGAGCCCAGATCCTGCACCTCGACGACGTGGTTGTTCGTCACGACGAGGCCGTCGCCGATGTATACGCCGGAGCCGAGACCGTGCAGCTCGCGGTCAGCGGGCTTGCGAGGTGGCGGGGGATGGCCGCCAAGCCAGAACGTACGCACTTCATTTGGTGACGGCCCGTCGCGGGTCTCCTGCGCAGCCGCGTTGAGCTAGTACCGCGGATCGGAAGTTCGTACCGGGTCAGCCGATAGGGTGAAGCGTCCAACCGAATTGATCGACCAGCATGATGAGGATCTGCTCGCGCAGTCCGCGCAAAGGAGTCGGCTCCCAGCGGCCGGTGTGAGTGGCCATCTCAAGCTGCCAGATGTGCGCACCGACGCGTCGCAGGCGAGCGCGAGGCCAAGGGTCTTTTCGCGGCCCGGACTCGATGGTGATGAGGTCGGCGCGGTGGCGCACGTGCAAGTGACGCAAACCGCGGTCGTGCAGGAAGCGTTCGACCTCGGCAGCGTCCGACTCGTCGGCTTGGTGCTTGGGCATCGGCGCGGCGCGCCGCGCGCTCAGGCGGCTTGCCGGTCCGGATGCTGCGTGAAGCGGCCTCGGAAAGTCCAGCGAAAGGGGTGCGCTTCGCGCCGGTTCCAGTGCGAGATGAAGGCCATCACTCGCACGGCCAGTTCGGCAGGCGAGCGAAAATCGCCGTGCTTGAGCACGCGCTTCTGCAGGATGGAGAACCAGATCTCGACCTGGTTGACCCACGAGGCGTGCAAGGGCGTGTAGACGAAGTGAAATCGCCCGCCATGGCGCTCGTTGAAGTGGCGCCAAGCCTCGCCGTGATGGATGTTGAGGTTGTCCCAGATCACGTACACGTCGCCTGTCGGATAGTTCTCGGCGAGCGCATCCATGAACTGGCGGAGATCTTCGGCCGTGCGCCGCGGACGGCATTGCCCGAAAACGCGACCGGTCTTCACATCGAAGGCGGCGAGCAGGGCGCGCGTGCCGTGCCGGGCGTACTCGAATTCGCGGCGGCCGGCGCGGCCCGGAGCCGGTCGGCGGCCAGGATGCTTGCGCTCGAGAGCCTGCATGCAGGTTTTCTCGTCGATGCACACCACGTGGGCGCCGAGCGGTGGTTGCGTGTAGAGCTGGCAGATGACGCGGACCTTTTCGCGAAAATCGGGGTCGGGGCTGTGGAGCCACAGGCGCATGCGATGAGGGCGGAAGTCCTCGGCGCGCAGGATGCGGCCGATCTCGCTCTGGCTGAGGCGCCAGCCGGTGCTCCGCATCAGGCGCTCGCTCAGCGAGGCATACGTCCAGATGTCCCGTAGGGCGATCTCGGGCGGGCGGTCGCAGGCCATCATCATCAGCTCACACCGAACCTCGACCGGGATGGACTCGGGGCGGCCGCTGCGGTGGTGATCGTCGAGTGAGGCGCGGGTGCTGCGGGCGGCGAAGCGGCCACGCCATTTGCGCACCGTCTTCTCGGTGAAACCCAGAGTACGAGCGATCTTGGCGTTGCTCTGCCCGGCGGCCGCTGCCAATACGATGCATGCGCGGTCCACCAGCCGTCGCGGAGCAGTGGCACTGCGTGCCAGTCTCTCCAGCCTCGAGCGGACCGGCGGGGCGACGTGGATTCTCGAAGCAGTCGGGCGGCCCATTTGCCCGCTTCGATTCGCGGCGGATCACGATATTCAAACCCGGTACGAACTTCCGGGCGGAAGTACTAGGTTCCTGCTCCGGTGGCGCCCAGCCGCGCCGCGAAGGCGTCCATCGTGCGGGCCGAATAGACCAGCGCGGCTCCCGCATTGACCGAGATCGCGACGCCCAGCGCCTCGACCAATTCCTCGCGGCTCGCTCCGTGGCGCACGGCAGCGTCAACATGCGTAACGATGCACCCATCGCAGCGGGCGGTTACTGCGACAGCGAGCGAGATCAACTCTCGCACCTTGGGGTCGAGCTTGCCGATCTTCGCTGCGCCCTCGGCAATGGCACGATAGCCGCGGACGATATCCGGGCTCTCCTGCGCAATCTGCTGAATCGTAGCGAACAGCTGCTTACGGTACGCTTCCCAATCCTTCATCATGGCGGTGAACCTCCGTGCCGGGCATCCATACCAGCCGCGGCTGAGGACCGCGCTGCCGTCGATCCGGTGCGAGGCAAGCGTGGTCGGCTTCTTCCCGATATCAGAGCGGAGCCCCTGAAGACGCTTCGCTCCAGCGTCGCTAGCGCCATCCCGCCGTCCACTACCACAATGGAGTTTGGGCAAACGAGAAAGATCGGACTGCGCGCTTCGGCGAAGGCGCAGTCCGGTTCGAGCTGAAGACAAAGGCCAGCGGCTCACCGATCGTTGGCGTCCCGTCCGGCGGACGCGGGGACGGAGGGGCTGACCGCCGCTCGCGTTCCGCTCAAGACCCAGGCCCGCTGGCTGGGCGAGAAGCGCGGCGCCAATAGCCCGTCGTTGATTTCGCGCGTCACGGCAAAACGCTCGAAGACCGTCGCCGGCAGGTAGAGGCGCGAGTTGTCCGAGAAGCCGTCGGTCGGCGTATCGATGTCTCCTTCCACCGCGGAAATGATGCCGTCGCCGTTCTGGTCGACCCGCGCCACCTCCGCCGCGTACGCGTCGAAGAGGCGTTGCTGGAGGTTCTTCACCTGCGGCTCGAAGGAGGCCCGCCGCAAGTACACGTCGAGGAAGATCTCGTTCGCGAGCCCGCTGGGGATTCCCCGCTGGCGGAATTCCCTCTGCGCGTCGACCGTCCCGTCGAACTTGTCAGGGTCGCGCGGCAGGTTGGGATCATCTCCGACGGCCCGGGGATCGTTCTTCACTCCGCTGGGTCCCGAGCCTGGCACGATGGACTGCAGCTTCCCGATCTCGCCGTCGTCGAAGGTATCGGAAGCTGCGCCGAACCTATCGGGGAAACCGCCGGTGAACGGCAACTCGTAGAGCGGGTGGACCCAGTTCGTCCCCAGGTAGTTGAACTCCCAGTAGGCGTGGGCGTCGCTCTGCTGCAGCGAATTGAACGCTCCCATGCTCAGGTAGATCGGCACGACGTTGGTCTGCACGTCGGGGAACCGATCGGACGGGCTGGAGAGATGCGGCTTCCTTCCGTCGACCGTGAAGACGTGTCCCGGAACGTTGTTGCCGGTGCCCATCCTGCTGAGGAGTGCGGCGTCACGGGGCAGGATGGCGCCGAATCGCGCATGCCCGTCAGGGCGCGCGACAGGGTCCACCGCCGGCACGGTGACGTCGTGGATCATCCATCCTTCGTACCAGCCGCTCTCGTTGTTGATGACGAACAGGCCAGAGATGTCGGTGAAGACGTCGATGAAGGCTCGCGGGTCTGCGGGATCGGTCGGAAGTCCGGGCTTCGGCTCGAGCACCACGCGGACTGCCCCGATCGTCGGCAAGCCGCAGTTGCCGCCGGTGGCGGTCAGCTGCACGCTGTCATTCACTCCCGGAAAGATCTTCGTGAAGACGTTGGGCTCGAAGCCAGTCGTGTCCAGGAGGTAGTATTGGAAGAGCTGGCTGGGAAGGTCGGCCTCGGCGCGGGCCTGGACGGGCAGGATGCTGTGTGGGCGCTCGGCCAGGCGCACCAGCTGATCGCGCAGCGGCGCGGGTAACGGCGCGATGTCGCCCCGCGCTGCAACGCTCGCCGCATCGGCGGCAGCGTCGGGGTTCGGATGGCAAGGTGCCGGTGGCTGCTCGGCCCGAGCCATCGTCGCCGCTGCCATCAGCGGCAGAAGCAGCGCCGTTCGGAAGGCAAACGAATTCCTACGCCTCGATTTGATCATTTGCTTCTCCTTGGGAAGAGGTTCGCCCCGACCGGCCGCGAGGAAACTTCAGCCCGCCCCAGCGCGGAGACATTCTTGGGGAAATGAGACGGCCCGCTCGGTCACGGTGGCCCGGCGACCGGGGGAGCCTGTGTTCGTGCCCAGTCTTCGGGGGAACGGCCAGAAGCATCCCGGCGCGTCCGTGACGCGCCCGCCGCGTCCAGCAGATCGGCCACCTCGGAGCGTCCGAAGAGCCGGGCGAACATCAGCGCGGTCTGACCGACACTGTTTGCCTGATCGACCGCGCACGGCTGTGTGAGAAGGAGCTCCACCACGCGCTTGTGGCCTTGGAACGCCGCACCCATCAGGGCCGAGTCGCCGCGTCCGTCACTTGCGCAAGCGTCGGCGCCGAGTCG
>Ga0137416_10000040_pt1 | contig 43872 bp, 59 predicted proteins | sample CZODoug3_1_1_16f_FD_108282 | JGI IMG/M metagenome (GOLD analysis project Ga0137416, IMG submission 108282) | Vadose zone soil fungal communities from Angelo Coast Range Reserve, California, USA - CZODoug3_1_1_16fungal (Illumina Assembly) | ecosystem: Environmental > Terrestrial > Soil > Vadose...
AAAAGGGAATATGAAACCAATTGAAATTAGTTGTCGCTATCAACATCCGACCGAATTCTGGAATTGCTCTGCTCAGGTGGATGCCCTAAGCGTGACTGCCAGTTGCAAGTGAGGATATATGCCCACTGCTGCACTTTGCGCTGGATGGAAGCTGAATATATTGAATAGGCTTTAGCCAAAAGATATTGATCTTTTAGTCTGACAACATCCGACGTAGAGTGCGGCAGTGGTTGTATAACCTAGCAGGTGTTATGAAAGGATGCTCCATGAAACTTGTACTTATATTTTTGATGTTAGCATCGTCGATTTGCCGAGCGGATCAATGCAAAGCGAAAGAGCCATCATGTGATCCTCGGGCATACTTAGTGATGGACTATATGTATAGCCATTTTGGAATAGCCGATAGTGATCTATCGGTTTGGCTCGACAATGCCTACAGTATTGCTGGAAGAGTTCGGCTGGAGCGAAGAGAGCACAAATTCGAGCAAATGGAGAAGTGGGCTCAGACGCTACCAGACGCTGATCGACGCGCATGGCTTGGAATCTTGCAGTACTATGAGGCCGGGGCAAAGGGGGCATACGCTGAGTGGCATACGCACGACAAGCAGCGTGTCCAGGCAGAGTATTCGCGACATCTGATCGAATGCGCCGAAGCCGAGCGCAAGTCAGCAGCCGCGCAGCCTTTGCCGAAACCTCCTGAGAATTTGGTTCATCCGTAAATCGATAACCCAGCAGGGATAGAGGAGAGATGATGGCAACATTTTGCAAAAACTGTCGTAACGAGTTGGAACCGTCAACGCATTCGATAAGCGGATGGAAACACAAGACGCCCGAAGCTGCCTATGGATGCGGTCATCGCGGATGGAGTGCGGAACCTGAAATTGAACCAGCCACCTAGCCAACCCTAACACCTACCAAGGAGAGAAGAATGCCACAACAGGAATCTATCAATTCTAATGAGCGCGAGACTAAATGTGTCGGGTGTGGCGAAATTGCTAATCGTCCAATTGATGCTTTCCGCTTGTGCGAACAATGTTTCAATAAAACGGTCAATAACGATGTAGCTTTATCACAGCAGGATACGTGAGCTGAAGTCTCAAAGTATGTCCTAGGCCAAGTATGGCGGACTCCGCACGGCGTGGAGTATTGTATTGTTTCGGTAAAAATCGTCGATCAAGGAGAAAGCTGCATCACGCTTTTATGTTTGGATGATGGAACGCTCGGCCAAGTTCGTTTGAAGGAAATGGACCATATGACTTTGGTGGTTACCGCCCAGCCGAAAGTGGACGAGACGCTTCCAGAATTCGATGTGCGATGGACGGACGAGGCAATGTGTCTACTTGATCTCTATGTGCGAGGATTCGTTCCTGCCGATGTCGCCCGAGTTTTGGTAGACAAGTATCGCGATCTTCCTGAAAACCTCGGTAGGGACATCTTCGATAGCAACCCTATTCTACCGAAAGCAGAGGAAGAGAGCGAGCTGAATAGGCCGCAACGCAGCGACGATACACGCAAGAAATTCGTCCTTGAAGCCATATTTGAGCGACGTAAAACCGAACCTAAATGTGGATGGTTGGATCGTTTAGAAGATTGTAACTTTGGCAGTTTTCATACTTACTCAGGGATAGTAGCTGACTATGCCCTCAATCAACTAGCCGAGCGAACAGCGGAAGTGGAACGGCTGAAATCGTTGAATGAAGTTCTCGCGGAATCCTGCAACTTCAAACTGCAGGGCGGTGCGGAAGTAATATCGTATGCGCTATCGAAGCATGAAGAAACCATCGCAGCGCAGAGAGAACGCATCGCCTCTCTTGAATCAGCGCAAGAAGGATGGAGTCTAACATTCGAGACGCAGAAAGAGAATAGTGATAACAATGAGTGAGACGAGAATTAACGGACATTGCAAATGTGGGCGAGCCGTAGTCAAGGTGCTCAATTCCAATGTCCCTACAATGTGGAACAATGGCAATCGCTATGCCTATCCAGAAACAATTGACTCAGATAGCTGCTGCATATTTCGATGCCTCACCTGCTCGGATGTAATTGACGATAATTTTGTACCGAATGCTTGGACAGTAATTTCCAATTGAAAGGTAAACAATGATACAGAGCCGCATGACCTATAGGACTATCACCGCAAACGGATCAGCGAACCATCTAACCGTGCAGGGACTTCAAAAGATCGGCAAGCCTCCAAGTATGGCTAAATTCGCGGTCGATAGTACGTTCAAGACTGCGGCCTGCACGAAGATGCGGCATGGGCAGTGCTGGTCACTCCGTTGTAGCTGCCGGTGCCACGAAAAGGGAATATGAAACCAATTGAAATTAGTTGTCGCTATCAACATCCGACCGAATTCTGGAATTGCTCTGCTCAGGTGGATGAAGATTGCAGGATGAAAAGTAAGCTCGGCAATTGGTATGAACTGATTTTCTTCCATGATTGCCGACAGACGGATGCGGCGGCAATGACCGAACCTTGCAATCCAATCGAAATATCGGCATTTGATAAAGCAGTAGAAGACTCTGGGATCGTATAGGAGTAGACTTACCCTAACAGCATGGCTAACCCATTCACATCGGCGTTCTGGCACTCGAAATCTAGGCCCGAATTAACAGCAGAAATTCCATCACAAAAGGAGATTCACATGGCAAATGCTTTCATTAGCTTTCTCGAAACAGCAGGCAAGGATTTTATGAAGGGATTGGCTTTCGTGGTCAAGTATGCCGTTCCAGCAGAGAAACTTGTAGCCCTTCTCTTTCCAACCTTGGCTCCCGAAGTAACAGTAGCCGTGGATGCCACTACGCTTCTCCAGAATGCCATCCTAATGGTCGAACAGAAGTATGCAGCCAGCGGCGTACAGACCGGTACAGGCGCTCAGAAGCTCGCAGAGGTACTTACCCTATCCCAACAGGCTGTCACGACCTTGCTGGCCCAGGCAGGCATCACAGCGGATACTTCCTATATTACTAAGCTGGTGAATGCTATTGTTGCCGTGCTGAACGTTCAGGCAGCACCAACCACAACGGCCTAAAGGAGATTTATGTACGAATACGAAAAAGCGCAGGCGGCGGCACAGGCAAAGAATTATTCCGATAAGTGCTGCGATACGGTTTCAAGCCCAAAAGCAAATCAAGCTATCGGATATGGTCCTGCATTTCAAGGCACTTTGACCGAACAGCTTTACAAGCAGATTGCTGCCTCGCAAAATTCCCATGCAAAGGTGTCCCGAGCATTGGATATCCTCATCCGTCATCCTGAATTTGAGGAATTTCTCGAACTTCAGGAACTCATCAACAGCGATCTGTATCGCTAGAGGTTGCACTGTGTCTAATCTGCTTTAGTGATCGGAGAGCGGAAAATTCCAGAGGCAGAGAGTCGCATCTAGGGGTGCGGCTTCTCTGTTTAAGGAACTTTGATCGTGGTCGTAGTCGTACCGGTGACCTGCTGAACGCTTCCAGATGGCAGTTGAGGGTATTTGGCCGCTACCGCTGCGCTTAGATTACCTGCGAGGATGTGGAGGCTGTTGTATAGCCATGCATAAGCATCAGAGGACGTTTCTTTGGGTGGTAGCATCCCCCCTACGAATGCACTGAAAGCCCAATAGGCAGCAATAGCCGCGATAGCAGGATGTTGCATGATTATGTTCATAGATTCACCGCCTGTAGGAATAGGAGTTTACGAGCTTGATTCCTTTCATTATATGCAGTGATATTTGCATTTGACGCACACTGAGCCGCCATTTCTCGGAAGTTTGGTGGATTTTGAAGACTAGCGGCGATAAATAGCTTGTACTGCTTGAATCCAGTGACACCCAAACCATACATCAGGTCCAAAGCAGCAGATTTGCAGGTCTCGGGCCACGAGGAGAATAGAGGAAATGTCTCATTGAGCGCGGCAACGAAAGTGGCAAGTCGGGATTCGCAAAGAAAGTCGATTGCTCCTTGCGGCAGACGGACTTCGGTATATTTTGCATAAGTTGAGGCCGGAAAGTCGAATGGAGCCTCTTTGATGTTCGTATAATCGATAGAAATCTGCGTAATCGAGGCAGGAGCGCCATTGAACTGAAATGGTAGGCTCTGAGCCTCAGTGAGCCCGATGGCGCAGCCCAGACCGATGGTCACTAATGGCGAAGGTATGCCGCTGATCTTTCTGGAATCAAGATAGAAAAAATTGGTACACCCTTCCCATTTCTTCAAATTCTGGATTGTAAGTTCAATGAAATCCATATTCCTCCTTCCAGATAATGATAAAATAAAAGCATCGTCACCAGCGGCCTTCCAGGGCTGCACTGACATAAAGCTCAGAAGGAGAGCACCGATGCCTAATTTGAATTATAGAGCACCTCGTCCCCCAATTCACGTAATAGGTCCATCCATAGCATATATCGTTCTTACTCGTGGACAAGTATGCTTAGTAGATGCCGATATCGCGGATGATTTGGGAAAATTTCTATGGCTAGCTAATTGGGCCGAATCAAGCCGGAAATTTTATGCTAAAAGGAGATTTGGAAGTAAACAAGAATTCTTACATCATTTCATTCTAAACCATATCCCACCATTGATGGTCGATCATATCAATGGAAATACCTTGGATAATCGAAGATCGAATCTTCAACTCATTAGCAGGCAAGGTAATTCCCACAAAGGATGTGTGCAAAAAAATAATACTAGTGGATCGAGAGGAGTCAGTTTTCATTCTAGAGACAACATGTGGCAGGCTGGTATTTGCATTAATAAGAAGACAAGACATCTCGGAACATTCCTATCTCAGCAAGAAGCAATTGATGTTTACAATATAGCCAAAGAAGAACTTCTTGACAGTCTTGGATGTGTGGCTCCCAAAAATGTATGGTCTGAAAGGAGTAAATAATGGACACTCTAGCCAAAACAACCTTTTTCGTGCATGTGCTCCTGATCGCAATAATCTTGTGGACGAAGATATATCGTGCATTACCATGGTTGCTGGGCGCGGTCGCCTTCAGCTTCTTTGCCGCGATCTTGAATCAATTGATTTGCGATCACTTCGGTCAGAACGGTGAGATTTATAGGGTCGCCTATTTTAGGATCGCGGTGCTGTGTATTTTCCTCTTTGCGCTCGCAGCGTGGACATCCATCCATCACTGGAATCCGTACATCTGCTCAATTGGGCTCCTGATGGCCCTGGACGACGTTTGCGACCTCGCTGGCATACTAGCACTAGGTTTTCATCACATCGGCCTCATGCAAGCCATACAGACGGCGCTACGGTGGCCAAATCTTCTTACACTCGTCATCTATTGTGGACTTCTCTTGCTGTACGCTAGAGACGTATCTATTCCAGCGAAAGGAGAACCCTATGAGCGAACAGGAAATTGACCCGATTGATCCCGTCGAAGAGACTGAGGAAGTTGCGGCCGATGTTGTCGAGCAGTCTGAGGCCGATGATAATGGTCCCGGCTCGAACATTCCCGGAGGTCACTAAACATCAGGGGTTGCAGTCTAGTGCTTCAGCCCCTGATAAATAATCATCGCCATAGCACCCATGACTGAAAGCATCGTGGTCCCACAGAGCGCGACCATTGCAAAAAAGAATTTCCAGAGTACATCTTGTCTGTCTTCCACTTTTTCCATCCTCACAGTTAGGCCCGGTTTTCCGTTGCCTTTGAGGAGCATGTCGTTGTGATATTTTACCGTAATTTCAGCTTGAACCAATCGGTAAAACATCTCTCCTATATCCACTGTTTCTGACATGCCCAACCTCTCTATTGGCAGAAATCCGTCACCCGAAGGCCTGACCATTACTGTCACAGACGGTTGAAACAAAATGGATCAACGTATACAAATATAACCGATGGTGTCCGTAGCCGCGGCAGTTCCATTGATCGTAAATGAAGTCGTGCTTGTTGGAGAGAAATTGAAGATCGTCGCTGAAGCCGCAGTCTTCGAGTTCACCGTGCAGACGTAAGCTGTATCGATGAACGCAGGGCTGATGCCGCTGACGACGACAGTGCCTGCCGCCAATGATGTCGTTCCGTAGACAATCTGCGTTCCTCCTAGCGAAGTTGCGGTACAAGCATTGCTGATACCGCAATACTGCACTGTGGGATGCTTAGCCACCACAATATTGGCTATTGGGGTCGTAGATGTTGCAGAGATAGGAGATGTCCCTGTCGCCACCGTAGAAGTCAGGGTCGCAGCACTGAAGCCTCCAGTGTGCACCCAAGAACCACTGCCGCTGTTGGATGTGATACCCGTAATACCAGATGCCTGACCACCAGCTGCTGAAAAGAATGTAGCTGCGCTAGCTTGATCGTCGCTCTTGAATCGGAGTGAATAAGACCCGCTTAACCAAAGAGCATCAGCAATGTGGTTATTTGTAGTGCGAGTTGAATCATAGTAGACGACATCAGCCACACTGGGCGATGCGGAGAGCGCGACTCCAGAATTCGTAATACTCGCTGGGCTAGTATTCGCAGTGGAGTTAACAGTGCCCTGCACATTTACATTGCCCGTTGCAGTAACAGTTCCGAACGCTCCTGTGGACGCATGGACCGATCCGTCCACAGCTCCTTGACCACCGGTTCCAGCAGCAAAGCAGCCAGCGCCGCAACTCGATAGTCCAGAAATCAATGCAGTAGCTGTTGGGTCACCCGAAGCAAAACCAAGAACCCCTAGATTCGACATAGCATTTATCGGATGAGTAGCATCGGTCGAATGAAAGTTAAAGTTTACAGCCCCGCTGTTGAAATCACCAACAATAAATCCTGGGATTGCCGAATTTGAACCTGTAGGTCCAATTCCATAACTTACACTACTCGTGCTGTTTTGCATCAAAATAGCAGTCTGGTCAGGATTCGATGAAGTGAGTTGTAAGATTAGGCCATCTGTCGAAGTGGCTGCCCCACCTAGAATACTTATTTGCGGACAAGATATTCCGTTTGTAATGCCATAGCAGACATGACTTGATTGAAGCGTGGTCCCATTCGTTGTTGTGTATTCCGCGAGAGCAGAAGCATTTCCCGATGTATTTGCATTTATAGTTCCGCTTCCAGCGGGAGGATTGACAATCTGAGCACATAAAGGCGAACACGCTAATAGTGCAAAATAAAGATATTTCATATAAAACTTTCTCCTTATGGACATGTCGTTGCCGTCCCTCTATATAAATTTCCGCTCGCATCCAAACATGCCAATGCGTTACCGGTTCCAGCAAGAGGACTGATCTTCAAAGTTCCTCCGCTTGAAACCGAAACTTGTCCAGTAGAACCAGCGGTAAAAGCGCCGAGCACATCAACTGCCGATTGATGGAAGTAGAAATGGTTTGCGGTAGTGTCAAAACCGAAGCTTCCCACCCTGTCTTCAAATGACAAGATATTCATGTTTTTAGGAAAGGTACTGGAACGGATACATATTGCAGAACCAATACCTGTACTGTAAGGTCCGGCATTTCCTTCGATGCAACTTCCTCCCAATCCTGTCCCTCCACGCGGCATATCCATCACAATTCCGTTTGCAAATTGACCGAAAATGTTGATAGGGTTTGGCGCCTGCATATGGCCACCGTTGAAGTTATATCGTAGCGTTCCTCCTTGCTCATCTACGAAATTTCTAATCTCAAAAATCATGTTTCCGTAGGTGACATTGTTGCCTGCAACTCGCAATGACATCGCTGCCGTTCCAGAACCCGGTATAGACATAGTATTGCCGGTGGTTTGTAGGAAAATATCCTGCTCTAACGCGGCAGCATTGGCGGGATTCTCCACTGATGCTCCAGCAGTCCACGGAACATTATTGGTTTCGAGTATTTCGTTTGCTCCATTCGCATCGACTGAAAGAACTTCTGCTCCACCATATACATGATAAGCAGAGCCGACAATTGTCTGCTGAGAACCTAAAATTGGAGGACATGAGCCAAAGGTTCCCGCCTGCAACAAGCCACAGATATAATGCGAGGAATCGGCTGCTCCAAACATGAAATATGACGTTCTCCAAATAACATCTGGATCATCACTCATGAAGCCGTGCGTACCCCCTTGGATGATGAGTGAGCCGACAATATGAGGCTTTTGTGATTGAAAGGTAATAGGACTGGCATTTGTAATATTGATCTGTTCAGGCTGACCATTCGGACTGACGATCCAAGCATAGCCAGTACCAATAGAACCCTGAATAGCAGTACAGCCCGTAGTCTTCGTCAGCAAAGTCTGCACAGGAAAGCTTTGCGCAACGTCGGTAGTGGTTGTACAGACTGCGCTAGGAGTCAGAGTGCTGGACACTTGAAGGGTATACAAAAAGGTTGATCCGAAATGAACAGAGCCGGGCTGTGTTGGATGACCATTATCCAAAATGGTTCCGGTATCGACTGCACTTTGTGTCAGCAGCAAATAGTTTCCGGAAGAAAGATCGGTCATACTTAGAACTGGACTTCTATCGCCAGTACCAGTAGTCGAAGTCACGGTTCCTACAGGGTAAGAAGTATTCTGTGTGCCATTCATTTTTATCATGGAGCAACCTTCAGAACTTGCCGAGACCCATCCGCAATCCATGCTTCCATAGACATATTTCCATGCACTATCACCAGCAGAGCGAACATTGAAATTGGCGCTCTCTCCTTGACTTATTCCGAGTCGCCGATAAAAACCCCCTTCATAGATAGTCTTGCTGGTCGTTTCTGCTTGATACGGGCTTGGCAATGTGCCAACGAATCCCACATCTGATCCGGGACCATAACTATTGCCATTGAGAAATAGCAACTGATTGACAAGATCTGTATGTGCCACCACTGGACCGAAGAAATTTCCAGTCATATCAACACAGACAAGACAGTTTGCGGTCAAAAAATAGTTGTTGGCTCCATTGATGTTAGTAGTTCCTGGGCTACTTGTGATGATTTGATCGCCCGGAGGTGCAGTTACGACACATTCTTGACCTGGAAGGACGCCGCATCCGGTTCCTCCAGGACCAACTGGTCCAGTTGGTCCGAATTCTCCAACTGTGAACTGAAATGGTCCATAAGTACCGCCATATTGAGGTCTTATCGTGTAGGCGTATTGTCCGGGCTGAAGAAACCAAGCACCGAAGTTTCCTTCTCCATCTGTCTGCGCCGTACAAGCGGATGTGCCCTGCAAGACAACCTGTGTTGCCGTCGAACAGGGCGATGTTGATGAAGCCGACGGATAGGTATTAGCCAATGTTGTACAGGTCAATCCGCTGCACGTATAGAAGTGAATCGTCGCAAAAGGAAGCGCATACACGGGCAACTGTTGGCCGCTTCCGCTTACTGTACTAGCAAAGGGGGCATCAAAGCGAAAATTCTGGCCATAAGCTAATGCAGGAAGTAGCGCGAGAATTAATAAAAGTCGCTTCATTTTTTGCCTTCTATGACCTTGATAGGTTTGATCTTTGTTGAGCTTGGAATCTGGTTAGGAAAAATATCCGCATGAGACGAAAGCGGAATATCATCAGCAGTACTCGGCGGCAGAATACGACCTTGTCGCATTGCCGTAGTGTCGTATCGGAATGCCTGACCTTTCGGACCTTCTACTGTACCACCCAACTGAATCGGCGGAGCATTGAGAAGTTTGCCAGTCCGCATTGGAATAGTATCCGCTGCAATAGGAGGTGGACGATAGCCGACTGGAGTTCCTTGTGGCATCGGCGAACGTCCCAATTGAATCGCAGGAGCGGGAAGACCCACAGGACGGTGAGACGCAAGATTAGGAGATTGCAATGTGCCAAGGTCAGGTTTAGGCCCTCCTGTAGCAAATCCCTCACGAATGCCGAGATCGGTAGGCTTTGCAGACCACATAGGGCGACCGGCAATAATATCTCTCATCCCTTGTGCGGGCTCACCGATGATTGTGCTGGGCTTATCCAACTTCATGCTCAACATCCGTCCGAACCCTGAAGGTTGAGGTTTCTCATTCAGCGTAGTCTTGCCTTCTACTCTTCCACGTACATCGGCCAATGCTCCATAGGTGCCTCGCGTAGCAGCGGGTTTTATGCCGGTCGATTCCAAGTGTGGATCAAGTAACGATTGGACTTGTGCCTCTCTCTCTATAAGCTGTGCGGGTGTGCGGCCTTCTTGGATAGCTTGCTGAATGTCGGATGGGTTTCCAGACTTCACGCCACGGTTTAACGCAGAGAGGCGTTGCCGTTCGGCTTCGAGTTCGCGGACAGTTGTCATCCCGTCAGGGCCTTGGATTTGACGATTACCGATGGCATCTACAGAAGATTTATATGGATTCCAGACCTCCTCCATGGCTGGCTTCAAACGAGCCTGCATATCGGCCTGAGAAGTAGCACCCGATAAATATGGACGCGATCTTTCAACTGATTTCAATGTGCTTAGTTGTGCATCCGATTTTGGCCCTATTTGTAGGCCACGCAGAGCTGCTGCATTTGGATCGCCAATGGCTGCATTTCGTATATTTGACCCAGCATCAGCCGCAACTCCTAAAGCTCTTCCGGCTCCTTCTCCAAGAATCGCACCTGTTCCGAGAGAACCCAAAGTACGCATTGGCGCATGAATCAATCCCTTGGCAGTGTCAACCGCCGATGTTCCACCGGGGCCTAGAATAGCTCCGCTCGTTACGAGATCCTTCAATTGCTGACCTAGCGGTTTAGCTGCCTGAGTATTTTGGGCATCCATCGCAGCAGAAGCGGTGTCGATTGGATGCATCACTGCATGACCAAGCGAGCGAATTACATCGCCCCCGCCTGCACCGAAGTTTTCGACCGCACCTTTGATTATGCCGTCACCGGGCTTAGCGCCTTGTGTGCCAGCGTTGAAATTGTTCTTCAGCGTTTGAATCATGCCGGGTTTTGGTGGAGGTAGAGTTATGGCAATCGACTCGTAAGGATCAACGGGCTTAGCAATAGTGGCGTAAGGATCGGTCATCGGTCGACTGCTCATGGGTTCACCGTGTGGCCGTGGGACTCGATATCCTTGCGAACATCAGCCTCAGACTTTCCTTTGTTGACGGGAAGTGCCATAGCATCTTTTAGGGAAACTGCCTTACCGCTGGGCTGGATACCCTGTCCACCCGTAACAGACGTATTGCCTCCAGCAACCTTTGGACTTCCAACTTTCTGTACGCTGCCAGCTGTTCTCTCATTCGAAGTAAGCTTACCTTCCAATTGTTCTGGAGTCTGAGCCAAACCGCCCATGATCCTATCGAAATATTGCAGACCGCCAATACCTCTAACTGGATGGAGTCCAGCCTGAAACGCGCCATAACTTTTGAGATCATTATAAAACTCCGCAACTTTAGGAGGAAGAGTACCAAGTTGCCCTTGAAGTTGCGCAGCGCGTCCTGCCACTGGACCAAGGTGAGCTTGAATTTCAGGATCTTTCAATCCCTCACGAATGCGTGCCGATAGATCGTTCATGGTCACTGCACGGCCTGAAGCATTCTTTTCTGTTTCAGTTGGCGCTACATTCTTCTGGAAAGCTGTACCTACAGTCCCTTGATCCGTCTGGATTGATCCCGGAAGAGGTGTCCCGTTTTCTGTCCCATGCGCTCTCATCTCGAATTGTCTCTCGGATAGGCCGAGACGCTGCAATGCGATCGAGTGAGCGTTCTGTGCCGATTGGAGACGTGCCTGCGCCATCTGGTAGGTTGGCGAGGACGGATCGTTCTGCGCCTTTTTGAGGTCCGCAGTTGCTTTGGCCTGTTCCTCTTGAGCACCTTTCAGATCATGAACTGCCTGCTGAGTCTCAGACATCTCCTCATACTTCAAGGGTCGGAGTTGCCCTTCATTCTCCTCATCTTGAGCGAACCCATGCGCTGCAAGAGTGGACTTCAGTTTGGCGGCATTGTTCTCGTTTACTGCCTGATGCTGATGTGCAACCTCTTCCTGTTTTTGATTGGCAAGAGCCTGCTTCGCCAGATTCAACTGTGGTTCTAGTTCGAGGTTTTTAGTCTGCGCTTCCTTTTCTGCATTCAATTCATCCGCTGCAACCTGCTTATTGCCCTGATGCAAGTCTGCAAGATGATGCAGAGATGTGCCGGGAAGGGCTAGATCGACCGCAGGAGCGACCGCACGCAGTCCAACGTCGCCAAGAGTAGCCAATCCTTGCGCAGCCCCTCCTAGAAGCTTTCCGACAAGAGGATGGTTCGGCATCGCACCTTCCACCTTACCCATAATCTGCGAGATGCCAGAGCCAGTATTGACCTTGCGCGCTAACTCTGCTTTTTCGGTATCGAGTTGCGATGGAATGCGTGTCACATTCGGCATTGTCGGCGAAGGGAGTTGCGGAGGCGGACTCGTCATGCTCGGGACGTTTCCAATAGTAGGCGGCGATCCCGCATCCGATGGAGGTCGAATCGCAGCAGGTGCCGTCTGCTGGGCCTGCTGGGCAAGCGCCGCAAGATGCGCAGGATTGAGAAGAGGATTAGTTAGAGGTGGTGTCGTCATTTATCCTCCCAGCGCAGCAGCGCCTATTTGTCCACCTGCGGCCATTCCACTTTGAAGTAGCTTCATCCATGGATTGTTTGCCTGAGCCTGCATCTCGGTATTCAAAGCAGAATTGGAAAGTCCAAGAGCATTTTCACCGCCAGTTAGGTTGGTCGAATACAAACCGCCCAATCCTGTAAGTCCTTCCTGTTTCTGCTGCTGTTGCAGATCGGCATTCTTGTTCTGTACACCTACTGCTGCATTCGAAAGGTTTGCTCCTGCACCTCGCGTCCCCGCTCCTATGGCATTTTGTGCTGCACCAGCATTCTTTGTGCGTGCTGCATATAGGCCTCCTGCACCGACAGTAGCCGCTTGCGATCCGCCTCCGGATTGCTGTGCTGCCGTATTTTGTGACGCAATCTGAGAAGGAGTATAGCCAGGTGGATGTGCGGCCTCGGATTGGAGTTCAGGCGCGAGACTTCCGTACAAAGATGCAGCATTATTCGTCAGAATATTGGATAACCCTTGCGCAGTATTCGAATTATTCCCGGCTTGTCCGGCAATACCTTTTGGCACCTTAGTTCACCTTAAAGCTTTCCCAAGTCTTCTGCCATCCAAACCGCCGAATCATTGTCCTTACGAAACCACACTTGAACTTTGGCGAGACAAAACAAAATGCACCTGCTGGAAACTTCTCACGTAGAACCTCGTGCATCAAAGCAATAGCCTTCAGTCGGACAGCGACATGAGGTCTCTGATCGCAAATCATAACGAGTTCGGGAACCATCTTTACTCCTGCCATCATAAAAGGCCTATCCTGTTCATCTACAACGACAAAAGGATACTGTAGCCCGACTGGAAAGCCATCATCAAATGACAACTCCAGTTCATTGTATATGGCTTCTAAAATCGGTATGTCACGAAGCTCCAAAGGACGGGTAGTCATGATTTACCTCGCACTGGAGGCTTGGACCCGGTGAATGGAACTGGACCGAATCCTGCAAGTCCCGAACCGGGTTTTCCAGTACCACCACCTTGCGATGTTCCACGCGGAACATTTTTACCGCCTTCCACTGCAACTGGTGTCGATCCGCCATGGAAGACAGGTGTCGTATTACCGCTGTTGAGGTAAGAGGCGAATGCTTGGAAGTGTAATTTCTGCGTTCCGGTCGCTAGATTGATTTCGCGCGCCGGGCCAGTGTACTCGGGATGAGGATTGACGAATTGCGGACTAGTCGAGGATTCGATGTGATATACAGCTCCTCTGTAGTAATCGCCTTCGTGTTTTATGGATACGTGATGTCCTACTTCGGTCGGCGTTACGGTTACAGATTGTAATGGAGGGGGTGGTTGCGGATTCCCTGTAAGGCTCGAATTTGTCTGTTGAGCTATTTGTTGAGTATTAGCATGCAAGTCGGAAACGAGCTCAGAAAGTCTAGCTCCAAATTCAGGTATCCCGTCGATTTTCAGGGATCGGAGCCATGCTAAATTCCTAAGCTGTTCTGACATCTATTGTGCCGCCAATCTTACCAAGAGTTTCGCATCTTTAAAGAATGCCGTGAGTCTTGTCATCACAAATCCATTATCCGTGGTTCCTGGAAGCGGTGAGGAAGCGATCTTGATAAAGATGCGATCTCCCGTACATTGTCCGCCTCCCATTTCTCGGTCAAAATAGATGTTTGTGAGTGCGCGAGTCGTTGTCAAGGGCCATAGATTTGCTAGAGAATCAGGATAGTAACTTGTGGTGATGTTTCCAATACCTTGGATGTAAGCTCTGAGGAATGATAATAGGACGCGCTGACCTTTGAGTTGCAAAGCCTGCGCCTTTTCGGGATCTAAAAATGCATATGTCGTGTAATAGGGCTGCACAAGTCCGTAGTCTTCATCTGTCAACAGCGCCGGATTGAACATATACACATTCCCGAATCCAGCCGCAGAGCCATAAGCTTGTCCATTGCCTCCGAGCATCACCAACGTCAAGGCCGAGCCATTCGAGCGGTACATTCTCACAGCGCCATTCATCGCAAGGTTCCACGGTGCCCATTTGCGCGAGTTGTCAGTTGCAACGAGCTTGCCTGCAAACGATGGATGGAAGGGGGGAGAACTGGCAATGGCGCTTGCCGAATTCAAATTTCGATAGTTCAGCACATAAATCTTGTTCGGAGCTGTGGCTGTACCGATTGGTAATCCGAACATCAACAGACGCTGAACAGGATCGTTCAAACTCCAGACAGTCAGGGCCGCATTCATGTTTATCTGTATACCGGTATTGATTTTTGTAGGATCGTACCAGTTTGGTTGAATCTCCTGGCTAATCTTTTCAGGTATGCCTCCACCGAAGATAACTGCCCCACCTTCAGTAGGCCATGCCATCCAATCATCCCCACCGGAAGCAGTCATATCGTCAGCCTGCGAATGAGTCAAACTGATGGCCGAAAGGATACCGCAATCGGATGCTACCTCGTTAACTTGCCATCCGGAGGGCTCGGTGACACCACTTCCTGTCGTTTCATGCAATCGTCCGGAAGGTGCCTGCGTCAGAACATATAACGTATCCCGAAGGATGCCCATATCCATAACTTTAGATGGGTCATCGTTTGGCCCCCACTGGCCAGACACGCCATCGACCCCTTCTGGGTTGTTGAGGTATGCCGCATTGATAATCGTATCCGTATAGGGCATTTCTATATAACTAAGGCTTAGTTCTGAAACGATTCCAGTATTCACAAACGAAAACTCAAGGTCGGCGGGAATGCTGTCAGGTGTTTGCGCGCTGAAATCGGCCTCATACCATCCTGAAACTGAGGCTGTAATCACAGCAGTTGCCGTGAATCCTGTAGATACGCTGGATATTGTTGCAGTCAGTGATCCAGATCCGGCGAAATAGACACGAATGGCGTAGAGCATGCTGCCTATAGCAATCGTAGCTCCGTAAGCATCCTGATAGAAACTTTGTGATAGTCCGCCATTGCTCCATGCTTGCCCGCCAAACCGTCCTGTCACTAATGAACCGCCGTTAGTCACCGTCCAACCCAAAGGCACAGTAGGTGTAGAAGGATAGGAACCTCCGCCAAATCCCATATTCAAAAGATTATTAATGATGTTTCTCTGACCCCAGCTTTGTAGTCGCGATTGGTAAACGCCAAAACCCAATGCTCCATCAAGTTTGATCTGATTCGCCAAAGTATTTCCTGGAATCGAGATACCTAGTGCCGCAAAGAGCGTGTTATCAGAGAAGTCAAGAATAATACTCGTCGTCGTATTGTCATCGATCTGTGTCGCGGTGCCAATGATCTGCCCTTCGGTTTGTGGTGTGACTGGAATATAGAAAAATGGTGGCAATTCTCCTGGTACATTCGGTTGCGCGCCGGTAAATGCAAGAATGCGGCCCTTCACATAAGAAGGCCCAATCGGGATATTGCTAACAGAATAATACTGCCCTCCATTGGCGATAAACGTAACAGGAGGTGAAGGTGCTGGAATTGCTCCTTGATCCGTGAGCCAAAGAACCTGCATCAGATGAAGTCCTGGCGCTGCCTGTCCAAACGGAGTGACTGTTCCTACCGCTGTCGTAGCTCCGTTTGGGCCATACTGCTGATATTGAAATTGTGTTGCAGAAAAAACCTTTGTTACATAAAAGGTGCCCTCCCACGCAAAACCTACTGTACCTGTCGTCCAAGTCCCATCTGAATAGGAAACCGCAATATAGAACGTAGTGGGTGTCGGCGCAGATTCCACATTGAAATATGTAGGTGTAGGCGTGTTATCTGGGATAGGCCACGCGATGACGATATTTCCAGTGGTTGCCGTAGCATTGATAACATCGGGATCGGTAGCGGTGATCGGTTGCTGTGCATAAGTGATTTGGTTAGGAGATGGGACAGTCGCCACCGTGAAAGCCCCGTTGAAGCTGAATGTCGTGCCAGTCGTGGATGTTGCGACTGAACCTATTTGAACCACACTTCCAGGGACTAGCTTATGACTTGTCGCAGTTGTTATTGTCGTAACTCCAGCAGACCACTGGGCCGCAGAAATCGCAGCAACAGTACCGGGCTCTACTCCGACAATCGACACAAATTCTTCTGGTGCCAGCCCGTGAGGTTGAGTAGTAGTAACTAACGCTAGTCCGGGTGCGATTTCGTTGTTGATGACAATCGACTGAACTATTCCAACAGTACCTGATCCGGAAAGCGTGTAATAGACAGTCACGCTATAGACAGGTTCGATAAACACGCGAGATGAATCTGTTACAACTGCCATCGAAAATCCAAAACTTGGATCATTCACGATAGTTGGAGTCAGCGCTGCGCCCCATGCATCGCCCGAACTGCCATAGCTTTGAGGGGTATATGTTGTAGTAAATGGTGTGCCAGGAGTCTTAGGAGTGCCTAGTATCGCTCCTGAATGCCACAGTGATACTTGAGAAAGTACGCTCGTAGTCGTGAACTGAGAAATCAGTGCCGATGATACGACAATACCTAAGATGGTCGCAGCACCTGGTACCGAGAATCCAAACCCAGAACAGACCATATCGCCCAAAGCCGTTGTCGCAGGTTCATTTATCGTCTCGAAATTTCCGCCGACAATTTGCCAATCGTTGATAGCAAGCAAACTAGTCGCGCTGTTTGTCTGATTGACGCTTGTCGAGTTGGAATCGGGAACGTTGGAAATCTGTGCTTGATAGCCTACTTTTAGATTGTGGGGAGTCGCAGTATTCGCCAGCACCTGATTCGCATTTCGAGTCAAAGTATTTGGAGATGCTGCCAATTGCGATGGCGCAAAGGCAAGACTTTCTATTGTAGGCGGTGCCGCAGGACCATCGCAGGTATAGCGCCGCAGTAAAGTTCCATCCCACTGCAAGGGAACTTCCGCACCATGCAAGCCATCTGAAATGGCGATGTATTCGCGTCCAAATTGGGTGATCGATTTGCAGGTACTTCCCGGCGTCGAAGTGAAGAGAAGAGTATACGTTCCGGATGATGCAATCAAATCCTCTATCCAGAAAGAACCATTCGAGTCAAAGTAGAGATTCTGAATGCCGCCATCGGGAAGTTTGAAGCTCTTACCATAGACAACAGTAGGAATGAAGCCATTGACGCCGCCAGCAGGGAACGGAGCACCAAGAACGATGTCCGTGCAGGGACGCGAACCTACTCCACCCGGAGTAAAAGATACGTCTTGACAGTCCGGCGAGATGTTTTCGGGCACGGCCTCTGGTGCCACTTCGGTAACCCAGCTTCCGAAGACAGAAAGAGGTACAGGAACCGCGCCTGTCGGACTAATAGCCATTTACTGCCCTAACGGAAACCAAGCCCTATATTTGACGGTGGTGGTTGCGAATGCAGAGCCGTAAGCCCCGTTGGGGAACTGTGCAGCCGCTCCACCTGTTCCAGTGAATATCGAGGTAATCGTGGGAGCCTGAACCCCGGTGATTCCGGTCGCACCCGCTGCCTGCGTCAACGCTCCTCCGTTCGTGGCAATTACCGCCGTGACGGTCGCATTGGTTCCAGTGGTGATTGTGGGAGCCGTAGAAGTAGAAGCTACCGTGCCAGTACCAGCACCGGGAGCGAAGATTTGAATCTTGCCATTCGCCTGTGTCGTGCCTTTAGCGAAGACGAATGTGTTACCGGTGGCTGTCTGAGAGGCAGCAAGAGGCTCTTCGTACAGTTCAACACGGTTTGGAGCAAAGCGAGATTGAATCTTGTTCGTTCCGGCAAAAGATAGCGTATCACCGCCAATGGGATAATTGCCAGAAAATGTAATGACGCCCTGCACGAATTCTTCTCGCTCAGTGACATCGGGAACTCCTTGTAGATTGTCGAAAGTAATTGCGGTTGCCATAAGTCTCCTTTACCAAACTCCATAAGATTGACGATGTGAAGAAAATCCTCGTCGTGAAACCGGTCTACGCTGCTTCATTGCAACCTCACGATTGAATAGATTGCGACACGCTTTTTCTGCCTTGGCAATGAACACATCTTTATCCATATCATCACGGCCCTCCGCAGCCTCAGCACAGAAATACCATGCCAATGGATTGAGCGCACGCATAACGGGAACTGGCTGATTCCCAATCACTGATCCATCTGGATTAGCTGCAAAGTCTGGAAGATAGGCCGCATATTCAAACTTCAGATCCATCGAATAAATCGAACCTGGCATGTACAGAGTGTCATTCTCCCAATACCAGAAAGTGTTATATGGACCCTTGCGGCAATCTGGTAGAGATTCTACTGATTGTTCCATAGGCACGAACTGTGCGTTGCTGCGAGTTTGACGTTCCCACATCTTCAACGGGCAGATCATATCCTGCGGAAGAATGGAAGCGAATGGAGGAACCCATGCGCTCACGCCATCGAAGAACTGCGACCACGTAAGCGAAGTCCACGATGCAGGATCATAACTAGCCACCACCGGAAATCCAGTCAGAACGAGTGGCTTTTTGAACCGCACGCTCCCCATATTGGCGAGATATTCCTGAAAAGCCCGCCATGCTCCCTGCACCATTGTGTTAGTAAAATTTTGCTGATCGGTAAGGATATCGCCTCCTAATGAGGCGATAGCATCACCCATGCGCACCCTGCCCAGATTGAGAACAGTCTCAAGTTGGTCATAGGGTGCGCTAAGTGGAGGAGGAATCGGCGATTTATTTTCCTCTTTCTATGTGCTCGGTTGAGTTGCTGCCTTGATAGCTTGCTGCTGAATCATCCAAGCCATATGAGCCTCTTCGTTGACGATATGCCCCATTTTGCACATTGCCACATCGGGATCGACAACTTCTCCACAGCCTAGGCACTTTTTGCGGCCCTTCGGAGCCGCCGATGTCATCCACGGAGCATCTACAGGATTGTCGAGGTTCAAATAATGCGCGGCCACGAAATGTACCTTCGGGCGCACGATCTGCGAGAATGCCTTGCGGTCAGTCTGATAGATATCAGCGATCTGCCGAACAACACCTTCGCAATAGGCTTTGAGCTTCTCATGAGCGCCTTCCAATTCCCGCGCGGTAGGTTTTGCACCCTCCGCAACAAAGACGCCCTGGTGAGTCAGTGCATTCGATGGAGATTGCCCACGACCTAGACCAATCATTGAATTGGCGAAGTCTTTGCCGCGTTCCTGAAGACGCCGATATTCATCCTCAGACTGCGGATAAAGTTCGTCCATGATGTAGCTGATAGGAGGAACATCGTCACCTTCTGCATCGCGCACCAGAAGTTCCACGTAGGGAGTTCCTTCTGGACAAGCGGGAATTAGGTAGGAGCCGGTAGAACCGGTATTGACCAGCATAGGCCAGGGGCCAACATTGAAGATGTGAACTTTCTTCTTCTTCAACTCTTCAATTTCTTCCAGAACTGGAGGAATCGCACGTCCTTTAGCTACAGCCAACTTGCGCTCGATGTGCTCATCCGCGATGGTCCGCATTCCTGCATGATTAGCTACTGGCATAATGAAGTTTCTCCGGTCGAATCTGTGTTGCGCCACGAATAGGCAAACCAAGTTCATTCGCCGTCTTCGGGGTTGGTGCTGATTTGGTTGCTTTGACATGTCCGCCGATACTCGCAGCGCGAATGCCAGCGACGGGCATCAAATCTTTAATTTTGTCGTAACGATTCTGCTGATCCTGCTTTTCCTGCTCTTCACGGGAAGCGCGAATGGCTCGCGCATTGGCCACGGGATCATTCGTCTTAGCCTTCTGAACCAGAGCTGCAATCACATCAATTCCGCCATCTCCGGGATTCGAATATTCGAAGGTATGACACTGGAAATAGACGCCTCGCGACGGATATGGACCAGTAACAATCAATCCGGTAAATGGATCGCGAAACTTGAGGTTGTAATCATCCTCGGTCATGAGGGTATGATCCCATCCAGAAATCCACTTTTCCATAATCCACTTTGCACCGATGTGACGGTATGCGGGACGAACGCGATAGCCGGTAAAGCCATCCGCGAACTCCCCACCGCAAAGCATCTTCACTGATGGAGCGAAGACAATACGGAATAGCGGAGAACCATAAGGAGTCAGCCCGAACCTCGCCATCGGCATAGGCCAATGTTGAGGTTCGGGAATCTCCCCTACGAGTTGTACTGATTGATTCAATTACGCCTGTCCTAAGATGCCAGACGGGATTGCGATGCCGCTTGCAAAGGCATTCTCGCGGGTTTGAACCATCCCGAGCTGTAATTCGCTGATCATGTAGAACACCACCGCAGAAGCCTGACCACCACTAGCTCCGATGACACCGAAGAGCGTTTGCCCTGCGACATCGTAGAAGTCGTCTGCCTTGGTCTGGATCTGGAAAGCATTCTTTAGGTTGAGGAAGTCGATGTAACCCGGCAACGCGCGGGGGTTGGGAAGAAACTCCCGTCCACCGATGGTGCTAGGAGTCTTCCGTTTGAGCATGTCGACTGATTCATCGCCCTTGAGCTGGGCCATGTCGATATGCTGCACCAGAAGTGCATTTTGTTCCCATGCGGCAAGCTCGGAAGGAGTTGCATGAGCAACCAATTCCTCGCCATCGTTCTCCATACCCTTAGAAAACTCCATTTGGGTCTGCAATGCGCGGACGATCTGAGGAGTCAGAGCACCATTGACTGCGACGGAAGGAGTGTTGTACTTTCCGGGCCATGCCGAACGCTGCACGCCCATCCAGTTTCCCGTGTTGGTACCTACTTGGTAGTAGCGGAGACCGAACATGCCGGAGTTGGCCTGACCCGAAGATCCAGAGATTAGCAACTTCATGCCAGCAGTGATCGTGCCAGTAGCGATGCCCGTATTCAACCAAACAGTATTCGAAAGGATATCGGAATCCTGAATGGTGATGGTGGCAACAAAAGTTCCACCTACCGCCGTCCAGACATCCACATCCTGATCGTCAAGGAAGAAGTTGGCGTTGTTGACCACGATGCCGACCGTGTTTCCGCCTTGAGCAACGAGCGAAACGACCGTATCGAGGGTATTCGATCCATCACCTTGGAGGGTGATGTCGAGGAAGTCGGCGAAGAGCTTCGGAGCAATCGACCGGGTAAGAGTAGCGAAGTTCTCAATCGCCTTCTCATCCGAATCGGTTGCATACTCAGCTTGCCGGGTATAGCTGAAGGCGTGAATGAAGCAGGTTGTGGTCAACTGACCGGGAACTTGGGTCGGGCCAGAACCGATGCCCATATCCGCACCGTTCATATTGCCAACGCGAGGCTTACCGCCGCGAGATGGCATGGTCGGAATACGACAGGGGCGGTCAGAAACCGGCTTGACGGATGTATTTTTCTGGATGCGCTTGCGAAGGACGGATGCGGAAAGCGAAAGGTCTTCGAGTTCCGGGCGGACGTACTCTTGCTCACTGGCAAGAGCCTGCATGGAATTGGCGATGCCCATAAGGAAACCTCAGTTTCAAGATTCATCCTCATGGAATACCCTTCTGGGGCGCGAAACCATGCTGGAAGCACTTCGGCGAATTTGTGGATTACTCCGGTAGGCTTGAGGCTCTACCTTCATCCGTTCGCATTTGCAACAACTACGAGAAAACTATATCACGAGCTACTTTCGCGACCATGTGACTGGATTTTTGCGTCCGACAATGTAAGCTTGACTCTTCACCAACATGCTCTGTGGTGTGCGGGTAAGATCGACCTTGAGATTCTGCGTCTGCGGAGCTCCGGCGATGCGTTCGAACTTGAGTTCTCCAACTTCGTGAGAGAGATTCGTCTTTTGGAATGATGGCTTAGCTGCACTCGCAACAGGCTTACCTTTACGTTCTGCTATTACATCGCCCACAATACGCTTTGCAGCGCCCTGGATGATCTTCTTGTGCTCGGACTGTACGCGCTGGGTATACTGCGCCTTATTGTTCGCCTTCAGATAGGCCTTCAGGGCATTCTGATAAGGCTGATTGATGGCAACGCGAGCGTTGATTTCTTCGCGGAAGGCAGTGCGAACCTTGCCGATCTCGTCCGCAGTCAATTTGGTGCTACCGAGAACCTTCTGCGCCTCAGTTACCATCAAACTCTGCGAAGTCGGAGTAATCGTTGCATTCCATTCGATATCGCGGAGGCGAGTTGTAGCGTCTTCCTGATTCTGCGGCTGTTGCTGTTGAGTTTCAGCCCTCTTGACCTCAGCCGATGCAACTGGTTTATTCGCCATCGCTGAAATTCCATCGAATGCCTTCTTGATGGCAGCATATCCTTCGATGAGTTGCTGTACGGATGGATCGTCACTGCTCTGCGGAATGATCCGATCAAGTAGTTTGAATTGCAGCGGTAAGTCCTGCTCGTGGAAGTAGCCGACAACCGCTTTTGCCACGATGGATGAGTAACCATCTGGGTTCATCTCCGCAAACTTGTTCAACGCTTCGGGAACGATCTTCTGGAAAGCCTCAGGATTTGCTTCGGCCATCTGGCCAACTACCTTGGTATCACCTGCCTGGAATGCAGAATCGAATTCACGCCAGAAGGTTCGCTCGCCAAGAGTCTCTTCAATGACTTGATCGATAGGCATTGCATCGGGAGTTTCCTGATCTTCAGAGAGACGCTTGACGGACTCCAGTACCGCATCGATGCCCTTCAGTCCTTCCGGGTGGCGCTTGCCTACCTCGGTGGCATCATAGATGGCCTTGCGAACCTGTGCGACGGTCTTCGGGTCTTTGCCTTGGAAGCTGTCTTTGATGGACTTCCAGAGAGGTGCGCCAGAAAGAGATTCGCCAGTGGTTTCGCCAACGCCTTCAGAGCCTTCGGTGCCTTCTGCGGTTTCCGCGCCTTCTACTGGCTCAATTACTTCCTCTACTGGAGTTTCGAGAACTTCATCCATGGTGATCTCCTAAATTCTTCCGGGATATGCTGATCGTTCGAGGCCCAAATAGCTCCCAGTATTGCTTGGTATTTGATAATAACGAAGGCCCCATAACGAAGATGGCAAATTGCGATACTCTTCTGGCAGAGAGCCAACTCCCATTTCATATAGGCTATTTGGATCGAATTTTCCATGACTCCCGCCGAATGGATGCGCAATTACCTCAGACTTCCACCCGCCAATCGGCGCAAAGAAATAGGTAGGCGCAACTGCTGCGACCGGTGCAGCCAAGCCGAATATCTTTAGAAAACTTCTGCGATTCATACCGTCCCCGTTCCCAGCGTACCGGGCGCTGCTGCCTTTTTGTTGACCTGCGTATTCGCTTCTGGGGCTGCTTGCTGAATTCCAGCTTGCTTATTCATTTGAACCTGAGCGTCGGCGGGCTCATCTTTGAAATTTATCGACTCGCTTGGCGGTTTCATCTGCTGCATAGCTGCCGCCTTTGCTTGTGCCTGCTGTGCCATGAATTGATCGTGAACGCCTTTGTGTAGTCTAACATTCTGGACGCCAAGTTTGGCATTCTCAATTTCTTCCACTTCGCCGATGTTCTGCCGAATCCAGCAATCTTCACCCGAAAGATACTCTTGACACTTTGCAGACTCCCACTGATGGTAATCGTCGGCCTCGGGCATGAGAGAGGGAAGTTGTGCAGGTGGAGGTGCATAGGGAAGTTCGGGCAAGCCTTGTGCGCGAGCCTGTAGCGCCTGTGTGGCGTGTTGAACGTTGTAAGCGTCAATCGCTGGCTGATTATCCTGCGGGGGCTCGCGGAGCAATGTCTCAAACTCCCTCGTCTGTTTCTTGTAAGCAATCGCAGGTGCCATCACCAAATCAGGATTACCGTTCAATTGTAAGAATTCCTGCCAATTGTCGGGCGATTCGAATAGGGTCTGGCCGATAGGCGATTGCGCAGCCATCTGGATAATTGTTTGTAGGTTTTGACGCTTCGATGCCGTGGTCTCAGGGAAACTCGATTCCGAGATGTGCGCATGGAATTTGCCCTTTTTCAACCGCTCCAATTTGATCTGAACCGTCTTACCATCTCCTGAAGTGACTGCAATCTCTGATCCGTGGTCAGGATTGTTCGAAGCCAACAGCGCGGCCTTGGTATAGATTCCACCAAACATCCGCTGCATCGAGGCCCATGCAGGTCCAAGCATTCCCATTGCCTGTGAGCGATCCATGGCTTGCCCAGAGGCTGTCTGATCGGGTTTGGCATTGCCTTCGAGCGCCGGAAGAGCTCCGACAAGCTCTTGAGAAAGCATCCGTAACTCTGTGATCGCCTCATCGAAACCTGCAGGCGCTTCGGCTTGTGGTTCACGATAAAAGCTTTCTTCGATTGCATGGGTAGGATCTGCTGCCTTGAGCAACACAACATTTCCAGGCTTGGAGCGTTGATCCACAATCGCGTCATAATCTTCCGCATCGCCACGAAAATAGGTGAAACTCCAGCCCTTCTCATAGTTCTCGCGCTTGGCGTTCATGTAGTCGTTGAACGCATCCTGCACGACCTTATCCGGCTCCATCAGAGCGCCGCCGCTCATTCCATCCCGCTCAACAGGGAAACCTACATTGATAGCATCATCAGGACATTCGTTCCATGATTCAGAGTAGTTCTTGCCAATGTACTTGACGTGTGCACCATCAGGGAAGAGAAGTTCCATCATCTCCTGAATAGTCTTTGTGCCATCTGACATCGAACCATCCGGCATTTCACCGGTGTAGGGTTCGTCCATCGATTTATCGGTGAACCCATCAGGTCGAAGGAAGCAGTTCATTTCGGTCGTCAGATAAGATAGTGCCATGCCGGTCAGATAGTACGACTTTTTAGCCTGCCGAGCGCCGATACGGGCATAGCGTTCCCAGTCGGACTCGCCTAGTCCAGCCTCACCGGGGGCAATCTCATCCTTGATCCAATCGTTCTGCGCTTTTGCGGTCAGTGCATCGAGATCGTCATACAGAAAACAATAGAGAGCATCGCAGAAACTATCACAAACAATAGGAACTTTAGATTCGAGCGTCCCATAAATACGCGTAGTCTCCATAGAGCGCGGCGATCCGTCTGCATTCTCGCCAAACTTTGCTCTTGACTTCAAAGTCCCAGTCCAAGCTACACAGCGGCCTGACAATTCGAACATCCGAGCAATATCCTGCTGAATCTTCTTTACATCATTGTTCTGATCGAAGAGGTGTCGGAAACCCTCAGCCGTCTCTGCCGCTTCAATATCTTCAGATTGTCCCGGTCTATCAGGAGTAAAGTCCACCGCAGGCTCGTTTTGGGTGAGTACGGCGTCCAGTGAGCGTCGACGTATCCTAAAAATGTTGTATGCGCCCATGTACTCAGGGCATTGAATAGACTGTCCTCCACCAACATTGACATATCCACCAGCTGTACCAACTTGATAAACTCCAGTTCCCCAGTTCGGGTAAACGTGCTGCACGCCATCATCATAGAAGCGCAGGATTCGATCCATAAGCACTTCAATGCGGCGGTCGTATACATCACGGGCCTGATATTTTTTCACTAACCGATCAAAGGCGTCCTGCAATATCTCGGGGAGGTCACGGTTATTTTCGCCATAGGTAGGCGGATCATCGCTCTGTGGAACAGCTTCGGGCGATGCCTCGTCCGCTAACTGCTCCTCTTCCTGATCCTCGATAATAGGGCTAGTAGCCATTAACTTCCTTGAATGCTTGGTATGCCTGCCGTACTACCTCATTCAAATCCTCAGTATCCATAAAGCGAAATTCCATAATGTGCAAGCCATCTGTGAGATAGAACGCGAGTTGGGCGCAAAGGATTCCATCTGGGCTCATCACAGGAAAAATAGTTTGACCTGCACAAAAATATATATGTCCAATAGGTGCCATGTAAGGACATTCCCAAACGCGAATCTCTTCTTTTTCTTGGCTATCTACGGCATTTTGAAAATCCATAGCGGTTTGCAATTTCAATTGCGATACCTCCCGCCGCTGATTTCATGGATGCGCTTGGCTGTCTCTAGCTTATCGACTATATCCTGAGCCTCAAGGACAGCCTTCACTGCCCGCTGTAGCGTCTCGCAGCACACAGGGGATCCCACTGGCACGACTGAAAGGCAATAGGGGCAGGAGATTTCCTTCTCTTCGTGGTCTCGCCACATCGCCGCCATCTGCTCGCGCACGAATGCCAACTTATCCATACCTGCCTGATATTCAGGATCATTGGCGTTGGCATCGTTGATGGCTTGATTTACGGCGTCATCGCTCATTTCTTTTTCATCCCCATATAGCCCTTAGCAGAACGCGCATCACGTCGCGTTTGAGGATTTGAAGAATCTAGAGCCGCTTCGATCCGTGCAGAGCCAAGTTTCTCCAAAGTTGGAACACCCAACTCGCGGTGAAGACGACCTGGATGTGAAGTCCATGAACCCTTTTCTCCAAGATCAACCGTCTTTGTCTTGTGCTTTGAGTAAAGTCCGGCCATCAGATTCCCCCTAACGGCTTCTTGCGCTCTGGCAGACCCTTGCGTTTCGTCGCCGCAAAGTCGTGCAATGTCTGCTTCGACAATTTTCCCAAATTCGCATTCTTTTTATAAAGCGAGCCGGGATTATGTTCTGCGACAGCGAACAATCGTTGCTGAGCCTGCGACTTTGCTGGAATGACACACCGCCATTAATAGAGTGCGACACCAGTAGAAGCATAAGGCGATGCCGCAGCAGCTCCATACGCCAGTGCTCCAGCGAGACCGCTCCAGTTGAGAATCTTGACTGCTGCGGAAAGCGAATTGAACGTCGCCAAATAGGTAGTCAGACCCGCACTGGTGGTCAATCCAGCAGCTTGGAAGAATTTGGCATCAAGGACTACCAAGCCACCACCATAATTCTTGGCAGCCGTTGCTGCTTCCTGTAACCCAAAGTCTCCCGATCTAACCAAATCTCCTTGGCCATGTCCAAAACCGAAGACTGCCGTGATGATGCAGGTTCCATACTGTGTCGGCGTGAGATTGACAACGCTGGTTGGCGTGACAACCTCAGTCGATGCACCGGAGCCGATGGTGATCGGAACGCCGACCGCAGGCTGAACGATACGACCATCAGGAGTCGATACCTGTCCAAGTCCGAGGGTTACTCCATAGGTTCCTGCCGCATTATTGCCAGCGATTACCTCGAAGGCCGGGATATCAGGGTTGACGCCGTAAGCGTAGTTGTATGCATTGAATTCTCCAGAAAACTTGGTGAGTGCCATTTACATTCCCCCTAGTGGTGCTTGCTCTTCTTCGTGATGCGGCTTGTCTTCCGAACCTTCTTCGCCGCCCATGAACGCCTTCAGGCCTTCACCCATATCTTCGGGAGATTCATGCTCCCGCGTCTCTTCGTGGGTGCCATCTTCATGGACGCCATGGGTATGACCGGTGAAGCCGTCATGCTTGGCATGGTGATGCTTCGATTCCGGTTCGTGAACGTGTGCGATATGAGCAGTCATATGCAACAGATCGGGATGCTGCTCTTCCTGTCCGTCCTTGACCGTATGAAAGGTTCCGTCACCGTGGTCATGAACTTCCATCGGTGCGCCGCTCTCTTCGCCTTCAATCTTCGCAGCGGCAGGCTCGCGCATCTTCGACATCGAATCCTGCATCTCCTTCATGCCTTTGGGCGCATTTGCTAGCTTATTGAGTCCATAGGCCATTAGCTTGCCGCCTGTTCGGGTACGGCGGCGTCAGACTCCGGTACTTCGGGCTCGGACGCCGGATCGGGTAGGGATGTCTGTGCGGGCGCTGGAGCGAGGTTTGCAGGTGTAACTTCGGTGGGAGGCAATCCGAGAACTTCTCGCTCGGCGTGGCCATCCGTAAGCTTCATATCGGGATTCAACTCTTCAAAGGTCATTCCTAGTTCTCCTGTTGCTTATCACGTTCCAAAGCTGCTACCTGTTGCTCGAAAAGTCTCCGAACGTCGCCCGAGTTCTTTGCATGAATAATACCATCATCGGGCTTGGCGGCTTTAGAGGCGATCTTTTCGACTAGAGCATCGTACTTTGCTTCGATTCGATCTGCTCGATGTTTCTCGTCTTTTAGTTGCAAGATTGTAATGCTGAGATTGTCATTGGTGGTTTGCTTATTCCGCAGGAGTTCCTTCAATCTATCTAGTTCGCCGATGGTACAGAGACCTATTGCCTTCCAGACCATGCCGACCCTCTCTTGCGCTCATTCTGCGCCTTCCAGCGAAGTACAGCCATACCCTTATCGTGCATCGATCGGTCACCAAGAGATTCGTAGAATTCCTGCGCCCTAACCGATAATGGAGCTTCCAATCGAGCAGAATGCATGGAATATGCCCAGTAACGTAAAAAGTCTAGCACGTCATCTGATTTCGTCGGCTGCTTCCACACGTCTTCAGCTCTGCCAGGATGTTTCGTATCCCGAATTGCCATCGGCACCGCTTCGATTGTGTCCGTGCAGCGCGAACAGATAAAAAGCAGGGGAGTCTTCAAGGAGTAACCCCCCGCTTCTCCCTCGAAGTCATCATCGTTGCGGGTCGGCGCCATCTTTCCTGCCAGAACATCAGCCGTCTTCTTCATCATGGCGTAGAGAAAGCGCCAGCCACCGATACGCCCATTCGCAGCTTGTTCCGCCCATGGCAAACCAGCAAGACGCAATTCCTGGTTGATCGTATCCGCGGTGGAATGGCCTTTAGAGTCCTTCTCCCACGCGTCCACCGACAGGAAGTACCGTTTCATCTGCTTACGTTCGGTATCGTCCATTTTGGCAATCAACTGCCGGATAAGTTCGCCTTGCTCCACTTCCTGTACTACATGATCCAACATGAGAACCCAGACTTCTACTGGCTCCTCGATTATCACTCCAAACACATCATGAAACAGTTTAGGGGCCACCGTCCCGCCAGCGCCCCACCCACAGGCAGCGTGATGTACGAAACCGTCATCATGACCTGCCCAGCGCGGCCACCATGGCTGTATGAGCTTCGCTTCCTGCTCTGCGGTCAGGATCAGCTTCGACTCATCCCACACACCAGCAAAATACTGGCCGGCAAATGAATCGAATGAGCCCAAGAGATGTCCAGCTCGCAAACTCTGGGGCATGGCATTGAGCTTGCGTCCTTCAGTCGTCTGGTTCACGAATAGCTTGAATCGCTCCTCACTTGGCAGCGCGTAGAACTGCTTAGGTGTCAGACCTAACCCATGAAACCAGACATAGTTGTCCCAACCAAAGAGGTGGACGAAGGCATAATCTGAAGGCCTTTCTTCCCCGATGAATCGCTTCTGAGAGAACACGCGCCTGAGAAACTCGGTTCCCACTCCTCCCGGGTTGAAGAACAGGCCCGTCTTGCATTCGCCCAACGCTGTATTCGGCCATCGGTTGCAGGAGTGGATGATCGTCAGCTCATACTCAGAGAATTGCTCCGCTTGATCCACGAAGATGTCATACAGTTCGATACCCCAGAACTTACGGTCAACCTCCTGCTGATTCTCGGCGTACATGAACATGATCTTCGAGCCGTTGGGTAGGATGAACTCTTTATCGCCCACTCGATAGCAGTCCCGAAGCTCTGGGAATTCTTCCATGTACTTGTCAATGTGGTTCTTTTTGACCTCATCGTAAACTCGGCGGACGATTGCTCCGTTAGTTCTAGGTCTTTGCTGTCTGCGGTCAAGCATAATGCGGCGTAGTCCACCGCTTTTCCCGCCAGCTCTAGCGCCTCCCCCACCAATCCAAGTTGCAGCATCGGGGCCAGTCTTGTACATCAGCTTACCAAGTTCGAGCTGCTTTGGCTGTAGAAGAAGAGTAGTGGCCATTAGGTAATCAAATCAAGCATGAGTCTAGCGGCTCGATAAAGCTCTAGGAGTTGATCGTAATCGTCCGCATCTACAACAACTATTTCGCCATCGTCATATTCTGAAGTTTCTATCCAACATCCAACCTTTTCAGGGTCAAACATCAGCATCCGCCTTTGACGTATCGGCAATAGGCTTCGTTGCGCTTGCCATGAGGACAACTTCCCGGCGTGCTACTCGCGGATCGCGTTCCAGATAATTCGGTAGGTGCATCTCTTCGTTCAGCCAATTCACTCCGCATGGGTTGCAGCGGATGTAGTCGTTGCGGCCTACTCTTAGCGCTCCGCAGAACGGGCACATAGGTTCGGTTCCCATTTCGTTCATCCGATCCATCCGAAGATCCTCGGCTTGGGCGTGAGTCATCATTTCCATCTAGAGCTCCTATGAGCACTCGAACCATAAACGCATTCCTGCTCCGATCATCCGCCTTGGCTTTGGCATCGATGCGGTGAAGTAGTTCATCTGGTATTCGGAGTGATATCAACATTTGATATCTATTGTATCGCAAGTGCTATCTAGCTCACATGCGCAATAACAGTTCCCGGCCCCGCACCACTCGCCACAGCCCAGTAGAACGCATAACCGAATTGATCGCTCAAGCTCTGCCCATCCGTCAATACAGCTGCAGAGATGCCGTTCTGTGGCGCTCCACCTGCACCGCCAGTGGGATATGTATTGCTCCCATAGATCGTGCAGCCAAATCCGTTCATCTCAAACACAATCCGCGTCCGCCCAGGTGCCGATGAATCTAGCGGCGCAATAACCCGCGAAATCGATCCAATCACAACCGTATCATCCGTTGTAAACAAAGGAGTTGTCGTGCCAGATGATACCTGAATCGTGAGCGGGCCATAAGGATTGAAAAGCGGCATCTATTCCTCCAGAATCGACTTCGTTACAAATTGTACAGGGCCACCATCTTTGCCGGTGTGTTCATGCTGTGTTCTATCGCGCCACTGCTCAGGATCGCGATTGCGAAGCCATAGTGAACAGGCATTGGTATCAGGCGGTTCAACTACATCCACAGGAACGCTGATAACCTCTTCAAATTCAGCAGTTTTCTTGCCCTTTTCGTCGAATTCTATCCGCTTCACTTTGAATGGCTGATTGGTCGTATATTGAGCCCCGCGAGCGCGATTGAACAGTCCCTGCGCCACTTCTGAGTCTGCTACACGCTTGCCCGCACGAATGGACTCCACAAATTCTGGATGAGCCAGCTTCCAATTGTTTACTGTACTTTCGCTAACCTCAAAGAAATCAGCTATTTGAGAATCGGTAGCTCCAAGGAGACACAACTTTGTAACCTGTTCTGAATATTCCTCTCGATAGTCAGTAGGTCTACCGGCTGGCATGCTGTGAGTTTACCAGAATCGCACTACGAGGAATGCTACAACTATCCAGATCAAGAATATTACCTCGTTCATCGAGCTGTGTGGCTCGCTATTTTGCAGTTCATTTTTTCTTTTAGACATCGAATATCCCTCTTCTAATAATTGGGTAATAATATACTTGGCCGACTGCGAGAATGGTTAGATACTGAACTTGCCGTGACAGGGCAGATAAGACGTTCCGGGGCACCCCAGCGATGGAAGCAGGACTATCTAAACCATGTGTGGAGTATTGAAAAGCTCGTAGGACTGCTAGGCTAAATATAGTAAGTACCGCAATCTCACCTGCATGGCAGCCACCGATACTTGAAATATAGCCGCCAGTTCATTAGCTCCACTGATGCCTTCCGCAACGTATTTCATCACTAGATTGCGCGGCATCAAGAGATCAGCAGCCTTATTGTTAGCTGCATACTCGTCCTGAGTCGTCATCTTGCGACTTCTATACATAGCGTCGTCAGAGATGCCATCGCCAATCTGGTCGCGATGAAGCAAGTAATGGGCAAATTCGTGAGCAATGGTGAAGCGCTGACGCGTGTAAACATCATTAGCGTTGATATGGATGCTATAGCCGCCTGGACTATCTGGCGTATCGTCGCGACAAATCATGCCGGATACCCCTTCTGGCAAATCATCTTTTTCATACACAGACAGGCCAAAATCCGTAACGAGCGCCGTGATATCTATAGGCGCTGCCTTGTGGTAGCTAAGAATTTTGTTATTTTCAGTAATCGTCATTTTTCGCTCCCTGACGTTAATGAAGAATCGCTAGTTTTCTTGGACGAAATAGACTTTGCCTGTCCCGTCCCCGCTTTATTCTTCGCTGCGGTTGGTTGGCTGGCACCCAACCCTGCGCCTTGCTCTCTATCTCTATATGCATCAATTGCCGCCTGAGTTTTAGCTTCTGCTACTTCAGTAGCTTTTTTCTCTGCGGCAGTGATCGAACGCTCTTCAATCGCCTTATATCCATAAAATCCTAGAGCCGCAAAAAGGAGCGTGACAAGCGCGGCCAGGAGTGCCATTACTGCGATCATCACTCCCAAGAGTGCGATCATAATCTCGATCACTGCATCGTGACCAAGCCCGGCGGTGTGCATCTTCAGCAAAAAGTCGGTTATGGCATGCCACACGCACCAAGCGTACACGAAATCTATACATGCACCAATATCGGTGCAGATTCCATTCTAGCATTAAAAGCGATTAAAAAGCGAATATCCAAACTTGACCACTACCACCTTTTGAAAACTCTTTCCCATCCTCGCCTATAGTCTGTCGGTCTACAAAGCATTTGTTCGGTATAGCCTCCCACCCTTCGCAGAAGGCGCGAAGAATGGGGCACCCGGGCACCGGGGGTGCGTCGATTTCTATGGACAAACAAAACACAGATGTGCTATTCCTGTGAGATGACACGAAAACTCTCGAAGAGATGCGCCTACGGACACAAGATGGACGGAACCTATAGCCTGACGAATCCTCGCCGCTATTGCCTCACATGCGCTAAGCGGCGACAGAAGGATTTCCGGGATCGCAAAAAGAAATCCATACGCTCCTAAAAATAAAGCTTGACACGTAACACATCTGCGTTTACTCTCAGTCTTGTTGCAACATCGAAGCAAGCCTTTAGGAGGGCTAGAGAAATGAACGAATATTCTGCAACAATAACCTTAAAGTGCCCCAAGTGTGGACGTACCACAAGCATTGAACCTGAGCATATTTCTCATTTGGCAGAATTCAAAAACGCCGGACATGGATATGTTCGTGGAAGCGTTCTTACCTGTGCTTGCGGAGCCAATATCTAGCCATGAGCAAATCATTCGATATTAACCCGCCCGAAACCAACCTCGAAACTCCCACCTGCCCAACCTGCGGCGAAGAGATCGTGGGGAAATGGGAGCATGATGATGGCGGCGATTACTTCGATGCTGACGACAACTACGATTCATACACCAACGAGCACAAACGCTGCGAAGTAGATCGGCTTGTAGGCAAATTAGATGCAAGCGACCGCGAGGATTTGGTGGCGATCTATAAGGCTTGCACCATAATTGCCAATATTACCAGTTCGGCATCAGAGCGTATCGTATCAAAGCTATTCATGCTTAATATCCAAATAGTGGCCCTCTATGGTTCTTATATCCTCGACGAACTCCAGGCTGGCCGCGATTACGATCCGAAATGGGCCGAGTAAAGGAGAAAAAATGGAATTGACTTTGGATTTGCTTCGAGAATGGGAACTCGCATATAGCGAAGGTGTTGATCTTCCAGAGAATGTGATGATGGAGATTTTCAGATTAGCAGCTGAACGATTAACTGAACTTGAATCATAACCGCCAAGTAGCACCATCACACGCAGTTAGGAGATTGAAGATGAAAGTAGCATACGTAGATTTGCAAGACGGAAATACAGAGATTCCTGCCGAGATTTACATCATCGGCAATTCGCTCTTGTTCGAAGTCAATGGCAAGCAGCACCGGATAATTCTCACGGTAGAACAATGGAACTTTCTGGCGGATGCAGCGCGTGACCGAGTGAAGTATGCCCATGCATCTACAGTTCGCCGAAACTCTAAGCGCTAACCCATCCACCCGAACTAACTAGAGAGGAAGATAGAAGAATGAATGAACTTTTGAAATTGAAAATAGAGCGCATTCTCATCAGCGCTGACGATTCTGTTTTGGTATTTATTGGAGCCGATAAACAGATCGCCTATGAAACCTATGGCGACTGCTGCTCGGAAACATGGTTCGCTGACATTATTGGGGTGGATGCCTTGCTAGGAGCCACCGTATCGGAAGTTGAGTAAATCCACGAAGAGCAACTTGCGGACTATGACACAGGCGATGGGCGATGCCGACAAGAGGTTGACTCAGTCTACGGATACAAAATAACCACCGATAAAGGACATGCCAAAGTCATCTTCCGCAACTCAAGCAATGGCTATTATGGTGGTAATATCTTATGCCCAAACAAATTCAATGCGCTGGAAAACATGCGCGAGATCAAGGAAGACTGGCAAGCAAGCAACCCAACAGCCTAACCTTAGCGCATCGCCAACCCGAAAGGAACATACAAAATGCCGGGCGAGCTAGAAGGTTTTATCTACGATATGCCGTTCGATGAGTACGCGAAAGTGGATGCATTGAACGGATCGTCGATCATCCATATGCGCCGCAGTCCCATGAAGTATCGCCACGAGAAGGATCATCCTACGCTCCCGTCTCCGGCGATGTTCCTGGGCGTTCTCACTCACCGCATGATCCTCGAACCCGCGACCATGAATTCGATTGCGGTGTGGGGCGAGTTGCCGGAGCAGAAGGTTCGCAATGGTCGTATCTGGGACGCATTCAGAGAAGCGAACGCGGACAAGATCATCATGACAACATGTGAACGCGATGAGTGTGAGGAAATGGCAATCTCCGCGCTGAACAATGAGCCTATCCAGAAGTATGCAGCGGCACAAGGAAGAACAGAGGTTTCATGTTTCTGGAGGCATCCACATACGAAGCGGCGTTACAAATGCCGATTCGATAAGATCATTCCTGAAACGAATATAGTATTCGATCTCAAGACAACCCGCGATTGCCGGTCCTTCAAATTCGGCGCTCAGTCGTATGCTCTGGGATATCACGTGAAAATGGCCATCCAATATCAGGGCTATCTTGCGGTGACCGGCACTGCGCCTCAGATGCGATTGGGCGCAGTCGAGTCCAAAGCGCCGCATGAGTCCGCGGTCTATCGCCTGACGCACGATGTCATCATGCAAGGTATCGAAGATTTGGATATTCTCGTCGCTAAATTGGACGAATGCGAAAAGGTTGGCAAATGGCCAGCCGAGTTTGACCAGGAGACAGACTTATTGTTGCCTTCATGGGCCACCGAAACTAATTTTGGAGACGGCGAAGTCGCCTAAACCCTCCCACTCAGGAGAAGTCATGAAATTGCCAGATAACTATTCGGATCTATATCCAAATCGCTTCCTTCATGCCGATCAGCTCAAAGGAAGAAAAGTTACCGTCACCATCAAAGCAATCGAGATCGAAGTTCTCGAAGGCGAGAAGGGAAAACAGTCAAAGGTCATCATGCATTTTGTTGAGAGCCCAAAGCAGTATGTGGTTCCCAAGACCAATGGATTCTGCATGAAGCGGATGTTCGGAAACAATCCAAACGATTGGGCAGGCAAGCTCATCACGATCTTTCCCACCACAACAAAGTTTGGTAGGGATACCGTAGACTGCATTCGAATCTGGGGCTCGCCACATTTGGAATCAGATATGTCAATCACCGTCCCAGCTGGGCGCAAGAAGCCATACGAGATGGTCATGCATAAAGTTCGCAGTGGTGAGTGCGGATTCAAAGGAGAAGCGGTGCTGGTAAAGCAGGAGATCGAAACGCCGCCTGAACCTATTTTCGAACCAGAAGCGGAGTCTATAGCTATCGAAAGTTTGGCTAGTGATTTCTTTGCTGGCGATGCTTTTGAAGGTGATCTCGTACCATGATTGTGATACAGTAGAGGCTGTATCTGTCTCCATTGGATTGATCCCCAATGTAACAGGCGGCTCTAGACGTAACCTAGAGCCGTCTGAGACAAATAAATGCCGTGTTACGACGGCGACTGAGTGGCATCAGCCTGCACCGTTTTCAAGCCAGGTTAATAAATCGTGGAATATCCTGCATATCCTCTATTCTTAGAAAAATTACCCAGCAGCAGGCTATAGTTTCTGGATCGCGCTAAGAGAAGAATGATTTTTCCGTGGACAAAAATGTCCATAATGGTAGTATATCCAAATGAGCGTTACATTCACTAAACTTTTTTCCTCTATTACCGAATCAACCGTTTGGTGCGAATCAACAGAAACAAGAATTGTTTGGATCACCATGCTTGCCATGGCGGATAGACACGGTCGAGTATGGGGATCTATCCCTGGTCTAGCTAATAGAGCACGCGTTTCCGTGGATGCCACTCGTATTGCAATAGAAACCTTTATGTCCCCAGATCCCGATAGTCGCACGAAAATAGCGGAAGGACGTCGACTAGAAGAGATCGATGGAGGATGGAAGCTTATCAATCATGCAAAATATCGCTCCATTCGAGACGAAGAGGAGCGAAGAGCTTACAAAGCAGAACATGAGAGAAATCGCCGTGGACAAAAACGTGGACAAAATGGACAAACGTGTACACCTGTGGAGTCTGGTGGACATAATGCAGAGGCAGAGGCAGAGGCAGAGGCAATAAAAGCAAAAACAAATACTCTTGCGTCCACCGCTAACGCGGTTCCCGCCGAACGAGGAAAACTTCTAGGAACTCTTCCCTGTGTAGGCGGTGTGGACTATGAAGTTCGCGAGGACGATCTCCAAAGGGATGCTCATCTATTTCCCGGAGCCAATATTCCACAAGAATACCGAAGCATGAAAAGCTGGCTGCTAGCTGACAAGCGTAGGCAGAAGACATTGAAGGGTATTCGCCGATTCATGTCTAGCTGGCTCACCAGGGCGCAAGATCAACCGAAAGGAAATTCCAATGGAGCAATTAGGAAATCCGCAAACGTCGAACGATCCGATGCAAATATGGAAATGCTCCGAGATATCCTCTCCGATCAAGAGGATTGCTTCCAACCTCCTCATCATGGCTCAATTCAGGGGGGCGACAACCTCAAAGGAAATTCTGGCCCTATACTCGAAGCGTCTGGCCTCATGCCCAATAGATCTCGCTGAACGCGCAATCATCGATATCGCCGAACAGGCACCGGAGAGCGGGGAGACACTATTTCCCCCCATTGGCAAGATTCTGACCCTCATGCGCTCTTATGAGTCCGAGCGCTGCCGTCTTATCCAGCCATTGCCCGATGGAACGATGGGAAGACCGGAAAAGAGGAAGTTTTGAACCTTCTACCCACCGCAGAAGTATCAGAACGCGCCGTTCTGGGATGCCTTGTCCTTGACGGAATCGGGGCACTAGAACAGTGCAACCGACTATCAGAGGAGATGCTGGAACTCGATAGTCACCGTAAGCTCTATCGCGTCATCACGGACATGCTCACGGCGGGCGATTCTCCAGATTATATGAGCATCGGCAATGAACTTCGGAAGCGAGTTTGGCTGGAGGCTGTGGGTGGTATGGGTTATATCCTCGACCTATCCGAAGGCCTGCCGCGCAATTTTCAGGTCCGAGAACATGTCGAAATCATCATCGAGAAGTGGAAACTACGCACCGGCATGAAGATATGCGATCGATATCAGTCATATTTTGCCAGTGAAGATGGGGCCGATGTGACTCTTTCAGCTATGCAGGGCGAGATTTTCGATGCCATGCAGGAACTCGGGGCTTACAACAATCCGCTCATCTATTCCTACACGGTTCCCGAAATCGAATCGGTTCTGGACTATGAAGTCGATCCAATGGGCATGTCTTATGGAATCTCCGAAATGGATGAATTTACGAATGGGATGCAGCCAGGAGAGGTTACCGTGATTGGGGCTCGTCCCGGGGTGGGCAAAACCTCGCTTGTCTGTCAGGCAATTGTCGCGAACTGTCGCCGGGGAATCGCCTTCGACTTCTTTTCACTTGAAATGAAACGCTCGATGATCCTGCGCCGCATTTGGGCCATTGAATCAGGATTGCCGCTTCGTTCTATCAATCGCAAGCTCCTGAACCTCTCAGAACGCGAGCATTTGCGCAAGGTGGCGTTGCGGGTCGCTGAGTGGCCCTTACGTATCTACGATGACGGCGATCTCACCTTGGGGCAAATGGCGGCCATGGCGAGGCTAGACGCGAGACGGCATGACATGGCAATCATGGCCGTAGACTACGTTCAGATCGTGAATGCTGATGGGAAAGACGATAGAATCCGCGTTTCGAATGCTTGCCGGACGCTTACTAAGTTGGCCAAGAAGGAGGATAAACACCTGATTCTATTGAGCCAACTGAGGAAAGTATCGAATGAGATGTATTCGAAACCCCCTCATATCGGCGACTTACGCGAAACTGGACAGCTTGAGAATGATGCTCATCTAGTTGCATTACTGCATCGCGGCTGGGATGAGGATGCGAGCGCATTATCCTATGAAGCCGAGATTATTATCCCGAAACAACGAAGCGGCGCGACCGGAGCCATTAAATCGCGCTATAACCCATTCAATTTAACATTTTCATAGGTGATTTATGAAATGCATGGTTTGCGAAGGTACTGGATGGATCATCCAGAGGATATTTACGAAGATGTATACCTGCGGTTACTACACAGCCGCGAAACGATGCCTGCGGTGCAAGGTTCAGGAAATACAGCCATACAAGGAAGAAAACTAACATTCATAGTCAACCATTGCCGAGAGAGAGGAATGTTGTCAAATGCCTAGATTATTGGATTTATTTGCGGGAAGACTCGGATGGTCGAAAGCGTTCCTAGAGCGTGGGTGGGATGTGATCGCCATTGATTTGACTTTGCCGGCGATGGATATCCCAGAGCGATGCATATTTATTAAGGCTGATGTTCTTCAAATAAGATCATCCCCATATGGCTTATTTTCAATTCGTGAATTTGACGATAGAGGGCCTTTTCTATGGGAAGAAAAGTTTGATTTTGTTTGTGCAAGCCCACCTTGCGAACAATTCTCTGTTCATGGCATGAAGCATTTTCATCCGAATCCACCCAATCCAGACATGGGGATAAAATTGTTCGATCATACTCGATCTATCTGCGAAAACAGTGGGTTGCCCTACATTATGGAAAACGTAAGACCTGCACAACAGTTTGTAGGCCCCGCATCTCATCACTGCGGTCCCTTCTACTTGTGGGGTAACGCTGTTCCTCCCTTGATGCCAGGGGGAAGAATAACAAAAAATTTCGGCAATATGTCTATTGCACATTATCATGCCAATTTAGATACGATATCCTCTCACATCCGCGCTAAGACCACAGCAACTATTCCTTCCGAAATTTCAGCTTGCGTGGCCAATTATGCCGAACGCCTGTTGGAGGTTACGCGATGAAAGGTGCATTCAAGATGATGCCAGGAGGCCGGCAAGTGTGCTTAAGCACCACTGCGGGCAACGCGGAATATCGACGCAGGCGGGAAGAGGTATGGGATCGCGATAGGGGACAATGTGTTTTATGTTCGGAATTCGTACCCCTTGAATGCGCCACAACTGAGCATATTATCCCGAAAGGTATGGGCGGCTCTAAATGGGGTGGACACAAGCATGATGATCGTGTAAATAACCTTGCCGTGAGCCATTGGCACGGGAACAACAATCGGGGCTCAATGGCCTTAGAGCTGTATCTACAGAAGCCGCTAGATGAAAGGAAACGAGCATGCCAACCATACCTAAACCTCTGAGCGAAGCCGAAGCAATGATGGCGATGCACTTGGACATCTATAGTGGCGTTGTATGATATTATAGATGTATGGAGAATAAGGAGCGGATACATTATTCATGTTCAGAGTGTGGAGATGTAGTATCAATTATCCGAAGCAAGCTAAAAAAGAGGGTCTTCAAGACGTGTTCTAGGAAATGTTCTTCTAGTGCTAAGCGAAAATCCATGCAATACGAATATATGGATTGCATGGGATGTGCCGCAAGATTTCTATCACGTCCGGGGGGAACATATTGCTCTAAAGTGTGCAGGAGATCTTCCCTTGATAAGAAGTATCGAATTCAATGTGCTAAATGCGGAGATTATTTCGTCTCCAATAGAGGCACAAAAAAGGTACTTTATTGCAGCAATAAGTGTGCACTATCTTCCAGGTTCAGACGTCAATCGTCGAATTGGATATGCGCTATGTGTGGCATAACTTTTATATGTACTAAAAATTATGCTAAATATTGTTCCAACAAGTGCAGGCTGTCTGTTAGTGGAGCTCTGCATCCGGCATGGACTGTGGGTACAAGACATGTTAGAGGGAAAGGATGGCTCAGGGCGAGAGATTATGTATGGTTGCGCGATTTAGTTTGTCAAACTCCTGGATGTCTGGTTGATAAAAAAATCAACGGAAGAAATCTATGTGTAGACCATATCATCCCATATCGAGTCTCCAATGAAACTATGTATGCTCACGATATCAGGAATCTAATATGTCTATGCAGTAAACATCATGGAAGTAAGGTGGCAGCAGAAAGAAGACTATATATCGGCGATTTTTTGGGTTTTATTTCTATAGCTAAAAATTTGATCCCTAAAAAAAGATTCAATGAAGCTATTTTCTATTGGACCTCAACCCTCCAAGGTGATGGCAATGAAGATTCTTAGTCCAATAGAAGAAACTATGGCTCTTCATCTGACGGCGATGCATATAACCTACGTGCGCGAGCTGCAATTCGCCAAAGAAATAGGTCGCAAATGGAGAGCCGACTTCGCTATTCTTGAGCCTTACCGAATTCTGATTGAAGTGGATGGAGGCACCAGATCGGGCGGTCGCCATGTCAGGGGCAGCGGTTTTGAGCAGGATTGCTTCAAAGTCAATCACGCAGTATTCATGGGCTGGCAAGTCCTCAGATTCACTTCGGCAATGGTAATTTCCGGAAACGCAATCGACACCGTTTGTGCGCTCATGAAAATAGTTGAAGATAAAAGTTGACAAACATACTCAAGTGGTTCATTGTATGAACATGAGTACTAAACGGATAGCAAGAATCGAATGCAGGTGCGAGCGATGTGGGTTTGAGTGGGTGCCGCGCAAGGGCAATCCAGTTCAGTGCGGAAATCCTGCTAAGCGTTGCCGGCTGTGGAATGTGAAGCCGAAGAAAGGATCAAAATGAATGCGATAAATGTCCTCACGAAATTGATTGCAATAAGAAATGATCTTTCAGATGTTCTCCAAGATGTTCCGGAAAGTCTTCACATCAACAACGCATATGCGAGCATCATTGAATCCATCAAAGAAACGGCGGCTCAATTATGAGAACTGCATCTGAAGTCATCCTTCGCAACAAGGCAAACCAGCAGATCATAGACAAGCGCTATCCCGGCTGCTATGCCGAGCTTGACAATCTCGATATGTGGACGATATATACCGCAGAAGGCAACGACATCATGTCCGACCGAGAGCTTGAATTCGCATGGGCTTGCGCTCGCTGGTATGTGGAGCATGAGCATGACTGGCGGCGGATTGAGACTGGGAATGTGGAGTTTCGGCGGCGAAGGGATCAGATCGCGCGTTATGTGATCGGTTCGGGTGGATTAATGGTATTGGCGGGGTTGATTGTGTGGCTGGTGAAAGGACTGTGATGAGCGAGAATGTTTTCTGCAAACAGCAAGTGATGCGCGGATATTCGTTGGGCAATTGTTCCAGAAAGGCTGGAACTTCTGGATACTGCGGAACCCATGATCCTGAAAAGGTGGAGGCGAAAAATGCTGCACGAAGGGCCATTTGGGATGAGAGATCGTTTCGGAATGAAATTGCCTATGCCCTGTCGAGTTCTGCCCCAGATTTATTGAAGGCGCTTATAGAAATAGTCGGATATCGAAATGAATTATTGAAAGACGAGGAAAATCCGCCAACAAGCGAGGATTTGCGCGACTTCATTTTTAAGCGATGGCTGCTATGGAAGAATGCCGAAAATGCGATAACTAAGGCACAAGGACGGTGACCGCATGGCACACCATCGAAGCTATCATCGGTGCAGTATCCGTAGCCGCATTCATTCGACCGAGGCCGCGCAAAGATTACTCGGCGCTACGAGATTTGCAGAAGATTCAGGACGAGCAGCAAGCTAAATCGGAAACTAAGGAATGGGGCTGTATGCCCACTGCTGCACCTGGGATGAAGGCTTCACCCGAGCGGTTCATTCTCTTGTCCGCATTTCGCAGGTGCAGCAGTGGGGGTATAACCCATAAATGGAAGAAGGCATACTAATGACTAAAGATGAAGTCGTGAATTCTATCCATTATGTGCGACCAGAGATTGATTTTTTCGTTCTCCGATCAATCGTTGAGGCTGCGTGGGATGCTGGAGTCAAAGAAGAAAATGGAAAATTTGTGGAGTGTATAAATCGGATTTCGGCAAATATTTCACATGGAACTTCCCACGGAAAGGCTCAACTGAGTATTCTTAGACGTTTATTGGAAATTCGAGCAATAGGTTTACCATAGGAGAGGAGAGCGGGGAATGAGCGATTTTGGAGAAGGCAAAGAGATTGTGGTTCGCAAAGAAGGCCGTTGCGAATATTGCTGGGCTCGCATTCCCAAAGGCGAACTTTACTACCGCTACAAGGGCATCTGGTCTGGCGATTGGCAGAATTGGGCGATGCATCTTGAATGTGTAGCCGATTTTCACGCTCAAGATCATGATGAATTTTGCCCTGGCGAAGCACCGATGCCGCCAAGAATTGCGGCTTTGTATGAGTTAGTAGCCCACCAACTACAGGAGAAGAGCAATGTGTAATTGCGAGGCGAAGGGATGCGCCGAGGAAAGTACAAGGCATTGCGCGGAATGTAGGCAAGATCGTTGCGATGATCATATCTATCTATTTATGGGTCAAGAGTATTGCTTGCATTGTTATGTGAAACACACAAAACTGCAGTGAATCGAGGATAGGCGAATGAGCGAGACAGCGAAAGAAAAAGTATTGGCGCCGTCCAAGAAATTTCAAATCCAACTGGAAGAACGGGAACGACAACTCATCGACGCCATCACCCAATTATCCGAGCGGACAGCGGAAGTGGAGCGGCTGAACGAGGCGATCGAGCGCGGCACCAGTTCCGCAAATAAATATATGGAAGAAAGAGATAATTCTCTTGCAATCATTGCAATGCAAAAGGTGGAGATAGAATGGCTGAAGAGAGCAATCAAGGATAATGATGAGCGTCTATTGAAAGCTGCAGAAATAATTAGTATGCCATATATGGGTTGTGACACAGCCGAACATTTATCGGATGAAATTCTGATCAATCGAGGAACCATCACAATACAGAAGGTGGAGATTGAACAACTGAAGAAAGATAAAGTTATTCCAATCCCTCCGGATAAAAATGATGATGTTGGTTTCTGGATCGAATATTCTCAACAATTGCGCGGCATAGCCCAGCAAGCTTTATATAGAAAAGAAAAAGCAGAAATCGAACTTGCCTCTCTCAAATCCCAAGAATCTCCTGCTTATATCGATGATTCCGATAATGTTAGGTCGCTTGTAAATGAAGTCTTCTCGCAGAATGGACACTTCCCAACACTATTTTCTAACATCTTGCGCGAATGGTCAGAGAGTAAAATGACTCGATTGCGGGATATGTTGATCGAACGGACTCCAAAGCAAGAGTATCCTGCGGATGCCTGGAGGCGTGGTTTTGAAAGTGGAAAGATTTCAATGTCTGACGAAGTGCTTGAATATATACCACCAACATCGCCGGAAAAGCCATGATACAGAGCCGCATGACCTATAGGACTATCACCGCAAACGGATCAGCGAACCATCTAACCGTGCAGGGACTTCAAAAGAT
>Ga0137416_10000042_pt1 | contig 43393 bp, 78 predicted proteins | sample CZODoug3_1_1_16f_FD_108282 | JGI IMG/M metagenome (GOLD analysis project Ga0137416, IMG submission 108282) | Vadose zone soil fungal communities from Angelo Coast Range Reserve, California, USA - CZODoug3_1_1_16fungal (Illumina Assembly) | ecosystem: Environmental > Terrestrial > Soil > Vadose...
GAGATCTATTTGATATGAAAGGGGCCGGCGACTCCGCTGTACTCCACCTACTCCGGCTCAGGGATAAGCTCAGCTCATGCTTAGTACTCTGATATACACTGCATATAGTGGCTATTCATCAAACGCTTGCGCGCTGTTTCATGCCATGCTGCGCTGCATTGAAGGCGATTTCGAGCTTGCGCCAGCGAGACTTGATGCCTTATCTGACTAGAAGCTTACACTTTCGAGAGCTTGGCCAGGCGGGAGACGGGCTGAAATAGACCTGGGTGGACGGTGGCCAGGGGCCAGATCGCGCGCGAAACGCGACCGCGTGGAGGTTCTGCACACGATTTTTGGAAGGGCTACAATTTTGATTCTGGTGCCCGCCTTTTTCCCTTCCTCCTCCTTGCGGAATGGGTGCCAGCTTCAGTCCCGGCCGCGTGCCGGGATTTTTTTGGTAGGCTGTGGGGATGAGTAATCCTGGGCCGCTGGCGAATCTGGAGGCGTTGAAGGCGGACGAGGGAGCGCCGCTTGAAATTTTTTCTCGATTGTGCGAGGGAGAGACGCTGAAGGGGTTGGCGACCGAGTGGCATGTGGCGAAGGGAAAGTTTGTCGAGTGGTTCACGACTGAGCACGGGGATTTGTACGATGCTGCGCTGAAGGTGAGGGCGGCGGAATTGGCGATAGAGGCGCTGGAGGAGGCACGGGCGGCCGGGCCGGAGGATGTGGCGGTGAGGAAGCTGCGGGCGGACGTGGCGCTGAAGATTGCTGGGAAGTGGGACAGGGCGAGGTACGGGGAGAGCGTGCAGGTCAGGCACAGTGGGGAGACTGTGGTGCGGCTGACGTTTGGAGCGGCGCCGACTACGTACGTGCCGGCGGCCGGGCGAGTGCTTGAAGATTCGCAAGGGCTGCTAGGCGGTGTCACGGTGCCGAGCGTGGTGGAGGACATCTGAGCGTTCGGCGCCTGGAGGCGGCGTTTGCGACGACCGGGCCGGTGCTGGAAGCGTTTTTTAGAAGTCGAGAACGAAGACAGTTCATCGAAGGGCCGCTGGGAAGCGGTAAAACCTTCACCTGCGCGATGAAGGCGCTGAAGCTGATCGTCGAGCAGGCACCGGATGGCCAAGGCGTGCGCCGGTCGACGGGCTTGGTGACACGCACGAATTTCACGGATCTTGAGGCGAGCGCGCTGCGGGACTGGTTGGAGCTAACCGAGGGCCGCTTCGAGCACTCGCTCGGGGAGTTCAACTGGGCGAGCCCCGCGAATCATGCTCTGAGGTTCAAACTCGAGGACGGCACGCGCGTCGAGGCCGATGTCTATTTCCTCGGGCTGGATGATCCAGACGGCGTGAACAAGGTCCGCGGCATGCCACTGACTTGGGCGTGGCTAAACGAGTGCAAGGACATTCCCTTCGGGCTGATCACGATGATTTACGGGCGCTGCGGCCGCTACCCGCGCATGGACGATGGCGGCCCGACCTGGCACGGAATGTTCGGCGACACGAACATGCCCTACTCCGGGCACTGGCTATACGAGTTTGCCGAAAATAAGCACCCCGAGGGCTGGGCGTTTTTCAAGCAGCCTGGAGGGCTGGTGAAGGTCGACGGGCACTGGGTTGAGAATCCGGCCGCGGAGAACCTCGCGAACCTGCCGCCGGGCTATTACTTGGACAAGACGCATGGGGCAAGCGAGGACTGGATCAACGTATTCCTCGCGGCGAACTACGGCTTTGCGCTGGACGGGAAGCCGGTTTACCCTGAGTATTCCGATAGTTCCCACTGCAAAGCCTTTGATATTCCACGTGGAGCGCTACAGCTTAGGGCCGGCCTTGACTTCGGCAATACGCCAGCGGCGATGATCGGCTGGCGGCAACCCAACGGCGCCTGGCGCTGGCACTCGGAAGTCGTGACCGATGCCTTCGGGATCGTGCGCTTTGCCGAGCTTCTGGGGATTCACCTTCGCACGCACTATCCCGGCGTACCGATCGCGAGTATCACCGGGGATCCGAGCGGCGATGTGATGCAGTCAGCCGACACCGAGGAGCGCGATGTGTTCCGCATCCTCGCCGCCCACGGCATCAAGGCGGCGCCGGCACCGACCAACGACCCGACCGTGCGCCGCGAAGTGCCAGCGAAGTACATGCGCATGATGATCGACGGGGAGCCTGGATTTCTGATCCACCCACAATGCAAGATCGCGCGCGTGGGCTTGGCCGGCGGGTTCAAGTACCGCAAGCTTCGCGGCGTGCTCGAAGGCATCACGAGCGCCAAGCGCGACAAGAACATGTACTCGCACGTCGTCGAGGCGGGCGAGTACATGATGCTCGGCGCCGGCGAGGCAAAGATCTTGATGGCCCCGATGCCACAGCCCGCCGGTTCGCGCCGACAGCCCACGATTGCTGCCGGCGTAGATGAGGAATATTTCGGTTTGGAGTAGGATGCTAGGCTCCTGAAGGGAGGCGCTTTTATGCGCTCGGCTAAAAATACCGCACTGCTCTCGTCCGCCGCCGTGGATCTTGGCCTGGGAGCTGATCTTCGCCAGCAACTCGCCGACGAGGAGGAGGAGCGCAAAAAGAAGCTGCTCCGCCAAGCTCAGGCCATGCAGCGCGGCACCTCTCCGCTCGGACCTGCGACCAATACGCTCTATGCGGGAACTGGAGGATTCTCTATATGAAACTCGTTCTTGCGCTTTGTCTGCTCCTTGGCGGCTGCGCTTCCATGAGCGCGCACGACTGGGCAGATGCGCTCGGCGGCTCCGGGCAAGCAGTCTCCAAGCGCGCGCCCAAGGCACCTTCGATCGATCCCATCGGTGTCTCGAACATCCGGCCGTTCTGAGTGGCGACGATTTCTTTCAAACAATTCCCGACGTTGTTAGTGAGACGCGAAAGTGCAGCGCGAAGAGCCCTTGAGCGCATTTGCGAAACGGGCGGTGCCAAAGAGGGAACCATCTTTTTTGTCAGTGAAGAAGAATTCCTCTCGCTGCTGCAGGACGTTATTGCGATAACGTCAAACGAAACAGTCGAAGTTCATGGCTGATTATAAGCTTCCTCCAGCAGGCTTGGCTCGACAACCCAGCCCGCGCGAGGAGGAGATCGTCGCCGAAAGCCTGCGCGAATTCGCGCAACTGCAGACCTACAGGCACACCTTCGCGGCGCATTGGGAGGAGATCGCGGAGCTGATCCTTCCCCAATCGCGCAATACTTTCGAGTACGGCAATTTCAACTGGCCTGGGACCAAAAAGACTGACCGGCAGATCGACGCCACCGGCATGATGGCGCTCTCGAAATTTTCCTCCATCTGCAATTCACTCCTGACGCCCAAGAACATGATCTGGCATGGCCTACGCGCGAATGACGATTACGTGATGAAGGATCGCGCAACGCGCCTGTGGTTCGAACAGGCAACAAAGATCCTGTTCGCGCTGCGCTACGCGCAGTATTCTGGCTTCGCTGGCCAGATTTCGGATTGCTACACGCAGCTTGGCGCCTTCGGGACCAAGGGCATGTTCATCGACGAATTCGACACGAGCGAACATCCCTATCAGGCCGGCATCCGCTACAAGTCCATTCCGCTCGGCGAGCTTTTTATCAGCAAAAATCACCAGGGAATTGTCGATGGCTTTTGTCGATGGTTCCGGCTGAGCGCACGGCAGGCGTATCAGAAATTCGGTCCCGCGCGATTTCCTGAAGTGCTTCGGCCAGCACTTGAGAAAGGAAGCGAGCAGCCATACGATTTTCTGCACCGCGTCTACCCGCGGTCAGGCTCGGATTACGATCCTGAGAGGCTTGATGAGCGCGGCAAACCGTGGGCTAGTTACTACCTATCGATCCCCGGCAAGTGTCTGCTTTCCGAAGGTGGATACCGTAAATTTCCGGCGGCCATTTCCACCTACGCCACGGCGCCGGGGGAGGATTACGGCCGCTCACCGGCGATGATGGTGCTACCAGCGTTGAAGACGCTGAACGCCGAGAAGCGCACGTTTCTCAAGCAGGGCCACCGCGCGGCCGACCCGGTGCTTCTCACCGCCGACGATGGCGTGGTCGATATGTCGCTTCGCCCCGGCGCGATGAATAAAGGCGGAGTGACTGCGGATGGTAAGGAACTGGTCAAGGTACTACCGACTGGCAACATTCAGATCTCGAAGGAGATGATGGCCGAGGAAAAGGCGCTGATCGAGGACGCTTTCCTCGTCAACCTGTTCCAACTCGCCTTGAACTTGAAAGACCTGCCACAGATGACCGCGACACAGGTTATCGAGATCACGAACCAGAAAGGTATCTTGCTTGCTCCGACCGTAGGTAATCAGGAAGAAGACCTGGGGCACATGATCGATCGTGAACTAGACGTAGCAATGGCGATCGGCGCGTTTAGGAATTATCCGATGCCCCCACGCCTGCGAGAAGCAAATGGCGCCTACAGCATTGTCTATACGTCGCCGCTCTCCAAAGCGGCGCGCTCGCAAAACGCTTCCGGCTTCATGCGCGCTGTGGAATTCTCCAAGGAGCTTATCAACATCACACAGGATCCAAGCCACTTGGATTGGGCGGATCTTGATGTAGCAATGCCGGAGATCGCCGACATCAGCGGCTCGCCGCCCTCGTGGACGGCAAGCGATGAGCAGATCAAGGCGAAGCGCCAGCGCCGCGCCGAAGCGTTGCAAAAGCAACAGCAGATCCAGGCCGCACCAGCACAAGCGGCTCTTGCAAAAGCCGCAGCAGTGCAATTCAAGGCTGGCATGACCTCGCCGGCGCAGGCTCCGGCGCAAGGTGGACCCCCGCTAGCTCAGCAGGTGCAGGGCGCGTAATCGTGGGTGCTTATACAAAAGCATATTACGCTAAAAATCGTGAGAAGATTCTTGCGTCAAATAAGCGCGCACGTGAGCGTGATTATGGAAGACATCTGCAGCGGGCGCGGGAGTACCATCACGCCCATCGCGAAGAGATCAATGCTCGCAGGAGGCAGCATAGGAAGGACAATCCAGAGCATTATTCCCTTCTTAGGCGCGCGCGCGTCTATGATTTATCTCCTGTGGGTTTCAAGGAAATGTATGATCGGCAATGTGGACGTTGTTTGGTCTGCGGCGAGCATAAAAAACTTGCAGTAGACCATGACCACAAAACAGGACTGATTCGCGGATTATTGTGCAGTCAGTGCAATACCGCCATTGGTTTGCTCAAGGACAGCCCGGAATTGATGCGGACCTTGGCGCGATATGTGGAAGAATGCGCGCAGCAAGTGCAGGGAGGGTAACGTGAGTGTGCGCGACAACGTAATCAGCGCTTTCGACTTTCTGCGCCATCGGCGCCGCGCTTACCAGCTCGCTTTCGGCTCACCAGCCGGCAACGAAGTGCTCGCTGATCTCGTAAAATTTTGCCGCGGGATTGAGACGTGCGTGGTTCCAGGCGACCATGACCGCACGTTGATTCTCGAAGGCCGCCGAGAAGTGTTCCTACGTTTGACCGATCATCTGCACCTGACGAGCGAGCAGCTCTACGCGCTGCATGCCGGCAGGAATATCCAGATCAAACCCGAAGGAGATGACGATGCCGCCTGACCAACAGCAACAGGGACAACAGCAAGGCCAGCAGCAACAAGGCCAACAACAACAGCAAGCGCCATGGTATCAGGGCGTCGCCGGCGTCGACGAAACGGTGGTCGGTCACTGGAAAGCAAAGGGCTGGGACACGAAGCAGCCCGCCGAAGTGGCTGTCGAGGCAACGCGTGCCTGGAAAGAAGCCGAGAAGTTCGTCGGTGCCCCGGCCGCGCAACTGCTTCGCGTTCCCAAGGATGCCGCCGACGAAGCCGGCTGGAACGCCGTGTGGCAACGCCTGGGCAAACCGGCCGATGCAAAGCAATACGATTTCTCAGACATCAAGTTCACCGATGGAACGGCGATCGACGATACGTTCGCTGAGTCGATGCGCGCCGCCGCCTTCAGGCTGCATCTGCCCAAGGATACAGCGAGCGCACTGGTGCGCGAAGTGACGAAGTACATGGATTCCGCCGACACCGCCGAGATTGCCGAGCGCACCGCCAAGCTCACGGAGCAGAAAGCAGCGCTGAAGAAGAACTGGGGGCCGAATGAGGCGGCGAATCTTTTCATCGCGCAGCGCGCAGCCGCGGCGCTCGGAGTGCCGCCGGAAACGGTCTCCGCGCTAGAGGGCGTGATCGGGTATGACAAGGTGATGGAGATGTTTCGCATGATCGGCTCGAAGATCGGCGAAGATAAATTCGTCTCCAGCACCGGACGGCCGTCAGGCGGCGTGATGACGCGCGAGGAAGCAATCGCCAAGAAGCAAGACCTGATGACAAACGCCGAATGGCGCAAGTCCTACCTCGCCGGCGATAAGGCAAAGTTCCGCGAGATGCAGGCCCTTGAAATCATCATTTCCGGCGTGAGCCAACAAGCAGCCTAGGGGAAAAATCATGGACGAAATAAGCGCGAGACTACAAGCGTTGAAAGCGAAGCTCGACGAGCACGAGGCCGGCGGCAAGACCCTGGAGCAAACGCTGCATGGTGCCATCAGCGACATTTACGCGATCCTCGCGGCATTGGAAGCGCGCAGTGCCTAGCGTATCAAGAGCGCAGGCCGGCTTTATGGCGATGTCCAAGACTGCCGCTGGTCGTCGTAAGCTCAAAGCGCATGGCAAGGAACCGGCACCCGTTTCAGTCGCGTCGGAATATCAAGCGGCAGATCGCGGTCGCAAAATCGGCAAGCTAGCGCGGCACGTCAAGGCGAAAAAATAATTGCCGCAGTTCAGCTCTGTTCAGGATGTATTTGACGCGAGTAGAAGTTGGCAGTGGCGCGTGACGCGTGCTTCGTTGGCAACAACCACGGGCCTCATCGTGATGGCGATGCTCGCAAAGCAGCCTAAGAACGGCCCGGCGCTGGGCAAGACCTGCGAGATCCTGCTCGATGGCCGCGTAGTTACGCCAGTGCGCCGCTACGGTGTATGGGGAGCCCCGGAGACGATCGGCACGGTAGAAAGCGTGCGCGACAGTCTGCGGCGCCTCTCCGACCACTGCAAACTGTCCGACGCCGACCGCGAGGCGTTGTTCGAGGAATTGCGTAAGTGGTGCTTTCGTGATTACCGCGCTAAATCCGAAGCCTAGAATATGGCGAAAATGCGCGACAAAACAGTGTTTTGCACGCGCTGCAATAGCCAATGCACGCTCACGGCAAATCTGGACACCGGACGCATCGTTCACGTGCGGATGCCGAAGGCTTGCGTCTCAATCGCGAAGTGTCTGGACGGTTATGCCATAGGCGTGTTCAGCCGCCGCTTCGGCGAGAAGATTCTGAGGCCAGAAGATTTCTAATTTGACATTTTCTGAAATCGCACCCATAGTCCGCGCTTGAACTAGGGCGATTCACCGCCCCGTCTCACTGGCCCCGAAAAAGGAACCACCGGCTCCGCAAGGGCACGCCGGCCCGAAGTAGGACACGCCGAAGTAGCGAGACGCCTGCCCCCGGCGACGGATACGGCCATCACCTCGAATAGCTTTTTAGAGAGGCTGCTATGGCCGCGTCAACTGATCCTGGGCTGATTCCGCTCTACACGACGCAGTTCAGCACGAATCTGGAGCTCCTGCTTCAGCAAACTGGCTCGAAGCTCCGCGGAAAAGTCCGCGAAGGCTTCCACGTCGGCAAGATGGCTTCGCCGATCAACCAAGTCGGCGCCATCAGCCTGAAGCAACCCTCGGGCCGCTACACGCCGAAGAACCGCACCGACGCGCAGTTCGTGCGCCGCTGGGTGTTCCCGCAGGAGGGCGAGATCGACCAGTTGATCGACTCGTTCGACGAGTTGCAGACCATCGTCGATCCGAAATCGCAGTACACCGAGAACGCGGCCCATGCGGTAGGCCGCGGTTGGGACGATTCGATCATCACGAACGCCACAGGCACGGCGCAGCTCGGCCAGGACGCGAGCGCACTCACTTCCGAGACCTTCAGCACCACGAGCTTCCAGATTAGCGCGAGTTTCGGATCCTCGGCCGCCAACGGATTGACAGTGGCGAAGCTGATCGAGGCGAAGCGCATCTTCAGGCATTACCACAATGATTTGGAGATGGACCCGCTTTGCGTGGTTATCGGCTCGCAGCAAGAAGCAGATTTGCTGAACCAGGTGCAAGTCGTGAGCACGGAATTTAATGATCGGCCGGTGCTGGTTGATGGCCAGGTCAAGCGCTTTCTGGGCTTTGATGTGGAAGTGTCGGAACGCCTGCCGCAGACAACCGTGGGAACCACCCGCGGAGTGCTGACCTTCGTGAAATCGGGGATGTACCTCGGGATGTGGAAGGACATCACGAACCGGGTATCCATCAGGAATGACCTGTCCTCGGAACCGTGGGATCTGTTCACCTCGGTCATGTTCGGCTCGACGCGGCTGCAACCAGGCAAGGTGTTGCAGATTCTCTGCGCTGACACCTCTGGGGCCGACATTACACCCTGACCGGAGACGACAATGGCACAAGACCTCAAATCAAACCCGATCACCAACCTCGACGCCTCCCCGGTCATCATGCCCACGGTGGGCGAGGGCGGGCCGGGCGAATGGCGCTGCCTCAGCGATTCGGTCAATCCGACCTCCGCTACAGCGCAATGGTCAACCTATCGCCTCGCGCGCTTCCCGACCAACGCCAAGGTAAAGCACGTCTACGCGTACCTGAGCGGCATCGACACGAACGCGACGGCAACTGCCACATTTGATTTCAACGTCGCGTTCTCCGATGCCCTGAACGATGGCACGCCGAGTTCTCTGCAGGGCACCATTCCATCGAACAAACACGATGGCACAAGCCTCGCCTTCGTGACGGCTACTGGCTACAGCGGCTCCTACGCCAATGCCGGCACGGGCAATAAGCTCTTCGGCAACGTCGCCGGATCCAACCTCGGCGCGACGCAGAACACCGAGATCACCTTCAAGAACGTGACCGCCGCGCAAGGTTTCTTTCCTGCGCAACGCGACGATGACCTGTGGAACTACCTCGGGTTTGTCACCGCGACTGGCCAAGCGCAAGACCCAGGCGGCAAGTTCGACATCTTCGTCGTGGTCGCCGCTGCTGTCGCTACTGCTGCGGCCGGAGTGATCGGCGTCGAAGTGGACTACATCGTCTAGCCGTGGCGATCGAGACGATCTACGTCAACCTGGGCAACAAGTTTCTGCACGGTGGGAAGAACGTGAGCCAGGGCACTAGCGGGAGCTACGATGTCGCCCTCGCCGTGAACCTGAGCACGGTCACGAGCAAGGGCGATATCCTGGTGGCTGTGCAGCACGCCCTCGGTCAGCTTCCGACCACGCTGAAATGAGGAGAGTGTCATCGCTTCTAACTTTATCGGAATGAACCGCGGCGAGCTTGCCTTCCCGGATGCGATCGACTACGGCACTTCGACGCAGGCTACCGACATCGAACTTCGCATCGACACCGGCAAGGGCACGACCAAAGAGGACGTGCTGCTCGCGCTTCGCACCTTCGAGCTGTACATCCTCGCCAATGGTGTGCCACAAGGAGCGGCCGGCGCTGGCATGCCGCCGCTCTAGGGGCGCGCGTCCATGCGCCAATTTCCAGGCGTCATCTCGGCAGCCTCGGGCAATAAAGCAGCAGCAGCCGCCACAGCAACCTTCACGCATACGGGGCTCACGCTCACCTACGTTACCGGGATCGAGGTAACGGCGAGCGGCGCCACCGCCGGCCTGCCAGTGTCCGTCACGCTCACGGGCCTGCTTGGCGGCACTCTTACCTGGACGTTTACCTTTCCTGCGGGCGTTCTCGTGGGCGCTTCACCGCTTGTCGTGCAATTCGATCCGCCGCTTCCGAGCGTGGACGTGAACACCGATGTCGTGCTGACGCTGCCATCGAGCGGCGCTGGCGGCACGAATGCCGCTGTGGTCATGCACGGATTTGTCGGCGGGCAGAGAAACTTTGTAGACTGATTCCGCCGCTTCAGCGTAGCGGCGCATTGAGGAGCCGCTGTGGCCGGAACTGGTGTACCGTACTTCCCGCAGACCCTTGGCCCTAACGTAGTTGTTGGACGGCTCGCGCCAAATCCCGGGCCGACTGAGCAGATTCCGTTCGCGCAACTTTCAGCCGCGCTTGGCATCGGCGGCTCGAACTACCTGCTCGCAAGCAATATCGCCGGCACGAACACGATCACTGGCACCACCGCTACGGCGCCGGCGCTCGCTGCGAATCAGGTTGTGTTCCTCATCCCGGCTAACACGAATACCGGAGCGGTCACGTTCGACCGCGATGCACAGGGCACGCCAAAGGGCGTGTTTTGCAATGGTGCGGCCCTTATTGGCGGTGAATTGCGGGCTGGTATTCCGGCCATCTGGTTCTTCGATGGCGTGCAATATCATTTCCTGAGTGAATTATCCTTTTCGGATGCCCAAGCGCTTGTCGTCGGCGCGACTGACATAACGAAGAAGTTAAAGTTTGCGCTGTCTCTGCTTAGCACTGGGACGACCCGCACTGTCACGTTGCGAGACCTAAGCGGTACGTTGGCATTTCTTTCCGATCTTCGGACGAGGCTCACAGGGAATACTAATTTCTACGTTCGCACTGACGGTAGCGATTCCAATAATGGGCTTGCGAATACTGCCGGCGGAGCATGGCTCACACTGCAAAATGCCTGGAACACAGTCAGGGATTCCTACGATCTTGCCGGGTTCACGGCGACGATTAACGTCGCCGATGGCACTTATGCCAACTTTGTGGCGAAGGGCCAGTTCACTGGCAGTTTCGGTGGTCAGATTGTCACGCCTTCAACTGTCGGTGCCGTGGATATTGTGGGCAATCTCACGACACCAGCGAACGTCATCATCACTACGAGCGCTGCCGCCACAAAGGATGCTATCTACGCTAAGAACACGATCTTCAAAATAGAAGGAATGAAATTCGTTGCTTCTGGAACCGGCATTAGTCGGGGTATTGTTGCTGACCAAGCGCAAGTAACAATCGGAAAGGTTGATTTTGGCGCATGTACTTTCGCTCACTTGCATGCTGCTGGAAATGGAGCAACCATCACCATTGTCTCTGGCTATAATATTAGTGCGGTGTCAGCGCGACATGTGTTAGCTGAAACTCACGGTGAAATAGAAAATCAGAATAATGTGATAAATCTAGGAGCGTCTTTTGCGTGGAGCGCTGAATTTGCTCAGGTTGACCAATTAGGACTAATAGATTTCACCGGGTCTAGTTTCACGGGTACTGGGTCTACCGGCAAAGAATATGACACTGCATCTAATAGCGTGCTGATATTGGCTGGGTTGACATTACCTGGTAACGTCGCTGGCACGACCGCAACTGGCGGGCAAGTCATCTGATGTTCGCCACCCCCGTTGATGTGGGCAATCGCGCGTGCCAGCACTGCGGAGTGACGCGCATCGCGGATTTCACGGAAGACACACTTGCTGCTGGGGAAATTTCGTTCACCTACGACAAGGTGCGCCGCGCCGAGCTGCGCCGCAACACTTGGCGTTTCGCAACGCGCAACGTGGCGCTGCGACCGATCGATGCGACCACGATGCTGCTCAAGCCGACGCTGTGGGCGAGTACCACGACTTACGCAGTCGGCGCCATCGTACAGGATGCCGCAGGCGTTCTATGGCAAGGGCGAGCGCCGGATAATCTGAATAACGCGCCTGGCAATTCGAGCGCCTGGGAGCAATACTGCGGCCCGCTCACCGTGCAACCCTACGATATGAGCGGGACGACCGCTTACTTCTCCGGCGAGCTGGTGTACGAGACTCCCGGCGATGGCACCGCGCTTGTGTACCTGTCGCTGGTCAGCAAGAATAGCCAGGATCCGCGCGTGCCGAGTCTGTGGATCTCGACTACGCAGTACGCGATGGATCAGGTGGTGCTGTTCTACTCGCCTTGGGCGATCGGCACGACCTATGCGGCAGGCAATACGATCATCTACAACGGCATTGCCTACGTCTCGTTTGCCGCCGCCAATGTCGGCAATCAGCCGGATATCTCGCCTGCGAAGTGGGCACCAGTCTCGGCCACGATTGCGCCGCCGTACTACAACGCCGCGACCACCTACAGCATCGGGAACTTCGTTACGCTCGCTGGCGTGAACTATGTTTCCACAGTCAACAGCAACACCGGCAACACGCCGCCCAATGCTTCGTTCTGGTCCGCGCAGGCTGCAGGTACTTACTACGCGAGCCTGATCGCCTTCAACCTGAACAACGATCCGTCGCTCTCGCCCGCGCCGTGGCTGGTAGGTACAACCTACGCTGCGGGTAACAAGGTCGCCGGTTCCGATGGCACGATCTACACGTCGATTGGCAGCGGCAATCTCGGCAACGACCCGACGAAGACGATCGGCCTGTGGACGAATACCGGCGTCCTAGCACCGTGGACCGCGACTAACCCATTCGGCACCGCGAGCGATCTGTGGCTGCAGATTCCCGTTGCCTTGGGTGGCCTGCAGCTCGCCTCGCCGCTGTCCTACGGCCCGGTAGTGCAAAGTCCCGCGCGCAATGTCTACCGGCTGCCGGCGAGCTTTCTGCGCCGCGCGCCACAGGATCCGAAGGCCGGCTCGACATCCTTTCTCGGCGCACCGAGCGGCCTCATGTATTCCGACTGGACGCTGCAGGGCGACTACCTTGTGACGCGCGAGACGTTTCCGATCCTGCTTCGCTTCGTTGCCGATGTCACCGATGTCAGCACTTTCGATGACATGTTCTGCGAGGGCTTGGCCGCGCGCATCGCCTATGAGGTGGTCGAGCGCCTTACGCAATCTACTGCAAAGCGCCAGGGAATTCTGCTCGCATACAATCAGGCGATTGGCTCTGCAAGGACTGTGAACGGGATCGAGGTCGGCCCAGTGGAAGCCGAGGAGGACGACTACCTGGTTTGCCGCATTTGAAGGGCATCTTCAATGCCCCATAGTTCTTTTGTTCAGTCCAGTTTTCTTGGAGGCGAGTATTCGGCATTCGCTCAAGGACGCCTAGATTTACCGTCCTACAGGACGGCGATGAATGTGTCCCGTAACGGATTTCCGATTGAAGAAGGCGCATGGATTCGGCGCTCTGGCACGCGCTATGCTGCGGAGACTTACCAGGGCAAGCCAGGGCGCGTCATCGAATTCGACTTCGAGAAAAGCGCTCCGTACATCCTAGAATTCACCGACAGCGTTCTTCGCATGTTCGGCGTGGCGAGCCAGACTGGCGGACTCGGGAACTCGCTCCCTACCGTCTTTCGGCTCGTCACGACGAACGATAATCAGCAGATCCTCAATATCTCTACCGCGAATCCGGCTGTGGTGCAAACCACCACCGCACATGGCTGGTCTACTGGCGATCAGGTGGTATTCCTGTTCGGCACGCTCACCGCGGCGAACCAGACGCCGCTCCTTTGCAATCGCGTGTTCACGTTCACCAATGTAGACGCGACGCATGGCTCGATAGCCGACTCGATCACCGGCGCGACCATCGACGGCAGCACGCTCGGCTGGAGTGCCGCCGCGGCGCCAGCCGGAACCGCTGTCATCGCGCGCCTGTTGAAGCTAGTCACCGTCTACGCTGCTGGCGCGTGGTCATCGCTGCGAGCTGTGCAAGCCGAGACGCAGAGTTTCCTGCTGCACACGTCTTACGCGCCCTATGCGCTTAACGTCACGGCATTGCCCACGGCCAGCGCCTTCGGCACCTTCGCGCTGAACAAGGCGACTTTCGTAGACGGGCCATACCTCGATCCGCCGATCGACGGCTCGACCATCACGCCAAGCGGGACGAGCGGCTCCGTCATACTGACAGCTTCGACAATCACGTCGATCAACGGCGGCACTGGATTCGCCACAACCGATGTTGGGCGCCTGATCCGTTTGCGCTCTGAGCCGCCCGCCTGGGCCATCGGCACGACCTATGCGAAGGGCGATTCGGTAAAGTACAACGGCGTCTATTTCCTTTCGCTGCAGGGCGCCAACACCGGCAATCAGCCTGACAGCTTCGTATCGTTTTGGGCAATCAGCTCGGCAGTCGCTACCTGGTCCTGGGCGACGATTACCGCCTGGACGAGCACGACCGTAGTGACCGCAACGATCAACGGCGCCACGCTCAAGAATACGAACGCAATCGTCACATGGCGCCTCGGGGCCTACAGCGATACAAGCGGCTGGCCGACATGCGGGGTCTACTACGAAGGGCGCCTGTGGCTCTCCGGGGCGATTGCAAACCGCGTCGATGGCAGCATGGTCAACAAGATCAGCGGCGGCACGATCGACATGACGCCCACGGCGGCTGATGGGACGGTTGCCGACAACAACGCCATCGCCTACGTTTTCAATGCCTCCGACGTGAATCCGGTCTATTGGATGATCGGGTCAAATACCGGCATCATCTGCGGCACGCTCGCCGGGGAATGGGTGGTGAGCGCTCCTACTACCGGCCCCATCACGGCGACCAATATCCAGGCGCACCGCGTCACGACTTACGGCTGCGCGAATATCGAGCCGGTGCATTCCGAGCTAACTGTCTGCTTCGTGCAGCGCTTCGGCCGCCGAATCCTCGAATACTTCTCGGATGTATTCTCGGCGAAGTACACGGCGCCGAACCTCTCGCGGGCCGCGAAACATCTGAGCACCTCCGGCATAGCTGAGATCCGCTACCAGCAGGAATTGCTGCCAGTCATTTGGGCGCGCTGCGCCAATGGCTCACTCATCGGTGCCACCTATAAGCGCTCGACACTGTTCTCCTCGCAGGGTCCGGAGTTTGTAGGCTGGCACCGACACGATTTCGTCAATGGGCATCCGGTCGAAAGCATCTGCGTAGGACCGTCCACCGATGGCACGATCGATACGCTTGCGATGGTCGAGAACGATCAGACCATGAATGTGCGCCATGTCACGCTGATGGAAAGCATGTTCGACGTGAATACGCCGATCACGTCCGGCTTCTTTGTCGATGACGGGATCGTGCCAAGTGGCGGAGTCATCACCTACAATGCGGCGCTCGCCTACAGCCTCAAGCTGAACGGCTTGTGGCGGCACAACGGGAAGACCGTCGCCGTGGTGGTCGGCGGACTAGATGTTGGCGATTTCACCGTGGCAAACGGTTCGGTGACGGTGCCGATAGACTCAGATCCGCTCAATCCAGCCTCGCTCACCTCAAGCTATCTCGCGTCGATCACTTCGACAAGCGCCTACGGTACGCTAGCGACGCAGATCCAGAAGGCAAACACGGTCTACACGGTGCCCTGCATGGTGGGTTATAGCTATGTCTCGCAGGGCCAGCTCGTGCGCCCTGACACGCAGGAGCAAAGCCGCAGCCCGACGGGGCCTGGGCTTGCCAAGCCAAGCCGTATTTTCCAGTTCGGGGCGCTGCTTTCTGGTACGCAGGGCATTTCCTTTGGCACTGATTTTGCGAAGCTGCACGCGGCGCAATTCAAGACCGGCTCCGGTAAGGCGTACACTGCGCTCCAACTGTTCAGCGGGGTGTACTGGGATAGCCTTGAAGACTCCTACAATTTCGAGTCGATGATGGCCTGGCAGATCAGCCGGCCCTATCCGGCGGCGGTGTGCTCGATCGCTGGCTTCATGGAACAAGTAGAGCGCTGACGTGGCCTCCGCCTCCTCAGACGTTGCCCAAGCCTTTACCGATTTCGGCGGCGCCGTCTCCGATCTGTTCGGCGCGAAGGGTGCCACCGCTTCGGCAGGCTCCTACGATGAAGCTGCCGCCATTGCCCGCCAGAATGCGGAGATCGTAAAGCAGGCGACCGCAATCAAGCAGGAGCAGGAAACACGGACGATATTCAAGACTCTCGGCACGCAGCGCGCCCAGGTCGGCGGCGCAGGATTTGCCGAAAGCGGCTCGGCGCTCGACCTTCTTGCCGACAGCGCAACGCAAGGAGCATTCACGAAAGCGATCACCGCGGAGCAGGGCGCCATCACCGAGAATTCATACGCGGAGCAGGCCGGGCTCTACAGCGGCATGGCGAAGGCGGCTAGATCCTCCGGTACGGCGCAAACGGTTGGTGGCCTCTTGAACGCGGCGGGCGGAGCTATCTCGCTGTACAGTGCCGCGGACAAGGCTGGGGTATTCGCTGGTGCTGGAACCGATGTGACTGGCGCGGCAGTCCTCGATGCTGGTATCACTGGCGTTGGAGATATCGCGGCGGCTTCCGAAGGAGCAGATGTTGTTGCCGGAATAGTCGACCTCTTGGCCTTCGCGTGATATGCCCAACATAATCGAATTGCCAGGCCCAACCACAACGCTCCAGCCCAACGAGCAGGCGGCGAACGTCGCGCGCGAGAAAGGCTATATCGAGAACAGGTTTGCGCGTGAAACTGGACAGGCGCTAGGCCGCGGCGTCAGCGCAGCGCTGCGGCCGGTCGGCCAGGCACTCGACAAGATGGTGGACGATGCCGAGCGGCATACTACTTTCGCGCAGATCAGCCACGGCGCCGCACTCTACTCGTCGCTCTACGGCGATCTGACGAGCCAGTGGTCACAGGTCGCCAACAAGTCCGATCCTAACGATACCTCCGTGATGCAGGGCTTCCGCGAGCACGTCCTTGGACCGTCGCTTGAGAAGTTCCAGCAGGGCTTCGAGGGTGCATCGCCAGAGGCGCAGCGTTGGGCACAATCGCGTGCGAACGAACTCTCTACCCACTTCGCCACGAAGATGATGGCGGATATGGGTACGCGCGCCGCCGCCGCTGTGCATAAAAACATGGGTGATCTGGAGCGCAACTACTCGAACATCGTCCTGAACGATCCCTCGGCCCTGCCGCATCTCGCGCAGTCGGTGCAGGCAGATGTAGGCGCGATGCTGGAAGCAAGTCCGACTATCAGCCCTGCCGATGCTGCGCGCGTCCAAGCCGATTTGGTGCCCAAGATTCTCACGACTCTCGCAAAGACTGCGGGCTACGGGATGGCGAACGCCAATCCGCAGGCCGCCATGAGTGCGGTGAACGAGGGCAAGTTCGACAAGTATCTCGATGCTGCTGGCAAAGAACAGATCATCAACTACGCCGATCGCCAACGGCGAGCGCAGAACGCAGACGATGATCATCTTGATGCCCTAGCGAAACGCCAAAAGCTCGATGCAGCCGAAGACGCGATGAACGGCTACATCAACCAGATCCTTCTCGGCAAAGGCGTGAGTGCTGCTCGGATCGCTGCCGATCCTAAGCTGCTACCAGCGCAGCGCGAGAATCTGATCCATTTTCAGCACCAGCTCACGACGCAGTTGCGCGAGAAGAAAGAAAACACGCCGCATCCAGAGAATGTGCGTGCCGCCATCGATCAGTTGTTTATAACGGGGCGCGATGACCCGAACAACCTCTATCGCGCCCTGGATCGCATTCGCGATGGCTTTATCAAAGGTGAATTCAATCCGAGCGAAGAAGCGCAACTCGAACAGCGCTATAACGCGATGGAGAAACCGCTTGAGCGCAATTTCCATAATCAAGTTCTTTCTGCACAAGCGCGCATCAAGGCTAGCCCTCTTGCAGAGGCGATCTTTAGAAGCGATCCGGCTTGGGGCGTGACCGTGCTGAACAAAATCGAATACGACGCGCACGAGAAACTGGAGGCCGCACGCAGAGCGAAAGATGACATCAATCCGTTGCTCAACCCGCGCGATCCGAAATACCTGTTCGCGCCGGAGATCATCAATTCCTATCTCACGTCACCGAAGACCGAGATCGCAGCGCAGGCCGACAAGATTCGCGGCAAGGAAGGGCAGACTGTGAGCGGGCAGATCGGCGGCCCGCCGAGCGGCACCATAACGAAGACCCGAGAGCAGGTAAAGGCCGGTGAACATTACCGTGCGCCTGATGGCTCCGTCAGGGTGAAGGGCGGCACCTGATGGCTGGCTGGGAAGACGATACCGTAGTCGCGCCTGCGCCAGCGAAGGCTGCCTGGGAAGCCGATCAGGTCGTTACGCCGGCACCGCGCTCACAACCGCAGCGAGTCGGCGAAGGCGTGTGGGATGCCATAGTTTCCGGCTCACAAGGCTCAGGAACGCGCCTGATGACCCGTGGGCGACTCCCTGACGTAGTGCTCGATCATACCCATGCCACCTGGTACGAGAAAGCGCTGGAGGGTGCTTCCAGCGCGATTACGGACCTTCCGCTGATGGCGGTTTCTGGAGGGGTCGTTGCAGGACTGACGCGCGGCGGCCCAATGGTTGCGGGAGGCGTGGGCAATGCCGTGCCGACGCTTATCAGGGAATCGCTGATGCGCGCCTACCAAAATGGCGACGCCGACAGCAGCGGTGATTGGCTGGATCGCTCCGGCATCGTCCTCAAGGGTCTCGGTGATCCTGATGTTGCGAAACTGACCGCCAAGGCTGCAGCAGTTGGCGTGGCAACAATGGGGGCCGGACTGATCGCTGGGAGAATAGCCGAACCGTTCCTAAGCGCAACTGGAACTGCCTTGGCGCGAACCGGAGCCGAAGTCGGCACGATGACCGTGGCGCCGGCCGCGCTCGAAGGGCGTCTGCCTGAGCCTTGGGAGATTGCGAGCGCCGCGATCGTGGTGGGCGGTATGAAAGCCGCAGGCCATGTTGCCGGCCGTATCGCCAACATCTACGCGAAGACCGGCATTGAGCCGGAGCAAGTCGTTGCCGATGCGAAGGCCGATCCGAAGATTGCGGAGGAGTTGAAGACTGGCGCCGCAGACGAGATCCCGCCCGCCTACAGGCCAGCGGCAACTGCCGAAGCCGTCCGCAGCGCCTTCCCTGGGACTAAAGCCGAACAGGTACTCGATCAGCCTTTCGCCACAATTCCAGAGGCGCGTATTCCCTACACGCTAAATCTGAAGTTCGTTACCGGGCCTGACGAAATACGAGCTTTGGTCGCGCGGATGACGGAAGTCTACGGCACCGAAGGCAAACTCCAGAGTCATGCCGAAACGGAAGCGAAAGCCGACGCGCTCTTAAACGATATGACCGGCGGTGAGCGCGCGAAGATGGTCACTGGCTACGAGCCGGGAAGCGCCGCCAATGCGGTGCAGTTAAAAGTCCGCGGCGACATGCTCATGCAAGCCTCGATCGAGGCTGCGGCGACCGTGAAGAAGTACAACGAAGCGAAGGCCACAGGAACCGCGACCGACCAGATGAAGCTCGACGCTCTTGACGCGCTGAATAAGTCCGCGATGATCCAAGCGGAATTCACTGGCGGCCTTACTGAATCCGCTCGCGCAACGCAGTACGCCAGCCGGTTTAAGGAATTGCGCGTTCAAAGCGAGCGGATCAAAGAGCTAGTCGATATGTATGGCAAAGATCCTGACATGCTGTTGCGCATGGCAGGCGATGTCGATACGCCTGCGGGCATGGCGAAGTTCGCGAAAGAGGCAACGAAGGCAACGAAGTGGGAGATGGTGATCGAAGCATTCAAAGCCGGAATCATCGGGCCGATCTCTCAGATGGCGAACATCATCGGGAACACTACGTTCCTCGGCTTCCACGATGTTGTCGATGCGCTGGCTGTTCTGCGACCGGGCGGGCAGGGGCGGGCAGTCGAGATACCGGCAAGGCTCTTTGGTGAACTCCAAGGGGCTTATGAAGGGCTGAAGATCGCCGCTGAATTTCTTGGTGAGAACTGGAAGCAGCCGATGGTGGCGCTTCGCAAGCTCGATCAGCCTGCGACAAAGATGGAGCAGCACCGTCAGGCTATTCCAGGCGATCTCGGCGTCTTGGTACGCAGCCTTTCATTTCCCTGGCTGTCGGTTGCCGACGGCGCAGCGCGCCTGATTCTTGAGCGACGCGAAGTGAACGCGCTCGCGGCGCGCAAGGCCGCGAACGAAGGATGGAATCCGTTTAGCCGTGAATTCCGCGAAAGCATGGCTCGGCACGCGCAGGATCTGGCCGAAGCAGAACGAGATGAAGTGGCGGCTTACGTCCAGCGCGGCGTGTTTCAAAATCCGCTTGGAAGATGGGGTAAGGATCTGCAAAGCATTGTGTCGCGCTCAAAAGTTGGGCCGCTGTTTATCCCGTTCATGCAGACGCCGAGCAATGTGTTCAAGGAAATGGCTCGATTGACTCCGCTCTCTGCGCCTTTCGTTGAAGCGTGGCAGGCCGCTTACAAGGAAGGCGGCGTCGCTAAAGATAGGGCCATTGCTGAAGTTGTGGTCGGTAGCGCCTTGATGGGCCTGACTGCGGCACTCGCTTTTGATGGCGAGCGCATCACTGGCTATGGCCCGCCTGAGCCTGAGAAGCGCAGCGCCTGGATGGAAACGCATCAGCCGTATAGCGTGAACGTCAACGGCACCTATTACGACTATTCACGCATCCAGCCGATCGGGACGCTGATTGGCCTTGCTGCGGACATGAGCAGCATTTGGGCACACATGACGCCGGATGAGCAAGACAGAATTCCGAAGATGATTTCAATCGCCTTCTCGCAAGCGGTGACGAATCAGATATGGCTGCGGGGCATGGTGGATATCGCCCGCGGCGTTGCCGAGTCCGATCGTTACGGTCCAAAGATTATGCAGAATTTGGTGGCGAGCATGATGCCTGCCTCTGGATGGTTCGGGCAGACCGCGCAGTTGATGGATCCCTATGTGCGCGAAATCAACAGCATCATGGACGCTATTCGCAACAAGATTCCAGGCGTACGTGAAGGACTGGAACCGATGATAAGTGGGCTGACTGGTGAGCCGGTGGAGAACCGGGAACGCCTCGGCGTTGTGTTGCCGATCAAGAAGCAACAAGAAAGCAGCGATAAGGTGCTACTTGAAGCAGCGCGCCTTGGTGTCGGCGTTGCCAAGCCGCCGAAGAACATTCAACTACCAAATCCCCTTGATAAGAAGGCTGGTCAGATTGAATTGACACCAGCGCAACGGACGCTATTTGCGAGTGCTTCAGGTCAGTTCGCGCACGAGATTCTTACGAAGGTTGTCGGTTCGCCAATATGGGAACAACTGGATTCTATGTATGGCAAGGAGGGCGCTGATTTGATGAAGAAGAACATCTATAGTAAGTTACTCAGAGATGCACGCAAGGCGGGCGCTGCAGCGGCATTGCCGGGAGAGGACCGGGCTGCGTTCGCACAGGAGATGGCGGACAACTTGATCGAGAAGCTTCGTAAATGACTGATCCGCGCTACTTCGCCAAGCAACTGATCGAAGAAGCCGATCAGGAGGATTTCGAGCGCGAGAAACTTGCGGCCATCGAGGACGAACTACGTGAGCTGACAGCGCTTTATAAGGCAATCCTCGCGGAGCTGAAACGTGGCGCGGACAGAGGTATATATCAAGCACCTATAGCAGTAACCGGAAGCGGCTTCAATGTCACCGTTATTGAGCGCGACGGCAACGAGCGCATTCAGACAGTGCGCATTCAACGAGACAAATTGATGCCTACCACTTCAATTATCCGTACTGGGGGTAGCTGATGGCGTTCACCATCGCACCGATTATTATGCTGCCAGGCCCCGTGGCACTTGGCGTTACGTCGTTTGGCCCTATGACTCCATCGCTCGGAGCGACGAACCTTCAAGTTTCCATAGCGAGAGCCGGGCTGTCGCTTCTTACACAAACGCTAGATTGGACGCTGGAACTATCTGGAGATGCTGGTATTAGTTGGTCATCTTGGAGCGCGAGTACGGTGGCTGGAGTCGTGAAGGTCTCAAAGTTGCTTGATCCACTCGAATCCATCGCTACGGAATCAGTGTTGGCGATTGCCATTCCTATGGCGGTTGACGCCAATACTCGTCTCAGAGGCTCAATCACGACGCGAGAGTTTATGGTAACGACCGTGACCGTGAAGCAATCCTGATGATCTATTCCTTGATCGCTAATGCTTCAGGTGTGACAACCACCGGCGCTATGGACACAACCGGTGCCGATCTTCTCATCTTGTTTTTCGGAGATGGTGATACCGAAGCAGTAAGCGACAACAAGAGCAATACATGGGTTGGCTTGACTGCCGGTGGTCCCGGCTTTGGCTATGGTCGAATCTTCTACGCCCAAAATCCAATCGTCGGTACTGGACACACATTCTCTGCTACCAATACTACTGCTGCTGTTTGCGGCGCGGCTTTCAGCGGTTCGATAACCTCTCCCTTTGATGTTGAGAACGGAGGTACTGGACTGTCGATCACTGCCTTGAGTACCGGGAGCATCACGCCAACTCTGGATAACGAATTGCTCATATCTGGACTTGAGAGCGGCGGTAATTCTACTGGACAGACGATTGATAACGGATTTAATCTCCTGAACGCTGTTACCGCTGTCAGCGGCACTCATTACGGAGCTGCACTCGCTTATAAGATTCAGACTACATCAGCGGCTATCAACCCGCAATGGACGTGGACGAACGCAGCAGAGGCCGTGGCTCGCATTGCGTCCTTCAAGGTGGCGTCTGGCATAAGCTCGGCCAACATCACATCTTCCGCTGGCCGCTTTATTGGATGGATTAGATGAACTCTGTGAAGGAAAATAATGTTTCAGCCCTTTAGAGGTACGATCCTCGATGCATCGAGCGCCGCATTCCCGACGATCACGGCGACCACTGAGACTGTTCTCGTCCCGACGATCTTCACGCCGATCCCAGCGATGGCTCCACGGGCCGGGCAAGTGTTGAAGCTGACGGTCGGCGGGACTTGTACCACTGGCACGGCCGGCACGTTGATCATTACCCCACGATACGGCTTGGTCATTGGTGGCACTTCCATGACAGCTTCCGCCGCACAGAACTATGTGCCGAGCATTACCTTGGCACCTTTCGTATTTCAGTGCTATCTGATCTTTCGCTCGATCGGTGTGGCCGCAGGAACTAACTCCAACGTCATCTGCACGAGCCAATGGAGTTCAGGCGGCGCGATCGCCACCGCAGCGAGCGAAACCGCCGTGCTTTCCACGAGCACGGGAAGCGTTGCGGTGGACACGACCATCGCGGCGGCTCTGTGGATCGGCGTCACTTTCTCTGTCGCTCCCTCGGTCATTCCGTTGTGGAGCATTTGGGAGTCGTTGAACTGATATGGCTGGCGGACCAGTAGGTGGGCATGGACCTAATCGACCTGTCGAGTTCGCAGTTGATAAGCGCCTTATAAAGTCGGATGGCGCTGTTGATCCTGCATTGATGATGAGCGCGATGAATCGACCTTGGCCTGACACAATTATTTCTCAGCCGCAAGTGGTGGCTTCTGGAATGACGCCACCGGATATTGTCTCAACTTAAAAGGAGTCAGCAATGTCTGGAATGTACGCAGCAGGCAGAACGGCGGCAGGCACAGCCTTATCCATCTTGGTAGTTTCAGGGATCGCCACAGTGCGACCCAGCCTGCATCAAATCATCATCGGTTCCGATGCGACTCCAGCCGATATTGCAACGAGATTTATTGTGATTCGGCATACAGCAGCACCGACAGGCGGTACGGCTCAAACGATACGCCCGGCTGATCCAGGCGGCACGTCAGGGCTTTGCACGGCGCTTCAGGGACCGATGACTGGGCCAACTTATGAAGCGTCGCCGGTGTTGGAAATACCACTCAACCAACGCGCCACCTACACTTGGATTGCTAACCCAGGGCGGGAGATCAAGTCACCGCTTGGGACCGCGAATGGAATTGGAGTGCAGAGCGTTTCCTCTGGAGGTACGCCGAATATAAATGTAACTATGGCTTGGGACGAATGAGGTCGCCTAACGTTCGGTGAGTTTTGGAGCGCGTATGACGGAACCATCGCCTTTCCGATTCAAGTCGATCAGGCGGCGGTAAAGGCGAAACCGAAAGGCCAAAATCGGAGCTGGGAGTGGATGTGTGCCGGAAGCGAGTAACGTGGCGGCGAACCGTAGATAGATTTTTGCTCGGTCTTTTTTGATGACCAGATAAGGAAATATCGTGCGCAAAAAGTCCGTAGAGGCGCTGCTGTGAAAGTCCAGGCTGAAGTATGGCTTGGAGCCTTTTCGCGTGTGCCAGGGGCGCAACTTGCCGCCGTAGCATTTTCGGATCAGTCTGAGAATCCGAATATCGGTGTTGCCGATATAGACCCTCCGTGTCCACCGTATGTGCTGGTGCGCGCTGTCCTTGGACCAAGTGCCGGAGATGGCGATGCCACCTTCTCCGTCGAAAAAGCCAGCGGCATATTCTGGTGATATATGCCTGATCACAGTGTCACGCGCCCGCATGGCTACGTCGTCATCGCTGGCGAAAATGGGACCATCGAACATGATACACTATCTTGTGTCCATTGCGGTGGTCACTGGGTTGTCGTGAGAGGCTCTGGTCGAACACGCGGCTTTTGCATGAAGTGCAATGGACCGCATTGTGGTGCGGCAGGATGCTGGGAGTGCCGGCCCTACAAGAAGTTAGTTGATGAAGGACATTGGTAAGTGTGGCAGAGAGAACTCAATATCAATATCAGCCGGTCACTGGCCCGGTATGGAGCGAGCCAGTCGCTTCACGCCTGGCATGGTTGCCGAGCGGTCAATGGCAACCCACGAGAGCGTTACCACCCAATCGACTCGGCGATTTCACCCAGCCCGCGTTCGATGCGCTTTACAGCCCTGAGCGCTTGCAGTGGGTGCCTAGTGATCGGTATATCGGTCAATCGTTACGTCGTGCTGCTCTCGACTACAGCGTTCTCGTCCAGCTTGTCACAGCACCGACATTCGACCCACAGAATCTCGAATGGATACCGAGCGGCAGGCAGCCGAGTTACCTCGAACTGCGGCGCATTGGGGACTTCCAACAGCCGCAGTTTGCCGCCCTATATGATCCACAGCGCATCGAGTGGATGCCTTCTGAGAGATACTCTGGCAGGGGACTCCAGAGCGCTCCGTACGATCTCAGCGTCTATACCGTATTGGTCATTCCACCAGCAACGCCGGCCGACATCGTGCCGCTTTACGTCATGATCGACGGTTTCCACCGTTCGTCTTATGGGCTCAAGCCGTAAATGCCCAGCTATGTCACACCGAAGAAGAATGCCGCTTATAAACTCTACGTCGGGCTCGTGGATCAAAGCAACACCAAGTTGCTCAAAGCGAATCCGACGGTTGCTGCTGGTGACTTCAAGGTAAGTACGGATGGTGCTGCATTTGCCAATCTCGCTACTCTGCCTTCTGCCAACCCGGCTACTGGACGTGCAGTGATGGTTGACTTAAGCGCCGCTGAGATGAACGGCGACAACGTGGTGCTTCAGTGCGTTGACCCTGACTCGGAGTGGTGCGATTTACTAGTCAACATTCAGACGACAGCAGGGCAGATCGATGAGATCAAGGCGAAGACCGATCTCATCGTTCAAGGACTCCAGAAGAACACGGCATTTGCACACTTCCAGCTTTTTATGGTTAGTTCAACAGATCATGTTAGCGGAGCGCTAGGACTTAGTGTGCTTGGCTTCCGGGTCCGTGCTGGAACAGACTCCAATTTTGTCGCACTTGATAATTCAGTAACGGAGATTGGATTTGGCTTGTATGAAGTCAATCTGACTGCGAATGACCTTAACGCCGACATAATCACATTGGGATTCCGGGCCACTGGCGCCGATTCGCGCACCATTACGATCATCACGAAACCATGATTACTTGGGGTTCGCAATCTTTCGACTCAACGGCAACGAGGGCCGAGAACTTCAACCCTTGGCAGTCGAATGGCGCTACGGCATTTATGGTTCCTGAAGTCGCTGTCCAGAGCACTACCGGTGGTATCGGGCGCTGGACAATCCAAATTCCGCGACAACCGACAAAACGCGAAATTGTATTCAGGCGCAACATGGAGAATGCCGATCGCGCGGATTTGCATGACATCGCTGATCTACTTGAGGCACTGACGAAGCCAGGGAGCAAATAATGGGCGTCGGGGATACGTTCCTAAATCCGAATACCGTCGTCGGCCGTATCCAGCCGGTGCCTGGGCCTGCAGAGGAAGTGCCATTCAGTCAACTCACGCCTGCGCTACTCACGCAACTAGCGCTTCCAACCGGCGCCACAAACGTAGGCTTTCTCCCCTCCGGCATAGGAGCGGTTGCCCCGCAGTCTGCTTGGGCATAATGGTTACTTTGAACAAGGGGAACTAGCTGGATGTGTCGCTGCTGAACGACAACCGCAACCTACTGCATAATCCCAGGGGTTATCTGTTGAGGCTCACATGAAATGGAAGAACGAAGAAAACAGGATGGGAGGCGCGACGACTTCCTTGAGAAGTTCTTCAAAATGGAGGTCGCAGTATTGCGATTAACCGAGCATGAGGCGCTTGACAAGCCAAAATATGAGCAATGGCACAAAGAGACATCGCAGCGGCTCCTTGAGCTGGAGAAATTGCACCTTGAGCGCACTAACGGACGATTGAGGGATCTTGAAGGGCGCCCTGTTATTATTCAGCTCAGCGATGCTCGGATTAAGGAGCTATTCGACGAGCGCGCTGAAGTTCATGCTGGGAGAATATTTACCAAACTCCTTCTTTCGCTGGGTGGGGCACTGGGTGTTATCCTCACGGCGTTCTTCCTCACGTACTTCAAGCTCAAATAAAGAGGGCGAATGAACGGCACGCCTCTCCACGAATTCATCTTCCTGCTCGTGTTCGGCGTACTGGTCTTTGTCGTGCCGATCATGGTGATCTGGCTCTCGTACAAGCCGAGCGTCGATTTCGACGCTTCGACACTTTGGACACATCAGGGGCGGGTAGACAAATTTGCTGTCATCATTCTCGGAACATGGTGGATTCATAGTTCCAGCATGGTGATGTGGACGCTGCTGCGAACGGTCAAAACCGAGGATTACCTTACTTACACGCTGTGGGCAATCCCGATCATCACCAAAATGTTCTCGCCGCAGAGTACGCACGAGGCGGATAAATAGGAGGCACCATGAACGCATGGCAGAAAGGCGCAGTTGCAGCGGCGATCAGCGGAGCGGCCGGAGGTCTCACCACCGGTCTCGCCTCTATCGGCATCTCTCCCGAGCACTTCAACTTCACGCAGCCCAACCTACTGTTCAAAGTCATGGCGACCGCTGCGGTGATTAATGCGATCATCGGGGTCGCCGCCTACGTCAAGCAATCGCCGCTTCCATGAGAGTCTTCGTCATCACCGTCATCGCTCTAATCGTCGCTGGGCTATTTCTGGGACTAGCTCATGCCGGCACGATTGCTGATCCCTTTACTGGTACGCCCATCGCCATAAACGGTACGCCAGGAGGGGTTACGGTTATTGAGGCCGAGAATTTCGACAAGGGCGGCGAAGGGATCGCCTATCACGATCCGCACTCCTGCAGCACGGTTACGACTTGCTCTTGCCCACCAGGGGCCTACCGACCTGATGGCGTGAATGTCTGCACGACCGGAGCGGTAACGTACGTCAGCTACGACGACGCTGGCCTGTGGGTCGAGTACACGATCCAGGTCGCCTCGGTCGGCGGATATACCGTCGAGCTGCTCGTCGCCTTCAACGATACCGCCTGCTGCGCGGCCGCCGCCTATCACGTCGAGCTGGATGGCGCGGTAATCACCAAGAGCATTGCGCTCGGACCTGCACTTACCGGAGGCTGGCAGACTTATGACTGGCGTGGCAAGAGCGAGCTTATTGGTATGCAGCCCGGCATCCATCATCTGCGAATCGTAGTTGATCACGGCTGGTTTAATTTCGATTCTATCCGAGTGCGTTACGCTGGAGGATTCACAGGCTGGCAGTGGGTGCCGATCTGGAAGGACTTTTGAGGCGCTGGCGAATGTGGGTGCTGCCTCGAGCCAAGCGGGTCGCCAAGGCGTTCAAGGGAGCGCTGGACATTGACCATGCACTGCCGAGAATTCCGGTGAAGTCGCTGAAGAAGAAGCGCAAATGACCCAGTTGACCGAGCACTTCAGCTACGAGGAGCTGACCGCCAGTGATACCGCGGTGCGCTTAGGCATCGACAACACGCCGCCGCCGGAGATCACGCCGCATCTCGTCGTGAACGCGCAGGGCTTGGAGCAGATCCGTAAGGTCACCGGCCATGCGCTCATCGTGCATTCGGGCTACCGCTGCGAGGCGCTGGAGAAGGTGCTGTGCGCCAAGGACTTCTTGGCTTGGTGCGCTCGCCATGACAAAGATCCTGTGATCGCATGGCCTGAATACTTCGCTCGCAAGGCACACCCGAAAGGCTATGCGACGGATTTCATCTGCCCGGCGTTTGGCACGCCTGCCGAGATCGTGAAGATCGTCAGGGCCTCTGGCATCAAATTTGACGAGCTGATAGAAGAAGGCGTCGGGCCAAATGGCGGCGGCTGGTGCCATTGCTCCTTCGATCCGCAACTCCGCGGCGAAGTGTTGACCGCGATCTTCACCAACGGCACGCCTAGCTATACGGCGGTCGCATAATGCCGTGGCTCCTCGACTTACTCAAGTCAAAGACGTTCTGGATCATCATCGGCCTCGCTGGTCTCGTATCTGGCGGCTGGTATGTCAAAGGCGTATTCGACGAACGCGCGAAACTCAAAGTAGAGCTCGCAGCCGAGCGCGCGGCCGCAAAGACCGGAGAAGCGCTGCAGGGAGGCGCTACCCAGGCTGAATCGAATACGATTGCGCAGTTGCGGGTTGAAAAGGAGAAAGGCGATGAGCGTGCTAAAGCCCTTGAGGCCGCATTGCGAAAATCACATAGCGCACTGGCTGATTGCCGTATCGACGCTGACACTTTGTTCGTGCTCAACGACGATACAGGCGCCCCCGCTCCCAATGATGCCGCCGGCGATCGGCCAGCCGCCCCAGCCTTGGCTTCCGGTTCCACCTGTGAAGCCCTCGCCGTGACCTTCGACGAGAATCACAAGCGGTTCAGCTCTAACCTGACGCAGCTACTGGCCTGCCAAGCCTTCTATAGCGACGTGCGGGAGCGGTACTGCAAGGACACCAAAGCCTGCTAGGCGGTCCGTTCGAGCATGTGGCCTACAAAGGCCCGGAGCGGAGTGTGCGGATTTAGCTGGATCAGGCGACGTGGCAGACAGCCGTAAACGGACTTGAAAGGCTCCGTATCAAGGCGTTTATGCCACTTGGACAGGTTTGAGGGGGTCGGTGCCTTGCTCCATACGGGGAGGCGGACTCCCTTCGCTTTAGCGAGGCTTTCCCACAGGTCGGAATCAAGCCAGTTCCGCTTGTAATGCTGCGATGCGGCAATGGCGGCTTCCCGGGCTGCCTTGGCCTTGGCGCGATGTTCAGGGGTGAATTCCACTCTTGGTGTCCCTATTAAGGGGTCTGCTTCTGCGCTTCGATGTGCGATGCCTTAATCTGCTCGATGCAGGCATGGCACATGTACAAGCGGACAACTTGAAAGTCGGTTTGTCGAACGTGATTGCAAGAGACTGTCTCGCCTATTGGCTTCCGCAGGAACGCTAACAGCCAGTCAGCTTGATGTCGCGCTAGAGCGAAGGACGGCGGCTCGCCCATGTTCGCGGCTTCCTCGATCTGAGCCTCGATCTCGTCGGCCATCAGCCGAGCTTCAATCAGTGCGCCGTGCGGCATTTACAAGATCCTCCGCCATTCTGGATGCGCCCGCATTAGCTGGCCTTCTTCGCGCGTAAACCACTGAGTACCGTCGAGACTGCGACCGAGCAGCCCTTCGGCTACATCGCGCGGAATATAGCCCTTCGGCATGCGTGCCTCGTCGGGCGCGAACACGCCATTCTTCATGCTGCTTTCAATGACCAACCATTCACGCACAACTTCTCCTCTTTGAGGCCGGTCTAATCACGCTGCCTCCTTCTTGCAGTGACAGCCAAATGGCATCTGGCGCACTTCTTCGACCGGACGTGTCTCCACGGTGTAACCCTTGCCGGCTAACGTCGCAACCTCCATCTTCGTCTGGCGGTCATAGACATTCGGACGAAGCGAAGTGGCGATGACGACTCTGCCGCAGCAAGGCGCTCGGACAATAAGGCACCTTTTATCGATCTCGTCGGTCATCATTTCCCTCCTTCAGGGAACTAGATAACATGTCTCCTCGTTTCGCCAATGATGATTGTGCGAACGTATTCGTATGGCACGCCAAACATTTGCGAGAGTGTTTTCATTGAGTGAACCGCAGATAGGTTGCGCATTTCACGGACTTGTTCATCTGTGAGCCTCGCTCTTGCGGTTCTTCCGTCAGGTTTCTTGATTATTTTTACCTTTGTTTCAGGCGGCAGTTTCGCCGCCATGCGAGCGAGTAGCCTGCTACCCAACGGCAAAGCTTTGTAAGCCCCATGAATTTGCGTTCCGAGAGCCCCGCGTTTCTTCACTTTAAGACCCCTCCAGAGAGGCATTCATTTTCGTAGCGCCTTGTTCAACTGCTTCTCGATCTGCATAGCGAAGGACAGGCGCGTGAGTACTCCTGGCCGCTGGCGTCCACGATAGGACGCGCGGACCCTATAGCTGCCGTCAGCGCAGGACTCGCAGTGGAAACGGCGCACGAGCGGAGGATCTTTCTTTTTCAGCTTCACTCTTTCCTCTCTGCGGCGAAGGAGCGCATCTGCATAGCTTGGCGCTCCATTATGACGTGGAAGACATGTGCCAAGTTGCCGAAGTCGTTGATGCCGTAGTAGATGTCGTCCTCATGCGCCAGCAGGTATTTTTTCAGATCCAAGACGACCGCCCCGGATATTGACAAGGTAGCTGAGTCTTTGGCGTCGCTCATGGTTTCTCCTGGTTGGGGCTTATCTTGCTCGCAATTCGGGCACACAGTTTGATGCACGCTCGCTGCAGTGAGGGTGACCGTTATCCTACTCTGAGGCCATGGCGTACCAGCGTGCCTATTGCATTGGGCATAGAGTTTCGGCGCATCTACTTTGGGTTGTGCTATGCGCCAAGCTGTGATTATTTCCTCCCGCGTAATCTTATTCGGCTTTCGCATGAGGCAGAATCCCATTGCCATAATCACATCTTCTGTCGGCATACTGTTCACGACTTCTCCTCCGCTCGATCCAGCACCGCATCCACGCGCGGCTGTAGCCACCCTGGGATCTTAAGCGCATCGTTCAGCTCGCGCAGCAGAGCGAGGGCTTCTGATTGCGACAGTAACGCGTTTACGTCAGCGTTATGGTTCATCATCGCCTTGGAAACATCGTGGCGTAGACGCTGAATCTCGTCAGCGGCTTCGGCGCACCAACAACCGGAGGCGCTATCCCTAACTCGGCAGGGATCGCCGCAGATTCCTTCGCGTAGAAGCTCGACGATGTTGTTAATCATTTCTCCTGATCTCCACACTGGAAAGGATGGGCGGCGGTAGGATTTGCACCCCCGTCAGCTAAGTTGATCCACGCGTATCGCAGCCTAGGCGCGTAGTCGCCCTGCGACCCAACCCACCCATCACGCGCTTCACTTCGCATGGCCGCTCGCCATAAGCGCCGCCCGTTTCATTTTCCAAAACTGCCACCATTTTCTATGTGGGGTCTGTTCCGTCCGATGCTGGCGGAATAGTTCTTCAACGTCCTTTTCGGACAGAGCGTTCAAATCGTTGTGCGCGAGGTGCAATTCCTGCGACGGCTTAGACCATCTGCCACGCCACATATTAATCTTGTCCGCTCGCGCGGCTTTAAGCGCGATTTCAAGCGAACGGATGCGCTGATGAGCTATATCCAATTCGGCTTCCAACTTGGAAACTTTCTGGACTGTCTCATTGAATAGGCTCATCGCAGGCACTACTTCTCCTCTATATCGGAGGTCTTGTTCTCGCTCATGTTGGTATCGGCATCCAGTGCGTAATCGTCTCGCGTTCACCCGGCGCTATGGGTTCCTCGCTGGTGTCGGAAATAACGCCATCCGGCCACAGGAGCGCGACAGCATGTTCTGCATAATTCTTCCCGTCTCGACCGTGCCATGCGAAGCGGACAAGAATCTCTGTGCGCTCCTCAACTTTAGGCCGCGTGCTGATTAAGCGCCACGGATTTTCCACTCTCTCCGAGAGGAGAACTTTCAGTCTTTCGTTCTCGCGGCGTAGGTCAACCAGTTTTACAACCTGCGCTATCGCATATTTAGAATTGTAGGCCGCAAGCTCAGGGTCGATGCCTTCTTTCAGGAGTGACTGGCGCACTTCCTCGTCGCTCATTGAAAGAATGCGGTCTAGCTCGGCGTCAGCCTTGCGCGTGCCGTCATGGTCGATGCCTTCACGATCCAAAAGTTCCTGTGCTGACAGTAACGCCTTGGCGACTTGGTATTCGTCCGTTAGCCCTAGGCGCAGGATGCGACTACCCTGATTGTTTCGGTCATCACGCGCCACTATTTCACGCGCTAATTTTAAGACTGTCTCCCATGGGGTATCGGTCTTCATTTGGCCTTCGCCAGTGCCTCGCTCGCCCGTTGAAGAAAGGCGCGTTGTTCGTCTTTAGTCATGCCTAGAAAGTTCATCGTCGCCACTAGGTTCTCAGGACGCGCAGCTTTCCGAGCTTGAGTGCGCCGATTACCGTTGAAGTTCACGCTGCGTTTCACGTTATCTCCGGTAGCTGTGAAGTCTCATAGTCCAGCGCGGCGGAGTAGCTTGTGCGATTTCCTGTCGCTGATGCGCCCGCCTTTCGGCACGCATTCCCAGTGACACGGCATGCCGCCGACCGTGCCCCACAGCCTGCAAATGAGCGGACGGTCCTCATAGATCGAGCAGCGTCCATCTACTAGCTTAGAGCAAGTGAGCGAATCGTCCCACGTTGGCGCTGAACCATACTTTGCGGTGATGTGCTCGGACTCTGCCTTGCTCATCACGATAGGGCCGCACGTCGCAGAGCACAGCCCCTTGCATACAAGCTCCGGCAACTCGCGGTAGATTTGCACGATTCGAGAATAAGACCGTTCAGTCACATTGCTTCTTTCGGAAAGAACGACGTGAGCCGCGTGTGCGCCGGCCGACCGTGCCAGATCACGATGCAGGAGTCGCACGTCCCGGTTAGCTTCGGCCGCGTTCCGTCAGCTCTCAGAAACTTCGGCCGCTTGCGGATACACCGGACCTCGGCAGCGTGTCCTACAACGGCCTCGTGCCACCAGGAGCCACGGCAGCGGAAGGGGATGAGGGCTACCACCAGCTTTCCCTTCGCAGCCTCCTGCGCGGCCTTACGCACGAATGGCGCTAGCTTGCGGCCGTATGGGGGATTCAGCCAAATGCGTTCACCGGGCCATTCGTCCACAGCCAGGGCATCGCTCAGGAACCTGGGTGTGCGCGCCGTAGAGTAATCCGCGGCAGCGTCTAAATCGAAAGTGAACTCGGCCATGAGCGGGTCGAAGATTTGCGGCGGTGTTTGCCAGCGTTCAGTCAACGTCAAACAGCCCGTAAAAGGTGTCTACGAACTTGCGGCCACAATTAGCGCACTCGCATCGCTTCATTGTGAGAAGCGTCTTCGTATAGACGATCTTGTGCAATCCAAGCCAGCACAGGAACCGAGAATAAGCACTGCCGAAGGCAACACTCATGCTGCTTTCCTTCCGGCCCATTGCATCAGCCCTTTTATGACCGAGACTGTCTTGGTGTTCTTCTCGTCTAGGCCAGCTTCGCGCAGCAGCAGGCACATTAACTCGCCAGCCTTGGTCAGCCGCCAGTATGGTTTCTCGTCCTTGTGCTCGACCAAACCGCGCGCTGCCAACGTCCTACCGAGTGCGATGAACTGACCTGACTCTAGCCACAGATCACGCTTGCCGCCAGTTTGTAATGCAAGCAGGCCCCACACTTGGCGCTTAGATAACTGAATCAGGAACGCGGTGCTGGTCGAGTATTCAGAAAAGATTTTGTTCACGCTTAGACTCGTTACCTACTCGACTTATTCTCGGATTCTGCTTTGATCGCATGCCACCAGCCCATGAGCGGCAAAGGCGCTTCGTCGTCCTCGTTCGGAATCCATGAATCCGGATCAATCGAAAGGCCAGCTTGTGCGGCAGTGAGCACAGCACTAAACTTTTTGAGAACGTCGATGCTTCGTTGCAAACGCGTGCCGTCATCGCTGTCAAGGCCAACGTCCAAAAGCGCTCCGCCAACGCTTGCGCGGAATAATTCCTCATCGCGGGTCGCCATCCAGTTCTCTCGAATTACCGCGCGCATGGATGCCTTCACCTTGTTCTCCAAGCCGATCGCTTCCTTAGAGGCGCGTTGCCCGAGACTGGCGTTGATCTGTAGGACCGCATCGTTCATAGCTGTTTTCCTTTAGTGAGATTTCTTCTGCACGAGGCGCTTGTCGATCAGCAGGCGTCCGACCTTGACGAGCTGGTACACGGCAACATCTTGCGGCTCGTCGATGTACGCCACGCCGCCCTTGTGGACTTCGAGCCAAGGCGCTCCGTTATCCGGCCGTTCCTCGGTGACGTGAATGATCTTCGGGAATTTGTTACTCACGTTTTCCTTTCTAGAGAAAACTAATCATCCTTCAAATCAGCCGCGACCGGGACGCGCGGTAATTCCGGCTTCGTCGGCAGAGTTTTGAATTCCCACCATTCGGAGCCATCGTATTCGCCACGCTCAAGCCACCAATCTGCGCCAACGATTTTCAAGCTGCGATCAATCTCCGCACCGCCGTAACCATTGTCATAGGTGAAATCTGCCGCAGCAGCGAAATCCGCCCACGAGCACTGAAACTCAGTGTCTTTGCCGAATCTCACCCATGCAACATCGCTGACCGTTTTACCGGCAGCCTTAAGCGTTTCCAGCGTTTCTTGCAGCAAGTTCGTTTGGCTCATTTTCTACTCTGAGAAGAACTACTCATTGCCAGCATCCGAATTCGGAACCGCCATAACCAGGAAGCCAGCGCTGGTGTTTCCCGCACCGTTCGCAAGTCCGCTGCGGATTCTCGTACGGGATGAACCACGGCGGGAAGGCATCATGCACACTCAATGGGCGCGTCTGCCGCCAATCATGTAATCCAAGCCAGCAGAGAAGTGCTTTCACGATTGCCATTCCTTGTTGTGTTCGCAGGCTGGGTAGTAACGCTCATTTGGATACCAAGTCAGTCCACATTCTTTGCAGATCGCTATCCCATCGGCACCAAAACGGAAAGGCTTGCCATCGCGTTCGAGCATCTTGTTGGCCTCGCCTACGATGGCCGAGTAGTTACGCAGCTTTGAGGACTTCATTGAGTGATGCACCAAGTTGGCTCCAGTCCGCGCCATGATTCTTGCCGCCGCACTGGCAATTGCACTTATGGCCCATTGCGCTGGTGCAGCGAATATCGCATTTTGTTCCGTTCGCTCGCCCCTCAATCCAATTCCAAGGAGTGAGCGTATCGCAGCAGTACACAGTCTCGAAACCTTCTGTGCGGACTACTTTCTTGCACTTGTAGCAGCGGTGTAGTTGAGCGTTCATGTACGTACAGTAAAGTAAATACAAGGTCTTGTCAATGACTATCTGTACGGACTATAATGACACATGGACAAGCCCAAGCGACCGCGAGGCAGGCCCCCTATCAAAAACCCCTCTACGGCTCGCGTAGAGTTTCGCTGTACATCGCAGGAAAAGGCTGGGTACTGGAGGAAGGCCGGGAAGCAGGGCGTCTCAGCGTGGCTCAAGGCGCTTGCTGACAAGGTGTAAGCGTTGCCAATGCAAAACCTGCCACAACGCCCAGGATAGATGCAGCCCTGCCAGCATTCATCGTAGCCATGCGGGCAATACATTCTTTCTCCTCTTGGCGATCATACCGAGTGTGCTCGTTTCGCTGCTGGCCCGAGATGCAAATCTTCAGCTCGCAGTGCCGTGTATGTCTTGAGCAGCAGCGTCGGATTGCGATGCAGCGAGAGCTTCGCCACCTCCGGCACGTTGAAGCCCTGCTCGAACATGCGGCTGATGCACTCGCGCCGGTTGTCGTGAAGGTGCAGCCCCTTGATGCCGAGCCGATTCTTCGCCAGCGTGTAGGAGATGCTGGCTGACTTCCAGCGGTACGGGAAGATCCTGTCGCTGATGCGCGGCTGTGCCTGCACGATGTCCCAGGCTTTGCCGAGGAGGGGAAAGGAATCGTTCACGCCCTTGCCGCTCGGGCTTTTCAGGTCGCGCACGAGACAGGTCCGCTTCTCCACATCGATATCATCCCACCGGATGCGGCATGTCTCACTGATGCGCCTGGCTGAGAGGAGAGAGAATTCCACGATCACGCGCATCGGAATCTTGGTGCGCGGATTCTTCGCCTGTTCGTCAAAATAGGCCAGCAGTCGGTCAAGTTCATCCTGAGTCGGCCGGCGATCCCGCGATGGTGCCTTGGCGATGAGTTGCTGCTTCACGAGCTGTGGCTTCGCCTTTTTGTATGCGAGTAGGCCGGCGTCCGGCATCTCCCAAACCTCGACGGCATACTTCAGCACGCCGCTAAGATAGATCATGTCCTGCTTGATCGTTTGCGGTAGCGCTCCGGTTGCGCGCCTCGCCTTGCAGTGCTCGATGAAGTCCAGCGGCTTGAGGGCGCTATTCAGCTTCGCGGCGATCGGTGCCTTCTGGAGCGCACGATAAGTGTACCCCTGTGAGAGTCCTGGCTGTCTCGAACCTGGCTGTTCTGACTCATCCAGCTTCCGCTGGATCATCCAGCCAACGGTCCCTTCTTTGAAGTCTGACATCATCGGCTCGAGGAGCGCGATCATATCGTCACCCCTGCGAGGCTTGCTTCCCGCGTTTGGTAGTGCTCACGCAGCGCAGCGACATCTGCTGGCAACATTTCGGCCTTTTTCTCTTTCGTGATTTCCTTGCCGATTTCCTTCAGCCCTTTGGCGTCCGCAGCAAGGTCAATACGAGCCGAGAACTGGCGCAAGTGCTCTTTCGACTTCGCTTCCCGCTCCCGCTCCTGCTGGCCGAGAACCTCGGCATCCACTGCGGCGGATTCATCGCCGGTCGCCATGTGGGCTTGCGTTTCACCGAGAAGCCCCAAGAGGGGCTTGCAAAGGGTGTCGAAAGTGGGATTAACAAAGGACCGACCAGAGAGAACGCCAGTGCGGTCCTTCTCCGCATAGGCAACGATCGAGGCCACTTCGTTCGTTTTCTTCGGCTTGATCGACTCCATCCGAAGGAGAATATGCGGTTCATAGGGTGTCTCTCCTTCGGCACGCATCGTTACGCCGACAGCCTGGATCTCCTCGGTTTCCTCATCCTCCTCATAGACGGTCTTTTGCCGGCCGCAGATGATGACGTGCAGCGGAGAGGACAGCATGAAAGCCATTAGATCCTTGTAGGGCTTCTTGATCTTGCCCCAGGCGTGCATCGGGATCGTGCCGATCTTGGTGAGCTTGCCGCCATAAGCGGCCATCGCGGCTTCCCACAAGTGCGTCACGCTGTCGAGCACGAGCACGCCGTGCGTGTTCGTATCGACGCCGCGGATCGCGCCGAGGACTTCGCTAATCGCGCGGGTGTAGATCGCGTCGAAGTCGAAGGCTTCTGGGTGTACTCCTCGAGTTGGGACTGCTTGGCAGTAGAAATCCGTGCCGCGCTCCGTGTCCACGTAGGCGACGCGCTTCTTGGTGAGCTTGCCCAATCCTTCGGCCAGCAGCAGCGCCGTCATCGTCTTGCCTGATCCTGGCGGGCCGTACAATCCCATCTTTAAGGCCGCCTGTTCAGCTTTTGCTTTTCGGAACCCGGACATGCAATTCTCCTTTGAGGTTAGCTATCCGTTGTGCTTCTGCTTCGTCGTCAACCTGTTCCTGCTGCCACTTGTCGTACTCATAGTCTGGATTGCCGGGACCATAGGGCTTTGCCGAGATGATGACTTTGCCCATGAGCGGCTCAAGCAACTTTCTGAACAGCGGGTGCAAGTGATCGTTCACGTGTTTTCACCTTTCGAGTCCATTGGGCGCCGCAGCGAGGGCAGCGTAGGATGATCCGCACGCTGTCGGTCGCAGCAACGACGCGCTTGCCTCGCCTATGGCCTAGCAGCTTGCAAATCAGCTTGGCGAAAATCACTGTTTCCCCTTGTCGGAAGACGACCTAAACACTCTCAGTTTGCCGGTGCCGGTAATTTCAATCAGGATCTTGCCGTCTTCTGGAATGACGAGTTGGTTAATGCCGCGGCCAGTCCAACGCCATTCGTTGACTCTGAGATAGTCGATCGCGAAGGTGCTGCTGAAGCCGCGAATAAGCCTATGCTCTATAAAGTTCATCGCGCGCTCTTAAAGAAGTAGCATCTCTCGCTCTTGGCATCGGCGTAATGCAGGCGGTCGCTCACGGTCGCATCACAAGGGCGCAGATATGCGGAGCGGAATTCTTCCTCCGGCTCCTGCGAGCAGCCGCCGAAGACGAGCGCGAACATGAACAGCAGCATGCAGACGTAGAACACGTCCTTGTCATCGAGCATGCGAAAGCTGTCGTCTTCGTTCATTTTTGCTCCTCGCGGAATGTCGTCCATAGCGTGATCATAAAGTCTGCGATCTCGCGTTTATGTTCGGCGCGCATTTGATCTAGGTCAAACTCTCCAACCCATCCATCGTAGCCGTAAGTGATCCGCAGAGGATCATGATCCAAGCCGAGGCAGCCGGAGAATGCGTAAAAGCGCGTGCCATTGTCCATCACGATATAGTTGCCGTCGATTTTCACGCGAACCACACGCAGGTCAGGTACGGGTCGATATCGTCCACGATGAGCCGTGGACGGAATCGAAAGATGAAGATGGCGTACTGTTCGCTCGCCCTGATACGCAGGATTCTCACAGGATCTCGATTCCGCGCGCGGTGTTATCGACCAAGCGCAGATAACCTTTGCGCTCGATCAGTAGCAAGTGCTGTGAGGCGGCGTTATGCGCAGTCCAGCCAAAATGATCAGATATCTCGCGGCGCGTTGGTGGGCGACCATTGGAGTTCTTGTAATAGACGATGAAGTCGAACACGCGACGTTGAGCTTTCGTGAGTGGTGAACGTGGCATATTTGCAAGTTCACCACATTTCTGCCAGTATTGTCAAACAAGCTTGCAGCTTAGGAGGTGCAGCGATGAAGGTCCGAAGGATTCTAAGCCGGCGTGAACAACTCGAACAAGCTAACGCAGCCGACAGGTTCTATGCTGCCCAGGCCGGAGTCGAGCCCCAGTTTCAAAACGTAATCGCGCCGAAGCGCGCACGCACGTCGAGGGTGCCGGCGGCGAGCGAGCATCAGCTCCAGGCATCGATCATCGGTTGGTGGGCGCACACTCACAATCTGTACGCGCTCCCTGAATTCGCGCTGCTCGCCATACCGAACGGCGGCGCCCGCGATGCAATCACCGGCTCACGGCTCAAGGCCGAGGGTGTGCGCCGCGGAGCGCTGGATCTGCTACTTGCCAAGCCAGTGGGGGCTTACTCTGGGCTGTGGATCGAGCTCAAGGTGGGCTACAACAAACCGACGGACCAACAATTTGCCTTCATCGCGTATCTCGAATCGGTCGGCTACAAAGCGAGTGTTCACTGGGATGCAGTCAGCGCAATCAAGGCAATCGAGGATTACCTGCGCGACGAGCGGGCGCCGTGACGCCGGCACAGCGCGCGGCTTATAGGCTCTACAGCGCGACGCCGCCGGAGCGCATCCACACGCATTTGCGGGAGACGCCGGCAGCGCGTGAGAACCGCGGGCTTGCGCGGGCGCGCTGGCCAGCGCACTGGTGGGGTAAGCGCTTCAGGGCGCCGCAGTGAGCTTTGACGATGCGCTTACGCCGCCGCGGCGCATACGAGCCACGAACAAGGCGCTCGCTTGGGGCGAGAGCTGGGAGAGGGCTTATTACGACGAGCGCAGGGCGCGGCTGCGGGAGATCAAGGCGCTGCACGAGCGGATTTTTGAGCTTGAGCATGCGCTGAAAACGGAGCAGTTCGAGCGAGCTCTGGACGCTACGACAAAAGGCTGAGATACTTGCGTCGGGTCGGCGGCGAGCCGCGCAAGTGCTGCGCCGAGAACGCGGCAGCCCACAGAATTCAAGGGGCCTTTTCTCGGGAGGCATGTTGGCAAGCGATGAAGAAAAACCCTTAGCGCCCAAACAACCGCAGATCATCCTTGTCGATGAGAAGGAGCTTGCCGAAGCCTGCGCCGGGCTCGTGCCAGGCTACGAGTGGATCAGCAAGAATGGCGCCGACTATTCGGGGTTACGCGGGCGCTCCTGCGTAATCGTCGGGCGGGCTGGCGCGGTATGCGAGCTGGAGCTCGCGGTCGTTGCGAAGCGGCTCGCGCAGGCCGGCGCGCAACCCGTCAAGACAGTCGCGCCGGAACCTAGCCGACCGTCGGGCTGGGGCCTCGATAATGCGATCGACGAGGGCTGGGACGGCGAGCGAATCCTCGAATGGCTGCGCGCGAACGTAAAGCTATTCAATCCGCAGAAACCCAAGCGCAAGACCTTGGCCGAGATATGGGCCTACAGTCAGGTGCTCGCACAGGAAAGACGTAAGGCAAATCCGAAGCTGCCGATATGGGAAGGCTGGAATTTAGCGCTGAGCAATAACCTAGTGCCGGTGCTTAGCCTAGCAAACGCTGTGACGATCCTGGAGCGTGACGAGGGGCTTGCGGGCCTCGTGTGGTTCGACGAATTCTTGCAGCGGCTGATGACGTCAGATCCGCCGCGGGAATGGGGCGACGCTGACGATCTACATCTCGCGCTCTACATGCAACGCGATATCGGCTTGCAGAGGATGGGCAGCGATATCGTATCGCGGGCGGTCATTGCGATCGCGCATCGCAAGCCTAGGAACTGCGTGCGCGATTGGCTGGACGCGCTGGAGCATGACGGCAAGGCAAGGATTGACGCCTTCTTCACGGCCTGCCTAGGCGCCGCAGAGGACGATTACACGCGGGCGGCGAGCCGCAACTTCTGGCTTTCGATGGTGGCGCGCGTCTACGAGCCCGGTTGCAAGGTCGATAACATGGTGGTCCTAGAAGGTTCGCAGGGCTTGGGCAAGTCAACGGCGCTGCAGATCATTGGCGGTGACTGGTTCGCCGAGCAGCACGAGAGTGCGACCAATCCCAAGGGCTTTGCAGAGATCCTGCAGGGCAAGCTCCTGATCGAAATCAGCGAGATGGACTCGTTTAACCGCACCGAAGTGAACCGGGTTAAGCAAACGGTGTCCTGCCCGTCAGACCGCTACCGGCCCAGTTACGGGCATCACGCGCAGGATCATTTGCGGCAGTGCATATTCGTGGGGACGACGAACCGAGACGACTGGAACCGGGACGAGACAGGCGCGCGGCGATTCTGGCCGATCGACTGCAAGCGCTCGATACAGCTTGAGCTGATCCGCGCGAGCAGAGAGCAGTGCTTCGCTGAGGCCGTAGCGCGCTACAAGGCGCACGAGCCGCACTGGTTGATGCCGGAGGAAGCAACAAAGCTTGAGCAGCGGGACCGCTACCAAGAAGACCCATGGCATGCTGCTGTTGCCGAAGCGGTGAAAGGCGAATTAGAGACTACGACTGCTCAGGTCGCGCAGAAATTAAACATTCCGCTTGAGCGCCGCGACAAGGTAACGGAAATGAGAATCGGCGGCTGCCTGCGAATCCTAGGCTGGAAGCGAATCCAGCGCAAGGTCGCAGGCGAGCGCATCCGCATTTACGTTAAGCCGCTTTCAGAGCCTTTCTGATGCCAGCCGAAATTGTGCCGCCTAGCGCCCTAGCCCGCTCCATGCTCGCGCGGTCCAGCGATACCATGATGCGCTTGACGCCCTCGCCAGCCACAGGCGGGCGCCCGCGCTTGCGCTTCGGCTTTTCTTCAGTCATTGTCTGCCCCTTCTTCGCTTGGCGCGGCCTATCACGCGCCAGGAAGTGCTGCTCAGCTTTGCCGAGCTGAGTAGGGCGGGAAAGCCCGGCGAAGGCCGGGCCGTTTCCTTCCAGTTTCATGTCGATTAGCTCGGCCTGCATCGCTTCTACCGCTGTGCGCTGCAGGATTCCAAGGCGCTTGCCGGCAAGATGGCGCTCGACTGCGCGCTTGAGCTGGGCCCGGTTAAGGCCCAGCCCTTGCGCCCATTCCGGCTGACCGCTCCAGACCGTGCGGCCGATGACATCGCCGCCTGTGCAGTAGTCGGATGCCTCGCGCATTGCCAAGCCTCCGCGCTCGAGATGGCCCGAGTGATCGGCCATGAGCCGCAGCATGTCGTTGTCGCTCATGCGGCCCTCGGCGCTAACTTGACTGCCCGATAGTCCGACCAGTCCCATTCGTTGATCGTGTCGAGCGTGCCGAAGCGGTGCCCGCGGTGGATTACGCCATAACCCTTGATCGAGAAAATCTCTTGCGTGGCGAGGTCCACCATGTAGCAACCTGAGCGGCCGCGGTCCACATTGGCATACTTGCGGCCAACTTTGACAGTGCATTCCCAGTTTCCGGCGTGCACTTCCAGCGAGTAACCGTCAGAGGACAAGCGTCGCGCCGTGGCTGCTTCGAGTGCCGCGCGGAAAGCTTCCAACTTTGCTGCGAGTTCTTCGCTGATTGGATATTTCACGATGCCTCCTTGCAATCGAGACAATGGCATTTAACGCCAGCTTCTAAGGCGCGCTCGCCGGCATACCAGGCTGAATTCATGGCTTGCCGATTGACGCGACATTCGATAATCAGGCGCGTAAAGGTCTTCGAGTCGCCGTGATACCCGGCGATCTTCGCGAGCCGTAGAGCTGTCTCGCGTTTATTCATGGCGCGCCTCCACTTTGCCAACCTTGTTGCCGTTGATATCGTGCAGGCCAATAGTAAATTCATTTGCGCCTTCCCAGGCGTGCAACTTGGTGGCGACAACGTGCAGAATGCGCGCTACTTCGTTGCCGGCTTGGTTCTCGAATGCAGCATTGTCTGTCGAAATCGTGAGCGTTACGGTCATGGTCTAGCTCCTCGCTACTGGTCATCTGAGTTATAGAAGTCCGCGAGTTCGCGGGCACGCTCAAACGTCGCGCAGATGACGCGGTGATCCTCGCCAGCAGGCGCGAACGGCTCGTAAACCTCGAACAGCGGCCCGTGCTTTGCATGCACTGTGCGCACTCCCCAACGCTTGCCAGCGTAGTAACTGCGCTTCGCGGTCATGATTGCACCTCCGGCAGGCGCCCGAACACAAGCCACGTGCGATAAATGCTCTGCAGGTTATCGAACAGATCCGCCGGCATGCGCGCGCCGTGCTCGAGCGATGCGTAAGCGCTGAAACGATGCCCGAGCGCGTTATTACCGCTGGCGTAGCAGGCTTGCGCTACCCGAGACCATTCCGCCTTTTCGTGGTCCGTCGGTTCCTGGCAGTTCAGCCAGGCATCATTCTTTGTTTGCATCGTAAACTCCTATCAGGTTGCGGCCATTTGCCGAGGCCGTGATTAACGATATACAGTATTCATAGCAGCATGTCAACGATTAAATGATGTATGTAACTGCCACAGGCAGAGCAGGCGGAGTCAAGCAGAGCTTTTAACTCTTGCGTAGTCAACGCTGTACCCACCTGCTCCACCTACTCCACCTATTACTGTAAGACTTGTCGGACAACTACTCGCGTAGGCAAAAGGGGGAGTCATAAGGAGGAGGCAGTGCAGGCGGTGCAGGTGGAGATCTATTTGATATGAAAGGGGCCGGCGACTCCGCTGTACTCCACCTACTCCGGCTCAGGGATAAGCTCAGCTCATGCTTAGTACTCTGATATACACTGCATATAGTGGCTATTCATCAAA
>Ga0137416_10000047_pt1 | contig 41536 bp, 32 predicted proteins | sample CZODoug3_1_1_16f_FD_108282 | JGI IMG/M metagenome (GOLD analysis project Ga0137416, IMG submission 108282) | Vadose zone soil fungal communities from Angelo Coast Range Reserve, California, USA - CZODoug3_1_1_16fungal (Illumina Assembly) | ecosystem: Environmental > Terrestrial > Soil > Vadose...
AAAGTAATCCACCGCAGCCGGCGGCTGCACCTTGCCGCACGCCTTGCAGAACTGAGCCGCGCGCATGTCGCCGCACCACCAGCAACTGGACGTGGCGCTGCCATTTCCATCCGCCGCAATCGTCTTGGAAGTATCCATCGCCATGCAGAATTATGTGTTGCCTGGCTTGTGTGGCGCGGCCGGCCTTGCCCGCGACCGGCGCATGCACCTAAAAATCTCAGGGGTTTCAATCACTGGACCGGAGAATCTGGACCGGAGTGCGGAGGGTCATACGCTGCAAGCTTTTGCAGGCGAGGGCGCCCGCGCCACACAAACCACTCAATTACCCTGAGAACGACGTTCCACACCCACACGACTTGGACGCATTCGGATTCACGAACACGAATCCCTGTTGCATCAGGGTCTCCTGATAATCCAGAATCATGCCATGGAGGTAGATGAACGATTTCGGGTCCACAAACACTCGCACATCTCCGAACTGGTAAATCCGGTCGCGCTCGCGCGGCTGTGTGTCGAAACGAATGTTGTAGCTCAAGCCTGAGCAGCCGCCGCCCTGCACGCCCAGACGCAGCCCGCCCTGCTCAGGCGAGATGCCTTCCTTGACGATGGCCGTTCGAATCCTGGCCAACGCCTTCTCCGTGACCTGGACGCCCTTCGCGGGCGCGGTCTTCATCGGTGGTTCTACCGCAACTGGAGTCATAGTAGGCTCACGCCTGCCGTTGGTTGTGTAACGACCAACGACTAACGACCAACGACTGAATTTGCTGGCACATCCTGCTTCTTCTTCCAGTCATGAATCGCCGCCCGGATGGCGTCTTCGGCCAGCACCGAGCAGTGAATCTTTACCGGAGGCAGCGCCAGTTCCTTCACAATCTCGGTGTTCTTAATTTGCAACGCTTCGTCGACCGTCTTGCCCTTCACCCATTCCGTGGCCAGTGAAGATGAAGCGATCGCCGACCCACAGCCAAACGTCTTGAACTTCGCGTCTTCAATGATGTTGGTCTGTGGATTGACTCTGATTTGCAGCTTCATGACGTCGCCACACTCCGGAGCGCCCACCAGTCCGGTGCCCACGTCGGTGCTCAATTTGTCCATCGAGCCAACGTTGCGAGGATGCGAGTAGTGATCGAGAACCTTATCGCTATAAGACATTTTGACCTCTCCTGGTAAATCTAAATTTCTTGTCATCCTGAGCGGGGCTTGATCGGTTGCTACGCACCCGATCAAACGGAGTCGAAGGATCTCTGCCCTCTACTTACTCTCCTGCCCACTTCACGCTCTTCAAATCCACGCCCTCTTTTGCCATCTCATACAGCGGCGAAAGCTCGCGCAGACGTTCCACCGTCTCTACCACCCGGTCGGCCACGTAATCCACTTCAGCTTCAGTATTAAATCGCCCTAGACCGAACCGGATCGAACTGTGCGCCAGATCGTCCCCCGTCCCCAGAGCCTTCAGTACATAAGATGGCTCAAGCGTCGCTGAGGTGCACGCTGATCCGCTCGAAACCGCCACGTCGTTGATACCCATCAGCAGCGATTCACCTTCCACATACGCAAAGCTGATATTCAGATTGCCCGGCAGGCGATGTTCCATCGAGCCGTTGACGTAAACCTCATCCAGCCGGCCCATGATGTTGTCTCGCAACCGGTTCCGGAGGCCCGCCATGCGGCAACTCTCCTTTGCCATATCCTCCATGCAAATCGCGCACGCCTTGCCCAACCCAACGATTCCAGGCACGTTCAGGGTTCCGGACCGCATGCCGCGCTCGTGTCCGCCGCCGTCAATGATCGCGGAAATCTGCACCCGAGGATTCTTGCGCCGCACATACAGAGCGCCGACACCCTTGGGACCGTACATTTTATGAGCCGAAATCGACATCACGTCGATGTTCATCTTGTTCACGTCAATCGGGATCTTGCCCACCGCCTGGGTCGCGTCGGTGTGGAAAATCACTCCACGCTCGCGACAGAGCTTCCCGATTTCGGCGATGGGTTGCACCACGCCAATCTCGTTGTTGGCCGCCATGATCGTCACCAGGATGGTTTTGTCATCCATGACATGCTTCAGCTCTTCCAGATCGATCAGGCCGTCTTTCTGCACCGCCATGTAAGTTACACGGTAGCCGTATTTTTCCAGGCGCTTGCCGGTATCGAGCACCGCCTTGTGCTCGGTAACCGCGGTGATGATGTGGTTGCCTTTTTCCTTGTACATCTCGGCCACGCCCTTGATGGCGAGGTTGTCGCTTTCGGTCGCACCCGAAGTGAAAATAATTTCTTTGGTGGTTGCGCCGATCAGCTTAGCCACTCGCTCTCGCGCGGTTTCCACACCTTCCTCGCCCGCCCACCCGAACGAATGGTTGCGGCTGGCCGCATTGCCGAACTTCTCCATAAAGTAGGGCAGCATCTCCTCCAGCACCCGCGGATCCATGGGGGTGGTGGCGTGGTTGTCCATATACACCGGCAGCTTGACTCCGTTCGCCGTAGTCCGTTGTTCCTGGCCCGGCGCGCTTTCGTGTCCGTTCGTCCCCTGGGGGATCGTCTTCACATCCGTGCTCATAATTGCTCTCCTCAGAACCTAAAAGCCCAATCTAGGCGGGGGCGCCTCGCCCGCGCAGGTGACTAGCAGGGTCAGCAGTTCATTACCTACCCAATCGTCACCAACTCCGTCGCTCCACTTTCGCGCGCCCCCTCTTCCTTCATCTCCAGGATAGTGATGCGCCGAAGCAGCTCTTCGATGCTATGGTTCACCCGCCGCAAAGGCTCGCGGATGTTGCAGCGGTTGCTCTGATCGCATTCACCCCGTACGGTGACGCACGAAGTGATAAAAAGCGGCCCATCAATAGCCCGGATGACCTCAAAGGCGGTAATGGTCCCGGCGGCGCGCGCCAGCGTGTAACCCCCGTTGGTCCCGTGCTGCGAGTGCAGTAACCCGGCTTTTACCAGTCGCTGCAGAATCTTCGCCAACGCCTCCTGAGGGATGTGGTAGGAATCCGCCACGTCCTTGGCGCTGCACGCTCCCTGCTCCGCATGCTCGGCCAGATGCTTCATGGCCATCAACCCATAATCCGCCTTCTTGGTCAGTTTGAGCATGTTCTATCAAAACCCGACCTTTTCAGTCGGATATCCCTATTCTAGGGTCCAACCTGCTCAAATGCAACCCCTTACAGGCAACGGGGAAAAAACGTCGTCTGAATGTGACTGGCGGCACTGAACCGCTTCGGCCGGGTCGCCATACGGCGAGAAGGGCAAGAATGCGAAGAAAAAAAGATCACCCGAGGGACTTGACAATCCACTCAGCGGGTCTAAAATACCGCCAATTTCCGGAAGGATTTCCTCGAACAGCTCGAACCGGGAAATCGAGCACCGGATTTATGACTCCAACCCCGTTGTCCCAACCTACCGAGAAGAGAAAGTAACATGGCACAGTGCAAGCACCCGCGCGTGCAAATCGTCGCTCGCGAAGAAGACACAGAATTCGTCGAATGCCTGGAATGTCGCGAAATATTCGAATCCAGCGAATTCAAAGACATGGCCATCGAAGAGACCAAGCCAACAAGGGAAGAAGGAATCTGACCCCGACCGTGACAAAGGTAACCGGGGCTCCACCCTTTACCCTTGCTGCTGCCATCACAGTTTGTTAGTGTCGCCCGGGGAACACTTTGCCTGCAAAAAATCAAACGCCGCTTGTAGCATTGGTTGTAGACGATTCCATGCTCATACGGCACACCGTATGCCGGTTTCTCGAAGAGCGCGGTTATACCGTGGAGTCGGCGACTAACGGCGAGGAAGCGCTTCCCATCGTCAAGCGGATTCGTCCCGACATCATCATCACCGACATGCAAATGCCGAAGATGAGCGGTACTGAACTCATCACTGCCCTCAGGGCTGAGCCGGAGACGGCCAACATCCCGATCGTAATCGTGGCCGGCAAAAATAGTGGATTCGACGCCCGGGAACACCGGGCCAACTTCACCATTTTCAAGGACATCGATATCGAAGCTCAGCTCGCAAAGGCGCTCGATGCCGTCCTAAGTAGCAACTCCCCAAAGACCAAAACTGCCGCCACGTAGGTCTGAGAACTCAAACCTGAGAGCCGGGAACTGATTTTCAAACCACCGCCCCAGACCAATCTAAAGCTTCATCGCTGCTTCCGCAGAAAAATCCTCGGCGGCAAAGTCTTCGGCCAGAAACTTGGGATACGCCGCGGCCGCAATCATGGCTGCATTGTCGGTCGAAAGCGGACGCGAAGGAAAATACACCGGCAAGCCTTCCCTGGCCGCCGCCTGTTCAAAGTGCTGGCGTAACTCATGGTTCGCAGCTACGCCGCCGGTAACGAACAGGGTCGCGACATCGCAGGCGCGCGCCGCAGCCAGAGTCTTCGCCGCCAGATCTTCCACCATCGCCCGCTGAAACGAGGCCACCAGATTCAAGGTCTTGGTGTCGCAATGCAGCAGGTAATCCTCAAGCGTGGGCTTTTCGATGACGGCCAGCGCTTTTCGCCGCCCCTCAATCGACGCCTGGAGACCGTGAATTTCCACGTACCGCAACACCGAGGTTTTGATTCCGCTGTAAGAGAAATCAAAGCGCGGTTCGAATTCAGCATCGCCTTTGTCTTTTTGGTTGCGGTGCTGGTCAAGACGCCGGTCCCGATGCTTGAGCTGGGCCGCGGGAAACCTCACAGCCGACGGGTCGCCCTGCATGGACAACCGGTCAATGATGGGACCGCCTGGGTACCCCAACCCCAGCAGCTTCGCGACTTTGTCGAAGGCCTCGCCGGCCGCATCGTCCCGGGTGTGACCAATGTTCTTGTACGCCCAGCCCGCTGCTCGCTGCTCCGCCAGGTAAAGATGGGTGTGTCCACCAGAGACTACCAGGGCCAGGACGGGGAACTTGATCTCCCGATTGTCTATGTGCCGCTCTTCGAGCAGAACGGCATGGATATGGCCTTCCAGGTGATTCACGGCAATCAGAGGCTTATCGAGCGCAAAGGCCAGTGCTTTGGCGTAGCTGATTCCAACCAGCAAGGCGCCGGCCAAGCCTGGTCCTTGAGTCACAGCCAGCGCGTCGATGGATTGGTAACTCCGCCCGGCATCGGCCAGCGCTTTGCGGACCACGGGCACAATCGCCTTCAGGTGCTCCCGCGAAGCCAGCTCCGGAACCACGCCGCCATAAGGCTGGTGCACGGCGATCTGCGAGAAGACCACGTTCGACAGCACCTCTTCTCCCGAACGAACCACCGCGGCGGCGGTCTCGTCGCACGAGCTTTCAATGCCGAGAATGTAACAGCCAGCCATGTTGCTAGTCTAAATCTAAACGAACCGGGACAGCCCAGCCCAGCCGTCCCGCCTCGGCTGTCGGGTCGCCCGCAGGGCGACTACAATATCCCGTGATGTCGAGCGGAAACCCGAGCGCATCCCCCGCGACCGAGCCGGTCAGCTCGCTTTACGATACCCGCCTGCCCCACCTCTCGTGCTGGCGGCGAATGCAGATTCCGCTCATCGCTTCCGCCGTGATCACGATTATTCGCGTACTCGGACCCACGCTGCGTTTCGAAGAACTGGGCATGCATCACTATCGGCAATCCCGCGCCCGGGGCGAGCCAGTGATTTCAGCCTTTTGGCATCGCTGCATCATTTCCGCCACTTGGTACTGGCGCAACGGGGGCGCGGTCGTGATGAACACCACCAACTTCGATGGCCAGTGGACCCGGCGCGTGATCGAGCACTTCGGTTTCGGGACGGCGCAAGGCAGTTCCACCCGTGGAGGTCTGCGCGGACTGGCGGTCATGGCACGCCGGTTGGAAGAAGGTTTCGATGCCGCCTTCACCATCGATGGCCCCCGTGGGCCGCGCTACCTCGCCAAACCGGGCCCGGTGATGCTGGCCCGGAAGAGCGGCCGGCCCATCTACGTGTTTCATATCGGAGTTGAAAAGGCGCGCACGCTGGAAAAGGCCTGGGACCTGATGCAGATTCCGCATCCCTTCTCCCGCGCGGTAATTGTCAGCGCCCCGCTGATCACGGTTTCGCCCGATGCGGATGCGGAAGAGCTCAAGCGCAAGCAGGCCGAAATGCAGGCCGCCCTCGAACGTGTGCGCGACGCGGCCGAATCATGGTTCGGATTGAGCGAGTCGGAACGCAAGCGCCTGCGCGAGCAGTGGAATGCTGGGGTTTGAGAAGCTCTTGTCGGCCGGGGTGCGCGTAATACCTACTATCGGCCGGCATTAAATGCCCGTGCCTGTTTGGGCGCACGGTCTGCCTCAACGACCTGAATGATCTTCTGGGCTACAAAAACGCGGTAACGCTGTTTTCCAGTCACTTCCTTCCATGTCCTTCAATATTCCTTCATTCCTTCCCGGAGAAACCTGTCAACATTCGGTTGGGCGGGCGGGTGGTCAGTTTTAAGCGGTTCCGCGCCGAAGACGCGGTGATAACCGGCTCGGTGAACAACATCTCCATCTACTCTAGAGTCGGGCCTGGAAATTCCTGGTCCTGGAGGCGTTCCCAGTACTCCGGGAGATGCGCCAGCAACTTGATGGGAGCGTGCCACAGCGTCTCGCCATTCCTCAGTATCCAATCGGTCCAATTTCCTGACTGGCTGATCTCGAGCAAGAGCCGTAAGTAGGAAATGAGGTGTCGAGGAGTATCTTTACAGTTGCCCGGGTTAACGATACCGAATTTCGCTGATTGAGGGCCACGCATACAAGTTGGCTGAAAAGTAAATCAAGGCAAGCTGGACAAACCGGGAACAAAACCCACAGTGCAAGTCGAGCACAAATAATGCTCAAAGATTTTGCAACCTCTATCACGGGCACGCTTCGCGAACATGGCCACCAAGCCTACTTGGTCGGCGGATGCGTTCGCGATCTTCTACTCGGCCGCGAGCCCGCCGATTACGACGTTACCACCGATGCCACCCCGGATGAAGTCATGCGTCTGTTTCCGGAGACCTACGCGGTGGGCGCACAGTTCGGGGTGGTACGAGTGCCGGAGCCTGCCTCTGTGTCCTCTGCGGTTACCGCTTCTGATTTGAACCACAGAGTCCAGAGGGGAAATCAGACTGCTGCAACTAAGGCTGGGTCCGTTGAAATCGCCACTTTCCGTTCTGACATCGGCTACTCCGACGGTCGTCATCCCGATCAAGTGCACTTCAGTAAAAGCCCTCAGGAAGATGTCGAGCGCCGCGACTTCACCATCAATGGCCTGCTGCTCGATCCCCTGACCAACCAGGTCCTCGACTACGTCGGTGGGCAAAAAGATCTGCAGGCCAAGATCATCCGCAGCATCGGGCAACCCGAGCTGCGCTTCGCCGAAGACAAGCTGCGCATGCTGCGCGCCGTTCGCTTCGCCGCGCGCTTCGGACACACCATTGAGCCGGGAACCTTTGCTGCGATCCAGAAGCTGGCCGCCGGAATTCACCAAGTCTCCCGCGAGCGGGTGCGCGATGAATTGACCAAGATGCTCACCGAGGGTCGGGCTCGTGAGGCCTTTCTCCTGCTCGACCAAACTGGCCTGCTGCGGGAAGTACTGCCGGAGATTTCCGCCATGAAGGGCGTGCAACAGCCGCCGCAGTTTCATCCCGAAGGCGATGTTTTCGTGCATACCCTGCTGCTGCTGCAGAAATTGCCGCATCCCTGTTCGCCGGCGCTGGCTTGGGGCGCACTTTTGCACGATGTTGGTAAACCTGCGACGTTTCGCGCGGCGCCTGATCGCATTCGCTTCGACGGCCATGTGGCTGTGGGCGTGAAAATGGCGGAAGAAATCTGCCGGCGCCTGCGTTTTTCCACCGACGACACCGAACAGATTCTGGCGCTGATCGACAATCACATGCGTTTTGCCGATGTGCCGCAGATGAAGGAATCCACGTTCAAGAGATTTGTGCGTCTGCTGCGCTTTGAAGAACATCTCGAGCTACACCGGTTGGATTGCGAGGCCAGTCATGGCGACCTGGCCTCCTACCAGTTCACTCGCCAGAGGATCGCTTCCATACCACCCGAATCCATTCACCCGGCACCACTGGTCAGGGGCGACGACCTGATCGCAGCCGGTTACGAGCCCGGGCCCCGCTTTAAGGAAATTCTTTCTTTAGTGGAAGATGCCCAGCTCGAAGGCCGCCTGCCATCGAAAGAAAGCGCCATGGAATACGTCCGACAGAAGTTTCCGCTACCTGCCGATAAATTCTTCCCGAATTGAGTGACGCCAAATTCTGTCAACCCCCTCTGGACAGCAATTGTTCTTTAACCAGTTGAGGCAAACGAAATATTCTTCCTGTCATGTCCCACTTACCTCGTGCGACTTGTTATTCTGGAAGTATTTGAGAGTGAAATCGCGAAGACGCGGGTTGGCCGGACGAATTTCGACCGGCGTCATCCCGAAACCGGGTGTTAAAATCATCGCCACCCTCACCACAAAGTTGAGCCACCGATGACCCGAGCGATGGAACAAGCCGGCGCAGGACTGGAAAAGATCGTTGCGAGCGGCTTGCGGCGCGCGCCTGCGGGACAAGGGCCGGTGCTGGCGTGGGCGCTGGCCTGCGGGCATGCGGTGGCAGCGCGGACCCGGGCTCTCGATTTCGTCCAAGGCATTCTGCGAGTGGAAGTTCCGGACTGGGGCTGGCGGGCTGAGTTGCAGGCGCTGGCGCCACAATATCTGGCGGTGATCAATCGTTATGCAGCCGAGAGTGTGAAGCGGATTGAGTTTGTGATCAACAAAGGCGCGGGCGAGGGCGCCCGTACCACACGTGCCTAGGCATTAGGAGCTGGGGCACACCAATATGAAAGTCACGGAAAAGGACGTTGCCTACGTAGCCGATCTCGGCAATCTGGAATTGACCGAGGAAGAGCGCACGCGCATGGTGCGCGACCTGAACTCGATTCTTGGCCACATTGACAGCCTCAACGAACTGGACACCACAAACGTGCAGCCCATGGCACAGGTGGCTGATCGCTACGGTGTGGACCAGTCGAAGCAGGGAAGCGAGCGCTTCGGCTACGCCAGCCGTGAAGATATTCGTGAAGGCTTGCGCAAGTCGCTGTCCCATGAAGCGGCGCTGGAAAACGCTCCCGATTCGGATGGGACATTTTTCAAAGTGCCGAAAGTGATTGAGAGATAGTCGCTGGCATTTCGTCGTTGGTCTTTGGCCAACGACCAACGATCAACAACCAACGACTAGTCCCCATGGATCTGACGCTGCTCACCATCGACGCCGCCCGCTCCGCCATTCAGGAGCGTAAGACCAGCGCTTCTGCGCTGGCGGAATCGTTTTACAGCAAGATTGAGAACGATGATCCGAAGATTGGCGCATTTCTCACTCTGTCGAAAGAGCGGGCGATGGCGAAGGCGGCGGAGATGGACGCGCTGGCGGCCAAAGGAGAAAAACTTCCACCGCTGGGCGGGGTGCCGGTGGGAATCAAAGATGTGATGATCACCAAAGGCATTCGCACTACCGCGGGCTCAAAGATTCTGGGCAATTATGTTCCGCCTTATGATTGCACGGCGGTGGCGCGCCTGGAGGCGGCGGGCGCGGTGGTATTGGGAAAATTGAATTGCGACGAGTTCGCGATGGGTTCGTCGAACGAGAACTCAGCCTGGAAGCCGGTGCACAATCCGCGCGATCTGAGTCGCGTTCCCGGCGGTTCTTCGGGAGGATCGGCGGCGGCGGTGGCGGCAGATATGGCGGTGGCGGCGCTAGGTTCCGATACTGGCGGTTCGATTCGTCAGCCAGCTTCATTTTGCGGCGTGGTGGGACTGATGCCGACCTACGGACGAGTTTCACGTTACGGACTGATCGCGTTTGCCTCGTCGCTCGATCACATCGGTCCGCTCACAAAAACCGTGAAGGACGCGGCCATCGTATTGCGAACCATCGCTGGCCGCGATCCGATGGATTCGACTTCTGCCGAGCTTCCAGTTCCGGATTATGTCGCCGAACTGGAGAAGGCAGTGCGCGGGCTGAAGATCGGCGTGGCCAAAGAGTATCTGGGCGAGGGCCTGGACCCTGAGGTGCGAAAGGCGATCGAAGCAGCCATTCAGAAGCTGGCCAGGCAGGGCTGTGAGATTGTGGATGTCTCGCTGCCGCACACCAAGTACGCGATTCCGACTTACTACATCGTGGCGACGGCGGAGGCTTCGTCGAACCTGGCGCGCTTTGACGGAGTGCGCTACGGATATCGGGCGAAGGATGCTCGCACGCTTTCCGAAATGTACCGGCGCAGCCGCGATCAGGGCTTTGGCGCGGAAGTGAAACGCCGCATCATGCTGGGCACGTACGCCCTGAGCGCAGGCTACTACGACGCTTACTATCTGAAAGCCCAAAGAGTGCGCACCTTGCTGACCTGGGATTTCGAAGAGGCGTTCAAGAAGGTGGATGCCATCGTGGCCCCGGTCAGTCCCACCGCGGCGTTCAAGCTGGGCGAAAAGGTGGACGATCCGCTGGCCATGTATTTGGCGGATATCTACACCGTGACCGCGGATCTCGCGGGCATTCCGGGAATCTCCGTGCCCTGCGGTGAGACAAAGGAGAAATTGCCCATCGGGTTGCAGATTCTGGGGCGGCATTTTGACGAGAGCACAATTTTGAGGGTTGCGCAGGCGAGCGAAAACGCGGCCTAACCTGGTGGACGGACGGAGTCCGTCATTAGCATAAAAAGCAAATCTTGTAGATTTATAGAGACGTAGCTTGTCGTGTCTCACGTCTCAACATTCTCCACAGCGATCGCCATCGGTTTCGGCTGGTGGCGATTTTGTTTTGCACGCCATGGCAACGCCGAGCTACGCTCGGCCGGACAGCCCGGGGGCGGCTGTCCCCCCACAATTCCACAAATCTAAATCAGACCAACAATCTTCATAGGAGAAAAGAACTCATGAAAGTGAATTCAATCAGCAGAATCGTGCTGGCCGTTGTGTTGAGTATTTCATTCATGGCCACACGATGCAGTGCGCGGTGGATCATTGTGGCGCTGGCCGATCAGGTGGTGCTCACGCAGGTGGCATTGAACATGGCGGCGCTGGTAGCCAGGCGGCAAACCGGCAAACAGCCCAATACCGGAGAAGCGCTTGCCATCCAGAACATTTCGGCGGAAGCGAGCAAAGACCTGCCGCTTCTGCAGTCGCTATACAAGCAGTACAAAGCCAACCCGAGCTCGGACCTAGTTCCCGGTTTACAGTTTGCAGTTCTCAGCTGAGGCTGACCCGCCAAAGTTGCAGGGGCAGGTCAGCTTTTACTTTCTGCGCCAGCGCACGCCGTCCTTGGTGATTTCGACCAGCAGACCGGCGGAAGTCAGTTCGGCGCGAATGGCGTCAGAGGCCAGGAAGTTGCCAGCCTGGCGGGCGGCTTTCATCGCGGAAATCTTGTTTTCAATTTCAGTATCAGATAGGCTTTGTGCGCCGACGACGTCAAGCAATTCATGGCTGACATCTTTCTCGCGGCCCTCCGCCTTCGCCCAAGCGAGAATGGCTTGCATCTTGGGAGCGTCATCATCCCGCAGGACAGCGAAGATTTCGTCGAACTTTTCGAGCGCGGCGAGCAATGGCGCGACATCATCCTCTTTTATTTGACCGCCGTCGATCATGGCATTGGCTTTGCGCACCATGTCAAAGATGGCGGCCTGAGCCTGTGCGGTGTTGAGATCGTCTTCGAGGGCGGATGTCATGCGCTCCGCCGTTTCGCGGGCAAGCGTCGAATCGGTGGCGCCGGCAGGGAACTGGCCAGTCGTCAGGCGCAGTCGGAAATTCCGCAATTTGTCCACATTACTGGCCATCTGCTTCAGGCCATCGATGGTGAAATTGAGTTGATGGCGGTAAGGTACCGAAGCCAGCAGCAGACGGATGGAAGAAGGCTTGAATCCTTTCAGCGCCAGATCGCGCAAGGTGAAGAAGTTACCCGCGCTCTTGGACATCTTCTCCCCTTCAACCAGCAGAAAGCGGGCGTGAAACCAGAATCGCACGAACGGCTTTCCGGTCAGCGCCTCGGATTGCGCGATTTCGTTTTCGTGATGCGGGAAAATGAGATCCTCGCCGCCCGCGTGCAAGTCGAAAGTCTCGCCGAGCTCCCCCATGGACATGGCGGAGCATTCGATATGCCAGCCCGGCCGCCCGCGCCCGATCGGACTTTCCCAAAACGCCTCGCCCTTTTTGGGCGCCTTCCACAGGGCGAAGTCGCGAGCGTTGTCTTTTTCGTACTCGTCCACATCCACGCGGGCGCCGTCTTCCATGCCGGCGAAATCCTTCTTCGAAAGCTTGCCGTAGCCGGGGAACTTCGCAATGCGGAAGTAGTAGGAGCCGTCGTCGGTGCGGTAGGCGAATCCCTTTTGTTCAAGTTCAGCGACGAACTGGGCCATCTCCTGGATGTGATCGGTGGCGCGGGCGAGAATGGGCTGCTCGATGTTCAGAGTGGAACTATCTTCAAGAAAGGCTTTCTCATACTTGGCCGTGTAATCTTTAACGCTCAGGCGCTCCTGGGCAGAGTTGTGGATAATCTTGTCGTCCACGTCGGTGATGTTCATGACGTGACGCACGGAGAATCCGCGCTGCAGCAAAAAGCGCCGCAAAATGTCTACCGCCACAAAGGTGCGAAAGTTGCCGATGTGACCGTAGTCGTAAACCGTGGGTCCACAGGCGTACATGCGAACTTCATTGCCTTGCAACGGGTGGAACTCTTCGATCTTGCCGGACAGCGTGTTGTAGAGGCGTAGCGCCATGAGAAGGGGGGTTTGCAGACAGAACCTTTAATTTTAGGGGGACACCAGAAAAAGGGTCAAATCGAGCTCGCCGGCTTGTCTTCCGCCGGAGCATGACTGGCGGCGTGCAGCCGCTGGCCAACAAGCATCACATAGTGCATCGCCGAGACCACCGTGAACCCAACCGTGGCATGAAGAAACGTGGTCTGCGTGATCCAGACCCAGCGCGTATGTTCGATCTGAAACAGAAGGACAAAAAAAACCGCAGCTACCTGGGCAAACGTATTGGCCTTGCCAAAGATGCTGGGGCGGAAATCACGCAGGCCGGCAATGGCATAGAGCACGGCGCTGGCGCACAGAATGGAGATGTCGCGACTGAACACCAGCACCGTGTACTTCCAGGCAATCTTGTGCAGGACGGCAAGCACCATGAACATGGTGCTGAGCAGGAGCTTGTCGGCAATGGGATCGAGATACTGGCCGAGCACGGTCTGCTGCTTCAGGGTCCGAGCAAGCAGTCCATCGAGACCGTCGCTGAACCCAGCCAGCACAAACAAGATCAGCGCCCATTTGTAATGGCCGGCGACCAGATTGATCACGATGAACGGCACGAACCCCATGCGCAACAGGGTCAGCTGGTTGGGCGCAGTGAGCAATTGGGAAAGCTTCACTTCTGCTCCCCGGATAGGTCGAGATGATTTGCGGCGCGGCCAAACATGGCGTCGAGCGCATCGGTAAGCTGCACAGAAGATTGTCGCTGCGGGAAGGCGAGTTTACAACTGGGGAGAGGAAAGGCCGCGAAACGCCGCCCGGGGTGAGCCCGGTACGCTGAATGACGTTTGTTGGCGCTAAACAATCTCTCGACTCATGCGGTTGCCATATCTCGTGGCGACGACCGTGACCACGAGCCACAATGAAACTCCATAGAGTCCGTACCACATTACTTCTTGCGCCGCTGTAACCCGTGGGGCACTGAAAATGACCAGGGAGCCGGTGGAACTTACATGCATGAACTGGGCCATCAACAGGCTTTTCGTGTTCGTGTCGATCCAGCAGATCAGCACTCGCATGGCCGTCATGGCCAGCGTGAACGAAAGAAGAAAGGGGAACCAGTAGGCGCCGTGCGGCGTAGCCGTCCCCAGATAATCGATGACTGGTAGGTGCCAAATGGGCCACACCAGCCCCAACAAGATACTTGGGGCCAACGCGTTGTTCTGCGACCGCATTTTTGGAAACGCATAGCCCATCCACCCAATTTCTTCCAGAAAGCCGGCAGGAAGGCCAAACAAGATGCCGGGCAGAAAGTGGTTGGGGGCGTAAACCGGGGAGACAAATGTTTTTAGACAGAACAGAACGGCCAGGACCAGGATGGGCGGAATGAGTAACGCCGCGTACCAGTGCGCGGGAACCCGCCACCGAAACAATCGGGAGAAGAGCTCCCGCAATCCGCTTCTTCCATCTACCATCCGCGTCAGAACCATGCCGACCAGGCTTGGACCGAGAAGCATCGCCGGAAACATCAAAATCCCGGTTATGTTCGGCAGAGGTTCGTGACCTAAGAGGTGGGGTGCGGCAACGGCTAGGGCACCCATCCAAGAGATTGCGAAGGTTAGCGCGAAGTAACTGGCAATCGGATGGAGTTCGAAAAAAGTTTTAGGCTGACTATTCACTCTGAAACTATAGCTTAGAGGCGGAGTGTCCTTGGCGTCCGAACTACCAATACCAGCATCGTTAACTCGCGCTGGCCACGGCTTGCCGTTACGACGCCGGTCGGGGCAGAATAACTTTCACTCTGCAGCCGCGCTTGTCAGGACGGTTTGTGAGTTCGAGAGAGCCGCCGTGTGCTTCCGCGATCTGACGGGAAAGAACCAGACCGATACCGCTGCCCGAAGGTTTTGTTGTGTAGAAGGGAACAAACGCGTTGCTCGGATTCAGCAGGCCTGGGCCGTTATCTTCGATGGTCAAGTCCACAGCTTTTTCGAGCAGCTTCCAGCTAATGATAACGCTCGGCTGGAACCCGTTGGTTGGGAGGGAATCAGCTTTGCTTGGGTCTCTTGTGGAGGGCAGGCCTTCCAGCGCAGCTTCGGCTGCGTTGCGCACCAGATTAATAAGCATCTGCTCGAGTTGATCCGGGTCTGCCATCACGGTGACCTCAGGTCCGGGAATCACTTTGACTTCTATGCGGGTCTCCAATACAGCGACACGCGTCACCAATGGCGACAGGGTCGATTTCTTGAGGATGGGCGCTGGCATCAGCGCCAATTGCCGATAGGCTTGCAAGAAGCGGTTAAGCGATGCGGCTCGAGCTTCGATGATGCCCAGCCCGCGCTCGAAATCCTGACGCTCCTCCGGGGCCAGCGTAGTTCCGGAGAGGCGCGCATTCAGACTCCCAGCGATGGACTTAATGGGCGCCAACGAGTTATTCAATTCATGGCCCATTACGCGAATCAATCGCTGCCAGGCGCGCCTTTCTTCTTCCCGCAAAGCCCGGCTCACATCGGAGAGCACGACCAGGGTGTGCGGCACTCCCCGCTGCCGGAATGAACTTCGCCGAACAAACCAGCGCGCATGGCTGGTGAAGCGTAAGGGAACCACGGACGCATTCTCGGCAGAAAGACATGCTCTTAGGCCCAACTCCGCGGCCGTCCTGCCGAGCAGCCTCGGAGAAGCCTGTTGCAGGATTCTTTCACCGGCAGAGTTTACGAGCCGCAGCACTTCGTTCGGATCGAATGCAAAGAGCGGAATATCCACTTCTTCGACGACCCGCTGGAGCAGGGCGGCCGCTTCGATCGCCCCGGTGCGATGTTCTGCCAGCAGATCGGCCAACATGTTGACTTCGAGAGAGAGCTCCCCGAGAGCATCGTCGGGAACCGCCATGCGCGCGCGAAAGGAATAGTCCTCTTCCCGCAGAGCGCCGACCACATTTGCCAAGGTCTGCAACGGACGAACAATTTGATCGTGAAGAGCGGCGACGATCAACCCGCAGATAAGCAACTGGGCGAGAAGCAATGCCAGCTTCGACTCGAGGGCCCAGTCTTGAAGCCAGTTCAAGATGACGCTGACTACCAATCCGGGAACGGCGAGCCACAACGACGAACGAATGATGCGGCGCTCAAAAGGGGCTCGCCGTAGTTTTTTGCGCTTGGGTGTTTCAGTGTCGCGCGGGCTAAAGCCCATACTTTTCCATTCGGCGATACAGCGCCCCGCGGCTCAGGCCGAGCGCTTCGGCGGCCTGGCTCACATTGCCCTGGAAGCGCTGCAGCGCCTTCCGGATCAGGATACTCTCCACCGATTCGAGGCTCAGTTCCTCCAGATTCTGCGCCTGTGATCGCTGCGGGCCCAGGCCAAGGTCGGAGGGCTGGATTTGTTCGCTGCGGCACATGAGCACAGCTCGCTCCAGCGTGTGCTCCAACTCGCGAACGTTGCCGGGCCAGGAATATTGCATTAGCGATTGCAAGGCCGAGGGATCAAGCCCTCGAATGGCGCGACGGTAGCGGGAGGCGTAATGCGACAAGAAATGCAGGGCAAGAACAGGGATATCTTCGCGGCGCTCGCGCAAGGAGGGCAAATGGATTTCAACCGTATTAAGGCGGAACAACAGATCTTCGCGAAATTGGCCGGTCTGACAGGCAGCTTGAAGATCCGAATTCGTGGCGGAGATGAGGCGCACATCAACGCGCTTGGAGCGGGACGATCCCACCCGTTCGACCTCTCCCGACTCCAGCACGCGCAGCAACTTGGATTGCTGGCGCACCGGTACGTTGCCGATCTCGTCAAGAAAAATCGTGCCGCCATCGGCAAGTTCGAAGCGGCCGATGCGGTCCGTCCGGGCATCCGTGAAAGCGCCCTTCACGTGGCCGAAGAGTTCACTCTCAAAAACGCCTTCGGCTAAGCCGCCGGTATTCACGGCGATCAACTGACGCGAAGCTCGCAGTGACAGGACATGGATTGTCCGAGCGACTACTTCCTTGCCGGTCCCATGCTCGCCGGTAATCAAGACATTCGCGTCGGACGGAGCGAAACGAGTGACGGCTTCCAGTACTGGGACCATTGACGGCGCTGTGGCGATGAACTCCGGCCGGCCCTGCACACTCAGCAGACGATTCTCAGCGGCCAGCCGTTCAGCCCGCTGCAGTGCACGATGGAGTTCGATTTGTGTTCGCAGAATGGCGAGGAGCCGCTCGTTCTCCCAAGGCTTCTGAATAAAATCCCGCGCACCCCGGCGCATCGCTTCAACCGCTAGTTCCACATTGCCCCATGCAGTCATGACGATCACTGGGAGCGTACTGTCAATGGCGACAATTTCTGAAAGGAGATCCAGACCTTCCCGCCCCGAGGTGGTGTCTCGCATGTAGTTCAGATCGATCAACACCGCGTCGTAGGAAGAACTCGCGAGCGCGTCGCGGACAAGCGCCGGAGAGCGCACGACGGCAACTTCGTAGCCCTGCGGTTTCAGGAGAAGTTCAAGAGCCTGGAGAATATGCTGCTGATCGTCGGCAGCAAGAATGCGGGGAAACCTGGATCCGCTCTGCGCCAATGCGGCGGAAAGCCTAGTCCCTTCCGGCTTGGTCGAGCTTGGCATTCGTTATGGACTCTGACCGGCGATGGTGCCATTTACCGCGTCTTGAACCTGTATTCCATTATGTTCCAAAGTACTTCCAGTTGCACGATCGAGTTCAACTTTCGCCTTTTCGTAAGTCGTCATGGCGGTGACCATATCCAGTTCCGCGACGGAGAGGTCCCGCTGGGCCGTCATGGTCTGGTAAGTCGATCCCGCCCCCAGCCTCTGCTCCTTCTGCATGATCTCGAAGGTCCGCTGTGCCAGGTCTCGCGCCTTTCGAGCGGCCCCAACCCGCGCCCCTGTCTGCTCCAGGGCATACTGTGCGTTACGTACCTCGATGCGGATTTGCTTTCTCAATTGCTCCCGGCGCAGCTCGGCCTGCCGATATTCCAACTCCGAGCGGTATTGATCTGCCTTGGCCACCCGATTTCGTATGGGGATATTAAGACTTAACCCGATGTAATAGTCAGGAGAGGAATTGTTGAACGCATTCTCCAGGGCTCCTGGGAAATCCGTGGGCACGCCGGAAGAATTCGGAATCGGAAGGTTATAGATTGGATTCAGTGGCCCGGCCAATCCCGACCCTCCATAGAAGCCAACCAAGGCCAGCGACGGCAACAAGGCGTTGCGCGCCGCTTTGCCGCTGATCTGCCGGCTCGCCAGGTCAACGTCAGACTCGGCAAGTTCAGGACGATCGCGCAATGCCTGGGCGATAAGGTCCTGAACTGCCTGAGCAGCCGTCGTTTCGACGGACTCGAGGCGGTCCGTAGGAATCACCGGCACGGCTTCAAGCACAGGATCATCAAGACTCTTAGTTAGTGCGTTCTTAATGAGCAACTCCTGAAGTTGCAGGCTGGTGCGCGCTACCGTCAAGTCCTGATCGCGTTTTGAAACTTCGGCTTCTGCGCGCATCACGTCCATGGCGGGAACGCTCTGCAGCTGAAGTTGTTTCTTCGCGTTGTCCAGTGATTGCTGGGCAAACGCCAGAGATTGCTCATTGACCTGTGCCTGTTCATAGGCGTTTACCAGGTCCCAATAAATGTTCTTGATCTGCGTGACCGTTGCGATCACCTGATCCTTAAATCCGATGTCAGAGATCTTCTTATTGTTCTTGGCGATTGTTAGATAGCGCAGATTGGGCCCAAAACCGAATCCCGCCAGCAACTGCTGCTGGAAGGAGAAGCGGTACGTCGAATTCAGGACAGGAGACAAATTGAAGAACGGACTGTTCGTAGTCTGGCGGCTGTTGTTGAACTCGATGGAAAAACTCGTCCCGGTTGGAAAGGCCTGAGAGTATGTAACGCTGGTCTGTCCCGTGTTCGATTGCAGCGACGGCACACCGTAGATCTGCCGATTGGCCAAAGGCGTGGTCTGGTGCTCCGCGCCAACCGAGCCGAGGATCGTTGGATCGTACGAGGCAACTGCGGTGCCCACGCCCAAAGTAGACTGCACCAATCCGGACGCGCCCGCGCCCGCTCCACCGGCACCGCCGGTCGTGCCACCAGCGCCAGCTCCCGGGGCTCCTGTGCCGAAACCACCAACGCCGCCGCCGGGAGTTCCTTGCACCACGCCGGCATTCACGCCCCGAAAAATTCCGCCGGCGCGAGTGCGTAATATATCCATGTTGGCAATGGGCAGATTGTAGCGGGCGATGGCCAAATCGAGATTGTTCTCCAGTGCCAGCCGGATAGCGTCCTTGAGAGACAGGTACAGCTTGCCGTCGCGAATCAATTGCCCGAGCAGCGGAGAATTCGTGAGGTCTGGCCGAGGAACTTGGTCTGCCGAATAAGCGCTGAGAGGACGGCGCGATTTAGGCATGTCAAAGCGCACAGACGCGTTTGTTTGTCCGTAGGCTGTCGCCGTCACTGCGACCAGGAACCCAGACACACACCGCACCAAGAAGTTAGGCCGGCGAGCAATCTCGCTCATTGCTGCACCGCCTCATACGGCTGTAAATCCGGGTTTGCCGTGTCGCCCACCATCCAGCCATCACGCAGTTGAATGGTGCGAGTACCGTAGGCTGCATTAACCTCGGAGTGCGTTACTTGAACAATCGTCGTTCCTTGCTGGTTCAGTTCACGAAAGAGTTCCATGATTTCCTTGGCCTGTGAGGAGTGCAAGTTTCCCGTGGGCTCGTCGGCAAGCAACAGCGCGGGCTTGTGGATTACCGCGCGGGCAACTCCCACCAGCTGTTGCTGTCCGCCGGAAAGCTGGCTGGGAAACAAGTCCTTCTTGGCGACGATCTGAAACCGGTCCAATGTGTCAGCCACCAGGCTCTGGCGCTGGCCACGTGGGACGTCCTTATAGGAGAGCGGTAGATCAATGTTCTCGCGCACGGTCAGATCGTCAAGCAAGTGATAGCTCTGAAACACCATCCCGATGTTGCGTTTGGCCAGCTCGCCACGCTGTTTGCGTTTCATCTCATGGACCGCCTGCTCGCGAAACCAGTACTCGCCTTGCCACTGATCGTCGAGCAAGGCAAGCACATTCAAAAGGGAAGACTTCCCCGCTCCGGAGGGGCCCATGATGGTGATGAACTCGCCTTGGCGAATGTCCAAATTGATGCGGCGTAAAACCCAGGTGTGTCCGGCGGGTGTTTTGTAGCTGCGTTCTAGATTTTTGAGTTGGATCATAATTCCCCTGAACTAATTTTCCTCAGACTAAACAATCACTCATATCGGAGCACCACCATGGGATCCACTTTTGCCGCGCGGCGCGCGGGGAAGTAGCTGGCAAGAAGCGCCACCGCCATGAGCAGAATTGCAACCCCCGCAAATGTCACCGGGTCGGTCGCGGTCACTCCGAAGAGCAGGCTAGCCATGAATTTCGTAAGACCGGTAGCGGCAATAGTTCCTATGGCAAGCCCAGCCATTGCAAATTTTGCCCCGTCGCCCATGACCAGCTTCATCACATCGCGCGGGCGCGCCCCTAAAGCCATCCGGATACCAATTTCGCGGGTTCGCTGCGCCACAGAGTAGCTGATCATGCTGTAAATGCCCACGCAGGCCAGCAACAGAGCAATGAAAGAAAATAGTCCGAGGAGCCAAACGTGAAATCGCCGCGGCGAAAGTTGTTCTGCGAGTTGCTGGTCCAGGGTGTTGACAGGAGAGAGAACTGCGCTTTGATCGACCTCACGGACCGCTGCGCGGAGCGCCGCGGCAAATGCATCGGCGGCAGTGGTTGTGCGAACAATCAGGTCCTGAGACAATTCTCCTGATTGCTTGTACCACTCATAGACATGGGGCGTGGACTGTTTGTCCAATCCATGGGTGCGCACGTTCCCGACTACACCGATTACCGTCACCCAGTCATCGTTACTTCCCCGCCGGTCCTGCCCTTTGATCCGCTGGCCAATCGGGTCTTCATCGGGCCAGTAGCGGCGGGCCATATTTTCGTCAATGATGGCCACCAGGGGAGAATTAGGCGCATCCTGGTCGGAGAAAGGTCTGCCTCGCAACAACGGAATGCCCATCGCCACAAAATAATCCCCGCTGACTGTGCCCCAAATAAGGGGCGTCCATTTTTCTTTGGCCTCGGGGGCGGGTCCTTCGATTGCCCGGAGTCCCAAAAGAAAAGGGGGACCGATGTCAAACAAACCATTGATTCCCCCCGCTGCCTTAACCCCGGGCAGCGCCCTTACCCTCTCCAGCGTGGACTGATAGAGAGCACGCGTTCGTGGCTCAGGCCTTCCCCACGGTGCCGCGATTTCCATCGTGAAAACGTGCCCTGGCTCAAACCCAGGATCAACCGCTTCGACTGCGAGAAAGCTGTGGACCAATAGTCCAGCGCCGATCAGCAACATGACCGCAAGCGCGAACTCCATCACCACAAGCATGCCGTGGGTCTTCTTCAGACCGATGGATGACGACATTACCTGGGTTCCTAACTTCAACGATTCACCGGGGCCACTCCGAGAGATTTTCCACGCCGGGATGAGCCCAAATAAAATCGCGGCAAAAAGGGAGACTGCTAACGTGAATGCCAGGACCCGAATGTCGATGCCAGCCTCCTCCAGTCTGGGTATGTCTTTAGGACCAAAAGTGGCCAGGACCCGCACACCGAGGGCAGCAAAGCCAACCCCTAAGGACGTGGAAGCCACCGCCAGCAGTCCACTTTCCATGAATAGTTGGCGAACCAATCTAGGTCGGCCCGCTCCGAGCGCTGTTCGTATCGCCATTTCACGCTCCCGCGCCGCCCCACGGGCCAAGATTAGATTCGCCACATTGATGCACGCGATCAACAAAACCAAGAAGACCGCGCCAGAGAGTACGGAGAGGGCCAGTTTTGTGTTACCGCTAACGCTTGTCCGAAGAGGAAGCGCTTTAACCTTACCTCGTTGCGGATCGTGATCAACCAACTCCAGACGTGCGCCGATTGCGCTTATTTCCGTCTGTGCCTGCGCCAGACTGACACCGGATCTCAGCCGGCCCACAGCCTTCCATCTCGCGTAGAAACCTCTTCCCTGTTGCGGATCAATCTTTGTCAGTCCGGGATCTCCCCAGTTTGAATTGGTGGTAATGGGTGCCCAAAATTGCGCATCCTTGGCTGGAAACCGAAAGTCCGCTGGCATGACTCCGATAATCTGTGAGTTCGCCCCGTTGATCTGTAAAGTCTTTCCGACTACGTCGCGAGAAGCGCCAAACCGCCGAACCCAGAGACTGAGACTCAAGATGACGACTCGTTCCCGGCGCAGTTCCTCATCGGACGTGAACCAGCGGCCGAGAGAGGGACGGATTCCCATCATGGGGAAAACGTTCGCGGAGACAAATGCTCCTTGGACAGATTCGGGCTCACCGCTGTTGGTGAGGGTGACTCGCGACCATCCGCTATTCCGGTAGAAAACGGCAATATCTTCGAAGGTCCGGCCTTGGGCCTTCCAAGCACTGAAGTCTTTGTAGAGGATTCCACCGTCCTCACCCTGAATGTCGGAATCCTGGGCATCGGTCAAAATCAGGAGTTGTTCTGGATTCCGATACGAGAGAGAACGCAGGAAAACGGCCTCGATCACACTAAAAATTGCAGAGTTTGCCCCAATGCCCACGGCCAGAGTCAGCACCACTACGGCGGGGAACCCCGGACTTCTATGAAGCTGGCGTACCGTGTAGCGAAAATCTTGGAGTAATCCAGTCATGATTATTCCCGTCCCACTACTCGTGCCTCAGCGCAGCCATGGGATCGACTTGCGCCGCTCGCCACGCCGGCAACAGGCCTGACGCGACTGACACCAATAGGAGCAGCATGGCAGCGGCGGCCAATGTCAAAGGGTCGTGAGGGCTCAAGCCAAAGAGCATGCTGCTCACGAGACGCGTTCCGGCCAGAGACAAACACGCTCCAACAAGTATTCCGGCTCCGATCACGATAAAACTTTCACGCAGCACGACCCACAGCGCGCTCCAGCGCGTCGATCCCAATGCCAATCGAATCCCTAGTTCGCTCGTACGCCGAGCGACGGTGTAAGACATCACTCCATAAAGGCCAAGGCAAGCCAGACCCAGAGCCAAGACTCCGAATATCATGGTGAGGCGAGCAATGAGCCGTTGCTGCGCCAGGTTGCTGCTCACCTGCTCGGCCAATGTGGCGATGCCGCCGATCGGCAGATTCGGGTCGACGCTGCGGACCGCTTGCCTGACTTGTGAAATCAACCGGCTTGGATCAGCGAACGTACGCACGTCGAGACTTTCCACGTCGATGGCATCCTGCGCGATGGAGTGATAGATCATGGGCGGCGCGCTTTCGCGGATGTCATTCACACGCGCATCTTTGACGACGCCGACTATCTGGAAGCGGTGATCGTTTGCCGTGTCGTAGCCGAAGTACTGGCCAATCGGGTTCTTGTCTTTCAGGAACTCGCGAACGAAAGTCTGGTTTACGATCGTAACGGCGAGAGTTTTTTCGTTGTCAGTCGTTGCGAAATCCCTGCCTTCGACGAGCGGAATTCCAACCGTATCGAAGAAGTGGTGGCTGACACGGCGCTCCTGGGCATCTGTTTCGCCATTTGTATGTGGGATTCCGGGAAGGTAGATGTCGCTCGAGTCACCACAACCTATCGCGAGGCCGCAACTGGCCAGAGATGCCGAGCGCACACCCGGGATCGCCTCCACCCGCTCGATGAGCCGCTCGTATAAGGCAGATAATTGTTCCTGCTTGTAACCCGCCATGTGCGTGTCCAGCCACACCGTCAGGATGTGGTCCCGGTCAAAACCAGGATCCAACTCGGAGAAATTCCGGAGAGTACGAAGAAACAAGCCTGCCCCAACCAGAAGAACGAGAGAGAGCGCGACTTGCGAGGCCACCAGCGTCTGTTTCAACGACCAACCGCGGCCGCTGCCCGCGAACCCGCGCGCGCTGGCCTTCAGAGCGCGGGCCGGCTCCACTCGTGTACCCTGCACTGCCGGAGCCAAGCCAAACAGAAATCCAGTCAGCAACGCGACAGCCGTGCTGAAGAAGAGAACGCGTGCATCCGGCGCAAGATTTAGCGAGATCGGCGTGGCTCCGCTGGATGCCCACTTCGGCAAGACGGCGCTGCACCAATAGGCGACCCCGACACCAAGCACTGCGCCGAAACCAGACATGAGTACGCACTCAGTCAGAAGCTGACGGACTAACCGTGCCCGGGTTGCTCCCAACGAAAGACGCACGGCGATTTCACGTTCGCGCACGGCCGCCCGCGCCAACAGAAGATTGGCAAGATTGGCGCAGGCGATCAGGAGCACAAGTCCAACGGTGCCCATCAAAACCGTCAACGACTGCGAAAAGCTTCGCCGCAAACTGGGCAACCCCCGGCCTCCGGGTTCGAGTTCAAGCCGAGTTCGGAGAAAAGCTCGACGCTCCTGAGGATCTGTCAGTTTCAGAACCGCGCGCTCAAAATCCTGTCGAAAGAGTTGGTTGAGCGCGGCGTCTGCCTGAGGAAGGGCCTGAGGACTCTTCACGCGCACGATCAATTGCAGCCAGCTAATGTCTTGCTGAGCAATCCAGGGCTTGTCGAATTCAGCCGCCTCCGTCTGGCTGTAATGTTGAGCATAATGGACGGCTGACTGCATCATTGTCGGAAGCCAAAACTCTGGCGCCGTTCCCGCCTTTGCGCCGAAGAAGCCGGGAGCGGCCACTCCAACGATCTCGAGCGGCATTCCGTTCACGATTATCTTGCGACCAATCAGGTTGCGATCCTGCCCGAAACGACGCTGCCAGCAGCCATAACTGATCACGGCGACTGGACTGCCACCCACTGTGCGGTCATCGTCCACGGTCAAGAGGCGTCCCAGTGCCGGGTAGGTTTCGATAGTTTGGAAATAATTTCCTGAAACAAGCTGCCCTCTGACCATCTCGGGCTGACGATTTCCGAAGTTGGCGTAGAAGTCAGAAGGCCACGTCATAGCCGCCACACTTGCAGCCTGTGGGAGAGCGGCACGCATGTCCCGGAATTGGGGATACGAAAAACGCGTGTTCTCGGCCAGCCTGTCGCTCATCCTGACCAGGAAGAGCTGTTCAGGGTCTGGCACGGGCAGTGACTTCAAGAGAACCGCATTGACCAAAGTAAAAATGCCGGTGTTGGCGCCGATTCCCAGCGCTAAAGTGAGCACCGCAACCAACGTGAAGCCAGGGCTCTTGCGCATCTGCCGCAATGCGTAGCGGACGTCATGGAGAAATCCAGTCATCACTCGTTCTCTTCCTACTCGTATCGCAAAGCCACCATGGGATCGACCTTCGATGCCCGGCGGGCAGGGATGAAGCACGCTAATGTCGCCGATGTCAGTAACATCAGCGCGACCAAGCTGAAGGCAAATGGGTCAATCGTGCCAACCCCATACAACATGCTTTGCATCGCCCGCCCTATAAAGCACGCGCCAATGAGGCCTAGCGCTAGCCCGGCGAGGGCATCATCATTCCTTCCGTCAAAACCAGGCGGAGCACTTGCTCCCGGCCGGCGCCTAATGCCATGCGCAGTCCGATCTCATGGGTCCGCTGCGCGACGGCAAAAGCCATCACGCCGTAGATGCCGATGGTGGCGAGCAGCAACGCCACCCCGGCGAAGGTTCCGTATAGCACGCTGGCAAGGCGATCGGAGGAAAGATTTTCATCCGCCACCTGGTCCATGGTTTTGACGTCGGCCAGTGCCAGATCGGCGTCGATGGAGTTCACCACGGCAGCGATGCTCCGGCTCATGGCGGCGGGATCGCCGGTAGTACGAATCGCCATGTGCGTCTGGGGCCACGGGCTCTGCGAAAACGGAACGTCGATCTCAGGATGGTCCTCGTCCCGCGGACCAAAACTCCGCACGTTATGAAATACCCCCACAATCTGCCATTCCACGCTTGGACCTACTCGGGTCACGCCCGGGATCAATTGGTCGATCGCGATGCGCTGGCCGATCGGATCCACTCCTGGCAGATAACGCCTGGCGAAGTTCTCATTCACCATGGCCACGCGGACGGAACTCGCCGTGTCCTGGTCGGTAAAGCTGCGCCCTTTGACTACGCGAACTCCGAAAGTCTGAAAATATCCTGGCGTCACCGCCTGAAAGGGGGAGTCCGGCCGCGCGGAATGCTCGACCGCCGGCTGCCCCACAATCGTGAACCCCATGCCATTGTCGGTGCCCAACAGGGGCGTGCCGGTGGCAGCCTCCGATTGAACGATTCCAGGCACCGCCCGCAACTTCTCCAGCAGTTCGCGATAAAACGCGACAATCTCTGGCGGTTGCTTAAGCCGGCCCTCCGGAACGGGAAGATTGAAAGTCAAAATGTGATCGGTGTCGACGCCGAGATCGATCCGGGAGAGATTCCAGAAGCTGTGGATCGCGAGTCCGGCGCCAGCCAGTAATGTTAGGGCTAGGGCAAATTCCATCACCACCAATGTCCGGCGCAGGCGGTGATGTCCCGCGCCGGTTCCGGCGCGGCCTCCTTCTTTCAGCGCCTCGTTAGGGTCCAGGCCCGAGGCTTGCCACGCCGGAACGCAACCGAACAGAATGGCAGCCAACAAAGTCGCGACCAAAGTGAACAGCAGGACCGGCACGCTGAGCGTTACATCCGCTTCTGAAGGCAGGGTGAGCGGGGGCATAATCGCCAGCAGCACTTTCACCAGAAACCCGCTCAAACCAATGCCCGCCACTCCTCCCACGGTGGCCAGGGCCAGGCTTTCGGTCAGGAACTGCGCGAACAATTGCCGCCGTGTCGCACCCAGAGAGGCTCGCACCGCGACTTCCTTGCGCCGCACCGTGCTCTTCCCCAACAACAAATTCGCCACGTTTACGCAGGCGATCAACAGCACAAAACCCACTGCCCCCATGAGCAACCAAAGTGTCGAGCGAGTGCGATTCGGCAGGAAATCGTTCTTGAGGTCCTCGACCCTGGCTCCCCAGGTCTTGTTCGTATCGGGATGGTCCTGCGCAATTCGGCGTGTCAACAAATCCATGTCGGCCTGCGCCGTTGCCGGCGACACGCCCGGCTTCATTCGTCCCATGATCAGGAGCCAGTGAAAACTGTGATTAATTTGTTCCGGCTTGAAGGCCAGCGGTACAACCAACTTGCTCCACAGCCGGTCGGGAGGGCCTGCCGCCATCACGCCGACCACCGTGTAAGGCTCGCCATTCATGCGAATCTGCTGGCCGATGATGTTGCGCTTTCCGCCCAGCCGCTGCCAAAGGCTGTGCACAAGAATGACGACATGATCTTTGCCGGGCTGGCCTTCTTCCGGCAGGAAGTCGCGCCCTAGTTCGAAACGCACTCCCATCATTGTGTAAAAGCCGGGCGTGGTGAGCTGGCCGTTGATCTGTTCAGGGTGCTCCGCGGTGGCCAAGTTAAAAGCGGCGCCGGTCCAGGCATTCAAGTCCTGGAAGACTGTGTTCTGCGCTTTCCAATCGAGAAAGTCGCCGGCGGAAACCGAGTTTCGCCCCTCGCCCGGTTTCGACCACACCATGACCAGCTGGTTGGGGTCTGGATACGGCATAGGCGCCAGCAGCGTTGCATAGAGTACGCTGTAGATTGCGGTCGTGGCGCCAATGCCCAGCGCCAGCGTGACGATCGCCACGGCGGTGAAGCCAGGACTCTTGCGTAGGAGCCGCAAAGCGTATTGAAGGTTCTTGAACATTGCACTCATCTTCTTTTTCTTTCGTCCTCCTACTCGTGTCGCAGCGCCACCATGGGATCCACTCTCATCGCCCAGCGAGCGGGTATGTAGGCCGCCAGAGCTGCTACCAAAGCCAGTAGGGACGTGAGCAAAGCGAATGTCACAATGTCGATCTGCACCACTCCGAAGAGCACACTCGAAAGTGCGCGGGTCAAGAGCAATGCGAGTACCAAGCCGATGCCCAGCCCAATGGCGGCCATTTTCATCGCCCCACCGACTACGAGACTGAGCATGTCGAAACGTCGCGCTCCCAGTGCTACGCGCACTCCGATTTCATGGGTGCGTTGGGTGACGGAGTACGCCATGACTGCGAAGATCCCGGCTGCTGCCAAGATAAGCGCGCAGACAGCGAAAGTAAGCATCATCTGAGCGGACGACTCGATGCCGCTGAGACCATCGGAAACAACCTGCTCCAGGCTGCGAATGTCATACGCGGGTTGGTCCGCGTCCATGGCGTGCAATTGCGCGTTGACAGGCCCGGCAAATGTCAGGGGATTTCCCGACGTTCGCACCACGAATGCGGATGCGGATTCGGGCTGTTGCGCGAACGGCACGTACGCAGTCGGAGCGGGGTCATGATCCAAGGGAACCGGCTGCACATCACCCACGACTCCCACAACCGTTCGGAACGGCTGGGCAGCTTGGGGCCGTCCCAATTGGATATGCTTTCCCAGTGGGTTCTGGTCTGGCCAGTTTTGCCGGGCCATCGTCTCGCTGATGACCACGACCGGAGGAGCGTTGGGTCCATCCTGATCCGAAAGCAGCCGCCCTTGCCGCAGGGGAACACGCAATGCTGGGAAGAATCCTGGAGCCACGACTTGCGAAATGACCGGCGGCATATCTGCGGGAGAGGCTGGAGGCTTGCCCTCCCTGAAATCGACCCAGTTCCACGTCCATCCCGAGGGCAGGCTGGTCACACACGCCGCAGATTCAACACCTGGCAGGGCTTGAATATTTCGCAGGACCTGTTCGTAAAACCCGCGGATGCGGTCTTTGTCGCGGTACTTAGCCTCCGGCAACACGATATGGAAAGTGAGGACGTTGCCACGATCAAAGCCCATATCATTGGTTACGAGAGTGCGGAATCCCTTCACCATCAAACCTGCGCCTACAAGCAAAACCAAAGAGAGTGCCATTTCGGAGACGACCAGCAAAGTGCGAAAGCGCCGACGGCTGGCAGTGGGACTGCCGCCGCGGGAGCCTTCCTTCAGGGTGTCATTCACATTAGGACGTGAAAAATGCCATGCGGGCGCAAGACCTGCGACGATGCCGGTGATCATGGCCACCAGAAGTGTGAACAAGAACACTCGTGAGTCAATCTGCAAGTGCTTTAGTCCGGCAATGTGCTCGACAATAAAGGGGGGGATGGTGCGGCGCACGATGTTGAGCCACCAACTAGACAAGAAGAGCGCCCCTCCGCTCCCGAGCAGTGCGAGCAAGACGCTCTCCACCAGCAGCTGCCGTCCAACGTGCCAGCGGCTGGCCCCGAGCGCTGCACGAAGGGCGATCTCCCTTTGACGCCCAGAAGCGCGGGCCAACTGCAGGTTGGCAACATTGGCACAGGCCAGCAGGAGAACAAAGACGGCTGCGCCCATCAGCATCAGAACAAACTGTCGCGAACCGAAGGTGAGATCTTCGACCGTATTTATGACCCTGACTCCGTGGCTGGCATTGGTTTTGGGATACTGTTTGCCCAGGCTCGCCGCAATCGTCTCAAGGTTCGCCTGCGCCTGAGATACGGAAACGCCATCCTTCAGCCGTCCGAAGACTGTCAAATAGTGATTCTCGCGGTCTTCTTTCGCAGTGCCATTCAGGTCGAGCGGAGTCCAAACCTTTGATCCCGTCGGGAAATCAAAATCTGCGGAGGTAATTCCAATCACGATGAACTTCTGACCGTTCAACAGCAGTTGCCTGCCGACAAGCCCAGGGTCAGCACCCAAATGCTGCTGCCAAAACCGGTGGCTGATTACAACCACTGGCGCAACCCCACCCTGGAAATCTGCGCTCCCAATGTAACGCCCCAGTTGCGGACGCATTCCCAGCAACGAAAAGAAGTTTGCAGTTACCTGCGAACCTTCGACATGCTCCGCCACACTGCCGCCAGTCAAATTCGCGTCCCAGCCGCGGACGGCCGCAAGCTGGTCGATTTGCGTGCTCTGCTCGCTCCACTCGCGGAAATTGGCAGGAGCCGGACTCAAGTGGTTGTCATCCTGCTTAGGCGCCGTTTCCCAGACCGTGACAATCCGATTGAGGTTCGGAAATGGGAACGGCCGGAGCAGCATTGCATTGACCGTACTGAAAGTGGTCGTATTGGCGCCGATACCGAGCGCAAGAGTAATCACCGCGACCGCAGTGAAACCGGGACGCCTCCACAGCAGGCGCAATCCGTAACGGACATCTTGGATCAGTCCAGTCATGGTTTATTCCTCACTCGTACTGCAACGCCACGACGGGATCCACTTTGGTGGCACGGCGCGCTGGAATGTAACAGGCAGACAGCGCCACCAGAATGATCAACGCCGCCACGCTCAGAAATGTGACCGGATCGGTAGCCGTCACACCAAACAACTGGCTGGCCATTAGACGCGTGAGCGCGAAGGCAACGGCAATCCCAATACCCGTGCCGATGAGGGCGAGCTTTGTTCCCTGGCCCAGGATCATGCGCAAAATGTCACCGCGCTGCGCTCCCAGCGCCATGCGGACGCCAATCTCACGCATGCGCCGTCTTACGGAATAAGCCAATACGCTATAGATCCCGATTGCGGCCAGCAACAGAGCCAGACCTGAGAAGGCCGACAGCAGCAACATGTTGAAGCGCTGATGGGAAAGAGAGTCGGCCACAATGTCATCCATAGTGATCACGTCCACCATGGGTTGCTCGCGATCCACTTCGTGCACAGCGTTTGAAATCGCTGAAGCGAGCGTGTTGGGTGGCGAAGACGTACGCACCACCAGCGACATGTAAGGCATCGGCTGTTGGGCCAGCGGCAAGTACAACGTTGCAACCGGCTCGATTACGTCCAGGCCGTACGCTTTGACATCTCCGACTACCCCGACCACTTCTCGCGACTTTTCCGGAAAGAAAGTCATCTTCAGGCGCTTGCCAATCGGATTCTCGTTCGGCCAGAAACGCTTGGCCATCGATTCGCTGATCAGGGTCACCGCGGGGCGGTCGGCAACATCCGCACTACTCAACGGACGCCCTTGCAAAATTGGGATTCGCATCGTTTCAAAGAATCCAGGTTCAACGGCGCGAACCGCCACTTCCGGCTGTTCCGACATCGCGAGCAGGGGATGCCCCTCGACTGCAATCGGCTGGGTGGAACCTCCGTCCCCCAACGGCAAGGTATCAATCGTGCCCGCAGATGCCACCCCGGGCAACGCACGCACACGCCGCAAAAGCTCATCGAAGAAAGTGGTCTGCTGTGAAGGTTTTCCATATTTGGTCGAAGAAAGCGAGAATGACATGGTGAGGACGTTATGGGAATCCAGACCTGGGTCAACGTTTCGCAATCGCGACAAGCTGCGGATCATCAATCCCGCGCCGATCAGCAACACCAGCGACAACGCAACTTCAGAAACCACAAGCACACCGCGAGTCCGGTTGCCGCCGGAATCTGCGTCGGTCCGGCCCAACCCTTGCTTCAATGAATCGTTCAGGTTCGCTTTACTCGCGCGTACGGCCGGCACCAACCCCGCTACTACACCGCTAAACATTGAAACTGCAAGAGTGAACGCCAGCACCCAGCCATCCACGGCAATGTCCGTCGCGCGTGGGAGGCTTTGAGCCAGGAAAGCGACAATCAGCTTCACTCCGTAGTGCGCAAAAATGAGTCCTAGCACGCCTCCTGTGAGTGCCAGCAACAAAGTTTCAGAGAGGATCTGCCGCGCCACACGAACCGAGCTCGCGCCCAGGGCGGTCCGGATCGCAATCTCTTTCTGCCTGGCCAGGGTTTTGACCAAAACCAGATTGGCCACGTTGGCGCACGCGATCAGCAGGACAAATCCCACCGCTCCGAGTAAGACCATCAAGGCCGGACGGACATCCCCCACCAACTGATCTCGCAGCGGGACAACCGCTGCCCCCCAACCTTTATCGTCCGCGGGATACGCCTGCTCCAAGCGGGTGGATATGGTGTTCATCTCCGCGCCCGCCTGTTTCACATCTGCTCCTGCGTTCAAGCGGGCAATGACTAGATAATTATGGTTTCCGCGAACGGCGCGCTCCGCATCGGTCCACGCCAGCGGAATCCATAACTGCGGCTGAGCCTTTGGATCGGAAGAAGTAGGAAAAACCGATTTCGATGGCATGACGCCCACAACCTTGTAACTTTGGCTGTTGAGTAAGATTGTGTGGCCAATGATGTTCGGGTCTGAGGCGAAGTGAGTTTGCCAAAACGACTGACCGAGTACCGCGACATGCCCGCGTCCGCTTTGATTTTCCTCAGGCAAGAAAACGCGCCCCAACATCGGCTGGACGCCGAGCACTGAGAAGAATTCCGGCGAAACCCCAATTGCGGGCACTGATTCCGGTTCGCCGGTGCCGGTTAAGTTGTAGTTAGAGGACCTGTAGATCGCTATACTCTGGAACACATGGTTTTGCTTCTCCCAATCCAGATAATTTGCCGGAGAAACATCGAACCGGGTCATTCCAGGGAAACTCTTCGCGGGTGGAACGTGCCACACTTGCACCAATCGTTCCGGATCCCGCAACGGAAGCGGCCGCAGTAATATCGCATTTACGACGCTAAAAATAGCAGTGTTCGCTCCGATGCCGAGCGCCAACACAACGACCGCTACAATCGTGAACCCAGGCGCCTTCCGCAACATTCGAGCTCCGAAGCGGAGATCATGAAACAAAGTTTCCATATTTCCTCATTCGTAACGCAACGCCACCATGGGATCGACATTCGCTGCCCTGGGTGCGGGGATGTAGCTGGCCAGCAACGCCGAGACCGCAAGCATTGCAGAAACAGCGGCCAACGTCGGCGCGTTCCATGAACGAACGCCAAAGAGCAGGCCGCGGATCAGCGTTGCCGCAGCAATCGAACAAACAATGCCCCCGGCAATTCCGGCGCCAGTTAGCCAAGCTGCCTCTTTCAGGATGAGCTGATACACAGACTTGCGTTGTGCGCCCAGTGCCATACGCACTCCGATCTCGCGGGTCCTCTGGCTCACTGAGTATGCAATCACACCGTAGAGACCGACCACGCCCAGCAGAAACGCCAGGGCGGCGAATCCGCCGACCAGCCACGCCGAGGAGCGGCGCAGGTAAGCCGCGGGTGAATCATTAATTCGGTCAACCATGGTTGCTTCGCCAAAGATGGAAATATTGGCGCCGACTTGATGGATGGCGGCGACGAGCTCCGGAAACAACGGTCGCTCGACCTGCGACGTGCGAACCGCGCTGATCCTCGGGCGCAAAACTGCGTCCCAAGACGGGCTGGACACGCATCACTCGAAGGAAGTCGCGGGACACGGCGGCGACCATTGTCTGAGTCGGCTCGGAACCGCCCGACACCGACTCCGGGCTGCTTCTGGTTTCCGCCAGACCCTGCAAGGAACGACTCTGCGAGCGGATGTCCTCAAAGTTAGGATCCGTAAGACTCGCGCGCTGGCCGCGCGCATTCGCCTCCCAGAGCCGGACAATCTGCTCCGGCTTCTGGTACGGCAACGGCCGCAACAGGACTCCGTAAACCACACTGAAGATGGCGGTGGTCGCACCGATTCCGAGCGCCAGTGTGAGCACAGCCACGCTGGTGAAGCCCGGGTTCTTGCGCAATTGCCGCAGCGCAAAGCGCATATCTTGGAGAGTTCCAGTCATCGCGGGTTGCATCCTCCTATTCGCACCGCAGCGCGATCAAAGGATCGACGCGCATGGCGCGGCGCGTAGGGACGTAAGACGCCAGCAGTGTGACCACAGCCATCACGATGGCCACGCCTGCGTAAGTAAATGGGTCCATGGGGCTGATACCGTAGAGTTCGCTCGACAGCAATCGAGTGACCGCGAATGCTGCTGCCAAACCAAGCGTGATGCCGGTTAGGGAGAATTTCGCACCCTCCTTCATGACCAGCCAGAGAACGTCGCGGCGCTGAGCCCCCAGCGCCATGCGGATGCCGATCTCGCGTGTCCGCTTCGACACCAGAAAGGAGAGAACACCATAGACGCCGATTATTGCCAGCGCCAGCGCCAAACCGGCAAAAGTCACAAACAGGGACATAGTGGAAGCCGGGGTGGATACAGCTTCGGAAATAACCGTGCTCATGGTTTTCACTTCACTAACCGGGACCTCTTGGTTTAGGCCGGTAACGACCCGGCGAAGCATCGCTGCTGTTTGTGCTTCGTCCAAGGTGGTTCGGACGGCAATCGTCATTTCTGCGGGCACTCCGCCAGCTTCCAAAGTGGCTTTGGGGTTGTAGGGCACATACACCGTGCCCTTGATCCAGTCGGGGATATTCCTTTGCAGATCGTATGCGCGCACGTCGGCAATTACTCCGACGACCGTGCGCCATTCGTTATCTCTCGCGAACCGAATGTGTTGTCCAACGGCATTTCGGCCTGGCCAGAATCGCTGCGCCGATGAAGCCGTCATCACGGCTACCGGCGCATTGCCAGACTCATCCGCAGCAGCAAACCACCGGCCAGACAAGAGTGGAATGCCCATCACCCGAAAATATTCAGGGGTAACCACGTCGAGCCAAAAAAGAGGCAGGACCTGATCGGCGGAAGCCACGAAGCCTTCAATTTCCAACGAACGCTTGCTCACCCTTCCCCCCAAAGGAAGAGTGTTCACCAACGCGGCGCCACTCACCCCAGGAGAGGCCTTAGCCTGATCCAGCACACTACGATAGAAAGTCAGACATCGCGCTGGGTCACCGCAGAACGATTCATTGGGTGTAACGCGTGCGGTCACGACCTGTTCGAATCGAAACCCCGGGTTGACGTGTGACAGGGTCCAGAAACTTCGGATCAGAAGTCCAGCGGCGATGACGAGTAGCATTGCAAACGCGACTTCGACAACTGCCAGTAAGCTCCGTAAGCGCTGCGACAGGGAAATTGACGTGCCACGCCCAGCGGAGTTAAGGGAATCCGCGAGAACCGCGCGCGAAGACTGAAGAGCTGGAGCCAGCCCAAAGATAAAACCTGTCAGGATGGTGAGCCCGCTCGTAAATGCAAGCACACGCCAATCCATGTGTACCTCCGCCAGGCGCGGCGTATCCGCAGGTAGCGCGCCCTCCAGCAAGCGGAGCCCAATTGTGGCAAAAATCAATCCGAGTAAACCGCCCAGAGATGCCAGCAACACACTCTCGGTCAGAAGCTGCCTCGCGATTCGCTGTCGCACAGCACCCAGCGCGGAGCGGATGGCAATTTCCTTTTCGCGCGTCGCCGCTCGCGAGAGCGTTAAATTGGCGACGTTTGCGCACGCGATCAGGAGGATCAGCAATACCGCTCCCAGCAACATGAGCAGGCGCGCACTAACGTCAGCAACCATGCCATTTTGCAAATGAACCACATTGACATCCGCGTTCCAACTGGCGGGCATCGGCCAGGGAAACAGCGCTCCCACGTGAGACTGGAACATTCGTGTCTCGGCGCGTGCCTTGTCGATGGTTGATCCCGGACGAAGGCGTCCGATCACAGGCATGAAGTCGCCCGCCCAATAGACCACCGCGTTTCGCGGATCATTGTGCAACGGGATCCATATTTGGGTTTTCGCGGATGGGAAACGGAAGGTCGCGGGCATCACGCCGGCCACTTGACGGCTCACACCTTCGAGTTGGACTGAGCGGCCAATAATTGACGGATCACTTCCGAAGCGCTGCTCCCACAGGGCATGACTCAGAATTACGTAGTTATCCTGGCCAGCACTGTCCTCGCCTGGATAGAACGTTCTCCCTAGCTCTGGGCGTACGCCCAGGATAGAGAGCAGTTCAGCGGACACCAACGTGCCCGTTAGGCGGACTGGCTCGCCAAGACCAGTTAGATTGAAGTCGTGGCCCTCGGCATAAGCGCCGACGTCCATAGTGTGTAGCTGCTCGCGCATCGCCACCACCGCGCCAGCAGGATATGACCCGGTCACGCTGATCAATTGGTCGGGCTTCGAATACGGCAGCGGCAGAAGCAGAATTCCATCCACCAAACTGAACACCGCCGTATTGCCGCCGATCCCCAGCGCCAGCGTGAGCACCGCCACCGCAGTGAAACCCGGGCTTTTCCGCAATTGCCGCAGAGCGTAGCGTAGGTCTTGCAGCAAACTCGTCATGCTGTTCTTCTCCTCCTACTCGTACCGCAACGCCACCATGGGATCGACTTTGGCCGCACGACGCGCGGGAATGTAGCTGGCAAGCAGGGCCACAGCTAAAAGCAAGAGCGCGGCCTCGGTCAGTGTGGCGGGGTCATTTGGCCTTATTCCAAACAGCAGCGCGCCAATCCAGCGAGCCGCAACCAGCGAACAGAAAATCCCGGCGATAGCGCCGCCGGCAATCCAGACCAGCGTCTGAAACACCATGACCCTGGTGACAGTAGCCGGGTTCGCGCCCAGCGCCAGACGAATAGCAATCTCCCGAGTGCGTTGGCTCACCAGCAAGGAAACCAGGCCGAATATACCCACCGCCGCCAGAAGGAGGCCGACCGCGGCAAACAGCGAGAGCAGCGCGGCGGTAAATCGAGGACGCTCCGCAAGCCGGTATACGGTCTGACCGAGTGTGCTTGACTCTACCGGAAGCGTTGGGTCGAGCGTGGCGATTGAGTCTCGTAATTCTTTGGCTACCGTCTGCGGATCAATTGCACTGCGCACAACAATGCTGATCCGCTGAGAGTCTGGATAGTTGAAGATGCGGTCGTTCGCGGTGTGACGACGTACCAGGTAATATTCGGGACCAATATGCCCGCCCAGTCCCTGATTCTGCGTGTTGGCAGTGACACCTACTATTCTGAACGTGGCAGCGGCGCGCGCTTCATCCGAACGAAAGTGGATTGTCTTGCCCACCGAGTCCTGGCCGGGAAAGAGCCGTTGAGCCAAGGCGTCGTTAAGGATCATGGCGCCAGACGTTGGTTTGCGATCTTGTTCGTCAAAGGCCCGTCCGCGCAGCAGGGGAATGCCTAGAACCGAAAAATACTCTGGCGTGACAGATCTCCAGCCCACGATTCCACCTATGCCTTGGTCGAGACTAAGGGGCGGCTTCCCTTCCACCTCCAACGCTACAAGTGGTATGGTGCGCGCCGGTGTGTCTGGGGGAAGGGAGTCACTGAGGGCCGCCGCCGCGACGCCAGGCAATTCCTGGAGTTTCTTCTCCAGTTGCTCGAAGAATGCAAGCCGCTGTGCCGCTTGAGCATATTTTTGCTGCCCGAGCGTGATCGCCGCCGTAACAATGTTTTGCGTATTCATCCCTAACGGCTGGACCTCAAGGTTGCGAAGAGTCCGCAGGAACAGCAGAGCACCTGTGACCAGAATGAGAGTCATCCAAACCTGAGCAGCCATCAGAGTTTTTCGCAGGTTGGTTCGCCGAGTGCCAGACACAGTCATAGCAACCAGAGCTTCCGGACGCGGCTTCTCCAGGGCGGGCAGAGTGCCAAACACAATCCCGGCAGCGCCCGATGACAGAAGCGCGAACATCAGAGCCCTGATGTTTACCGTAGCCTCCGGCAACCGTGGTATTCCTGCCGGTGAAAGAGCGACAAAGCCATGAACAATCGCGTAAGCAAGCCCACAACCGATTGCGCCTCCAACCACTGCGAGCAGCATGCTTTCTGTTAGCCTTTGCTGAAATAGGCGAACGCGTGCGGCGCCGAGCGCAGATCGGACTGCAAGCTCCTGTCGTCGCCCCGTGCTGCGGGCAAATACGAGGTTGGCCACGTTGGCGCAGGCGATTAGAAGTACTGCAAAGGCCGAGATCAAAAGGAACAAAGCTGCGAGACGGGAGTCATGAACCTGTAAATCGCGGATAGAGCGAACCTGAAGTCGCAGTTCTTTTCGAAACGGTGGCGGCGCGGACTCCACAAAGCTCCGAAACAGGGGCTGCAATTGCGCTGCCGCCGATTCGATGCTGACGCCTGGTTTCAGGCGTCCATATACGCGAACCGTCGGCCCCATCAAATTGCGTTGCACAATGGATTCATCGAGGGCCTCAGGCACAACGAGCCCCGTACGAGCAAGCGTCGGAAATTCAAAGTCACGCGGCAAAACGCCTAAGACCCGCGTTGGTCTTCCATCAAGCGAAATCGTGCGATCAACAATGCCGCGGTCGCCTCCAAACCGGCTTTGCCATAGCCCGTAGGAGAGCAATGCAACCTTGGGCGAATCGGGGCGATCCTCTTCCGGCGTGAAGTTCCGTCCCAGGATGGGTTGCACACCGAATGTGGGCAGGAAGGTGGACGCTACCGAAACGCAGGTTGACCGGACGGGGCGGTCATCGGTGAGATCACAATCGTTGACGCCGGTGGACGAAGTGAGGCTTGCGAAGGGAGTTTGGTCGCGCCTCCACGCAAGATAGTTGGCTGCAAAGAGAAACTCACCATCAATAATAGGAGCGATGACTCCCACGGAGGCCAACTGGTCGGCGTGCGGATAACGCAAGCTGCGGAAGAGCGCGCCGTCCACCAAACTAAACATCGCAGTGGTTGCGCCGATCCCCAACGACAACGTGAGCACCGCGACTGACGTGAACCCTGGGCTCTTGCACAGTTGCCGCAGAGCATACCGTACGTCTTGGATTAATCCGGTCATGCATGCACATCCGCCATCAGCTTTTGCAGTTCTTCTTCCGCCACAACCTTTCCGTCGAATAAGTGCACTTCGCGCTCGGCATGTTTGGCAAAGCGCGGATCGTGCGTGACCATGCAAATCGTTGCGCCTTCACGGTGCAGGTTCTGGAGCAATTCCATGACGGCTTCGCCGTTGCGTGAGTCGAGGTTTCCGGTAGGCTCGTCCGCGAGCAGGATGGAGGGTTTCCCGCCGAGGGCGCGGGCCACGGCAACACGCTGCTGTTGACCTCCTGAGAGTTGCGAGGGATAGTGCCGCACGCGGTGCGCCATGCCTACACGCTCTAGTGCCTCCATTACGCGCTTCTTGCGCTCGGCCGCGGGCATCTTCTGCCTGTAGGTAAGTGGCAGCTCGACATTTTCGTAGACCGTCAGATCACCAATTAAATTAAAGCTCTGGAAAATGAACCCTATTTCCTGATTGCGAATGCGTGAACGCTCGGCAAAACCCAGGTTCTCCACGGGCTGGCTGTTCAGGCGGTAGCGTCCGCCAGTCGGCGTATCGAGCAGGCCGATGATCGACAGCAGCGTTGACTTGCCGCATCCTGACGGGCCCGACATGGCTACGTACTCTCCCTTGCGGATCGCAAGGTGCACGCCGGAGAGAGCGTGAGTTTCGACTTCGTCGGTGTAAAACACTTTGGTGAGATCCTCAATCTGGATCAGCGCTTGTCCTGCTTCAGTCATAGCTTCTGCCTCAATCGGTTGTCTTAGTCGAGCCGGATGCGGTCGGTGTTATCGGAGCGCGACATGTCGGAAAGAATCACCATGTCACCTTCATGCAGTCCTTCGAGAATTTGGATCGAGTTTACTGACGCGCGTCCCACCTTTACCGGGACGCGAACAGCACCCTTGCTGTCCGGATCCAGTTTGAACAAGGTAATCGTGCTGTTCTCCTGCCCAAAGGCGGGACGTCCGACGTAGACAACGTTCTCCAATCGCTCCAGATCGATGGTTCCATCGACGCTCAGATCGGGCCGCGCCCCTTTGGGAAGTTCGCCGGTGAGCTGTACGTCAACTGTGACCGTCCCGTTCTGCACTGCCGGATCCACTCGCATCACGGTTCCGGAGACAGTGCCATTGTGGGTGTCGACCACTGACGGTTGACCGATCTGCACATCCCGCGCCTGGGTCTCGGCAATCTTTAACTCCGCAATCAGATGATTTGGCTGGACTGCTTTTGCCAGCATCGTTCCGGGCAAGACGTGTTGCCCTACCTGCAATGGCAGATCGACCAGAACGCCGTCAATGCCGGCGCGGACCTTGAGCGCGTCCAACTGTTTCTGCTTCAGTCCCGCCAGCGCACGCACCTGGTCCACTTTGGCCTGCTGTTCGGCCATCTGCGATTCGATCGCCTTCTGGTTGATTTCCAGTCGTTCGTCCTCGATGTGGTTTCGCGTGGTAAGTTCGTCAGCCTTGCCCTTCGACGCTTTGTACGCAAGACCTGAAATCACTCCGAGATCGTAAAGTGCCTTGTCAGTCTCCGACTGTAACGTTGCCTGGCTGTAATCTGCAGTCACGGTGGCGGCGCCAGCCTTCTGATTCATGAGATCGCTCTGAAGCTTGACTCGCAGACTCTGGTATTCAGCTTCCGCGGCCTTTAATTGAAGTTTGGCGTCGAGCGCTGCCTGCTCGACCTGCGGATTGCTCATCTCCAGCAAAATGCTGTCAGCTTTCACCTGGGAACCCGGCAACATGCGAATTCGGACGACAGTGGCTTCGGTCTCTGCTGGTATTTGACGGGTGAACTCCTGGCTAGGAATCAGGGATCCAAGTCCTCTGACTTGGCGCAGCATGGGGCCGCGCTTGACTGTGTCGGTCCACACGGTACTCCGTTCTACCTCCTGTGCCGCCGGTTTCAGTCGAGAAACGCCAATTGTCACTATCCCGAGAAGCACAACGCCGATCGCCAGCCCGATAATTTGCCGGCGTCTCTTTTGGCGTTTGATGTCTGGCCGTGCGATATCCATCAGACCATCTCCTCGCAACTGCCACTCCATTTGAAAGCGAGGCGGTAAGTGTCTACGACAACAGTGAGATAGGGGCTGTATCAGTGCCTACCAACGGCGCCGCTTTGTCCGGAACTGAACTGGGGTGTCCATTTGCGAACAGTGGCCTGAATGTTGAGCGTGTTTGTGCCTTCATCCGGCACGTTATGTCGGATCACAAAGCAACTCTCCGCTGGCCATCGGTAGCATGTTCTGTGCGACCGATTCAGGCGGACTAGATTAAGACTGGACTATTAGCTGCTAGCCATCACAGAATCTTGCTCCCGTCCAAGCTAGAGCCCATCAACTTTCACTCGCCCGCAAATCGGAGAAGCCAAGAGACTTCAGATGTGCGACCGTTTCGTATTCAGAAGGTCATCCAACAAGAAGGTCAAAACCCGGATACCTATTTGTAGATCACAAAACCTCCGGGCGGTACTGTCAAACTGACGGCCTTGCCGTTGCGCGCCTCCACTAGCAGCGGGTTTCCGATTTCGGCATTGTCGGTTGAATACAAACAACGCAGGCTGCCGCCTGCACGGTGCAGGTCGTTATCAATCGTGACCCACGCCGTCGTAGGAGAGCCAGGGTCAGTATTCACCGCTGCCAGAACCTCTTGTTTGTCGAGAATGCGTGTCCAAGCCGCGATCGACCGCATGCGGCCATCCAAGATTCTCGGGAACCCGAAGTTGCTGCCGTCGCCCGAAATCTGGCGCAGATATTGGCGGCCCCGGCGCAAAGCCACCTCCTGCTGGCGAATCTTCGTGATCTTCGCCAGTTCGCCTGGAATAGGGTTCTGGTCCTCGTCAAAACAGTGGCGGTTGCGACTGCGGAAGGCTCCGAACCCGCCCCCGAACATCGCCTCGCGGATGTAGCGGTCCGCTCCGTCACCGCCATCGCCGGACCCATCGAACTTCTGTTCGCTGCCGTAATAAATGCACGGAATTCCCAAGGTGCAGAGGTTCAAGCCGATCGCACTCAAGATCAATTGGTCGCCCTGGTCATTGGCGCAGAAGCGGGCCTTGTTGTTGCCCTTGCGGATCTGATCGTGATCATCGATCATGGTCACGACCTTGTTGCGGAACCAGGTGTGCGACTCTTGCCCGACCTCGAGAGAATTGCGGAAAAGATCGAAGTAATCCGCAGGATTACGGTACCCCTTAATCAAATACTCGAGCTTGTCCTGGACGTCGTCGATGCCCAGCGCGGCGTCAATTCCGGTGGTTTCGACTGTGTTAAAGGCCCGCACCCGGCCGCCCGTGACCTCGCCGACCAGAAGAAACTTATCTTTGCCGATGCTCACCCCGAACTCGTGGATCACCGACGCAAAATACCGGGTTGGACCGTCGCCCATGTGCTTGACGGTATCCACGCGGTAGCCATCGATATCGGCGAAGGCGATCCAGAACTTATAGACCTCGCAGAGAGCG
>Ga0137416_10000068_pt1 | contig 37697 bp, 69 predicted proteins | sample CZODoug3_1_1_16f_FD_108282 | JGI IMG/M metagenome (GOLD analysis project Ga0137416, IMG submission 108282) | Vadose zone soil fungal communities from Angelo Coast Range Reserve, California, USA - CZODoug3_1_1_16fungal (Illumina Assembly) | ecosystem: Environmental > Terrestrial > Soil > Vadose...
AGAGGAAGGGACAGGGTACCTTCCGTTGTGCCGCTTTATGTGTGACCCATTGAAAGACATAACCTAAACCGACGATGGCCGAAAGGCAAAGGTCAGTGGGCTGCCAGCAACCGAGTCGAGACGAATAGCGGCGTCGCAGTAAGATTCGGAAGCCAAGGCACATCGGAGTAAATGCTGACCGAGCAGAGGTAAAGGGCGGGACCGCTACCCGCAAAAGTTTTGCAGCGAGCATGGTCCGGTTGGAAGCCTCCGGCAAATCCCAAATGCGGGTATTGCGAATTACTCGCTGCAAGAGTTTCGGTATGGCTGCATAACTCAGTTAGGTAGAGTGCCTCCAGCAACGCCTCTCGCTATGGCGATATCCATAGATGAAGCGCCAAGTGAAGGAAGTCCACAGTTCAAATCTGTAGGCAGCCATAGCGAAAAGGGTAGAGGCTAACCAGCCCCTACCCTTTTGTTTTGCGATAAAATGGGGATGGCGCACGAAAAGCGTTGTCGCTCTGGTCTCAGAGGATAAACGAGACACGAATTGATAATCCTGCATCTAACGGAAAAGCAACTGCGCTCCTATGCGAGCATGATAGGATATCCCCATGAGTGAGTTTTCTGCGTTCGAAGCCCGGTTCTTTCGTTTCTTCGAGCCAGTCGCCCAACGGCTTCACCGCATCGAAGAGAATCAAAGCATCATCATCCGAAACCAACACCACATCCTCGAGGGAATAAAAACCATGTCGACCGCTACCGTAACCCTCTCACAAGCCGTTTCCGACCTGACCATAGCCGTTACCGCCGAGACTGCGGCCGTGGCCGAGAACACCGCTGCGTCCACAGCAGAGGCATCTGCTATCACCGCAGCAACCACAGAGATTGCCGATGCCATCACCGCCTTGCAAAACAGCAGCCCTACTCCTGACCAGTCGGCTCTGATCGCCCAGATCGAAGCGGCTGCCCAGGGTATCAGCGCCAGCGCCACGACCATCAGTGCAAACAACACTGCAATCGAGACGTCGAACACCAGCATTGCCAGCAGCACAAGTGCGCTGACGGCGGCAATCCCCGCTCCAAATCCGACTGTTGTTCCTGTCGGAACCTCGGTTACTGCTCCCGTAAGTACGGGGACAACCGGGACTGGCACTGCAAGTCAGCCCGGCACGGAAGCTGTGGGGACTGATCCCGGAGTCGTTCACGGCGTATAATTTGTAGATATCCCCCAGCAGACAGGTAACAGAGTCCCACCTTCGGGTGGGATTTCTGTTGCGTCCATGCATGGATTTCTGTTATGCTTGCAGTTGGACAGGTGGCAGTTATGGCTCGGACAAAATCCAGATGGGGCGCGCAAGCTTCCGGCAAACGCCGCGGTGCACTCCAGCGCGCAACTGGAACCTCTGCCGGTAGGCCAATACCTGCTAGGTTGATGAAAGCTGCTGGACGAGGCAAGTACGGCAAGCGCAACCAGCGCAGGGCCAGTCAAGCACGACGGAGCAGCCGATGAAATTCGAAGTTGATACACGCCTTATGTGCCGTGTCTGTACCGGTAATCCAACCCCGGGACACCTATGCAATCGCCATCACAAGGAACTGGAAAAGCAGTTAGCTAAATCCCAGTAGATTTTCTCACCACTTCTTCCAACTTCACCATACCTTCAATATCTGGCTCCACAAGCCCTTTGTAGCGCGTGAAAGCGTCTGCGACACCCTTAGCATCCCGGTAGGCTTCCAAGAGTGCTGTAGCCCTGAATGTGCGGTCTGGTTCGTCCAGCCGTGCGATGCGCCGGATCTCATGATCGAGCCGTCGACTGAATGGCAGTTTCGGAATTGCCATCTCCTGATCGTCTTTGTAGGAAATAGCCTCCATCAGCACCCGGAGCAGGGCCTGGCGGTCGAATCTGGATGGGTCGCGGTAGTGATGCAGGCAGTTGAAGAAGCGGTGAAAGGATGCGATTGACATCAGCTCGCCGAAGACGGGATCGGACTGAAGTGGGACGTCGTACATCAGGCAGAGGGTTTGAAGCTCGCCTATGCGAACGCCGGTAAGGTCCGCCACCATCTGCGATGAAAGCCATGGGCGCATCGTGAGTGGCTGAAACATGGTGCGGAGCCATGCGATTGCCGCCGGCTTGGGCCGCACAACGAAGTTCTGGCGGGTGAAGCGGAGGTACTGGTGATCGAGCAGTGGCTGCAGGCGGTCGAGCGATACCCCGAGTTCGGCTGCAAGGTCGTGGAGCGATATCTCACTCGTTCCCTGCGAGCAGCTTTGCTTCGCGGTTGCGCTGGTGACGAAGCGTTGCCATGCGTGAGAAGTGCTCTTTGCCCTTGCTCTGGAGCGTCGCATTCCCACCGAGTCCGCCGACAATTTCATAGAAGCGGTCGTTTTTCTTGGTAAGGGGCTTAGACTTTTTTGATCTTTCATTTGTCGTTTTCTTGGACGCCATAATGAATACAGTGTAATGGTTGCAGAAAGATGGTGCAAGCGTCAAAATGAAGATGTAGAATGAGGTAACGTCGGAAGTCATGATCCGATCAGGTGGCTTGGAGTCCTGAGCTCTAGGCCGCCGCCCTACTCAGGAGGATGACATGGAAATTGCTTACGGCGAGTGCCACTGCGGTTGCGGCCAGAAAACCAGAATAGCTACAGATAACCATACAAGAAGCGGAACCGTGCGCGGCAAGCCAAACCCATACATTTTCGGGCATCAGGGGTTCATGGAGCGCCCAGTAATTGTCCAACCAGATGACCCGATGATTCGCTATATTGCGCTCACGCAAGGACAGGTTGCGATTGTTGACGCATCACGATACGAATGGCTGATGCAGTGGAAGTGGTATGCCCTCTACGACCCCAAGCTTGACCAGTATTATGCCGAGAGGGGATTGCCAAGTAATCAGACCATGAAGATGCACGCGGCGATATTGAATCCGCCGCCGGGAAGAAGGGCAGACCACATCAACGGAAATACGTTGGACAACCGTTACGATAATCTACGCCCATCAACACATAGGCAGAATGGGATAAACACTAAACTACGAAAAGACAACACTAGCGGATGTAGGGGCATTTCTTGGGATAAATCACGTCAGCGGTTTCAGGTGCATATTACCGTCAACAACATCCAAATCAATCTTGGCAGGTACAAGGAATTATCGGACGCGCAAGCCGCCTATGAGGTGGCAGCGGAGAAGTTACACGGAGAATACCGCCGCAAGCAATAATTCTATTGACATGATGCTTGCATGGAATTAGAGTTGTGAAAGTAAGAACGAACTGAAAGGAACCCGTCAACCATGTCATCGAACCCATATTCTCTCGAAACCATCCAGCCCGCCCAGATCGAAGTGTCTCGATCTGAAACCTTCGCCCCCCGGTCGCTCAAAGAAGCATTTGAGTTCGCCGACATCATCCTTACTTCCGGGATGGCGCCCAAAGCTTATGCATCCATGAAGCCAGAGGTTGCCCGTGCGACGATTGTCGTTGTGCTCCAGCACGGTTTAGAAGTTGGGTTGCAACCCATGCAGGCAATTCAGAACATCTCCAGCATTAACGGTAACCCGGCAATCTGGGGAGATGCTGCACTCGCTCTTTGCTATTCCAAGCCGCACATCTGCCAGTATGTCACCGAGATGGATCTGTCGGAAATCAAGCAGCGCGGTTCGGCGACGTGCAAGGCGAAGCGGCGGGATTCCCCGACCGAAGTGTCTGTGACATTCACGATGGACGACGCCAAGACTGCTGGACTGCTTTCGAAGGAGTCTACGTGGGGCAAGTATCCGAGCAGGATGCTTCAACTCAGGGCCCGAGGATTCGCTCTCCGCAATGCCTTCCCTGACATCATGAAGGGCATGGTTCTTGTCGAGGAAGCGCGCGACTATCCGATCATCGAGGCAGACGCAATGCAGTCGTCCTCGGTCTCTGCCGATACCCCTGCCACCCAAGAGCCAGTAGACGAACCCATCGGTGCTCCTTTGGCAACGAAGTGGTACAAGGCCTACACTGCCTCTGGCTGGAACCGCGATGACGCCGCCGTGTACCTGAAGGGCATCGGCATAGAGCCGCCACTGGACTCGCGCAGCATCCCAACATCGAAGCTCGATGATGCGATGGCATGGGCCGAGACGCGCAATCCTGAAATTCCAGTCAACCCCGACGCCGAGTAATCTAGGCATAGACAGTTTTACGGAGGAAACATGAAGCGTATTTTCGTCATTACGGCAGTTCTTCTTTTCGCGGCAGTAGCATTCGCGCAACAATCACCGGCGGTCAATCAACCGCATACGGGTACACCGATGGTTGAGGTCAAGCCGAAGGTGGCTGCGATCGACGATTCCGTCAAGCTGGCCCTGGCCACAGAAGAGAACGTGCAACTCAAAGCGCAGATCATCAGCACCCAGGTGAAGGAGCAACTCGACAAGCAGCTCAACGAGCTCCGGACGCAGTTCGTGGATGCAGACAAGGTTGTGGCGGCATACGAACTCAAGGTGAAGAAGGAAAACGGCTGGGGTGATGACGTCGTTTTCAACCGGCAGACCCACAAGTTCGAGAAGCCTGCTCCGGCTCCTGCGGCTGGAAAGTAGTCACAAGTTCTCGCGTGGGTATCTTGACGGGTTCCCTGCGCGGGTGAGGGTGGTCGGTGCATGGCTGCGGTGGCCACCCTCTAAACATCTCTGTCAATCGAGGACGAACATGGCTAGCGATACGAAGCTTTCGGTAACCCAATCGTTTTTTGTATTCCCTGCTGCGGTGACTATGATTGCCGTGATGTGGTTTCTGATGATCCCATTCGGCATCTTCGATGCCTGGATCAAGGTTCATCTGTGGACATGGTTCGCGGTTCCCTACCTGCACGCGCCACAGATCACGCTCTGGCCGATGTATGGAATAAACTGTATCGTTACAGCGTTCAAAACTGTAACCAGCAGCGACTCCAAGAAAGACGAGAATGAGAACGGTTGGGATAAATCGATGAAGATGATTGGTCAGCTTGTGATTGGCCCGCTACTCCTGCTCTTCACCGGATACGCTATCCATCTTTGGATGATTGGGAATTAGCCATGTCGATCGTCGAAACCGTAGAGGCGAGGATGGCCGAGATCAGCAAGTATTACTCGGACTGTCTGGAGTTTGAGTTCGGTCTCCATGCTGGCCTATGCACTGAGGCGGAGCGCCCGATTCGCCCGAAGTTCGCGGACTCTATTCGCAACCCGCCCACCTACGGAACCATTGCGAGAAAGAGGTAGTCCATGCGTGGAACCGACGTAACTCCAGAGCAACTGGAAGCGGCCAGCGTCTTCCTCGATAACCTGTGGCTCCGTGATAGGCCAGAAGGCCATGAGATCGTTTCCTTGCGATACGAAGAACTTGTGCGGGCAATGGCATGGTACGGAGCATTGCGAGCGGATGGTGCCTTGCGTGGAGTTGGCGATACGGAACATCCGACGGCCTTGTTCTCGGTGAAGCCATGAGGCCGGAGCCGATTGAAGAATGGTATGACAATATCGTTGCGCTTATAGGGGTTCCGTCTACGCCGAGACTCGAAGCGATTGAGGGCATGAGGTCGCTTTACGATAAGGGATACCATCCTGGATTGATAGCCACGGTGTTCAAAGAGATTCACATGGTGAAGGAGTAGTGATGACAAACGGAAAAACATGGCTAGGGATAAACAAGAAAGGGCTGAAAGGGGTGTTAATGTTTTGGTTCTTCGTCCTTTCCATTGTTATTTTCTGTATTGTCCTGCGGATTGCGGTTAACGGCTCATTGACGGCTCAGATATTTATCGCAATTTTCCTATTTGGTTCAGTCTCTAACGTTATCTATACGGTGAGCAGCCGGTGAGCATCATCTCCATCGATGGCGGAACCTTCCAGCGGGAAGGCCATATTTACCGCGATTCAACAGGTGTGCTCGTCCCTTCGATTACGCAAATCCTCCGCCTCCAAGGCCTCACTGACTACTCCATGATCGCACCCGACGTCCTCCGAAACGCCCAGGAAAGAGGCACCGAAGTTCACGACTTGACCGCCGCCTATGATACTCACGGAGAGATTGACGAATCGTGGATTACCGATCGCGTGAGGCCGTACTACCAGGCATACATGAAGTTCCGCGCGGAGAACCACTTCGTGCCCGATCCCGAGTGGATCGAAAAAGGCATCATCGCTACGCTATTCGGAATGAAGGTGGCTATGACGCCAGATCGCTTCGGCAAACTGAACGGCCATGATTGCGTTCTTGAACTTAAATGTGTTGAGGCCGAACAGCCATCATGGGCTTTCCAGACGGCCGCCCAGGAACTCGGAGTTTACAAGTCGACGCGGGCTGGCCGGGCGATACGGATTGCAGTGCAGTTGAAGAAATCAGGCAAGTATCATTTGTGCTCGCACAAGAACGGTGCCTACGACGTCAGCCAGTTTATCGCGGCTACGACTACGGTGTACGGACGCATGAATGCAGGACAGGACTTGCTGGCGAAGCTGGCGGCATAGGAGAAGAGATGAAAGAACGGCCCATACTTTTCAGCTCACCCATGGTTCAAGCAATCCTTGCAGGCAGGAAGGTGCAGACGCGGCGGATCGTGAAGGATCAACCGAGCGAAGACTGGCATCCCGAAGGTGTCGGCTTGTATGCGCCTACGAGAGTCGATCAGCACGGCGAAGAATATCCCGGTACTGATGTCTACGGCGCTGCGGATGAAGATGAAGGTCGTATATGCCCATACGGCAAGCCTGGAGATAGGTTGTGGGTGGCGCAAGAGGCTGAAACATATTCCAAAACCGTTCCTATCGCAGAGAGATTTTGGTCGCGCGTTTATAAGTTCGAGTCATGCTGGGAATGGTTTGGCTTGGTCGATCGGAAGGGATATGGACGTATAAGAAACGCTGGCGAGCAGATATCTACACATCGACTTTCTTGGGAATTGGCTAATGGTCACATACCTGCCGGGAAGCATGTATTGCATACCTGCGACCTGCGGTGGTGCGTGAATCCCGATCATTTATATCTCGGGAATAACGATGACAATATTTCCGACAAGGTTGCTCATGGGCGGGTATCGAAACAAAATGGGTCCGTCAACGGCATGTCCATCTTGAATGATGCGGAAATATTATCTATCAAACTCCTGTCGGATAAAGGATGGAGACAGCAGGACATAGCGGAACGCCACAGTGTCACGCAATCTCAGATATCCAGAATCCTATCTGGAAAACGATGGCTTCCAGCAGTAGCTCCTATGCCTCTATTGGGACATCGCACTCTGGAGATCGCAGAGGTACGCGTACAGCGATTGCAAGAAACTAGCGCCGTAGACGCCATTTACGAAGGCGTACTATCACTTGGCCACGAATGGATAGATGGACACTTCCCAGCTTATGCGGCGGAGCACGCGCAGTGGAAACGGCTTGCTCTGTCCAATATCGCTCCGCCGCTCGGTCCCAGTCCTGTTGCGCGCTACAGAGCATTGTGGGAGGACATCAACGGTGCTAGAAGTTGGGCGGCGAATCCATGGGTGTGGGTTGTCAGCTTTTCGATGGTGGCATCATGACCGGAAAATACCTAACTCTCCGCGAAGTTGACCTTTTCGCCTTCCGAGATCCAATCCAACCCTGCACGTACTGGAGTTCAGGCGAGCATGTAGTGGCGGATGGCAAGTGCCGGTGCGGACGTGAGTTTTGGGTATCAGAATTGGTCGCTGGCGGATCACGCGATTTGGAAGCGGGTCATAGGCATGTGCTAGCTCCCAAGGATATGTGATGGAAGAATGTGATCCCAAGGCCGGCCATCGCCCCACACGAAAAGAATGGGGCGTAGTGTATCTGGAGTGGCGCAAGCAGCATCTGCATTGGACTCCGGCGCAGCGTGGCCGTATCGTGCGAGGATGTTGGGGTAAGCAGGCGTTTGATGGATTTATGGAAGCGGCTTGGGTGGTGAGTCGTTTGGAGCCGCGACCTGGCGTAAAGGCTGGATGTTACATCTGCGAGATTTGTAAAAAGTGGCATGTGGGAAATTCTCGGTTCAAGAAATAATGCTTGCACTCATGCTTGCATAAAGTGTATGCTTCACCTAGCAAGAAAAGGAGCCCGTCAATGAAACATCAGTGCGATTCCAGCCTCATCGAAGAATTTGAGTATAACGACAGCGAATGGATTTTCTCGCTTCGTTTTCGCGGCACGAAAGAAGTGCGGCACTACAGCGGATTTCCCCCAGACCTGTACGACGATTTTGAAAAGTCGCAGTCAAAGGGGAAGTTCTTCAACCAGTTCATCGCCAAGAAGTTCACTGTCCAGCGCGAGGAAGTTGCACCGGATATCGAGGGATACGTACCGGAGAAGGTCGAGGTTGATCCCCAGCTTGAAGCTGACATCGCGGCTACGGAAGCGCGGTGGGCGAAGCGGTCGGCGCAGGAGATGAGGCAGGTCTTGGACGCGGTCAGTCCAACATTTGCATCCATTCCTCCGTCGTCCAATCCGGTCGAAGGCAATCTGTTTGACGTACCAGTTACGGTCGTTGCGCCGAAGTTGAACGGGTTTGACGCTGACGTGGAAACCCAACGCCCTTCCGCGCCGAAGACTGTCATTGCCGAAATTCTACCACCGGAGGCTGAATTGCCTAAACAGAACGACACGCAGATCACCGCCATGACTGAAGAGGCAAAGCAGCTTGCGGCCAAGCCAATCATTGTGACGGCGGCGACCTACCAGAGCGTCTATGATCATGTCGCGGACATGACGGCAAAGCGCAAGCGGCTGTTTGAGTTCCTTGATCCTATCCGCGACGCCATGTACAAGGCCTACAACCTGATGCAGTCGCGTCAAAAGATGGCACTTGAGCCACTGGACAACGCGATTACGGCTGGTAAGCGGGCGTTGTTGGCCTACGACCAAGAGCAGGAGCGGAAGCGGGCTGAAGCGCAGCGTATCGCCGACGAGAAGGCTATCGCCGATGCCGAGGCAGAACGCAAGCGGATCAGCGAAGAGATGACGCTGGCGGAGATGAATGATGCTCTCGTCTCTGGAGATACAGAGCGGGCAGAGGAGATTTTCCAAAACCCGATAGAAGCGCCGCCGATGCAGGTCTATGCTCCGCGCGTTCAGGAGTATCAGGCACCGTCCGTACAGGGCAAGTCAACCCGTAAGAACTGGAAGGTCGAGGTTACTGATCTCGACGCTCTTATCCTCGACGTCGCTGCAGGTATTGAGCATTTCCGCAAGCACAAGAACCTTGGCGGGCACGCACCGGCATCGTTCCTTCTGCCTAATGGAACTGCTATCAACCAGCAGGCTAAGGCACAGGAGTCTGTTTTCAACGTCCCTGGATGCCGGGCCTTCAACGATGCCGTGATGAGCGTGCGAGGGAGATAGATTTTATTGTGGCGTGGTCATGTTAGGTGCGGTATGTTTCGGCCGGTTTAGGCGGGGCTCGGCATGCTAGGGCAAGGTATGGGTTTCATAAATCAAATCGAGGACGATATATGGCGAAGGCTGGAGCGGCAGAAGCGATAAGCGAAGTGTCCAACGGGGCGAAGGAAGTGATTGAAAACTCATTTCCATACATTGCTCTAATCACAATTGAAGGTGTGGCAGACATGTTGTTGCACGCGTGGAATGTTGAGGCGATCGAAGAGAAGTCGGCCGCCAAGAAGGGTTCAGCGGCGAAGAAGTCCGATAACGTAGAATCGTACGTTCGTCGCAATGGGGATGGCGTCATCTGCCTGCCGACGGAGTACCTGCGGATGTCAGTGGTGAATGCTGCGAAGTTCCGGCAAGACCCGCGTTCACCGCGCAAGTCGGCGATGGATCTCTACAAGGCTGCGCTGGTTAGCCTGCGTCCTCTATCGCCGATTACGACGGTCGCCGGGGAACTTCCGAAGGTGTGGGACTATGAGCATCGCTGCCGCGTCCAGGTGCAGCGTAACGGCATCACTCGGTGTCGCCCTGCATTTCGTGAAGGCTGGAAGGCGGATATAGCGCTGATGGTCAATCTTCCCGAGTATGTGTCTCCGCGTGAACTTCACGAGGTAATATCCTCGGCTGGTCGGCTGATTGGTGTCGGCGATTTCCGCCCAACTTACGGACGGTTCCAGGTGACGAGTTTCGAGATTCAAAAAGATTGACGTTGGGCACGTAAAGGTCGGGTTTGGATCGGCGTGGCCTGGCTAGGCAAGGTATGGCGAGTTGTGGTAAGGCAAGGTATGAGCAGTATAAAAGGAGAATCCATGCAGAGACAGTTATCGATCGCACCGAGCAGTAATTTATCCGAAGCTTTTTATGACGACGAGACTTTGGAGCTTACCGTAGTCTTCAAGGGCGGAGCCACCTACGTCGTCTCCAATGTTCCTACAACCCTGCCGGAAGAGTTCGAATCAGCGGCCAGTTCTGGGAAATTTTACAACCAAAACATCCGCGGTCTGTACGTGATTGTGAGAATTTGATGAATGTAGAAGAGTCGTCGATTCCAGCATCAGTCCACGCAGAAGTCGCTATCTTGGGAGCATGTTTACTATACCCAGATGCGGTAAATGATGCGACTGAACTGCTGGAAGTTGATGACTTTTTTCTTGAATCACATCGCAGGGTCTACTCCTGTATTTTCGATCTGTCTGAGTCCGGAGAAACAGCCGACAACATCACCGTAGAAGCTGAACTTCGCAAGAGAAGACAGCTAGATTCTATTGGCGGTCTTGGATATTTTTTGTTTTTGACGGAAGGCATTCCGAGAAACTTCAACGTTGTAAGCTATGCCCGTATCGTCAAAGACAAGGCTATTCTTCGCTCTGTCATGGCGATCAGCGAAATAGCAAAAGCTAGGGCAATGGATCAGTCTGAATCTGGGTCCAGCATCTTGGGCGACATGGAGGAATCCATCCTCGAATTGACTCAGAGCTACAGCCAGCAGGCGTTCGGAACGATCCTCGATGCGGTGAAAGAAGTCGGCACGATCGACGAGTTTGTCAGCAAGATGTGTGATCCGCTAGAGATGACAGGGCTGGCGACCGGGTACACGGAATTTGATGCCATGACAGGGGGGCTACAGCCGTCGGAACTAGTGATTCTTGCGGCGCGCCCCAGCATGGGCAAGTCGGCCCTCATGTTGAATATTGCCACAAACGTCGTTTTGGCGGATATCAAAAAAGTTGTTGCTATCTTCTCGCTCGAAATGAGCAAAGACTCTCTGTACCGTCGTATGCTTGCCAGTTTGGCCAATGTCAGCGCGCGGCGAGCGCAGGCGGGCCATATCAGTGCAGAGGAGCGGCGACGCATCAGCGGGGCATTGCTGGCGATTGCAGATAAACACCTGATGATCGACGAGACCGCCAGCATTACTTCGACTCAGGTGCGAGCGAAGTGCCGTCGGCTTAAGCAGACTATGGGACGGCTGGATCTGGTGATGATCGACTATCTCCAGATGATGCAGGGATCGAAGAAATACGGAAATCGAGAGCAGGAAGTTGCAGGCATCTCCCGGTCCCTAAAGGCATTGGCGAAGGAACTTGAAGTGCCGGTCGTTGCCCTCGCCATGGTGGGCCGTGGCAGTGAAAAACATGGTGATAACCGACCCAAGTTGAGCGACTTGCGAGAGTCTGGATCAATCGAGGCCGATGCTGATATTGTCGCTTTCATCCACAGGGAGAGCTATTACAGGCCAGACGATGAAGAGGTTAGAGGCTTGGCGGATATTACTATCGCCAAGGCCAGAAACGGACCGACAGGCAAGGTGGACTTGGCTTATTCCGCTGATGCGACCAGATTTGATAATTTGCACCGGCAATAATGCTTGCATGGTAGTATTCAGACACGAGTTTCACAAGGAGCCCCATATGAAGCGAATCGCAGTATCAGCCCTCATCCTGTTTGCCGTGATGTTCCAGACGGGGTGCTCGTCGTTCGAGCGAACGACCTTCCAGACGCTTGCCGCGTCCAAGGCGGTGATCGACCAGGCGCAGGTCGACTACGAGGCTCGGACCATTCCGCATACCCAAGCCATCTTCACGGTCATTACGCAGGCCAAAGCTGTGCAGGCGACCGCAGTGCAGGGGATGGTGGTCTACGAGGAGATCAAGTCCGCCAACGGCAGCGCAAGCGCCCTCTCCCTACAACAGCAAGTCGTCATCATCGCCTTGGCAAACTTGCCGCCGGCGATTGCGGACGTCAAAGCTCTTTACACCCTACCCACGACCGGAGGCAAATAAATGTCCACCACAAACCCAACACCATCAGCCGCCACGACCGCGGCAACGGCCGTAACCGAAGTCAAGGCGACGGCAGACAGCATTCTCACAATCATCTCTGCCGCTGATCCTGGCGTCGCGCTTGAGGCTGGTACGGCACAGGTTGTAGTGGATCTACTTGCTACGCTGGCGTCGCAGGCTCTTACCGCATATGGTGCTGCTGCTGGTGTTACAATCAACGCCACAACCGTAGCGGCGCTGATGCCGAATGCTGCCCCACTCTCCGCACCAGACGCACCCACCTCCTAATCCAATAGCGGCGTCAGTGCCCACTGACGCCGTTTCTCTTGAGGAAATCCATGGAACAGCAAGAACTGCTTGCTCCTGCCTGCGGCCCTTGGCCGAATGTCGCCATAGAATCTATCCGAACCCTGTATCCAGTCCGCCGAAAGAAAGCCGAAGAGCAGAAGCGCATCCGCGAAGCTCTAGACCGGATCGTTGCCGGGGAGATCGACAGTAAGCCGCGAACGCAGGAAGAGGCTATTGCCTACCTCAGAGAAAAGACTTCCGATGCCCGGGCCAAGCTTTATGGCCGTGAGCGACGGTATATCCCTCACGCGACGACGTTCTATCACCAGTCGCGATATCTCCGCATGATGACAGAATCCATGCCTGCTTACGTCGAAGATGCTATCACCATCCTGCAGTGCTATCCCGGCATTGCGAAGTACAGTGAATTTACAATGGCCGATGTAGAAGCCCACATGCCCGCCATCAAACTGATCGACGAGCATATCCGATACATTCAGGCTACGCACGGCAAGGCGTCGACATCGTACCTTCGGACGCGGGTGATTCGCTATGCGGAATGCGTGGCAAGGTGGCCAGAATGCGACTTGCAGTATGTTCCCGGCATCATGAAATGGTTCAAGGAGCGCCGCTATGAGCAACAAGATGCCCACTGGACTCGAACTCCGCAAAACGGCTTCTCTTCCGAGCGCGACCAACTACACCGAATTGCGTAGATGGGTGGTGGGCAAGGACCAGGCGATCAGGGAGATGATTGCCGGTCCTTTGATGTCGGACGAAGCCCGTTCCTTCTACCTCGATCGGATGACTGCTATTGCCGTCGAAATTGGTCCAGAAGCGTTCGAGAAGGTCGTTATCCAGATCATCGACACCTGCGAGCGCCGCCCCACAATCGCTACCTTCCGGCGGTTGGCCAGTCTACGCATGGACACTCCTCTTTCTCCGGTGGCCGCGGCGTGGAACCTGGTCGTCTTGATTCTCCGACGACATATCGACCGAGACGGCAACGGAATGGCTGTTTTGGCCCCCAAGACGCGCATGGTTGGCGGCAAGGCGGTCACGGAGCCAATACCAGAGATATCCGCCGGGGTGAGGCAGGCGGTGGCCGCGCTAGGCGGGTGGACGGCGCTGGCCGATTGCGATCCGCAGTGGCTTCCAGAACGGTACAGGGCATTCAAAGAGCTATTTTCGGAGTCCCCCGGAACGGAATTGTCACCAAAGTAGTGCAACCGTATTTCTTCCGTGTCGCCGTCAAGGTACACTCTTGGCGTGCTTACGCTTGCGATCAGTCCGCCAATTTGCGCCCAACCGGAGTACCTGCCTCCGGCTGGAGAGGCTGTTTTCTACGACAGGGAAGTGCGCCGCGCGGCACGAACATTCAAAAGCGCCATCATGGCCATCGCCTACTACGGAGCTCGGATGCGGGCATTGGGTATGTTCGCACAGCTCGGCTTTGAGAGCGAGGATGTCTATCGGGATAGCATAGACGTTCCCCGATCGACATGGTACAAGGCAGTTCGCATCGGAGAAGCACTCTATGAACTCCCGCTTGTGGACCTTCAAGCTCTTTCCACCGGCAATGCCGAGCTCCTTATCCAGATTGATCCGATCCTCTGGAACGACTACCCGTGGGTGACGGAAGCGAAACAGCTTGATACCACTTCGTTCGCCGGGCTAGTAGCGCAGCGTAATCGCCAGTCAGGAAGCAGCCGCGAGGTCTACTCCTACTACCGCTGCCGGGTACCGTACACCGCCAAGAAGTTCATCGAAGAGGCTGTCGAGGCGTTCCGCCAGAAGAACGAGCTCGCCAGCGCGTCTCAGGCGCTCGAATTCATGGTTGCCGATCGGTACGATACCCCAAATTTCATGGAGACCCTGATCGAGTCGCGTCGGATATTGGCGTTCGCCATCAGACTGCTCGAGCGCCGGGAAGTCAAAGAGATCACCGAAGAGATGTACCTGCTGAAAAAGTCCCGGAGGTTGCTCGATGAGATACGCCAAGACAAGGTTTCAGCGGCCGAAGAGGCAGCAAGCAGTGAAGACAACGAGGAGCGGCCATGAAGTCACCCTGCAGAACGATGCTGGACGAGAAGAGAAGCGCCGGCGGAAACGTCACCTCTGGCAGCGCGATGGCGGACTGTGCCAGCTTTGCGATGAGCCTGTTGGCTTGGCCGAGTGTCTTTTTGCGGATGGCGAGAGCATCTTGGATGGCGAAAATGGTGTTGTGCACCCTGCTTGCAAGCGCAGGTCTATTCCTGACGACGAATGCTGAGGCGCAGGGAGCATCGATCTATGGGCAGGTGGTCAATGAACTAGGAAAGCCTGTACCATTCGGAAAAGTTCGCGTCTGCGCCTATACCGGATCTGGACTTCCATGCTCTCCACTTTCGTCGCTGTATTCAGATTTAGCGCTGACGCATTCTGTATCGAATCCATACACAACCGATCAGGTTGGAAACTACTCGTTTTTCGTTACACCTGGAGCATACCTTGTCCAGATCACGGTCGCTCCGTTCGTGATCTACAGCTATCAGATCACAGCGTATTCTGGAAGCTTCACCTTTCGCGGGACATACTCTCCAACGACGACCTACAACTTGGGAGATGTGGTTATCTACAATGCAACTACCTACACCTCTCTGACTTTCAACAATAGGGGAAATACGCCAAGCTCGAGTCCAAGCAATTGGGGCCCATTTGCCAGCCAGCCTGGAGCCGCGCTTCTTGATCCGACAGCCGATCAGATAATCACAAGCAATCCTGGAACTACTAATATCAACGGAGCCAATAATTACTTCCTGACTGCAAATTGCCTCGTTTGCGTTGATATGACTGGAAATTTCTTCGGTCCAGTGGTGGCACAAACAGACTTTGTCAATCAGTTGCTATTTCTCAATGGAAATAGTTATGGTCCCGGTTCTGATGTGGGATTCGTTGGAACATTGCCGAGTTCCTATCAGCCAGAAACAACCAGCAAGACTATCTATGAAGGCGGATTTTATCGGCGACTCGGAATAAGCCAAGGAGAGAGCGCCAATTTCAATGTTCGCGCTGCTGGGGATAGTGCGTGGAAATACGTTTATGGAAGTATGGACTGCGGTTGGGTCTCTGCAAGTTCTGAAGGTTGTTCCATGATAAAAATGAACGGCACTCAGAATACTTCTTATCCCGTGGGAACCGTAACTTCGACTACGGGTACCGGTGATAGGAGTCCAGTATTAAGCGTCAATGATCTATCGCCTGGAAACTATCTTCTGCTGACACAAAGTGCAGTCGATACCGGAACGATTATGGATAACGGAAATCCAAGTCAACCTGGTTCTGTACGTTTTGGTTCAACATTTTTATATACCCTTCAAGTGTCTAGCACTTTGACCCCTAGTGCGGTCTGTACAACCACGACAGATGTTGCGCAAAGCTTTCCCGTGCAGACTCTTTTGACGCATACGGTTGGCTGTACCGCTATTCAGGGAACGGTAAACACCACAAATAATAACGGATATGCTTGGATTATCAGCCAAAACGGGAATCCAGAACAAATACGTATAACCGCCGTCAGTCCTCTTACCTTTCAATCGCAAAAGCCTCATATCGTCGGTTCGCTCATCATCCAAGGCGGGACTCATGGTTTCATGAGTGATGATCCAGATGTTATTTGGAGAACGTCATATTTCATGTTTGGAGCAGCCGATTCCTCACATTACATTTGCGGTCTTTTAGAAGCAGGAATTTTTAGTTCATGCCCTCCAATTTTAGGTTCTCAGCAAACGATTGTTGGCTCGACTTATCATGTAGTTGACGGTGCAGAAATACTCTCAGTCGATACAAACGGTGCAAACGAAATACTTGAAACCAACAATGTTCCTTGGACTGCCGGAGCAGCGGTAGAAAACCCCGCCAATGCTGCCGCATTAGAGCAAGACATTTTCCTACAGACAACCGGAAACACTATGTCCATTCCGGGTTCTGGAACAGCGGCAATGTCATTGAGACTTGCAGGCAACAATGTTTCTCGTGGAAACATGGTTTTTGAGATCCAGAACTTCGTTGATACGCAGGGAGGAACGCCGCGGTATAACTTCAATGGTGGCCATATGCAGGCACCAAACTCTATCAATCTTTTCGGTCCATTTGCAAATGGAATTGTGATGGATATGCCTCTAGGTGGAACTGGCTTGGGAGGTAGTTGCATAGAAGGAAATGCCGGACCTTATACTACAGGTATAGGTTCTGTAATATGCATCCGTTCCAGCACCTTTCCCAAAAACGTGAACATCTTATCATTTGAAGATAGAGTGGGAAGCTTCGGGTTCGACACTACCGCAAACCATTTCTACTTTCATTCAGCTCCGGTTGATGTGCTCAATGCTTTTACAGCTGGTTCTACTGGACAGTTTTCTGTCTCAAGCGGAGGAACTTTGAAGATCAGTCCTCTTGCTGGAACAGGAAACGCATTGGCGTGTTTGGATGCGAGCGGAAATTTGTATAGAGGGACGGCAACGACATGCCCATAATAGAGGAGTCAAAGTGAAAAAGTTAATCATAATGCTCGTGCTCGTCATATTTGCAGGACGCTTGTGGTCGCAGACGACTGTGAGCGCGACGATCGTGGATTCAGATGGAACGGCATGGGCCAACGGTACATGGTCAGCAACCTACCTCTACAATCCTGCTCTTGGACAGCCAGTCGTTGCGGGGCAATCATTCACGACGTCGTTCGCTGGCTCACTCAACGGATCAGGCGCATTCAGCCAGGCACTTACCAGCACGGGCGGTATTATTCCGACGACCGCACCTCCGGCATCGGGATGGGTATTTTGTGCGACACCTGCAGTAAGCGGAGCACATACCTACTGCACTGCCGCCATGACGATTACAGGGGCAACATTCAATGCTTCGACAGTTATCAACGCAGCCATCGTGGCACCACGGCTTACCTGTGGTAGCCCTGTGAACGCCTATGCGGATGTGGAGATGTCGAACCCCCCTCCTGGATGCACATATTTCAGCCTTACAACTCTGTTGAATCGGACATATACCGGATCAGGATGGATTAGTCCCAGTGGAAGCGGAACCACCAATCCAAATACATCGGGAAATGCTTCTGCTCTCGCGGAATACACAACAACGAATGGGACCACGCTTCAATCAAGTCCTGTCTGCTATGGCATTACAAACGGAATATCTTGTCCGCAAATAAGTATTCTAGGTGGGGCAGCCACTTCGACAGATGGCCTAATCTTACAACTCACTTCATCGAATCCTGACCAGACGGCCATTCTGATGCAGAACAGCACAAGTAGCATCAGCTATGGTCCTTTTGTCACTGGATCTAATTCAGCTATTCCTGGATTCGGCATCGCCGACTTCAATAGCGGAGCCGTAAATTTCAACTTCCATTCGACCGATGCCACTCATCCGATAAATGCTATGTCGAACTTGGGTGTTCTTGGTTTTGCTTCGGGTGACCCAACGGCCACTGCATTGATCTCTGGACTATCGAGTTGTGGCGCTGGATGCTTTGCCGCAGGAAACGGAACGCAAGGCAACAGTTCAGCGACAATACAGGCTGGGGCAGGAGTTTTCAGTGGGGCAGTGAGCGCTGGGACTAGTGCTCTATCCACTTCACTAACAGTGAACGGAACGTCCAACGGGACTCTTCCTGGCCTGATTGCGGTGACTGACAGCACCAGTGCGGCGACAAATACCTATGGATACTCCTATCTAGCCCCTAGCATACCTACGGGAGGCTCTATAGATTGGATATGGGGCAAAGCCGGATCAAACGGCAATTCTCTCGCGCTGATATGGAACCAGACAGCGAGCACGGCCACTAACAACTGGTGTCTGGCTGTGTGGGGCATGGGGTCCAACTGCAATGTTCAAGGCTTTCTAGGCGGTGCTTTAAAGAGCATCAAGAATACCTTAGACGATGGTGCTGGCAATGTTACGACCCTCGGCACTGTCAATGTAGGTGTTGATGTAGGCGTGACGGGGAATGTAAATGTGCAGGGAGCAATCAGTTCCACTATCAACACTCAGCCAGCCAGCATCACAAATTCAGGTGTGGTGATGACTGCCAATCCCAACGTGGCTGATCTTGTCTACTACGATTCAACGCGGACAACAGACAACCATATCGTAGAGGGAATATGGTTTCAAGGTGCTTATCAGCTGAGAATGAAGAGCGACAGTCAGGCGCAGGCGCGTGCGTTCTTTACGGCAACTGGAGGTTATGGCGTAGGCAGTGCTGTACTCGCCTTGACGGGAAACACGACCATAAATGGCAACTTGAATACTACGGGTAATGCCAATTCTACAACACTCTCTGCCTCTGGTCTCACTGTTGGAAATTGTATCCAAACCACTACGGGGGGACTACTTGCTGTCGCACTTGGCCCCTGTTACATCCCTAATACCTCTACGGGCACAATCGCGGTTGCTGCGGGTGCTGGGGTTGGCGGTACAGCGACTTGTACTGGAACTTGCACGGCTGCACGTGGTCGAGTCTCCGTAGTTTCTGCAGGGATTCCTGCTGCTGGCGACGATGCGACCGTCACGTTCGGAACCGCTTACGCGACCGCGCCGGTGTGCCAGGTGACGATCAACGGAGGTGCCACGGCCTTCAATCCGGGATGGAGCAGCACGACGACAGTGCTGACAATCAATACCGGACTTGCTATCTCAGGCACAGTAGAATTTGATTATGTTTGTGTGCTGTAATTTGATTTGCCGTCTGGACCAGTAATAGGCCAGCCTTCGGGTGACGGATTTTCTGCCAGTAGAGAGGGTTCGGCCAATGTCGGAGTCACAGAATTTTTGGACAGCACAAGACAGGAGTGACTTTAATCGGCTCAAGCAGGATATGTGGCACGGCAATGGAAAGCCTGCCGTCACTGTCCGAATGCAGGCGGCGGAAAGTCGTATAGACCAAGCCGAGAAGGACGCTAAAATCATGAAAATGGAGATCGGTAGTCTTCAGCGCACAAACCAGAAGTTGCACGAGAAAGCCAACAGCAACAGCACGAAGATTTTGATCGGGATTCTCTTCATCCTGCTTACGCTGCTGGCTGACATATTCAAGCGTCACATCTAGTAGAAAGACCTCCCGCTAAGGAGGCCTTCTGGTTATGGTTCAGTTGGGGCTGGCGCGCCGGGGAGTTCTTCGGCTTGCTCTGCTGGGAGCTCGGTTGTCTCTTCGGGCTCCAGCGACTCGGGAGGAGTAGTAATCTCTTCAGTTGTCATGTCGCCATTGTAGCGCCACATCGCGAAAATCCAAATGGCCAGGCAGCCTAAATTTGGGATCAGCAGTTCGTCGTGAAGAATGTGCGTGATGTCTGGTCGGTGAATCATCATGCCGCCGTAGGATGCGACGATCATTCCCAGCAGGATATTCATCGAGAACGCCACCCTGTTCAAACGCTTCCATGTCTCCGTGACAGTCATGACGCCAAGAGCGATGTTCACAAGATCGATGAAGTAGTAGAGTTCCTTGTACTCCAGTTTGGTGCCGTGATGAAGCACGAGGTAGAGCGGAATCGACTCAATCAGATTGAAGAAGATGTAGGTTCGAAACCACCAGAATGGTTTGCGTTGGAGTGCGAGAAAGAGAACGATTTCCAGCAGGATCGTGAGGCCCCACATGCCGTAGGCCATGATGAGGTGTTCCGTATAGATTATGCTCATACCTTATGGTAGGCTAATCGTCAAGTTTAGGGTAGAAAAACATGGACGCAATCGACATCGTTCTACATGGCGCGGACGGCAACGGCGGGCTCTATCGCTGGGAAGACCCTATCCCTTACTTCTACCTCGACAACCATGAGGAAGATGGAGTACCGGCTCCGCTGGTAACTACGGCGCTGGGTTGCGCGTTGCTTCTTCCCGAAGCTCTGACATTGCCGTGGCAGATCAACGGTCGCCCTGCGACTATCACTGAAATTGCCGATGACTTTACCACTGTAAAGAACGCCTCGTTCGGATATAAAGCTTCTTTCTACGAGGATATGACTCAGTGCCGTCTCACTGCAGATGCCATTGAGGCCTTCGCGCGAAAACGTATCGACACCTTCCTGGGAACGCTCAACCAGACCTTCCCAACATTGACGACATGGCCATTGACTTGTCAGGCCGGAGCCATCGACCTGATCTACGGACTTGGTGCAAAGAAGTTCCTCTCCACCTACCCGCTATTTATCGGCTACGGCAAGCAGACACCACCGAATTTCAAGGGCATGGCCGCGCAGGGTGGATCGAACACCAACATTGCAGCATATAACGACCGCAATCAGGCCAGGAAACTACTCTTCCTTCAAGGAGCCGTATGAACTTCATAAGCCAATGGCTATCGAACCACTCAATTTCTGCCAAGTCCGTAGCATCTGGATGGGCTTTCCTGACCGGACTCTTCTACTTCAGCCCACAGTTCCACGATTACGTGATGAATGCCTACAGCGGACTGCCGAAAGGTATCCATGGATTCATCGCTGGTGTGGCTATCCCCGCACTGATCTTCTGGAAGACGCAGAAGCGGACTACCATCACGGCTGAGGTCGCTCCCGGCACTACTGGAATCGCTGAGGCTACCGCTACCGTCCTAGCGCCCGTGCAGCTTCCGGAACCGACGAAGCCAGTCTAGGACGTCATCCGAACTGCGGGCCACAACAAAGGCATGTCCTCGGGATAGGACGTCATCCCTGAAAGACTCCTGCTCAGGTCGTAGCTTGCCCGTGGCGCTCTTGATCTCTATCCAGACAGGAAGGTACCACTCCGCATGAGGTACGAGCGCCAGCAGGTCAGCAGTGCCCCGCGGGGATAGCTGCATGGCTCGCTTCTTCCCATTTCTGCCCTCAAGCACGATCGTTCCGGAATTGGTGCGAATATGGAAGATGTGTTCGGCGTCGAGCAACCCACGCACGGCGGACGAAACCATTGCTTCAGGGGTCATGTCTTGTCTAGGCATGGATTATTCGCGTGCCCCTAGCTGCTTCTGATTCCGCTCCACAAGAACCTCGTAGAGCGTCCGGCCGCCCTGCACGGCGTAAGGCATAAAGACCTGCCCCATTTCAGCCTGACGAGACTCTACAAGGGCGATCTGAGCCTCACACCAGTCCTTCAGGATGCGCCAGCTAACCCGTTCCGCCTGCTCACGGCTGCGAAACCTTGGCGGTGCCGACTTCAGCATGACATCGTAGACGCCACGCTCGTTCGACGGAAGCAGGAAGTTGGTAGGGACTCCGCCGACTTTCATGGTAAACGTGACGGCCGCAACCTTGCCGGTATCGGAGAATTGCTGGGTGATGGAACTTGCACCCTTGCGGGCAAGCAGGGCGCTGATCTCGGAGACGGTGCGCGCAGCAGGGATCTTCGTTGTGAAGTTGAGAATAGGCATAAGCTATTTCCCCTCGGCCGCAACCAACTCGCTGACCATTTTCCAGTAAGCATCGTATGCCTCTTGGTCGTGGTCGCTCAGGAAATAGTAGTAGCTGTCCGGGTCTTTCTTGCCCTTAGCAGCAAGAGTGCCGACGTTGGTTTCCTCAGCCTCAAACTGTCCTTCCAAGCCATAGCAAGAGCAGTGAGAACCATGGCACTCATACAACTTGCCGTCGCGCTTCCAGATCATCGTGGCGTCGCCTTCGTAGCTGCCACCACCGTAAGAAGCAAATAGCAACTCGTCTTCTTGCGGAAAAGCCCGTGGATAGACGGCGGATCCATATTCGCTGGTCTCGTAGTTGTAGTTGCGCGAGAACCAATCATCGCGCATGTCTCCATAGCCGCTCCATCGCCCGAAAATCCTAACTTCGTTTTCCATGGTTTCGTCCTCGTCCATCCAGACTACACAATGCTTGCACAGAAGTCACGACAATCTTGCTTGCACTTCAGCCCCCATCGACGTACCCTTGACATAGAGGACTTCGCCATGGGTAAGAATAGCCAGCACATCAATAACTTCCTGCAACGTCGCCAGACTCCGCCAGCCGCACCTGCGATTCCAGATACGGTTGTCGCCACCATGCCAAACGGCGTCGCCATCGCAACCTCAGCCTCAACGCCGCTGTCCAAAGAGCAGATGGAGAAGCTGGCCGCCGAGTTCAAGTCGCAGTTCAGCGCCGGCAAGGGATACACGCTTCTGCCGAATGGGTCGATTGAAATTCTGGTTACGATCGATGAGGATATGTCTGGGGGACTCCTTGCTTCCGCAGATCAGGCCGGAATGCCGACCGCAGATTATATCCGCCAGATCATCGCCGATTCGCTGACGGCTTATTGGGCTGGCGCGGGGGCGTAATGCCAAGCAACGACTACGTTGTGGGGGCGCTATATTTGCCGGGTGGTCCGGGTGGGTTCTGGACGCAACCAGGTGGAGTTGGTACGCCAGTCCTGCCTCGCCAAGTAACTGGTGGCTTTGAACTGCTCACGACAGAACCATTCAACGAGCTCACGGGTGCCTACATTGGCATCTGCAGTCACAGTTTTCTCTACTGCACCGTCTACCGCGATATAGACGTTAATACGGGTCTCAGCGTAGCGATATTAACGTGCCCTCTTTGCTCCTGCGTGCAAAGAACTATAAGCCCGTTCGAAGCTGCCATAGGTCCAGAGTCGATGCTTTTAAATGCTATTTTGTATCCGTAGGACCGCCTCCTCCCTAATCTTTCGATTTCTTCTGCCACTGTAAATAGACTCTAGCGTGTCATCTTTTATGCCTACCGCCAAAGATATTGATTTCCACGTCACGCCCAATGATCTAAGTTCGAATGTCTTAATGATATCGTCCACAGAAACCGTAGATCGCCCATGACGATTTCGATGTTCAATGCTCGTCAGAGCTTCCGTGTGATCTGGATTTACACACAACGACTGCTCGCATTTGTGGTGTAGCTCTAGTCCGCGGCTAATAGAGCCGTATCGTTCTTCGAAAAAATGTCGATGCGCCGCAACGCTCTTGCCATTTAGAGAAATCCTGCCATACCCTTCTTTATCCGCAGTCATCAGCCATATCCAACATTTTGTCGAGTATCCTGTATCTTTCTCTTCATACCGAGCACTTCCGAGAACTCGGGTTTTATGTCCATGACCCTTTACGTAACGATATGGCAGTCCTTTCACGAGACGGTCGGGCAAGTTAGAACAGGCAATAATCTTGGTTTTCGATCCGCACATACAAAAGCATTCGCCAAAAGCTACCCCAACACCGGCGCATTCTTGGGCGTATAGGGTTTTGGAAATTAAAAAACTGGAAGCTGTCACCTTGTGATAGGCGCGTTTGATATAAACTTTTGAATTGGGAGCTGTCATAGTCGGAAACCTCATTTCCATCTAGGCTAACGCCGCCAGTTGAAGCTGGTAGACGCTCCCTTCATTTTACACCTTTTCTTCGCCTAAATCCACGCCTTTATTATCCGGCCAATCCAGCCTTCTCATCTCTCCGAGCCAGTAAACCCCAGCAAATTCTTGCGCTAGGAAATCAACTTTCTGCTCGGTCGTCATGCCCAATTTCTCGTAGAACCTGATATTGTTCTCGGCCTTCCATCGAAACTGCGCGGCCAGATCCTTCAGGTGTTCGTTGCGCATCAGGAGCGGGCTGGACAGAACGTTTACCACGCTTCCTGGGAGCTTGTTCCGTTTCATAAATCTCCATTTCTGCGGGCATTTACATATGGTTCTCCTTTGCCGTTCTTTGGCATCGGCATAGATGTTTTTCCTGGACACGCTTTGCGATATGGAGATTCCCACTCGTTTCTCATATCTCCACAAATTGAACATTCCTGCCAGCGCTCGGTTTGTACGCCTGCCCCGTTGACTTCAGTTACCGAGTGGTTCTCCCATTTGTGATGTCTCATCGCAGGTTGACCTCATTGGTACAAGCTGCAGTAGGCTTCAGAATCGAAAACGTGGATGTGGTCGCTCATTCTTCGCCGCCTCTCTTCTCCGGATCGTCCGGATGCCGCTCTTGCCGGATAGCGTACTTCACATACGAAGCCGAGATCCGATTGAGGATGTCCCAGAGCTCGACGTAGGTGATGTCGGTATCTTCGAGTGCGTTGGCTATGACAGTAGCTAGCTTGTTGTGGGCGCGTTCGACGATCATAACCCGTTCGTGGAGCTTCATTGGTCAGCCGCCTATCTCGAAACAGCCGTTCAACCGAGCGTGTCCAGGATTGGCATCGTTCAGCATCGCAATGAACCCCTTCTCGATGAATGGGGCACACTGCCAGATACCTTTCAATCCGAACCGAAAACTCGTCTTTTTAGAATCCGTATACCGACGATCTGAAGGATGTATTTTTCGAATCATTTCCCTCATGTGTGCTTCCGATGAGAGTATCGTCGTGGGCGCTTCATTGCCGTAGGACAATGTGCCATAGGCTTGAAGTATTCCCGTAATCGTCAGGAACTCGCTGTCGAACTCTATGAGCCGTTGCACAACATAGCCCTCAACCAAATCCAGAGTTACAGGCAGAAACGACTTTGACCCGGCGATCTCAATTAAATTTTGCTGTACGGTCATCCTTGCCTCCTCAGATACTTCGCTTGATGGGTAAGAGCACATTTTTCACCGCAGAACGTAGCCACCACATAAGGCAGGCGCGCACCCTGTTCTTCGGTTGGCCAATCAGCGATCGCATAGCCATGCGCCGCTTCCCAGCCTACTAACCATTTGTTCGCTTCGCCCTTGCGTGTTTCACAGACGAGGCAGGTTGTTGGATCGAGTACCACGCTAAGACCTCTCAGGCTGGAAGGAGTAGGTGCATTTCCCGATAAGCAATGGGGAAAGATGTAAAGTTTCTGGCGTGCAGAGTGCATCGAAATCGGCCAGCACATTGAGTGGCTGCAACCCGGCTTGCTGCATAAATTGAAGCATCAGGGCAGAGCAGATCACTCGATGCGGATTCCACGTTCGATGCTTGAGAGCCAAGCCGACAATGTCGGAATAGTCGTACTTCTCGCCTATCTTCGACTCCAGCCAAGTGTGTGCGATATCGAACTGTTCTTCTGGAATCGGAATAGAATACCGACGCTCATAGGGAGGCTTGCAGTAGTCCAGCCGCCTCTCCTGAACGCCTGTGCCAGCGTGTGCCCCGATCCAGCCTCGCCCGTCTCGCGACAAGCATTCGGTGTGAATCCAGAGCGAGTTGGTGACGTAGCGGATTCCCGCACTGACAAATCCGGTGCCTCCGATGAAGCGGATTACGATTGAATCGGGCATTTACTTCTCCTTTGCGGGAACTGGTTTCCCGAGTGAATTGTGAAGACCTTGAAGGTGACATGGCCAGCACCCCCATTTACAAATCTCGACGGATGTTCCATAGCGGCGCTTTGCCTTCATGTGAACGAGGTGGCCATGATCTAGGGGAGTCTCTCCATCGAACGGCAGTATGCCCTTGATGCAGTTAGGCATGATTCCAAGCTCACAGCGCCCGCCAGCGCGTTCGTAGACGGCTAGACGTACTTTTTCCACCTCTGCGGGTGTTGCTTGGCCCCTACGGGTGCTTGGGCGCTTCTTGCGGATTTGCGAGCGGCGGATCATAGTGATGGCTTCTTGATGCCAAGCAGGACAGACGTGTGGGACCACATGTGGATAGGGTCTACGTCCTCTCGATTGCGGAAGGCCCAAAGATACATGTATATTTTCCCATCCCTTTCTTCCGTATAGCAAGAACGAACGAACAAACTCCATTTGCGAGAGTGTGTCATCATAGAATTTCCCCTTGCGTGACACAGCCAAGCCGATCCTTCGCTTGACGCTTCGTTATGGTCGGAGTCTTGCCGCGGGGCCAAATCCTCCCAGTTCCGTTGCACATACCGCAAAGCACTGCATCGGGCGCTGGCAATTCGCAGGTACCAGCACGTCCAGATTGAAGATGAAACCATGATCCACAGATAGTACGAGCGGCTATCGACGGATGCTTGAGCCGGATAAACTCATGAAATCCGTAGTCATACCACCTTGCCTCTACGTAATCAATCTTGTGAAGAAGCATGGCCATACCGACCTTGCCATGGACGTATTTCGGGTGCTTCTTTACCCGTGTTGGCTCAGGAGGCTGGGACCATGGATTTATACGAGGAAGGCCGGCGTCTTCGTATGCGGCTATTTCGCGTATCATCGCTTCCTTTCCGGCCAATCACCAATCTTGAGCGGTTCTGGGGCCGCCATGTCGATGCCAATGTTGTAGATTCGGTGAACACCGTCAGCAGCGACAAGCCAAATCTGATCCTTCGGTACAGCATCACGGACCACCGCTTTAAGGAGGTTGTCCATGCCTAGACTCCATTCTTGTGCCGCGGCTTCCGATCGACAACTTCCGTGTAAGCAGTGATTTTTTGCAGTTCGCTGTCGATGTGCTGCATGGGTGGCGTCTGCGCGAAAACATCTCGGGCCTCAGCCTCATCGTGAAATTCACGCATATAGCCGTCGCTGCCTACGACGCGCCAGGAGATTGTTGGATGACTTTTCATTTGGCACTTTTCGGTTCAGGCACAAAAAACGATACTCCAAAATAAATTGCAACCCCAACTGCATACTCCCAAAGATTACGATGACTAGCGCCGCCGCCAGATATCATTCCTCCGGCAAACACGAATATCATCAAAGTTTTGCACAGTCTGCAATCGTTGGTAGTCATTTGCCACCTCCAAGATTCTTCTTCACCAGCCCAGCGACAACACCATTCAAAAGCCGCGAAGTTGCATTTTCCGAGCCCGATCGCCCGAATGTCGACTCCAGTAGTTTTTGCTTCTCCGCTTTCTCCTCTTCCTCTGTCGGCGGCGGTACGTACATGCAATCAAGGGAAAATCCATCCGCCCATTTGATAGCCGGGCCGTCTTCAGAATGAAGATTACCGAGCGGGTCCGTCTTCACGAACAGCGGCGGCAGGCAGAACCAAGCGATACGCGCGTAGGGCAGAACACAAAAAGCATTTGCAGCGAGTCCGCCAATTCCTTCTGAGTGCAACGCAGGGTAAATCACCGCATCAGACCAACCCGCTGGCGTACTGGAGCGCCCCAGAGCGTCTGAGGCCCGCGCAGCTTGGTTGATCTTTGCGTGAGCATCATGAATCGCCTGGTAGCAGCGTGGCGGCGTATTCCAGAACTTCCAGCGAAGCATCGAGGAGATAGGAGCCCCCATGCTGACCAGCAAGTCATCATTGAGGACGGCGGACAGCAAACTTCGCTTAGCCTCGCCCTCGATGCTCACCAGCCCTTTCTGCGGAATCAGCGAGTCGACCAGCATGGATTTCATGGCGAACTGCTTCAGCATGGTGATGGCAGACCAGAGGGCGGCCGGACTGGATGCCCAGCTAATCCGGGGAGCGGGAAGATTCAGCTTGGCGTAAATTTCTCGAACCTCTTCTTCGGCGGCGAACCTGTCTTCTCCAAATACGCGCTGCTCCCACGGAAATTGGCCCTTACTGGCGTTCAAGCGGGCGAGTTCCATCTTGTCCAGTTCGGCGAAGAACGCTTTGTCGTCCATGCGTGGATTATCGGGCATTCGTCACCTCTGGGATAAAGGTCTCATCAATCACTTCTCTACATGATCGGCATCGAAATATGCAGACGCGATCCGAATCAATTGTTTCTGGATACGCATAGCGATTTCCATTGCGCCACATCGTATGAACCCCGGAATTGAGCACCTTGATGACAGCGCGCCCACATTTGCAATGACCGTTGATTCTTGTCTCGGGCATTAGATTAACCCCAGTTTGGCAAATTCACGGATCGCAAGTTCCCGAACTTCAGGATCGAGCTTGGCGTACAAGTCTTGCCGAGCTTCCGCCTCTTTAATCTTTCGCTCAGATCTGTACAGTCGCGACCGACGCTCTAGCGATTCACGGGTTAGAGGCTTACCGCAAAATCTTGACCGCTTACCGCTAAGCCTATTGTCCCTGTCTAGCATTCTCCCTTTAGCCATTCGCCCCCTTCTTTCTAAGCTCGGGCATATCGCATCCTCGCTTGTTATTGCACGGTTCGCACGCTAAAACACGGTTTTTCGCATTGTCCAGTCCCCCTCGAGACAAGGGAATTATGTGTTCCGCCGTAGCTGTATCCAGCGTCAAAACAGCCTTGCACCAATGGCAGAGAGTTGATTTTCCGTAAAACTCGTTCTTACGAAAGATAGCCGCCTTGATAGCCTTGTACTTCTTCCGCCGCTCCTTGCGATCAGCCGTAGCCATTGGTGGTGGCTCCAGGGCCATCTGGATTGCTTTGGCGGGGCTTACATGGTTGAACCGTCGTGTTGTGCCGGCAACGTAGGCGGACTGCTTCTTAGCTCCAGGGTAGTAGTTCACGAGCAACCCCTTGCCGTGGATTTGAATATGCCCAGCGCCACACTCCTTTACCTGCAACCCGTGGGGTTTGGCTGCAATCTGTAGTGATTCGAGCGTCGTCATTTCACCTCTCTGTGGCACTTCTTAGCGTGATCGCAATAAACACAATTCTCATTCGCGCCGAGTTCAAACGTATCGCACGGCCCCATGTTGTCAGGGTAAGTATCACACCCGCAGTCAGTGCGCGGATGCCGGGGTGTCATCGTTGTATCACAAAGTGGAAGGCTCATACCCTCATTATATAATGCAAGCATCATGTTGAATCTAACTTTTTTCGCTGCATTCGCCGAAGCTGATCCCAGGGTTATTCGCTTAGCCCTGCGCCTCATTCGAGACTTTGAGCTCACCCGCTTTCGAGTGATTGAAGTTCACAAACTCTGGGACCGGTACGGCCAAGGCGATTCGAGCAAAGACTTCACTTTGTTCAGCTTTGAAACCCTCGTCAAGATGGGGTTCATTGAGCATGGACCAACTGCTAGAAGATCGGGGAACCGGTTCCAGCAAACTTACCGTATACGGCCAGCTTTCCTGATGAGCCCGAAGGACTTGAAAGAATTCTTTGCGGAGCGCCAGGCAGAGGAAGAGCGTGAATCGATAGCACCGGAAGATTACGACAAGTGCGCCGTATCCGGATCTACGCCGGGCGGAACAACCTGAACACAGATCGGCGTGAAGCGTGGGCCGAAAGTCAATTCCGTGATGACTAGATTTGCGCCTTCTGCAATCAGATTTCGTTCGACTTCGGTCAACTCGAAGCGGACCATCATCGCGCCACCTTTGTTCGTTAGTGGAAGAATGACGATGGGCGCGTATTCTGGTTGGTCCAGGGCGATGACGCGCTCCGACGGCTGGGAATCTTCGTTGAAGACTGGGGAGATTGAGTTCATGGCTTCTCCGTCGATGATGGTGAGATATATCGCGGAGGAAACTCGCATTTGGGAAGAGCTCCAGAAACTCGACCGCGAGCATACCCGCGTCTCCATGCATCCGCAGGAGACTCTTGCTTGACTATAGTTCTTCCGATAATGGAAATCAGTAAGTCGCGGTATTCCAGATTGGAAAGATCGCTGTTTTTATAGACCATTTCCGCACATTCCATGATTGTCTGTTCTCGGATCAGCGCAGGAGACTCTTGCCCCTTCAGTTCGTCGATTACAGTAGAAATATGTTCTTCGAGTGAAACCTGATCTCTTTGCCAATCAACGGAATCGTGAATATATCCGAATCGATCACAAAGACTTCGATGGAAATTCTTGAACGATGCTAGAGAAGGAGACTCCTGGGATTTGAGGGCGGCAAGTTCGGATTCTGCTTTCTCCGCCCGCTGAACAAGACGAGTCATCTGGCCGATATGTCCAGCTAATCCATCGAGATCAGCAGTCAGCCGTTCAATCTCCACCTTCTGCGCTACGATTTCTTTCGTGAATTCAGATTTGACCGCATTCCAGCCTTCCTGGGCCGATTCAAGTGAAGCGATTCGTTCCTTCTGCATGGCGCTGATTGCGCGATGAGCGAGAATTTCATCCGCCAAATGATCGGCAGTATCACACCCGAAAAATGGCATACTAACCATTTCGGCGGCTTTCAATAGACGCTCATCATCAGCCTTGATTGCGCTCTTCAGCCTCTCCGCTTCCTCTGTCCGCTCAGATAGTTGGGTACGAGTTGATTCATAATCATCGCGAGTGCAGTAGAAATCGACTCGCAGCCTAGACGTGCCCATGCAGGCATCTTTACCGCAATGGCAGGGCAGCTTCGCCTTCTCGTTATCGATCATCGCTTCCCCAATCTGTTGTCGCCGCTCAATTCCATCTCCGCCGAAATCGCCCGGTTGCGCCAGATGTTCGCGTCATTCAACAGCCTAACGTTCTCCGCTCGCAGTTTCCGCATCTGCTGCTCTAGGCGATCCGCATAATGAATCCAATGCGGCTTAGTTTTGGATAGCATCGGCCTCTTCACCTCGCTCGCTTCCTCTGCTTTCGGCTGGGAAGTTGAATCACAGTCGGAGCGCTTGCCCGCATAGGCCACGCTTTCTCCGTTGAATGGAAGTGCGCTGGACAGTGCCGGTAGATCAGCAATTAGATTGCCTATTGCTACACTCGCGCTTTTTTCTTCCTGCGGAATCGGCTCTCGCTGCGTTTGCACGTCTTCCTCTGCGCGATGCACGATCTCCGACTGTGAACTTTTGACGACTTCTGTGATTTCGCTCGGCTTGCCTACTCGCACATCCTGTTGGGGCAGCTTGGATGCGGCGTCTTCCCATGAGCATCCAGCGTGGTTATACCCTAGTGGATCACGATCACCTTTACCGATCTTCCAAATACATCCACTCATTCCCTGCATAGCATTTGGGAAATGGACCAATACTCTTTCTTTCGCTATCTCGCTCATTCGCCTATCCTCGACGTTCGATTTTCAAAACTTCATCCAAAACTTTCCAGCAGGCATCCGCTGAAATTTCAGGATTATGAGATCGACCACTAGCGATGACCGATAGCGCGTGCATCACATCCACGATCTTCCTTCGCTGCAACTCATCCATTGCCATCGCTCTTCTCCTGTAGCTGGTGGGCTACTAACTCATACAAAGCTGCAATTCTTGACGGCATCGGTGCTTCCCCTGGACAAAATTCATCGTGATCTTGAGCGTGGAAATCGACTATACATTCAAGATGCATCGCCCAGTTCTGCCAATCACCAGACCAGATGCCCTTATAGCGGTAGTAAAGTTCGCCTTTGGGAATGCGAGCCCAGCAATATTCACATCTGCCTTCCTTGCGAGCCACAATCTCTTTGCCTTTTCCAAAATCGCTCATTCCCCGCTCTCCTCTGGTGAAGCTACTGCTCTGGCTGCGGTTCTCCGCGTTCTTGGCGTATGTCTTGAAAGCTGATCCAAATAGCGGGATTGATCGTATGTAGCCGTCGCTCGGCGTCATAGCACGGCTTGCAGACCATTGCTCCTGCCCATTTACTCTTGTAGCCGTCGGGAACAACTAGGTCCCCATAGCGAGCTACTCCGTAAGACTTCGCGCTGCGAGCTTGCTTCCATTCGACATCACAGACGACACACTGGCAGGGAATGATGTTCAAGTCGATTATTGTTATCGCTGCCATTCTTCTCTCCTTGATAGGCGTGAAATCGGTTATTTATATCTATGAGTCCCTGAGAACTTCATCAGCCTCAAGAACAATGTTGGTCGCGTCCACACTACTCTTTCGCATCTAGGTTCTAATTCATCAATGAGGATCTGGGCGCATTCGTCACAATACTTGCTTGGGTCCATCCCAGCGCGAAGTCCATATTCTTCGTCGCAGCGAGCGCATACTGGCGGTTCGTTCATTTTCTTCCTACTTTCTACCTATTTTGGCAGGTGTTAGGGTTGGCTAGGTGGCTGATCGTTCTGATACCAGTACACAAATTTATCAAAATCCTTTTTGGGAATCTCAAAAGTTGCGGAAGCTGATTCACCAACAGTCTGCTTGACTAGCATTATCGATGTTCCGTCGATCGACATCCAAAAGCGCGGAGTTGCAGTATTGTCTTCGATTAGATTATTGGCGACATCATCGAAGGTCTTGGCTTCAATCGGTTTCATGATCTATCCTCTATCTCTGCTGGGTTATGCCGTGCTACTTGGCGTACAACTTTTCTATCTCTTTCGAACTAGGCGTCTCCGATTCTTCTCCGCTTTGCGTTGTCCATTACTTGTAAGATATGCGGTTAGATCGGAGTTTTCCTGTAGTATGACCAGAAGCTTAGGAGCCATCTTTGTAATCAAACTATGGAGCTCCGCATTGTCCTCGCAACCGGAGGCAACATGCATCAGTTCATGCATAACAGTACCTTCCTTGTCGAGGTTAGTCGCCAATACCCTAACTCTCTGCAATCCACACGTCGTGTCGCCGAGTATCTTTCCTTTGCTCCAATCTGGCGTATCCTCCACAGTCCAGTAATGCTTGTCTAAAATAAACTTCTTTGGGGGTATATTTTTCATGGCCGTTTGGATAGCATCCCAATCTTTTTCTCGGCTCATCGCCTTTTCTACTTCATTACTATAAAGCAGAAGAAAAGCATCTTCAAGTGAAATATTCTCCAGTTTGATTTCACCGTCACTAACCGAAAATTCTTGCATATCAACAGATTTACCGCTGTTGAACATGTATTTGAAAAAGTGTTCAGGAGGACCGTGTTTTTGTTTTTGGTAGTCCTCGTAAGCCTTGATCTTTGACATGGCATAGTCGTGTGCGTATGGTGTGTTAGCACCGATCTCGGATTGAATATAGACACCGGAGGAAGACTGCCCATTCAAAAGGCATGATGGTATTAAAATTGAGAAGAGTGCAGCTAAAAGAAATAATTTCATCGTGGTTCTCCTCCTAGATAAATTACAGCTAAATTTTTGACAGGATAGCCGCCATAACTACAGCAGACCAAAGTGCGGTGACGAAAACTACAAAAGTCCACCCAATGATTGATAGCCCTTCCTTCATCACTTCTGTCTGCAAGCAGGTCGCTAGCACCTGCGCCCACTTGACGCGCTCGGCGGAATCGCCTACGTTGAGATCGAACTGCTCCTCGGCGTACTGCTTGAGTTCTGGATTGGTCATATCTATCACCATATTTCATGGAACATTTTCCAAACATGTTGTATCTGATTTACGTAAATCCAATGGGAAAGAGTTACAGGTGGACCACTCCACGGAAAGTTATTGTCGACATCCCAAGATGAAACAGTAACTAGAGAATAGGTGATGAATAGTGCAACAAACGAGACTAGAATGTATGCTCTGATCCGCTCTTCGGTGTACTGCTTGAGTTGTGAATTGTTCATGGCCTCTCTCCATACTGCATTGAGCACTTCATATTTTCCTCAATCATGCTGAAGCGGTCTGGATCATCATTGCAAGGACCACCTAGCTTCCATGGACATGGTCCATCATCCGAAGGACCAACGAGTACGTAAGGATGCAGCCATCGAGGGTCTTTGATTTCTTCAATCTCCGATTCTGGTTTCCATTCATGGCCAGGAATTTTCCCATACGAATAGATGAAAATGTCTGGGTATGAACGTTTCCAGGAAACTGGGATCTCCGATTCTGGCATCCATGGATGGACGGGAAATTCCATACAGTAATGCCAGTCACTGCAAGGTAGACGTTTTTCCTGGTCGTCATACTTAGCACTAGGATTCTCGACGCCACATCCCACAGCAGTTAACAGTGCGCCGATAGCGATCCATCGAAATATCATGGAATTTTCTTCCCATCCACATACTTCCAAGTAACGAGACCGAGCCTGATGCCAGCGTTGATTATTTCAAGATATCGATCAAAATCTGTGTTTTCCAATTGGCCCATAAGCGCTTTTACTTCAGGATCAGTCGATTCGAATTCGACATAGATTTCATCTTGGATCATATCCACTCCTTATTCCTATCCCTCAAGTCCCGCTCATCCTGAACCTTCTACTTACAGCCTCCAGCTTCGCGTAGGCGGCATGTTCTTCATCCAATCTTGATGCGCCAATTCGCAATTCCTACCCCAGCCCATCATGCCGTCATCGCCAAGCCAGAAGAAAACATTGCGGTCTACTTCGCAGCCTTCGCGATCCGGCATAACGGTGATGGTGATTGTCGGCTCGGGTAGAACACTGACTGGTTGCAGATGATGAACTACACACCCCTGAACTAATAGCAGAAATACGGCAAGTAGCTTCATCGTAAGACCTCCGCCATTCGACTATTATGCACCAATGCTTGCACGCAGTCGAGACAATTCAGCAACAACTGGCTTGTTTCAGCATCCCAGCCGTGTCACCGTAAAGACTCAGGTCGCTCTGACTCGTCCTCGACGGCCTGCGGCGGGTGAGCTTGCAGGGGTTTGCCCGCCAACTTCTTTCTGGCGTTGATAGCCTGCATTGCCACCCTGGCGGCTTCGCTTTGTGCTAGAGACCGTACAGCCCCACCTTTCCGCCCGCGCTCGATGTAGAGGCATTTTGGGCAGCAAAGGACGGTTTCTGTGTGAATCTTGCAGTGTGGTTTTCTTGGCATGAATTTCCTTATCGCGAGAGTAGAGAGAGAATGGTTATGACGGCAAAAATAATTACCGGACCAAGCAAAAGTCTGAGGGCGAAGTAGCGGCCGCGCGGTGGTCTATGCATGGATTTCCTTGTCGTCGAGTTCGTCTTGCTTCTCGGAGTCGTAGGCTTCGTCCTCAGCGCGTGGATTGGTGCGGGATTGATCGCTGTTTTCATATTGGTCGGCTGATGCGCCAAGCGGGTAGTTGCTACTCATGGCGAGCGATCTCCTTATCCGCGGCGGCGAGCAAGACCATCGCGGCCCCAGGGTTAGCGACGGCGGCGATCTGCGCGTCTGTGGTTGGGTAGCCCATGCGGACGTTGTGCATGGTGGTGATGTCCTTCATGAATTGGAGGGCGTTGCCTGGCTCGAAAATGCTGGACGGGTTACGCGGATCATAAGACATTCGCGGATCTCCTTCCCAATAAATAGGCGCTGAGTACGGCTTCGTTATGGACATTGGCGTCGACAGGTTTATTTTTAATGGCGATAAGTTTTTCCAGTTCTTCGGTCATCCACGCATCTTGGAAAAACTCTTGTTTCCCTTGCTTGCTGCAAAATAGACCACCGGACCCTAGATGGTGGTCTAGGGTGTCTTTTCCGCAATGAAGACATGTGCGCTGGGGGTTTCCCTCGAATATCATTGTGGGTCTTTCCTTTCCCGCGCTATGGCGGCGTCAACCAAGTTTCTGTTGATGAATCCTGTGCCCGCGCACGCGCGACACCGCATGACGTAGACGTAGAACCCGCAGTCGTAAAGAGGTGTTTTCTCCTCGCGACGCATCCAGCCGGAGCCGCTGCAGGCTGGGCACTTCAAAACGGCATCTCGAACAGTTTGGCCCGCACGTCGCCAATAGCGATATCGTCGAATTTGATACCGGCAGCGTTGAGCAGATCCAAGGTTTTGTTGTGAGCCTCGTCTGCCGTGAAGGCCTCAACAATGATGGCGACCTCTTGCGTATAACTGCGGAGTTCCTGCTTGAGGTCCGGAACAAAACTGTCAAAGTCGGGTGTGGGAAGTTCTGGATTTATCCGAACCTCATGAACCTTTTTCCCATCGACATAATACTTGTCCCAGATATCGCCAGCGTCATCGCCGATACCGTGGAGCTTGAAAAGCACCATTGGTTCGCGCTGAGATATTGCAACCATGCTGTCTTCGTGCTTGTACCACTTGGACGATTGAGCGGTAGAGCCGTCTGGTTCGAGAGCGTAAGAGGCCTCCTCGTCATATTTAATGAGCTTTGCGAAAGTCTCAGCGCTGACCGAATTTCGTTCCTGTGTGAGCGTGTATTCTGTGTTGTATCCCATACTCAATTTCTCCCTTTCTGAAGCGCGGGAGCCATGGAGACCCCCGCGTATTTCCCTTCGATTTATTGCTCGATTCTAACTTCTTAGAACGCCTCGACCACTGGGTCTTGCTCGCCCGCCATGATGAGCAGAATTTCAGCCTTGGCCAGCTTGACTACCTTCTCCTTGTTGTGGGTGAAGGCGTAGACCTCGACGCCGTTGAAGTTGAAGTGCACGTAGTGCTCGTAGTTGGCTTTGTCGACCGCGAAGTCGGCGTCGGACGGATTGTCGAACTTGAGTCCCTTGACGTCGTAGTTGAAGAGCACGAGCGCATCTTTGAGCAGGACGGCACCGGTTGGCTGCGCTTGAGCCTGTAGCGGCAGAGCTACGACGAATACGGCGAGCAGGAGGAAAAAGGCGAATTTCTTCATGTGTAGGCGTCCTCGAAAATCTGGGTGAGTGGAGCGTGAATGTTGAACCGCGGCGAGCCGTGGCAGTATATGACCGTTCCCGCCCTCCAGATGTACGTTCACCTGATACCCGTTTTGACGTGCGGTTAGGTTTGACCCAAAGGCGGGAATGGGCATACATCGCCCATAGCTAGTTCGCAAATTCTGCATGTGCGACTTCTTCCTGAGCTGCGAGAAGCACGCCAGGGGTAATGCCGGGGATAAACTTGAACATCTCGGTTTCGCCGTGTCCTGCCGTCAACCAACGAGTGAGAGCAGAGACAGTAGCGGCGGGTGAACGATCGGAGTCTTTGAAGTCGGCGATGATAGCGGATTTCGTTTCCATGACGGGTTCCTTTTCTTGCCCTGCCGGGCCGGGTTAGTGGTAGACGACGATTACGATTAGGCCACCGGCAAGAATCTCGAGTGCAATTGCCAGCAGCAGGATGGTAGTGGCGTTGATTTTACTTGGCATCTGAACCCGTGTAGAGATGGCGGAAGCAGCCACATCCGGGGCAAAGTCCGAGTGGTGCCGGATCGCCTATAGCCCATCCCTTCGATGTCGGGGAGAAGGGTTCCAGTTCTCTTTCTGGTCGAATTGCAGTGCATCCCTCACATTGTGTGAGGTCTTCGCCAGATGGTTCAGGTTCGCTGTCGGTCGGCGGCGGTACTTGCTTCGCGGCATGGGTTTCGAGCGCATCTTGGAACCGCGTCATCCAATCATCCATAAACCGGGATTGGCGTTGGAACGTATCCTCGAATGCTTGCGCTGCACGGTTCATGGTCTCGGCGGCGAATTGCATAGATCGCGCGGCGTCTTGGACTTGTTCGCTGCCGTGTAGGTAGATGGATTCAGACATGACTAGATGCCTCCCTTATCGGCCTTGAAGGGCTTGCCGGTGCCATCGACGAGATAGGCTACGTTTGGCTCAATTCCGTCTTCGCCAACTTCGAACGCTGCCGTTTTGTATTTTTCGCCATTCCAATAACGAATGACGATGGTTCCTTCCGCGCCCGCCGTTGCGGTGCCGCTGACGCCCGCCGTTGCGGTGCCGCTGTCGCCCGCCGTTGCGGTGC
>Ga0137416_10000076_pt1 | contig 37084 bp, 38 predicted proteins | sample CZODoug3_1_1_16f_FD_108282 | JGI IMG/M metagenome (GOLD analysis project Ga0137416, IMG submission 108282) | Vadose zone soil fungal communities from Angelo Coast Range Reserve, California, USA - CZODoug3_1_1_16fungal (Illumina Assembly) | ecosystem: Environmental > Terrestrial > Soil > Vadose...
AAGCAGTACCGAGCGATTGCGACCCGCTATGATAAGACCGCCAGAAACTTCCTCGGCGCCATCCATTTGGCCGCAGCTGTCATTTGGCTCAATTGAGGACAGGCTCTAATCATTTGAACTGTTTCAGGACGTTCTCAACAGGCTGGTCCACCTATCATTCACGGCTAACGACACGGCGGTGATGCGTTCTAATCATCGTCCAATGATGGATTGGAGCGAGAGTTCAATTTCTTCAATCGGTAGAGGGCGACGTGTGCACCATATGTGCACCGAGAGATCAAAGAAAATCGTAAGAAGGCTAATCGGGACAACCCTCAAGCCGCGTGACACGGCATAAGTGCATCTCACCCTCAATGCGCACTGCCGCGCGCAACAACCTCCGTCCTCGTCCCTTTCGTGCGATAGTCTGAATCCCAAAAGGAAGGCCGCTCACGTCGCGGCCGCACGGGTTGAAATTGCGGGAAGGCGTGCGTGAGTGACGAAAGGGGTGAAGGCGACGTGATCCGGAAGGACTACTTCTTTCTCGCCGATCATTTCTCGACCCAGTTGCACCACGGGCTACGCAACGCAGGGAACGGTCGTCGCCAGCAGGACACCGAACTCGCAGAACAACTTAACGAATGCGGCTCCGATCGCTGCGCTTGTGCGAAGGGCATCAGTGACCTCCACCCGCACAAGGAAAGACATCGCTCGATCTGCCTAGCCACGTCGGGATCGAATGCCCGGGACTCTTTCGGAAGTCCGTGCCGTAGAGACCAGCAAGTCCCACATGTTGCAGCGGCACCAACGTTTCTTGCGCCCGACGGCCAGGCTGAGTCACGCCGGACAATCCGCAATCCTCTTTTGCCGAGATGTTCAACAACGGCTTCCAGCCTTTCGGCGATGATCGGATCGACGGGATATCGAACGCCTGCTTCGACGAAAATGCGATGCGCTGCTCCGACGGGTCAATGCGACCGCTTTCTACCAACGCGGAATCAGCCTCCCGGGGGGCGGGATCTGCCATCGCCTCAAACGCTAGCGCGGTATCCGCGATGCTACGAGTAATTGGCGCGATCACGGATACCCTGTTTCGGCGAGCGCGAGGCTCATCAGCTCGTCAATCGCTTCGACAGGCCGGTCGCACGCTCCATGATTGCCATGAGCGCCACAGTAGCGATGATGAGCACGCCCGACAATGCGGCGATCGTCACGTCGAGCTTACCTTCAAGGTCCTGCCACATTCGGATCGGCAGCATGTCCGTTGCCGCATCTCGCAGGAACAGCGACACCGGCACATTGTCGAACGACGACATGAAGGCGATGAAGGCGCCCGCGATGACCCCCGGGCGGATCAGCGGCAACACGATCCTTCGAAATGTGTAAGCGCGACTGGCGCCGAGACTGGCAGAACTTTCCAGCAGGGTTGATTCAAGTTGGGTAAGCGCCGCCACCGTATTGCGGACCACATAGGGGACGCAGACCACGGTGTGGCCAATGACCAGGGTCAATGCGGACACCGGCAGGCCGACCAGCGAGAACAGCATCAACGCGGACAGTCCGAAGGCGAGAGCGGGAAGCACAAGCGGCGACATAAACAGTGAGTCGAGAACACGCGCCGAGAGCTTCGGTGAGCGTGCGATGGCCAGTGCTGCGGCAACGCCGAGAACCATCGACAGTCCCGTTGACCAAAATGCAACGATAAAACTGTTCCGCGCAGCAAAATGCAATTGCCACGCATTCCACAACTCGGCGTACCATCGCGCCGAATAGCCCGGTGGCGGAAATTTGAGCGAGTACCCACTGGTGAATGAGACGATCAGAACTACGAGCGACGGTGCAATGATGACAGCGAGTGCAACCAGCGCAATTGCTGTCATGACGACTTCGAAGCTAATGGATTCCCACGTGTGTTTCCGGCCGTTCATGGGTCAGGCTCCACCATATCCGCGGGACAACCGGCTCAGCATGCCAAACACCGCGACCACGGCGAGAACTGCGAGGAGAAAGATGATTGAGATTGCGGAGGCAAACGGCCAGTTCTGCAGTGTCGAGGCCTGCTGGTAGAGATACATCGGCATGAAGAGCATCTGTCCGCCGCCGACAAGGGACTGGGTGATAAAGGCCGTAATGGCAGCGGCATAAGTAAGCGTGCAACCTGCGAGTATGCCTGGCAAGGACAGCGGCACAACAACTTTCCAAAAGGTACGCCAACTCCCGGCGCCGAGCGAACAGGACGCATCCTCGAGGTTCATGTCGATTCGGCCGAGTGCGTTGATGAGCGGCAAAGCCATCAGCGGCATTTGCACCTGGGCAAGGGCAAGGACCAATCCGAATTGGGTGTAAAGAAGTCGAATCGGTGTGTCGATCGCACCGATCGAAAGAAGCGTCGAGTTGATGATGCCCTGACGACCCAGAATGACGATCCATGCAAAGGTGCGGACGACGACACTCGTCAGAAGTGGCAACAGAACGATGAGAATGATGAGCGTCTGCGTTCGCGATCCAACACGATGGTAGAGCCGTGCGATTGGGAAGCCCAGCACCAGGCACAAGGCCGTCACCTCCGCTCCCAGCAGCAGAGTCGAGCCAAGCACGCTTAGGCTGAATGGATCGGTAAGGAAGTGGACGTATTGTCCGATGCCCCAGATGGCACCGGTCGTATCGTTGTGCAGCGACAGAACAAAAAGCTGCACCAGCGGTGCGATAAAGAATACGAGAAAGAATAGTGTCAGTGGCGCTGCCAGCCCTATGCCGTATGATGTTACGTCGCGTCGTACCGATGCAGCAGCCATCGTTGTGCTCAGACCCTGATTTCGCGATTGAATCGTTCGATCCAGGCTGAACGCTGCTCGTTGATCTTCTTCCAGTCTTGAAAGACGAATTTCTTCTTCAACTCTGCGGTGTCTTTCGCCAGTACGCGCGCGATCTCGCCGCCCATCGGCACCTTGGAATTCGTTGGTACAATCAGATAGGGAGAGTTCATCAGGGTCGTCTGCACCTCAGGTGAAAGAGACGCTTCGATGAGCCTGAAGGCAAGCTCCTTGTTCGGCGAGTTCTTGACGACATGGATCGTGGTCTTGAAGGCGATCGCACCTTCCTTCGGCGCGGCAAACTCAACGGGAACGCCACGCGCCTTGAGAATCTGGATAGCATTAAAATTTCCAGGCGAAATGTCTATCTGCCCTTGTTGGAACAATGTTGCCAGGGCACCCGGATTGGCCGCGACCGCCGCCAGATTGGGTTTCAGGGCCTCGAGCGCCTTGAAGCCGGGATCTATGTTGACTTCCGAGCCACCATGCATCCTGGCAACCTCCACAAGCCATCCCGTGCCAAGTGTTGAATTGAGATTGGTGATGCCGACACGCCCCTTGAATTCCGGCTTCCAGAGGTCGCCCCAGGAGGTCGGTGCGGTCTTTATGGTGTCGGGATTGTAGGTGAGACCGACCACCTGAAAGAATGGCGCGGGCCCCATTGGCTCCTGTGCTTCGGTAATGAGATCCTTGTAGTAGCTGCTCTTTTCGATCGGGTACGGCTCGACGATATCCTGACCGATTGCGATGAGGGCCGGACCGGGATCATGCAGCATCACATCGATCGGCGGACTGGCGCGGGCAGCGTCTACCTTTGCGATCTGGTCGACCGATAGCATCGGGTCGAGCACGATCGATGCATTGGCGTTCGCCTTGCGGAAAGCCGGCACCAGCACCGCCTTGTGCGCCTCCTCCCAGCTTCCAGTGAAAGTGGCAAAGACCAGCGGGCGGGCCTGGGCGTAGCTTAGTCCCGGGAACGCCTTCATAGCTCCGAGTGTCAATGTGGTCGTTAGAAGAGTTCTGCGATTGATCATCAGGTCTTCCTCTCGTTGTGTATGCTGATGCCACTCAAATTGATGCTGGAAAGACGGTGGCGAGAGTTGGAGCGAGCGGCGCAACGCGCACCGCGTCGCCACTCTCCAGCAGGCGCGTCCCGCCGAAGCGAACCTGGGATACTTTCACGCCCGAACCGTTGGCGGTCGTCACTTCATGCACAACGGTTGCGCCGAGTGGCAGTGCCATTGCGACCACGCCGGCGAAGCCGGAATCGTCGGTCACGAACTGCAAATGCTCCGGTCGAATACAGACAGTGACGCGGCCGCCTTCCGTCATCGACTTCGACGCTGGCCTCGCAACGATCTCGGCCCCTGCATCGAGTCGAACTTTCGCGCCGGTAGGATCGGCTGACACCAGCGTGCCCGGCATGCGGTTGGTCGAACCAACGAAAGTATTCACGAACAGTGTTTGGGGACGGTCGTAGACGTCGGAGGGTGATCCGAACTGCTCCAGCCGGCCCTGGCTGAGAACGGCAACGCGGTCGGCCATTGACAACGCTTCTTCCTGATCATGCGTCACAATGAGCGTCGTAATTCCGGAAACACGCTGCAGCCGCTTGATTTCGATCTGCATGTCGAGCCGTAGATTCTTGTCCAGCGCCGCAAAGGGCTCGTCGAGAAGCAGGATCAACGGCTTGATCGCCAGCGCACGTGCCAGCGCCACGCGCTGCTGTTGGCCGCCGGAAAGCTGCCGTGGCAAACGCTCTCCCATCGAGGACAGCTGGACGAGCTCGAGCAGACGCTGCGCCTCCTGCCGGCGTATCGCCGTGTCTACGCCACGCGCGGCGAGGCCATAGGCCACGTTCTCGGCGATCGTCAGATGCGGAAACAGGGCATAATTCTGGAAGACGACGCCGATCGCGCGCCGGTTGGGCGGCAACATGTCGACGATCTTGTCGCCGATAATGATCCGTCCTGCGGTTTGGGTGATAAAGCCAGCTATGATGCGCAAAAGTGTGGTCTTGCCGCAGCCGGATGGGCCGAGCAATGCAATGATTTCGCCGCCCTTTACGTCGAGATTGATATTTTCAACTGCGATAGCACCGCCGGCATAACGGTGCGTGATCGCGTCGAGCACAAGCGAACGACCACTCTTTGCTTCAGCCATTGAACATCCTCCCGATATCCATGGGGAAAGCAAGTTCCGTGCCTGCGTGGTCGTGATTTCCGTGACGTTCGTGCATGCTGGCGTCAAGACGTTTGACGATAGTCTCTGCGAACTTTCGACAGGCGCGCGTGCCAACACCTTGGCGCGGCGTGAGATTACCGCGCGCGATGCGAGAACTTCTCCTCTTCACCGAAGATGAATTTGTTGGGTTCATCGAGGACGACGCCGTTCGAAAGCGGATTGCTCATGACGGTCTGCGCTGGGACTATCCGCCAATCGGCGCGTACGAAGGCCCCGCCAGGGGAGCGTCCAAGTCCGATGGTCGCAGAGCGGCTCTGCGGCATACTGCTGTGTCCTATGCATCGGCCGAGAATGCCGAAATTCGCATCGGGATTCTCGAAGATGGTACAGCGGTGCTCGTGTCCCCAGCATCAAGCGAAGATCCGCCGGCCGATGAAGGTCCAGTTCTTGTTCTGATAAGCGAAATAGCTTCCGGGCTGATCGAACGCAGGCAGCGTTTGCGAAAAATAGGCATCTCCCTCCGAATACATTTCATGATTCGAGTTCAGGGCACGGTTGACCGCTTCAGGGCGCTTCGGCCATGTGCCGAGAAATCGGGCCCTCACCTCGTCTATCCACGGCGCCATTTCCAATGATGGCAACTTGCACCGTGTTGCCCGTCACCGGCCATGCGTTGCGCGGATGAAGTCGCGACGTCATGACGTCAGGGTATCGTGGTGCGTGAACCATCGCCGCATCGCGAAGCTGCGAGGTCACGATGGCTTCGCTTCCGCGATACCGATACATTGCGCAGCCACGATACCAAGGTGCCGCGGTCAGCCATAGCCGTAAGGAAGCGCATATTTGATCGAACCCATTCCTTCTCAACCCGAATTGCTATGACCGCATACTTGTCATCCTCCGCGATGATGCGCGCGGAGGTTAGCAGATAGCTACGTGGGTCACTTGACAGCTCGCCATTCTTCATAGGTAGGCTCCTTGTGTACGTCTGAAACTCCGCAACACCTGGTCAATGTTGCCGCCGCTACTTCCTGACGCGAACGACAAGTTTGGATCGAGCTTGGCGATACCCGCCGCGATCAGGATCGAGTAGCTGGCGCCTCCGTCGGCATTGACGGCGAAGCTGCCGGTCGCTGCCGAAATGGCCGATTGGCTCGGAGGTTCGGGTCATGACACACCTCCTAATCGGCCTTCACGATGAAGGCCGACGCAAAGCCAGGTTTCCGTGATGTCGCATGCGGTTGGCTTTGACGGCGATCTGGCTCAGCTCGACGCTTCTTTGTTTTTGATCGAAAGCCGTGCTTCGACGGGGTCGCTGTTCGACAGCGCTTGATGGGGATGTTTGACCAAGGCCTCTAAGCAAAGCCAGGTGATGAGCGACTAACACGATGGCAGCCGAAGTGTGGCCACCCATGTTTGGGGTGACGTCGGCACTGGCGTAGCGCTGTTGGCCCGCATCGCTTGTTGTGTCCGGGCCGACGACGACGATGCTCCTGTTGAGGAGCGTCACCGTACCGTTCGAAACTGAGCCCTGTGCCTCGGCGTAGCTGGCGCCGTCCGCGGTTCCATCGCACGAGTCACCGCTCCTGCCGTCGTCCGCATGCCCCGGGGCGGTAATCACCGAAGCGAGAACGAGGCCCAGAGCGACGGTTACCCGAAGATAGCTGCGCGAGCCCGCCGTAGCGCCCCTCCCGGCTTCCGCCCTGCAATTCTTCTCGCCCCGTCTCCAGAGTTCGTGAACTGTCGGCCGAAAAGCCGCCCACCACCCTTCAATAATCGCGCACCCAGCGAAGCGACTCTGCTGCGCCGCACGTCGCGGCATCGTCGTTTTCCAAGTCGATCCAATTGGATGCTTATGACGGCGGCGGTATTGCTTCGCTTCGCTCGCAAGGATGGGCAACGGCGGCATTCCTGGGACCGGGCTGGTTTCCTCACGGAAGATGCCCTAAGCTCAATTCTTGCGTTGGTGCGATCAGGACGAGAACGGACACTTTTGCGTGGATCTCAATGCTGCGGCGCTGTGACATCCGGGCCACTACCCGGCAGGCACAGGGAACCGGCGGCTATGGTTGGACCACGCGGGCCTTCGATGTCGGTCGAAGATGAACGACGCACATCATTTCGCAAACGCCTCGGAGACGCTAGCGTGTCTGGTTCTCAAGCGGTCCAACAGTCGCCCCCCTTCCATTCGCCGGATGAGATCCTTGCGCACCCCGTCTTCGCTAAGGCGCGCAGCGTCTGGAACGATGGGATGCTCAGCCTTTACGAAAACAATCCTTTTCTCAGCCGGCTGTTGGCCGTTACACAGCGTTCGGCCGTGTTCTTCAACACGCTCACCCTGGACGCAGCGTACGACGCAGCCGATCGTTCGACTTGGCCGACAATGGGGCTTTTGCAGGAGACGATGGTCCCCTACCAGCTGTCGAGTCGGCGCAGCATCGAGGCGATCGTCGCCCGGTTCGTGGAGACGGGCTATATGTCTCGCCGTACGATCGCGACGGACCATCGCGTGCGCCTGCTGACGCCGACCGAGAAAAGTTTGATCCACGATCTCGATTGGGTGAGAGTTTACTACTCCCCGTTGGTCGTGATGTTTCCGGCGTGCGGCTATGCGCCGCCGATGCGCCGTGATCGCGCGTTCAGGACGGCTTTGCGCCGGGCCGGCCGCGATAGCCTGGCCGATGCCGCCAAGCTGCTGGAGACGAACCCGACGATCACGTTCCTCATGAATCGCGATGCCGGCATGATGGTCCTGATCAAGCTCATGCAGACGGGCGGCGCCCAGGGCCTGAGCCGTGTGGGATTCACCGACCTCGCGGATCGCTTCGGTATCTCACGGACGCACGTTCGTCGGATCCTTCAGGATGCTGAACGGGAGGGCCTGCTTCGACTGTCCGAAGCCGGAGTCGCCCTGGAGCAACCTCTTGTCGCAGCGTTTGACCGCTTCCTCGCCGATTGCATGGCGGGATTCCATTTCCTGTTCCACCTTGCGATGGCATCTCCCGAGATGGCAAACGGCGGAGCGCAATGACCGCAAGGACCGGTTGCAACGCAAACCGCTATAACGGCGTCGCGCGCGTGTTGCCTTCTTGCTGCGCGTAGAACTTGGCGCACCGAAAGCCTGATCATCACATCAATATCGCGGATCAGAAGTGTAGCTAGTGTTGCTATTTTTTGATACCCCGCGCAATTAATTGCACTGTCAACGTAATCGGATCAAGTGCGACGATTTCGATCGTCTGCCTTCCCGCCCCTGCTGGCAGGGCCCGCGCTGTCGGCTTTTCGACACACCGAGCTGCTCAACCGTCTCTTTTTTTTCTCGCGACTCTGAAGCGTTGGCATAGGTGACTTGTTTGGCCGATGGCTACCTATTGACGATCGCCTTTAACAAAGACTTCATTCGCCGTTGCCGACTGAGACCCGCGAGGGTCTCAACGGAACCAATTGGATTGTTGGTCAGATCCGCAATGGATCAGCAGCGACGGGCGGCCCGACAGGAAACTCATCGTCGGTGGAGCAGGACAATTGATGTCGGCATGGACCTATACACTGATCCCGGCTTTGTCCGTTGTTTTCGGCGCTGCCATAGCGGTTTGGCGGCCGCCCGTGCCGGCATTTACCGCTGCGGTTCAGCACTTTGCCGCCGGGGTCGTGTTCGCCGCGGCCGCCGGAGAGCTTCTTCCCGACATCAAACATCGCGAGTCGGTTTGGGCGATCATCATTGGCGGAGCGGCGGGCATCCTGTTGATGCTTCTGATCAGGCGGCTCGGCGAAACAACCAAAGGCACGCTGGGTCTCGTCGTCATGGTCGCCGTCGACATCTTCATCGACGGACTGGTACTCGGAATTGGATTTGCCGCCGGCACCCAGCAAGGGCTCTTGCTTACGGTCGCCTTGACGATCGAGATCCTGTTCCTCGGACTTTCGCTGACGCCAGAACTGTCAGAAGCGATTCAGAAGCCGGCAAGAGTGGTTGCCGTCGTTGCCGGGCTCGCAATCCTGTTGCCGATCGGCGCCGCCATGGGCATCCCGGTCAGTCGTCTGCCGAACTTCTGGGTCGCGGCCTTCTTTTCGTTCGGTCTGATAGCGCTGCTGTATCTCGTCACCGAGGAACTGCTGGTCGAGGCGCATTCCGTTCCGGAAACGCCATGGGTGACAAGCCTGTTTTTTGTTGGCTTTCTGCTGATACTCGTGTTGGAGGAGCTCACGGGATAGGACAATTGACGAATGTGACGGCGGGTTTCGGGCCGCAGTAAAGCCAGCGTCACACGCGGCGGCTTCCGCGTCCAATGGCCACGGTCGACATTTCATTCAGCCGCGGGAGTGCGCATATGGACTGGATCAACAGGTATCGCGGGCTGAAAAAGCTCAAACTGTTCTTTGTGGTGCTGGGATTGGTCGTCGCGATCAGTGCGGTCAAGATATTCGTTCACCGGATGCAGTTCGAATTTGTGACGCTGAGCACCTTTCTGACCAGTGCGATCGGCGGAGCCATCTTCATCATCGGGTTTTTGTTGTCGGGCGTTCTTTCCGACTACAAGGAGTCCGAGCGATTGCCGGCCGATATTCGCGTGGCGTTGGAGGGAATTCACGACGACGCCGTCTGCTTCACGGAAAAATACCCTGAGTTCAAGATAGCTGTGCCTTGCGAATGATACTCATGGACATCCTGACCACGCTGCAAACAGGGCTGGGACATGCTGCGGACCATCACGATCTGCAGCCCGCCATTGCGAACGTCGACAAGCTTGCACCGATCTTCGCGCAGATGGATGCGCTGGGTATGCCGGCGAATTTCATCGTTCGCCTGCGCGGGCTGCAAGACCAGCTTCGCCGTTCCCTGTTTCGAATCTATCACATCCAAAGCAGGCAGTTCGTGCCTTCGGTCTATATCCTGGTGAAGACCCTGGTTGTCGCGACAGTCCTGCTTCTCCTGTTCTAAAGACCGAGGGTTCGCCCGGCGACAACCTGATATTCGGCTTCATCTCGTACCTGTTCATCTATGCTCTCTATCTCATCGACACGCTGGAACGGCCGTTCCGCAAGGATCATAACTCGATAGATGACGTCAGTCTTTTTCTGCTTGGCGAGTTCAAGGACAAGTTGGCCGGGTGCGATTCCGGCGCTGCCGAACGCGTCGCGGCCGCACCATCGTTGTCGGCGGCGCGAGGCCGCCTGTCCAGCTTGCCCCGAGGATTCCTGCCATCAGGCAAGTCAAGGTCAGTGCTAGCGCCGCGTGGAGCGGCTCGCGATGACTTGCATCGCGACTGGTCTCGTCTTCATTTCCGTCTTCGCTTTCAACGCGGGTTAGGTAATCCCTGCCGGCTCTTCCCATCGGCCTTGAGACGCGCCAACATCTCGCGGATCGGCGCAAACGGACCGTAGGTGTGCTGCTGCTGGCTGAAGCTGTCGGCATAGGGGCCATAGGGCGTGTCGACCGGCTTCGCCAGCTGATCCGGGTAGTCGTGGTCGAGTCCATCCTTGTGCGGCCGCGGCTGCGACACGAGATAGGCCGCCACATCCCAGGCTTCTTCCACAGAGAGCTGCGGGTTCAGATAGTCGGCTCCATGCGGCATGTTGAAGTGGATGAAATTCGCGGCCGTGATCAGACGATTCATGCCGGCGCCGTCATTGAAGGCGTCGGGTCCCCAGAGCGGCGGCACCATGTAGCCGAGGGCAGTCATCGGATGAGTGGTGGGAATGCCCTCACCATTGCTGTTATGGCATGCAAGGCAGCTCTTGGCGTAGATCGCCTGGCCACGCACCGGATCAGCGGCGCGATCGAGCTCCGCCATCCGGCCCACGCCGAGGCCCGGCACCTGCTGCCCCGGCGGCACGCCGCTCGACAGAAACTTGATATAGGCGATGATCGCCGTCATCTGCGGTCCGTTGAGCGGCAGCGGACGGCCGTTCATGCTGCGTGTCATGCAGCTGTTGACGCGCTGCTCAATGGTGATCTCCGCACCCGTCCGCGCGCTGTACTGCGGAAACTCCTCGAACAGCCCGAAAATCGGCACCGCGAACTTCTTGGTCCCAGCCTGGAGATGGCAGTTGGAGCAGGCCAGGTTGTTGCCGGCATAGCGCTCGCCCGGCGCGGCGAGCGGTCCGATATGCGCGTAGGTCGCGGTGATCAAATCCCGGCCCCGCCGGACGAGGCGGCCATGCTCATCGTAGGGCAAGGCGCCGACTTCTGGAACGGTCCAGACCGGACCACCGGTCGAAGCCGCTTGCTGCGCGGCGACGGTCCCAGCAACTACACATGCCGCCAGTGCAACGACGGACCAGCGCGAAACCTTGCGAGCGCAGCCTTGCATTTGCTCCTAACCTTATCGTTTAGAGCCCCATCACGGAGTTCGCGTTCCTGGGCGAGATCGCACTCGCGCATACGCGGCAGCACAAGCTCGGCGCATCGGACTAAATCCCGGTGCCGCCATGATCCGGGGTCAGACACTGAGAATGGGTGTAGTCGGCCAGAACCTCGATGACGCGACACTCGGTGATGCGGCCGTGCTGATGCGATGCGATCATGCTCTTGAATTCCTTCTCGAGCGCCCTGAGGCGAACGATGCGGCTTTGGATGGCGACGAGATGCTCACGGGCAATGGCGTCGACCTCGTCGCACCAGGTGGGCTGACGATCGACGAGACTCAACAAAGTCCTTATGCTGTCGAGGGAGAATCCCAACTCCCGGCTATGGCGGATGTAGCCAAGCCGGTCGACGAGCCCCCTGCTATAGGCACGCTGATTGCCGGCGGTCCGGGCGGGAGGAGGCAACAACCCGATCTTCTCGTAATAGCGGATCGCCTCGACAGTCGTACCGGTCTTTGCGGCCAGTTCTCCGATCGAAAGAACTTGCGCAGGTTTCAAATTTTTCACCGTGGCATTCATGCGCGTCACACTCCGCCAACCATCCCCTTTGATAACAAAATAACCTACAAATTGTTGACAATCAATGATCACACTCTCGGCAATTGATCGGTCCGGCAGCATTCATTGCTCCCGGAGATGCTTTTTCAGCGCTTTCGACGCCCCCGTCTTCGGCCTGGGAACGATGCCGAGATCCTCAAAGATCGTTGCGATCTCAACGTGATTGTCGAAACCATCGAACTTCAGGCGCGCCTGGATTTCAGTCAAATGCTCCTCCATCGCTTCGAGTGCGCCAGCCTTATCGCGCGCAAGAATTCTTTCGACAATGCGAGGATGCGCGTCGGGCGTGCGATCCTCTGCCCCCGGTGGCTCGAACTGCGCGACGATCAGCGAGGTACGTAGCGACAGCTCCTCCATAAACTTGACGAGGACCGGGTTGCCGCTAAGTCGGGCGATTTCAAGGTGAAACCCCGCACCCATACTGAGCCCATCCCAACGATCACAATGGGTGTGGGACTGCTCGAGTTTCAAAATGCGCTTAAGATCCTGAGTCATCGGTGCCGTGAGATTTTCGATGGCGCGGGAGACGGTGGCCGCCTCGAGCATCTTGCGGGCATCGAAAACGGCACGCGCTTCATCCGCGGAGGGTTGCGACACGAATGCACCACGGTTGGGGATATGAGTGATCAGATTGCGCGAACCAAGATGGAAAAGCGCTTGACGGATGTGCGCCCGGTTTGTCCCGAACACCGAGGCGAGTTCGATCTCACTGAGCTTCATGCCTGGACGCAGGCGCTTGAGACTGATCGCCTTGAGGATACCTTGTACGACAGGATCCTGATCTCGTGTCGCGTGGTCCACATGGTTGGTGGACGCGTCTCGTTTCCGCATTATTGACCTGCTTCCAATTTCGATTTGGGTTCAAGATGTGACAATTGCAAAATAGATTGGGAACTCTATGCCGACGACATGTACAATGTCACGCGCCAATTTTGTTGACAATCCGTCCAACGCAATGTTAACAATTGTCCGATCAATCGAGTGCGCTTGCCGTGCAGTCAGCCCGAAAGCCTCTCGACCCGTCGGAGATATTCGCCATGAGATCGCGCGATCTGATCGATTACGGCAGCCGGCGGGATTTCAGCTACGAGCAAATTCTCGCCTATGGCGTGTCCGCAGGCCTGTGGCGCCTTCTCGACGCCTTCGAACGGCGCAAGTGGCTGACGGCCGTCTTGAAACTGCGCGACGAACTCGACGGTCGCGTACGGGGGTCGGGTGCTCGTCTTTGCAGCCAGTTCTCCGACAGACAGGACTCCAAAGAGATTCAAACGTTTCGCCGTCGCATTCCTGACCTCGGCACTTTCTCGAAAATACCCCTTGCACCTGAAGTTGCTTCAGGTCGTAGGAGTGTCTGAAGAGGCGGAAAAGTCACCCCGCCCATAACCAAAGGATAACGATCATGACGTTTGTGAAATATACCGGAGCGGCGTTGCTGGGTGCCGCGCTGTTCGCCGGTTCTGCTTTCGCCGACCCAGCCGAGACGTCAAAGGCGGCCGGCAAGGATGCGAGCTGGCTGTTCATCCAGACGGCTCCGGCGATCAAGTTCGACGGCAAGACGCTGACCCTGCAAAACATCAACCCGTCCGTGGTGATGTTCAGCGACCGACCGGCGCGGGTGGCCGAAGCGATCCCGACCGCGGCGTTTGTGAAGAACTGGGACAAGGGCGAGAAGAAGAGCTTTGAATCCGACCCGCCCAACGCCGGTCTGACCAGTGTCGTCGACGGCAAGCTGCAGACCGTCACGCTGGTGTTGAGCGAGCCCCGACTTGACGGGACAACCTTGACCTATCGGGCGCGCGTTCTCGAGGGAACGCCGCCGCAGACGGCAGGAACCAGCTCTCTCTTCATCGATGGCGGGTGTAGCCCCTGGGATCCACGGTGCTGAGTTTGTTCGAAGCATAACCATAGGAGTACGACCATGGCGTTCGTGAAATATGCCGTAGTGGCATTGCTGGGTGCCGCGCTCTTCGCCGGACCCGCGCTGGCCGACCAGGCCGAAACCGCCAAGGCGGCCGGCAAGGATGCGAGCTGGCTGTTCATCCAGACCGCGCCGAAAATCAAGTTCGACGGCAAGACGCTGACCCTGCAAAACGTCAACCCGTCCGTGACGATGTTCACCGACCGGCCGGCGCGGGTGGCCGAAGCGATTGCGACGGCGGCGTTTGTGAAGAACTGGGACAAGGGCACGACAAAGAGCTTCAAGTCCGACCCACCCAACGCCGGCCTGACCAGCATTGTCGACGGCAAGTTGCAGACCGCCACGGTGGAATTGAGCCACCCACAGATGGAAGGAATGACGCTGCGCTATGACGTGCGGGTCGTCAACGGCGAGGTCCCGGCCTCCGGCGGCCCCACCTCTCTGTTCATAGACCAAATTCATTTTGGCCCCGGCCCCAATTGAAGCAGCCCATCTCGACGGCACGACCCTGACCGATCAGGCGGGTGTTCTTCAGGGAACACTGCCGCAGACGGCAGGAACAACCTCCACAGGAGAAAGATCATGATGTTTGTGAAATATACCGCAGCCGCATTGCTGAGCACCGCGCTCTTGACCGGCTCCGCGCTGGCCGACCCAGCCGAGACGGCCAAGGCGGCCGGCAAGGATGCGAGCTGGCTGTTCATCCAGACCGCGCCGAAAATCAAGTTCGACGGCAAGACGCTGACCCTGCAAAACGTCAACCCGTCCGTGGTGATGTTCAGCGACCGGCCGGCGCGGGTGGCCGAAGCGATTCCAACCGCCGCGTTTGTGAAGAACTGGGACAAGGGCGCGAAGAAGAGCTTCAAGTCCGACCCGCCCAATGCCGGCCTGACCAGCGTCGTCGACGGCAAGCTCCAGACGGCCACCGTGGAACTGAAGCAGCCTCATCTTGAGGGCACGACCTTGACCTATCAAGCGCGGGTTATCGAAGGAAAATTGCCGCAGACAGGCGGAGTGAGTTCTCTCTTTATCGACGCCGGCTGCAACAACTACGGTTCTTGCTAGGTGCACCAAGTTCTTCAGGCTGCGCAAATTGCGCAGTCTGAACGCCGCGACGTCAATCACGGGTAGTGGAGAACGGCAGTCGTCGTCATCTTGGCCAGCGTCAATGAATGAGCGCTCGTAGCTGGCCAATGATGCATCAGTGTCCAACCATTGTACTTTTGTCTTTGAAGTTTGGAATCAAAAAACCATGCGACATCTCAAGCTGCTGATGCACGTCGTTGAAGTGGCACAAACCGGATCAATCCGCCGGGCCGCAGAGCATGTCAACCTGACCCCGTCGGCGATGAACCGCCGTATTCAAGATCTTGAAACGGAAGTTGGAACACCCTTATTCGAGCGCCGCCCGCGTGGCGTCAAATTAACCACGGCGGGCGAGATGTTCGTTCGATATGCCCACAGCCAGATCGCCGATGCGAAGCGACTGAAATCCCAGGTCGCCGACTTGAGAGGGCTGCGGCAGGCTCCCGTTCAAATCGCATGCAGCCAGGCCTTGGCTCACGATTTCCTGGCCTCGCGCATCGCGACGTTCCAGAAGCAGCATTCGAAGGTCGCGTTTGATCTGAAGGTCGTCGATCACGAGCGAGCGCTTGCAGCGCTTGTTGCTCATGATGTCGATCTTGCTCTCGTCTACGGCCCGACCGTATCGTCATCAATTCGCATCATCGCCAGTCTTCCGCAGCGATTGCTTGCCATTGTTCGGTCCGATCACCCGCTCGCCATCCAGAAAAATCTCAAACTCTCGGATTGCGCAGCCTATCCCGCGGCTTTGCCGGATCGAACCGTCAACAGCCGCCAAATTCTCGATGATGCAATCGCGAAGCAAAATCTGACCTTCAATACGCTTGCGGAATCGAACTCTCTCGAAATGCTGAGAGGCCTGGTCCTTCGTTGCAATATGATTTCGTTTCAGGTCGGGATCGATGCCCCTTCCGGCGATTTCGGGACGAGTCTAGTCGGTCGTCCGATCGACACGCGCGACGTCCCTGCGACCGACCTGGTGCTTTGTCAGTTGCGATCCCGCAATCTTCCCATGACGGCGGCAACATTTGCGGAAGCGCTCGGCAAGAGTTTCAACAACTTCAGGCCAATCTGATGCTTGGGCCGGCGATATCAAGCGCCAGGCGCTCGCGCATCCGGAAATATGAATGGGCAAACGGACCGAGATCTCCGATTCGACATTTCGATCGTGATCAATGCAGCGTGCGATCATGTCGCAAGCCTTGACTCTGGAAGCTCCATTCTCGTCGAGCAAAAATCGAACCTTGCTCGCCGGGGCTATCGGCAATGTGCTGGAATGGTATGATTTCGCGATCTACGGGTACTTCGCACCGGTCTTCGCCCGAAACTTCTTCCCGTCCGACGACCGTATCGCCTCGCTTCTCGCCGCCTTCGGTGTATTCGCCGCCGCTTACATGATGCGGCCGCTCGGCAGCGTCGTTTTCGGCCACATCGGCGACCGCTTCACCCGCAAACGCGCGCTCACCGTCTCGGTGGTGGTCATGGCGCTGTCCACCTGCTCGATCGGCCTGCTGCCGACCCATGCCACGCTCGGCGCCGCCGCACCGGCGGTTCTGGTGGTGTTGCGCCTGCTGCAGGGCATTTCCGTCGGCGGCGAGTTCACCACATCGATTGTCCTGCTCGTGGAGCAGAGCGCGCCTGGCCGGCGCGGCTTTGTCGGGAGCTGGAGCTGCTTCGGTGCCAGCAGCGGCATCCTGCTCGGCTCAGCCGTGGGCAGCATTGTCAATGGCCTGCTCGCGCCCGACGCGGTCGCCGCGTGGGGCTGGCGCATTCCGTTCTTGCTGGGGATCGTGCTGGGCGCCATCGCGCTCTATTTGCGAATGGGCCTCCAGGATGAAACGGCCGCACCTGCGTTGCCCGCCGAACGGTTGCCGCTGGTCGAGGCTTTCGTGACCGAATGGCGCGGCATCGTTCGATGCTTTGTCATCAATATCGGCTTCGGCGTCAGCTTCTATACGGTGTTCATCTATCTCACGACCTATCTTCAGCAGATCTACGCGGTGCCGGCGTCCAAGGCGCTGGAAATCAACACCGTCAGCATGATCGTCATGCTGGCGCTGATCCCGCTCGTGGGCACGATGTCCGATCGGCTCGGCCGCAAGCGGGTGCTTGCCGCATCATTGGTCGGGCTGATCGCGCTGGCCTGGCCGCTGTTCCACCTGCTCGACAGCGATGTGACGTCTCTGATCCTGATCGGCCAGGTAGGATTGGCCGCTCTTGTCGCCGGCTACTCCGGAACAATGCCTGCATTGATGGTGGAAATGTTCCCGGCGCGCGTGCGCTGCACCGCGCTGTCGCTGAGCTACAACCTCGCACTCGGCGTCGTGGGCGGCACGACACCGCTGGTGGCGATCTACCTGATTCATCGCACCAGCAACGACTTCGCCCCGGCCTACTACCTCGCGGCCTGCTGTGCCATCTCGCTGGCCGGCCTCCTCACGTTGAAGGACCGCACCGGCCAACCCCTGATAAGGACAACGCGGCAGTGATCGAGATGCGAATGCTCACGTCGCGATGCGCGACAAATCCGTGCGTTTCGCGCGCCATGCGGGTCGCCAGCGGCGACAAACCGCAGCTCAATAGCATCGCGCACACCGCACTTCCTATATTTCGTTTTCGTTCCAACGCACGGAGTTGACGATGAAGAGCAAGAAACGCATGGGAAACGCGCACACTGCACCATCCAAGGCTCCGGAGGTCTTTTCAAGAAAGGAGCTCATCATCAATCGCCGCACGGTGCTTGGCGCCATTGGCGGCAGTGTCGTGGCGGCAGCGCTCGGCGACCGCCTGTGGCCGCTGATCAGCGAAAGCCGAGCGCAGACCGGCGCCAGTTCGATCGACATGAACCGCTTCGACGCCGGCGGGTCGGGACGGCAGGGCTTCGGTACTCTCGGCGACTATATCTTTCTCTCGCCCACCAAGCTCGGCGGCGGCGCGCATGCGCAGGACCTGAAGACCGGCAAGACTCTGGCCTGGATCGAATACTGGAACTATGGCGATCCCTGCCCGATCGCGCATCACATCGCCGCCTACCCGTCGGCTGACCCGCGCAAGGGTTTCGAGTTCGTCAACTCCACGCAAGGCGGCGAGAACGTGCTGATCTACGGTCTGCCGACCGAGATCAAGCAGCGCGGGCTGCTCGACCCGCTGTGGGGCCAGGGCAACCATATCAACCGCGTGCACTATGACGGCCAGCAGATGAACCTGATCGAGGACGTGGCGGAGACGACCGGCCTCGGGCTCGGCGTGCACACGGTGATTTATCCCGATGCCACCGGGTTCGCCGCCGCCGACGGCCAGAAGGATGTCGCCGCATTTTTCGACCGCCCGCCGCTGCCACAGCTGGCAAAGGACGACGTGGCGGTGACCGAGATCAACAAGGGCCAGAAGACCAAGGTGCTGATGGCCTTCGGCGCCGACTGGATCGGTCGCGATCAGTCCGGCTCGCTGGAGGCCAACTGGTTCAACGGCGGGAAGTTGCGCATCACCCGGCTGACCAAGGCACGCGAAACCGGCCTCTATGATCTGCAGGGCTCCAAGGGCAACAAGATCGACTGGGAAATGGTGCCGATGGCCGAGTACCTCGTCTATACCGGCCAGCTACCCGGCAACGCGCCGCGCAAACTCTGCGGGCTGGACGCCGTGGTGCATCACCCGGGCAACCGCTACTCGGCGATGGTCATTCGCATGTGCTCGGCGGCGCTGATCGTGGATCGCCAAACCTGGGAGCTGGTCACCTGCCTGCACATGCCCGAAGGCTCTCCCGGGAATCTGCCGGTGAAAAAGGTCAGCAGCAATCCGGACGCCTGGGAGGTCGAGTTCCAGGATGTCAAATGCGTCGGCCACGAAGCGGGCTTCAGCCCGGACGGCAAATTCTTCACGATGATGAACAACATCCGACAGAACAACATGCCGGTGTTCGACACCTCCGATCCCGATCCACGCAACTGGAAGAAGATCACCTTCGTGAAGGATCCGGATTGGGTCGGCGATTATCCCAGCCCGTTCCATCTCTGCTTCTCGATGGACCGCTCCAAGATGTTCGTCTCGGTGCTGTCGCCCAAGCCCGCCAAGAGCGCAGTGGTGGCGGTCGACACCAAGACATGGCAGATCATCAAGAAGTTCGAAAATGTCGGCCCGGACGCACAGACCATGGCCGTGACCTACGACGGCAAATATGTGCTGCAGATTTTCTCCGGCTTCCAGCGGCTGGAAAGCGGAGTTTTCGTGTTCACCCAGGATACGCTGGAGCCGGTGGGATATCTGCCGAACTTCGGTGGGCACCATGACTGCGTGGTGGTACCGACCAAGACCGAGCATCTGCTGAACAGCCGCTGCACGACCTTGTAGGTGCTCCGTGCTGCTGATCAGGCTGGCGGCGCAAAATCTCGGACGACGGCGGTTGCGCACGCTGTTTTTGGGCGTGGCGGTGGCGCTTGCCGTTGGGGTGGGCACGGCGAGCTTCATCACCGGCTGGGCGCTGAGCGAAGGCATCACCGCCTCCTTCTCGCGCATGGGTGCCGACCTGATTGTCGTGCCGCGCAGCACTTTGGTCAACATTACCTCAAGCCTGCTCACCGTACAGCCGACCGACGAAACGCTTGACGCCAGCGTCGTCGGCAGACTTGCTGGCATCGACGGCATCGCGCGCGCCGCTCCGCAGCGCCTGGTGCGGGCGGTCGTCGAAGGCCGTGCCGTCAGCCTGATCGCCTTCGATCCCGCGGTCGACTTCACCGTGCAAACCTGGGCGCGCGAACAGCGCCAGAGCCCGATCGGCGCAAGCGAACTTCTGGCGGGAGGCCGAGTGCCCGGCACGGTCGGCGAGACATTGAGTGTCTGCCGCCGCCCCATGGAAATCCACGGCCGGCTAGCCAAGACCGGCGTCGGTCCGTTCGATGAGTCATACTTCATCACCTTCGTCGGTCTCGACTTCCTGGCGGCACTTTGCAGCCAGGACCCAGAAGTCGCCAAGGCCGTCAAGGACGTGGCGGCGGATCACGCTGCGCACGACAAAGAGCTTGCCTTGTGCATGCCCGATTACACGCCGGGCAAGGTCACGGCCATTCTTCTGCAACTGGCGCCGACGGCGCGCGCCGAACAGATCAAGTTCGCCATCTCGCAAATCCCGGGCGTCAAGGTGGTCGAGGGCAATTCCGTCCTCTCCTCCTCGCGCCAGGCGTTGCGCATCCTGTTTGTCGGCATAGCCGCCTTCTCGGTACTTGTGGCGCTGGCGCTCCTGATCCTGGTGTCGTTGCTGTTCTCGGCCATCGTGCAGGAACGTATGCGCGAGATCGGCCTGCTGCGCGCCATGGGAGCCAGACCCAGTCATGTCGTCGCCATGGTGCTGGCCGAGGCGGCTATGATCACCGGTTTGGGTGGACTTTTGGGCATCGTACTGGGCTTCGCGTTGCTTTTCGGCTTTGCCCGCTCGCTCGGCTTTTACTTCGAGACGCTGGGCGTTCCGTTCAGCTGGCCGGCGGTCGAGGTTCTTGCAGGGATCTGCGCTGCCGTCGTCGCGGTCTCGATTAGTCTCGGCATCGGCGGCGCGCTCTATCCGGCCTGGCGCGTGCGCCGGCTGGAACCCTTCGCGCTGATTCACGGCGAGGGCGGGCGATGACCCTCGCCGCCTGCGGCCTTGGCAAGCACTACGGTCCGGCGCACTTTGATGCGGTCGCCGAAGTCACGCTGAGCATCGACCCCGGCGAGTTCGTTTCCATCATCGGCCGCTCCGGATCCGGCAAGTCGACCCTGCTCGCCATGCTGGGCGCACTCACGCGGCCCAGCGACGGCAAGGTCACGTTGGACGGCACCGACATCTGGTCAATGGGCGAGGATGCGCTCGCGGCCTTCCGCGCACGCCACATCGGCTTTGTGTTCCAGTTCCCCAGCCTGCTTGCCAGTCTCAGCGCCGTGGACAATGTCGCGTTGCCCGCCCTGCTCGCCAAGGCGCTCGACAGCGACGAGGCCAATGCGCGCGCCCGCGAGCTGCTCGCCGATGTCGGGCTTGCGGATCGGCTGGACTCCTTCCCGGCCATGTTATCGGGCGGCGAACAGCGGCGGGTTGCCATCGCACGTGCCTTGATCAACAAGCCGCGCCTGCTGCTGGCTGACGAGCCGACCAGCGACCTTGATGAGGACAGCGAAGCAGAAGTCGTGACCTTGCTTGATCGGCTGCGCCGCGAGCAGGGCTTCGGCCTGCTGGTCGTCTCGCATAACCTCGACATAGCTCGCCGCGCTGATCGTTCCTATGAGATGTCGCGCGGTCGCCTGCTATCCGCTGCGATCTCCCCGCAAGCCGATGTCGCGCCAGCGCAGCGATTGAGGCCGGCTCCTACTCCTCGGCCTGTCATTGCGCGCGCGAGTACTCGACTGGGCAGCGGTTTCTGGCAGGCGGCGCGGCTGGTGATGTTTGGCAGCATCGTCGCCTTTTCGCTGGTGCTGCTGGCCGATTCCCTTGTCGGTCGTTACCAGCGACTGCTGATGCAACAACACGCCGAGAAGCTCGCGGCCCTCGAAACGCTGGCGCTCTCCAACCTGCGCGCCAACGCAAATTCGATCGTAGCTCGCGGCAACGGCCGCTACGAGCTCAGCCTCGAACTGTGGAACATAAGAGGCGACAAGCCGATCTACGTCATGTCGCCCTCGGTGCGAGCCTACGTGCAGATCGGCCGGCAATGGATCGAAGTACCGTCCCGACCGATCGAGGAAAGCGCGGCATCGGTGCTGAAGATCACCGGCCGGCAATCCTATCGCTATCAGTTCGAAGCCAAGCCCTCGGAGTATGCGCAGCTGTTGCCGCACTATATGCATGTGCGCTTTGTCAACACTATGCTGGTGAGTCCCAACAGCACGCCGAGCGATGAACTGTTCGAACGCACCGATAGCTACTATGTCCACCTCAAGCCGTGGGACGCTGACGACGGCGCGATCAAGCGCGATGTCAAATTCGATGGTGCCCCACCACTCTGGATTCCCATGCCTCCGCACTGAAGCCATAGGATAGAGATCGCGTGAGCAACCGCGCAGCACCGCTATCCGCCGCGACGACCGGCCGGTCAGATCCCAAAAGCGACTACGAGGACTGCTTCGCGACCAGGGACGCCGGCCGCATGTCCGTCCAATACGTGTTGATGTAATCAAGGCAGTTCTGACGGCTGTTTTTGTTGAATTGTATGGTCCAGCCCGGCGGCACTTCGATAAACGCTGGCCACAAGGAGTACTGGCGCTCATCATTGATCAGAACGACGTAGGTTCCGTTTTCGTCTTCAAAGGGATTGGCCACGACGCTTCCTTTCATGGTTTGGGTTTTCGAAATCCTGCCGGGATTGGCTGTCATTCCTGAGTGCACCGAAACTAGGCCGTGTCAGACGCTCGAATATGGGCGACCCATGCTGACGAGCACGCGGCGCGGCCCGGTAAACGGTCTACGGCCATGAGCGACCTGCATGTTATCAAGGATGAGGATGTCGTTCTCACGCCAATCAAAGACGATCTTTTCACGTTCGAACGCGTCGCGGACGTGCGCAATGACGTCTACCGGGATTGATTCTCCACCGCCGAAATACGCGTTACGTGGCAATCCCCTCTCACCGAACGTGTCGATCATCTGCGACATCATCTCCTGACCGAGACTGGAGACGTGGAATAGCTGCGCTTGATTGAACCAGAGTTCCTCGCCGCTCTCAGGGTGCTTCGCGGTACCTTGACAGACTTGGCGGGTCGTCAAACCTTCATCTGTCCAGCTGAAATCGATGTCATGTTCGCGGCAATAGTCCTCCACCGCACTCTTGCTTTCGGTCTGAAACACGGTCCGCCAAGGAAGGTCGACGAAGTCTGTATAATTGCGGACGTACGAAACCTTCCGCTCGCGAAACTCAGCGACCACGGCGGCGTCGATCCGATCCGTGACACGCCGGACGTCGGCAAGTGGTGTCTGGCCTCCCGTTGCGGACGGGGTTACGCAGTGAAAGCCGATACGGGTCGGCCAATCGCGCTGATAGGCGTTCTCGTTGTGCATGGGGATCTCCAGTGCGGCCGGATATTCGGTGGCCGTGTAGACCCCATTTCCAATGTTGGTTCTGGGTGTTGACCGATAGACGTAGGTGAGTGGCGGCGCCCAGAGCCGCTCGAATAGGGTCGCCAGCACTCTTTCGTCGGAAAGATCAAAACCGCGCATGAGAACTGCACCATGGGCGGCCAAGGCCGCCTCGACGGCTTCGGCGTGCTGCTCCACAACATCAAGGATGTTGACCGGTTGGCGCGGCTCGATCTGCAGCAGTAACTCGCTATCGGTGGGAAGGCTTTCCACGACGTATGAGGACCATGTCATTGTGTGATCCATTCTAGCCGCGACCAATCACAGTAACGCCAACCGATTGCAGGCGCGACGCGAGATCGAAGCGAACCAAGGAGCAGGCAATCATTGTCACTTGCCATGGGCTCTGAACGCTGAATTGCGGCTACTGAAGAATATCATGGCCCGAACGCGTTGATCGCACGGCTGCAACACCCCCGGGGGCATCTGTTTGATGCACGCTGCATAGGCAGAACCTGCAGGCTTCCCTCGCAGCCATATTGACCAACTCGCATGCCTGCCACCTCGATCCTGTCCCAGGAAGCGTTTGCCTGGTCGCCGGAGATAGCATCCAGCCCTTCCTGCTTGAGGCAACCGCGGACCCTAGATCAAGAGAACATCCATTACGGTGCGAGCGCCACTGCCTGGTTCCATGAAAGGCATCGTTTCCGATCATCAGCATTTCGTTGAAGGCTGAGATCAGTTCCCAGGCGCAGCAAGTCGCCGTGCAACAAGACTAAATCTTTCGAGTGTCGTTATCTGGTGCTATCTTTCCCCTCGAGCGGTGCAAAAAAAGCGCCACTCGTCACGGACGAGGCGACCAAAACGAGCAAACCTGCTTGAGTGAATGTTGGCCAGGTCGCCGCGAAGTTTCCTGCGCGCTTATCCGGCAGCCGGAATTGTTAGCACCGGCGCTTTCCTGCCATCCGCGTCGCCTTGGGCGATCGACATCACGATCTGGATAACGCTGAAAGCGATCTTCGAGTCGTAGTCGGTGTCGGCAATCCAGAACCAGCGCCCCTGATACTGAACTGCGGCATAGGCCGATTGCGGTTTGTTCGGCGAGGTCCGCACGACCACCGTTGGTCTCAGCCCCCCGACAAGGCCAATCGAGGGAAGCGTTCGGTTTGCCCCGATATCATCCTCGGGGACATCGATCTGCGCGCTGATGTGCGACAGAATTCCAATGAAGGAGCGGGTGATGATCGCCACCTGGTTGGGACGAGACGCGGTGCGTCCATAGACGATCTCAGCCTCATTCGATGTGATGCCAAGTAGTGAGCGTGCCTCTGCCGCCAAAGCTGCCAATCTGGCATCCCGGCCGGCCGAGATCGAGAAATAGGCCCGGGGACCTTCCCTGCCGTTGGTAAAGCGGAAACTCAAGGCTCCGCCATCTTGCAGGGCTCGCAAGTCGGCGATCAGCCTGAAGAAGCCAGGCGAGCCTGTTGCTGGCGCGCCTCGCGCAGCACGCATGTTCTCAAGTCGGCCGGCATTGTTGAGACGTCCAATCGACTGCACCGTCAGGCGCATCATCACATCGACAGGTATGCCGTTCTCGACCAACGGGAACAACTCGGTAGGCGCAAGTGGGCGAACGTATGATCCGGCCAGTTGCGCACCCGCGATTGGCGAAAAAGTCGTTGTCGGCCTGTCGGTGTAATCGACGGTTCCGGTCAGCGTTCCGAAGGGACCGGACTTCGTCGTCGGGAATGGATAAGGGCTGACGGCCGCACTGGCCGTGCCTTGCAGCGAATAGCTCGCAACGATCTGGTTGATCGAAAGAAAGGATGGAACGTCCGCATACCGGACGCGGACAACATTCAGGAGAGTCTGCTGCTTCTGCGTATCGGTAATTGCCTGGGCATAATCGAGATGATCGCGATCAAGCGCACTCGGACCCACGCTGGCGCATCCTCCGAGCGGAATAGAGATCAGCAGCAGCGATCCCGTCACCCAATAGGTTCCCAGGCGCCGGTCAACACTGCTACGACGGGTCTTGCTCCGCTCCCGTTTGCCAAGGTTGGTGGCGTGGAGATCGGCTATCCGGCCAAGCGCTGAAATTCCCAACGAAAAGCTCACGCAGCGTTCCCTGACTTCCGCTCTGCCGCGACGCACAAGACCACCGGAAAACCGAGTCTAGTCAATGGATCGAAAACTGTCCTTCGATAAACGTCGGTATCCCCAGATGCCTCGACCGGGCTTTTCCGCCCCTTTCCGACTCCTTCAAGCGCCCGATCAGTCAGGCTCGTGCCTTGGCGTTTGGGTGCGGTCGGTTCCATCCCGGCAGCCTACAACTCACCTTCGACGGCGCCGATCTGGACCTCACTGGGCGAAGTGGCCGCTGACCGGATGATGTCGCTGCGCCGACAGCGCGGCTGGAAGCACAGCCGCCTCATGTTCACTTGTTATGCCCGGCCGTGCCATGGGCTGCCGCGAGGCTGGCGGAAGCAGTCGGAGGGAACATCTGCGAGACGCTCGACTGGCCTCCTCCGATGAGGTCCGCCCGGTAGCACCAGATGCTTCGCCCTTTACGCAAGGGCGACGCTTAAGGTTCGATTTGGATTTGGCTCGCTTTTGCCGAATGGCACTAACGATCGCTCAATGCTGGGCGAACGCGACTCCTTCCTCGTCCGCGCCGCTCCACTTGCGGCGTCGCCAACGACGCAGTGGTCTTCATCGACGTCTGAGAATAGTCCTCGTACACCCGGCCCCGGCTAAGCCTAGCGCTTTCGAGACATTTAACCGCTGCTTTCTTTTCCAATGAGCGGTGCAAAAAAAGCGTCACTCGGGACTACCGTAGCACTGGCGTAGATAGGCTGAAATAGCAGAGTATCCTACACCGCAAGGTCAATCGGCATCTGCGCGAAGATGATCACCCTCATGCACGCCGCCAATTCTGGAGACACAAATTCGGAGAGCATCTGGGCGCGTAGATTCTGAAAGCATAGATCCTTGCCGACCTGGGGAGATGCCGATATCGGTCAGGTGTCTGCACTTGCCAGGATCTGCACTACCTGACTCACCTCCCTCATCCCGGAGAGTATCATGGACGCAGCTGAACCCCGACCTGCAACAGAAGTAGCTGAAAGCCGGCCTGCAACAGAACTGGAAGCACTGCGGATCGTCAACACGTACGTTGGCTGGTCTGCAGGTGCCGGGTTGATCCCAATTCCGCTGGTGGACATGGCCGCCATTGCGGGGGTGCAACTCAAGATGATTCATGCGCTCTCGAAGTTTTACGGCATCCCCTTCTCTCGCGAGGTGGCGAAGTCCGTCATCGGCGCTTTGGTAGGCGGCGGTGGCTCATCGATGCTCGCAGCACCGGCAGCCAGCCTGGTCAAGATTGTCCCGCTCGTCGGACAGATCGCTGGCATTCTTACTGAGCCGGCGCTTGCCGCCGCGAGCACCTACGCATTGGGCCGCGTGTTTACACAGCACTTCGAGACCGGCGGGACCCTCCTCAACTTCGATGCCGAAGCGCTGCGGCGATATTACAAGGAACAGTTCACCATGGCTAAAGATGGCCAACAGCGGACCGCAGCCAAGAACGAGTGAAACCCGGAGCAAGCTTCGCCTCGAGGAGGATGCGCCACGAGCTTGAGGAGGACCTGCGACGAGAGCGAGAGGGGCTGGGAGAAGCGCCGCATCGTGATTCGTAAATTGAAGGCAGTATCATGGACGGACTGCCCGCAACTCCGGATCGGAGAGGAGATCATGCTGTTTATCATCTACCTCTTTTTGTGTTGCGTCGTAGGCCTTGCCGGGCGGAAACGGCGGCCCGGGTTCGCCGGGTACGTTCTCCTGTCACTGTTTTTGACGCCGATCTTGCCGCTCATCTTTCTTCTCCTTACTCAAAAATGGTTCCTCGAAACCGAGGCCGCCAAACGGTCATCCATCGCGGTCTGTCGCAGCTGCGCGGGCACGCAGAGCGCCGCTGCGACCTTTCGACATTGCATCCACTGCGGGGCACCTCTCTGAGTTCGGTGCTTGCGTGCCATTCGCCTTTGACTTGCCGAGAGTAACACCCGCACGGGCGAAAAGCGCATGCATCTTCTCACTCTCCTGCGCACGATAGATACCCTCAACTTGCGACGCATCGCGGGCATGGCGGTAGTCGCCGCATTAAGCAACGCCTTCGTCCTGGCCCTGATCAACTCGGCGGCCAACCTTGGTAACAGTCACGGGGATCAGCGCGTGCGCCTGGCGCTGATGTTCGCAATTGTCGTCGTGATTTTCACGATATCGCAGCAGTACCTGATGATCGGGGCGGCGAAGGAAGTACAGGGCATGATTCACCGCATTCGCAGCCGAATGATTGAGGCGGTGCGGCAAAGTGAATTGCCCGACATAGAGAGCATCGGAAGCACTCGCATTCTCAACGGCACAAGCAAAGAGATCCAGACGATTGCTCAGGCGAGCAATATCTTTGCAGTGACGTTTCAAATGGCGCTGCTTGTGGTTTTTACGACCATCTACCTGATGTCACTCTCAATGACGGCTTTCTTGCTGGCCGTAGGCTTTATGTCGCTAGCGATCACGCTCTATCTTGGACGAGCGAAACGTATGACTGTCGCAATTCAAGAAGCCGCCTCGACGGAATACGGTCTGCACGAGCAGCTCACCAGCATGCTCGACGGGTTCAAGGAGATTAAACTCAACAACGGACGCAGCCAAGCACTGGGCAAGCACGTCGTGGCCTCATCGTCCCACGCCGCTGTCGAACGTGCCAGGGCGGATACAGAATACGCTCGCAACTACATCTTCGCCCAGAACATCTTCTTTCTCCTGTTGGGAACGATGGTATTCATCGTACCCGTTTTGAGCGAAGCAACCGCATACAACGACACGCTCCTGAAGACCACGACGGCTGTGTTGTTCGTCATGGGGCCGATCAGCTGCGTGGTCGGAGCAATGCCTATTTTGGCGAACGCCAACAACTCTGCAGCCCACATTATCGAGCTAGAGCGGCTCTTGGTTCACGTTTCCGCACCATCCAGAGACCGGGAGGCGCCTGACTTTCCGCCACCGACATCGTTCAGTGAGATCGAATTTCGAAACATCAAATTCCATTTCGAGGATACCAAAGCGAAAGAATTATTTCAGGTTGGACCTGTCAATCTCAAACTGCGCGCCGGAGAGCTCGTTTTCATTTCGGGCGGCAATGGCTCCGGCAAGTCGACGTTCCTGCGGCTACTCACCGCGCTCTACTGGCCTCAAGCCGGAACTATTCTCGTCGACGGCCGTCCGGTGACACACTCCAATGTAGAATCGTATCGCGCGCTTTTCTCTGCTGTCTTTTCCGACTATCACCTGTTCAAGCAACTCTATGGCATTGAGCCGGCCGCCGCCGCGGAGGCATCAGAGTTGCTTCGCCTGTTCGAGATCAAGGACAAGACGAACGTACAGGACGCCGAGTTTACGACCATTGATCTCTCGGCGGGCCAACGTAAGCGTCTCGCGCTCATCGTCGCGATGCTCGAGCATCGACCGATTTGCGTGCTCGACGAGTGGGCGGCCGACCAGGACCCCATCTTTCGGCGAAAGTTCTACAGTGAATTGGTCGGGATGTTGAAGGCGCGCGGCATTACTGTGATCGCCGTGTCCCATGATGACCGATACTACGATTGCGCGGAACGCCGCCTGCATATGGAGGAGGGCAAGGTGTTCGAGGGGCAGGAGTCGGCTCATGCTTAGGGCTGTATGGCTGCGTTGTCGCCGCTACGTGTTCGAACGCGGACCTGAACTGGCAGTCTTCGTGTTGCTCGGTGTTCTTCTGGCCATCGTTCTCGCGCCCAGTATGATCTACACGATCCCGGCAGGACATGTCGGTGTGCTTTGGAAGCGGTTCGGCGGCGGCACGGTTGTCGATCATACGATCCCCGAGGGATTGAAGCTCATCCTGCCCTGGGATCGGATCTTCATCTACAATGTGCGGCTGCAACTCGTGGAGCATGACTTCGACGTGTTGGCGGCCGACGGCCTCAGGGTCAGGACAAATGTCGCATACCGCTTTTGGCTGATCCCGGAAAAGGTGCCGCTGCTCCATAAATCGATCGGACCGAACTATACCGACGTGCTGCTAAGTGCGGCGATTGGCGCGCAGGCGCGCGACGTATTTGCAAGGAATATGCCGGAAGAAATCTATTCGGGCCGACGGGTCCAAATTCAGGCAGAGATACTCAAGCAAGTCCAGGAAAGTCTGACGAAGACTTTCGTTCGACCACCCGAGAACAATACGCAGTTTCTCCGGCTCGAAGATGTGTTTATTCGTTCGATTGTTCTGCCGCCAGATGTTGAAGCGGCCATCAATCGCAAGAACGAATGGCAACAGAAGAATCAGGAATATGATTATCGTCTGTTGTTGGAGTCGAAGGAAAGTGACCGCAAGCGCATCGAGGCGCGAGGGATCAAGGAATTCCAGGATATTATCTCCAGCGGAATTACCGAGAGCTACCTGCGTTGGCGGGGGATAGACGCCACCCAGCAGCTGGCAAGTTCACCGAACAGCAAGGTCGTCATCATAGGTGGCGGAAAGGACGGTCTGCCGATTATCCTCGGCAATACAGATGGCGCTGCGGGGGGTGCGCAGGTCAAAGGCCCCGCTCCGAACGCGTTGGGCAAACTCCTTTCACAATCCGCGACCGGACCGCTGACATCTCCCGCAGCCAATGAACAAGATCACTCGGCGGGGTCGTCTCCGCCAGCTCGCTAGATTGACGAACGATGACAGGCGCCCGCCGAACAAAGAAGTGGAGTTTCGATATCCGAGTGTTGTTCGGCGCGGCGCTGATTTTGGCGCTGATTGCCGCAGGCACGAGATGCGGTTATGAAGCCTGGGCGGCCGGCTCTGGTGGCCCAACCGCGCCTGATTCCGTTTCGCCTGCCAGTCCGCAGCACGATCCGGTGGCGCTACGGATTGCTGGGGACGAAATTCTCGCGTCGACCGTAGTCCCGGAGATCTCGCGAAATTACCTGGAACGCCGTGGAGCCCGTGCAGTTCAAGTCACCGCAGCCGCCGCACCGTGGACCACGGAAATCAGTGGGCGGCTATTGAATGGCGACCGTCTCGTGGTACTCGTCCGCAGCAGCTCGACTGAGGAGGGCTTTCGTCAACTCGCCGACCGGGCGGTCGATATCGCACTTGCCGGGCGGCAGATCACGCCAGAAGAAGCGCGCGTCATGCCATCTCTTGGGGACATTCTAGACCCCGCGGCCTCGCTTGCGATCGCACGCACCGCCGTCGTCGTGGTGGTCAACGCGACGAATCCGCTGGAAGCTGTCACCTTGCGACAGCTTCGCGACATCTACGCTGGGACGGTGACCGACTGGGAGGAGCTTGGCGGCAATCCAGGCAAGATTCACGTTTTCTCCCGACAGATGAGTTCAACGGTTCGTGATCTTTTTGATAGCGCTGTGATGGGAGCTACGCCGATATCGCCGTCGGTTCGTCCGTTCGCCACCTTTGCAGCATTGCGTTCCGCATTGTCCGCCGATCCCAACGGCATCGGCTACTTGGCAGTTCCCAAAGGGCTGAAGGAGCTGCGCATAGACGTGCGCGGGCAGGAGGGCGTTTCGCCTCCGAACAACTACGTGCTTGCGAGTGGCGACTATCCTGTCAACCAGGTGCTTTACCTCTATCGCTGGCTCGGAAGTGAGAACCCGGAAGTGCCGGCCTTCTTCCGCGAAGCCGTTTCCATCTCATCCCAAGTCGATGTGATGGCGGCCGGTTTGTCTGGCCTCGCGCCGCAGCTCCTTGTTCCGGAGAATGCTCCGCCGTCCTCCGACACATATCAGGCACTCACGCGCAACGGCTTGCGTGTCAGCACCACTATTCGATTCGCTGATGGCTCAGCAGAGATCGATGCAGCGGCAAGTCGCGAGCTTGATGCGCTATCAGTCTACCTGCGCCGCCTCCAGGTCTCCGGACACCAGCTGATCCACATTGCTTTTTCTGAGGACACTGGTGATCAGAAGGAAAACATCGCGATTTCCCAGCGGCTCGGGCAGATCGTCATCGACGAACTTCGCAAGCGCAAGGTCGTGACAGGCGATGTTGCGCCACTCGGAGCCGACAGACCGCTCGCCAGCGAATCGACCGCCGCCGGTCGTGGCCTCAATCGGCGGGTAGAGACTTGGATCAGACCTTGACCAATGCTTACGACGGTTGCTCCGCGGCGGCCGACGCGTGCGCGAGTTCATAGAGCGCATTGACCGTCACGCTGTCTGTACGGGCGGTCAGGGATCTGCCTTTTCGCAGCCGCATCTCGAGGATCATGCGCCGGGGATGAAGAAAACGCACGCCGCCCCCCAATAGAGCTCCGATCGGGCCCATGAAGGCACCGACGCCCCATGCCCAGCCGATCGCGCTCAACGCACGGTGTTCTTGACGGTCGGGCCAAGCGACGATCGACTCGATATCGGATTCGAGGTTGATAAAGTCCCCCGCGAATGAAACAAATCCGACACGCCGATCGGCGCCAAAGCGCTGGATCGATGTCATCCCCGTCCCGAGGGAGCCGCCCAGCAGCTCGAGTTGTCCCCCCGCGGCCTGCTGTGCTCGCTCCTCTGGTGTGGTGTCGAGCCGTCGGCGCACGGAGCGCGTTGCGGTGTCCTTCAGCGTCGTCAGGCCGTCAAGACTCTGGCTCAGGAATGCTCGTATCGCCCCTGTATCTCCTGAGGCGGCCATCGGCTCGTCTGCACGGACTGTCGGCGAACCTTGATCGATCAGCGGGTCATTCAAGATGGTTTTACGCTTCGGCATGATGGCTCCTTTGGCTGATTAGACCGCTAGTGCATGGCGATGATTTCGGATGCAAGTGCGCGATAGTCAGCCGCGCCGCTGCTCGCTGGCGCATAGACAGCGATCGGAGCACCAAAGGAAGGTGCTTCGGCCAGGCGGACATTCTCGCGAATGGTCGCACTCAGCACCAAGTGAGGGAATTTGTCGATCAGGCGCTCCCGGACTTCGGCGCAGTGGCGCGTACGGGCATCGAACCGACAGATCACGAAACCTATCAACTTGAGTTTGGGATTGAGCTGTTCCTGAACTAGCCGGATCGTGTTCAGGACCTGGACCACACCCGATAAGGCGAGAATGTGGGCCTCCACAGGAACCAGGACTTCGTCGGCCGCCGCCAACGCGTTTATCGTGAGCAGGCCGAGTGCGGGGGGCGTATCGATCAGCACGTTTTGCCAGGCTGCCAAATTGCCTTGTGACATTTTGCGGCCAAGCAACATTTCGGCGGCCGGTTCGCCCGCCATGATCCGCTCGGCTGTTGCAAGCAGTGGAGACGCCGGTATCACTGCAAGGCCATCCACCGCCGAGCGTTGGATTTGTCCCTCCAGTGATTGTCCACGAGCGAGCACAGAATACATCCCGGCGTCGCTATTGATGCCAAGCCAGGATGAAGCATTGCCTTGCGGGTCCAAGTCGATCAGCAAAGTTTGCTGGTTCCTCTCTGCCAAGCAAGCGGCGAGGTTAACAGTTGTAGTTGTCTTCGCCGTCCCACCCTTGTGGTTCGCCACGGCGATTATTCTTAGGGGCTTCATATTATCATCGGCTCTTCTACCCGGCCTCTGTTCGGAACGCCCATGTTTGGGATCGAGTGGGTGCGGCCTTAGCCAGACCAGATCGCCTTCATCTCGCGTCGCACCCAATCCAAGCCTGCAAGCTATCGTCGGGCCTCCGTGGCGGTCAGGCGACAGCCTGAGCAATTCATCGTTGAAGTTTACACCAAGCACAGCCTTCGGCAACTGGTTGTGACCTCTTGATGACGCAGGCTTTTGGTCACGGCCTCTTGCCCGATCGAGAAGGCGTAGCATATCTTCGAGCCGGCGCACGACAAGTCATCTTGAGGCCGGATCAGGTCTGCGCCTGGCAGAAATGTCGCGTTCGAGCCAGCATGCGTGCTCGTCGAGACGACGACGTTGACTAAACCCCTAGCGCCGCAAGTGGAAAAACATTAGTCTTGATCACGTCGCTCCACTCTCTGTATTTGCCATGTTCGTTCGCATCGATGCGGCGGCCTGCTCTTTAAATGGCGGCGTTCGTTGGTAGGCCACTCCTCACCAGTGCCATCGCATGACAGCGCAAGGCTGCTGACACGCATGGGAACCGAGGTCCATGTTTGGCGCGTACCCTTGCTTGTCACCGGTGGCCAACTGAGCCATCACGCGCAATGTCTCTCCCCGGATGAGAAGACCAGGGCGCAGCGCTTTTTCTTCGCGCGCGACCGCAATCGGTTCATTGCGGCGCGGGGCAGTCTGAGGCGAATACTTGCACAGTACGTCGACGAACAACCGCACGACCTGCGGATTGGTTACGATAGCCACGGAAAACCGAGGCTTGTCGCGTTCGAGCCGGATGCAGGGATCGAATTCAATCTTTCGCACTCAGGTGACTTGGCTTTGATCGCTGTGGCGCGCGGGTTCCCTGTTGGCATTGATATCGAGCAGATTCGTCCCGAATCTGCGACCGCTGAATTGGCCGCAGAAGTGTTCTCGCTGAACGAGCAGGCCATTTGGGCCGCCACCCCGGAACACAGTCGCGCCGCAGCATTCTTCAAATGCTGGACGTCGAAGGAAGCTTACATCAAAGGCCTCGGAGACGGGCTAGGGATTCCCCTCAAAGAATTCGATGTATGCGTCCATCCCGCGAAGCCGGCGACGTTGCTGCGTCCCTACCAAGGTGCAGCGAACCGAGGCAGCTGGTCTCTGCATGATATCGATCCCGGTCTCGGTTATGCGGCCGCGCTGGCCACGGCCCGTGCACCCGACCGCATTGTCATGCGTGATTGGCATCATGCCGCAGCGACCGAATTGTCGCCAAAGACGGATCGAGAGCAACCGCAGCCCTTCGCGACACGAGAACGCTGAGCGGCATCACGTCCTCGAACGGGATCCCCATTTTTCTTTTCCGTCCAGAATTCAACGCTGGACCTCGTGTCGCAGAAGCGCCCTGGCGTATCCGACCCCGCGAGGGCTTCCGGGACACCGCCAGTCCTTGCCGCGCCGATTATTCTTCTTCCGTCGTCCAATCCGATCGATCTCAACGCTCGTTCGAGGAGATGTTTCCAGGAGAGCCATCGAAGGCAGCCGTCGACCAGTCGGATAAGCGCCGGCGTAGGTGCGCTAAGAGCGCGTTGCGGTGACCGTCGACGAAAAAATGCCCTCCAGACCAGAGTGAGATCTGCAACGATCCGCATACTATGTCCCGCCATGCCTCCAGGCTCTCGAGAGGATTATCGGCGTCAGCCTGCCCGCCGATGATGTCGACCGGGAGCGAAAGCTTGGGCGTCAAGGTTTGCAACGCTGGCCGGTAGGTTTCCGTTAGCCGATAATCTGAGCGAAGCGTTGGAAAAATGATCGATAATAGTTCCGGCGATCCGAGGATCTCTGGTGCCGTCCTGCCCATTTTCCGCAAGTCATCGGCCAGCATGCGATCGGTCATGTTCGAGCGGGGCGGCCGCCGGCTTGGCCAATGCGGGGCGTGCCGCCCAGAGAGAACTAGCCCCAGTACCGGAGCGGGAAGCCCAACCAGCAGCCGAGCAATCTCAAAGCCGAGGATCGCGCCCATCGAATGCCCGTACAAGAGAACGGGTGTTGTTGCGCCGGGAAGGGCCAACATTGCGCCGGCAATGTCTGCTGCAAGAAGGGCTGCGTTGTCGATGCACGGCTCCCCGAATCGCACGCCATGGCCAGGAAGTTCGGTCGCGAGCACATTGGCCACATCGCGAAGCTCGTGGATCCAGGGCCTGTAGGCCGATGCCGTGCCTCCCGCCCAGGGAAGGCAGATGATGCGCGGGCGAGTCGAGTCGGCCTGCGCAGGCCATTCTGCAAAGGGAAAATACGGATGTTTCGTCGTCGCAACCATTTCTCTTTCTCTGGATCCATGATCACGCATCACCGCAGCGTGGACACAATTGCCTTCGTCGCAGTGGCCAAATGCTCGGGCGAGATCTCAATTTCGACGCCAACCTTTCCGCCTCCGACCAAGATGGTGTCGAACGCCGTCAGGCTCGCATCTATCAAGACTTTGATTCGCATAGAGCCAAATGGTGATACGCCGGTCGGCGGATATCCAAGAAGCCTAGCCAGTTGCTCCGTGTTGGCGAATTCAAAGCGCGGCCAGTTCAAAACAGGGGCGAGGCGATCTGGATCGATTTTGTGGTTGCAGCTAAGACAGACGCGAATGAAGTCTCGCTCGTCTTCTTCCGCCGCGCTCAGCGGGTTGCGACGGAGAAACAACGTTTTGACAATTCGCTCAATCGGATAGCCGAGCTGCGATGCGAACTCGACAGGCGAGCGGATCGGCCGCCCGAAATCCTGATGTCGACGAATCTGAATCGCTGCCAGCAGCCCCTCCTGCCGGATTGCATCGGCGACATCGGGGTGCAAATCAAGCAGGCCATCGTCCGTCATCTCCGACATTCAGCGTCCTCTTCTGAAACTCGGCGCTTCAGCCCGGCCTTGGCTTCGGTGTACTGGGCAAGATACTCCTCCGCCTCGCGACCGAAATGCGAGACATATGACTGCACCAAGGCGGCGTCGTGGACAAGAAACGCCAGGTCCGTAAGCACCATGCATCGAACCACGAGCATCGGAACGGGCGCACGGAGCGGACGGAAGTCGGGGTTGTGAAGTCCGCCTTGGCTGCAATTCATGTGGAATTGGCCGATCATGAGACCGTTCGAGATGTATTCTGGCTTCAACTCGGCTTGCAACCGGTCGATGATCTCAGGAGCAGCTTCGGGGGAGACTTCCGGGAATAACGTCAGGATGGATTTGAACAGCCTGTCCGGCCCTTGCGTCGGTGGCATCGTCAGGAACGTCTCGCGGACAGCCCGCATATGCTGACGGACATCATCCGAACGAATGAGACCTGGTGGGGCGACGGTCAACAGAAGGATGGCCTTGCGAAGCGCGGTGGGCACGAACGGGCACACCGGACCCGATCGCCCCAAGTCAGGATGGGGCGAGGTCAGGTACTCCTCGGTCCATGTCGCGACTTTCTGAATCGCATCGATATCCCGCGCTTCCAACCACGGCGGGAATATTCCTGGCGCGCGGCTCAGCACTTGACCGGCTTCGATCATCCAAAGAGGAGCGGCCTTCTTCAGCTTGGTCATCGCGAATTCCAGCCCGTCAGCGCGCACTCGTTGTGTGGCGTTGTGCGAGATCGCTGCGGTTTCGTGTCCAGTTCGAAACCTGCGTGCGAGTAGTTCACCGATTTGTCCGAGGGGCGCGGACCGATCCATCTGCGCATGCTCGCAGTCGATGTCGTATTGAAGGATCGGACCGTCGACGTATGGCTTCCACCCATCTCCGGATGATGTGTCGCGGCTACGTGTGGCCGCGAAGTGGACGAGTTCGCCAACAAAGCGGCGCGGCCTGAATTTGCGTATCAGGCGAATGCTGTTGGCGTTGATGGAGAGCATCGCCTCGAGACGGGGCGCCGTCAGGTGCGCCATGGCGTTTTGCGTGCGTCGGAAAAAGTCGATGATGTCGTCCCAGGGCGGCATTCCCTCGGGCGGAAGCGGACGGTCATAGTTGAGGCCGTCCAACAGTTTCACCAAAAGGGCACGCCTATCGAAGGGCTGCTGCTCCTCTTCAGGATCCACCGGACAACCATCCAGGCTGACGAGGAGAGCGATGTCCTCACCCTGATCCTGGAGAAATGTCGCGATGGCATGGGCAACGGCCGCCCCAAACGACCAACCGAGGAGATGGTACGGACCGGTCGGTTGGACTGTTCTGATATGTTGCAGATAGTCCGCCGCCATCTCTTCCACGGTTTCGGCCAACGGCTCGTTGTTGGAGAGACCACGGGCCTGGAGCGCGTAGAGCGGAACGTCGGGGCCGAGATGTTTTATGAGGCCCGAATAAGACCAGCCGAGCCCTGCGCCTGCGTGAATGCAGAACAACGGAGCTCTGGGTCCTCGCGAATTTAGCGGCAGAATTACATTGAAGTTATCCTCTTGTTGGTCACCGAGACGGGTGGCGAGGGATGCGACGGTCGGGGCCTCGAACAGGGTGCGGATGCCGAGGTCGACGCCGAGCTCGGTGCGGACCCGGCCGATCAGGCGCATTGCCAGCAGCGAGTGCCCG
>Ga0137416_10000080_pt1 | contig 36524 bp, 30 predicted proteins | sample CZODoug3_1_1_16f_FD_108282 | JGI IMG/M metagenome (GOLD analysis project Ga0137416, IMG submission 108282) | Vadose zone soil fungal communities from Angelo Coast Range Reserve, California, USA - CZODoug3_1_1_16fungal (Illumina Assembly) | ecosystem: Environmental > Terrestrial > Soil > Vadose...
ACCCAAGGATCGCAGACCGGCAACGACATCGATCCGATCCCCGAGCCTTAGCGGCCGCCTCACGAAGGCGCAGGCATGCCTTTCAATCTGTCGTGCGGCCGCCTCGCGGGATCGAGCCTTGCGATGGCAGACGGGCGGGGCTTGGGCGCGCAAAGCGAGGCGCCGCCCAGGCTCCGCGATACAGTTCAACCGTGCGGCACAGGCTCAGACCGCGGACCAGCGCGAGGACCCGGGAGCGATCCTCGTCGGAAAGCTCGGCGAAATGGCCGATCAACTCGCGCGCATCGTCTGGCAGATCGCCGGGCATGGAGAAGGGATGAGCAAGCCGCATGCCGGCGAACTGCCGTTCCCCGACAGCCTCTGCCACCGCTGCGCAGCGCCGCCGCGATATGTGCGCACGAACACGAGCGTTTTCATACTTTGTCCGATCGTTCCCGAGAGGTATCCGCGCCAGCCGGTGCGCGAATGTCCCTGGTTCCGGCCGAGAGCGGAGTCCTGAAATTTGTACAGGCCGCTGTCGCGCAATTGGACGCTCACCCAGCGCGGACCTGCCGGATCTGTACAGCGTCTCGGCGGCCGCGACTACTGCATCTTGCGGTAGACGCCCACCACGACGCCGATGATCTGCGTCTCGCGAAAGTCCTCGCGGCTGACGTAGATGGGCTTGAGCCGCGGATTGGAGGGCTGGAAACGCACCCGCTCGCCCTCGGGGTAGAAGCGCTTCACCGTCGCTTCGTCCTCGATCATCGCGACCACGATCTCCCCAGGACCAGCCTGGAGCTGTTTGCGAACGAAGATGTAGTCACCGTCCAGGATGCCATCGCCGATCATCGAATCGCCCGACACGCGCAGCGCGAAGACCTTCCGCCCACCGTCGGGGAGCAACATGCTGTCGATGCGTACATGGTCGGTGATGTTCTCCTGCGCCAGGATGGGCTCGCCGGCGGCGACCTTGCCCACCACCGGGACCTCGACCACGTCTCCTTCTCCGACCGCCGACAGCTCGCGCCGGCTCATCCGTGCAAACCGCGCGGGTGAGCGGCCCCCGTCGATGACGCTGAGGGCGCGGCTCTTCAGCTCGCCCCGCATCAGGTACCCCTTGCGCTCGAGCGCCTTCAGGTGGTCGTTCACCCCGTTGGTCGAGCGGATGCCGAAGTGCTCGCCGATCTCCCGGATGGTGGGTGGATAGCCCTGCTCCTGGATGCTCTTCTTGATGAAAGTGAGGATCTTCTCCTGGCGGTCGGTCAGGGGCTCGGTCATGGCAGCGCCACCGTACTGAACGCGTGAACACTGGTCAAGTTTTCAGTCGTCAAGGAACGAGGCGATAGACCTGCACGGCGCCAGACGGGGCGTTTGCCGCGACATACAGATAGTCGTTGCCTGCGAATGTGAGGGCTTGTCCGTCCACGATCTGCGTCATTCCGGCGCCCAGGCCCGCAGGCGCCCAGCGCGCAAAATGGCTGCTGAGTGACGGCGAGGCGTTCGTCGAACGATAGAGGACCAGACCCGAAGGCGCGTCGTATCCGACGTAGAGGTGCTGCGAAGTCGCGACCAGCAGGGAGACGGTATTGAGCGTCGGATCGTCGAACTGCGAGAGGTTCGCGTTTCCCGTGCCGTTCGCGGCCGCGAGCGCCCAGTCTGCCGGACCGCACGGCGTCGGAAGCGTGCTGCAGATCCAGAGTTGTGGTCCCGAGGTCGTGTTGCGAGCCAGGTAGAGGTTGCCGCCGAAGACCGCCATCTGCGGCACTGCCTTGTCCGCGGGGACGAAGTCCGTCACTTTCGAGGTGGTCACCGGGATGAGGGCCCACTGGCTGGCGGAAGGAGTGCACGCCGTCCAAGCGACCCCGTCATAGCGCACGCAGCCGCCGGCGTTCGCCGCGTAGAGCACGCCATTGAGTCCCAGCATGGTGTCTACCAGCGCGGTGCTGCCGCTGGTATTTTTGAGGTCGGACGGGAATACCGCAGTGCCGACATGGCTGGTGTCGAACGGCTGTGCGATGGGAAGGATCGCCGGCTGTCCCGAGCCGCTGCCGTCCACAGTGCCGACGTAGAGCGTGGTGCCGATCGCCACCGCCGAAGACGCTCCGCGCATGCCCCCGCCGACGCTCACACCGATAGGCGAGAACGAAGGAAGTGCGTTGGTATCGCTGGTCACATACAGGTGCTTGATGATGCTGGCCTGCCGGCCGCCGACGGCGAACAACCGCTCGGTGCCGCTGGACGAGAACGCGATGAATAGGCCGCGCCCGTCCTCGTTGTCGGGACCGCACTGCAAGGTGTCGGCCGCGCAGCCGAAGTACCCGAGTGAGGGGAACCCTGTGGCCGGCGGGGTGGCCAGGTTCTGGTTCTTCCCAGGGTCCGGCTGGAAGGCCAGCTGCACCGTTTCCACGGCGGTGCCGTCGGGCTGCATGCGCACCGCGCGCGTGCCGTCCCGGCTCGGGCCGAGATAGACCCGGCCCGCATACGCGAAGACATAGGAGAAGGCGGTTCCGTCGGCGAACGGATCCTGCGCGAGGAGCGCCGCATCGGCGATCGTCACGGTGACGGTCGACTGCGCCGTGAGCGCCCGGTGATCGACCTCATCGACGCCTGTCACCGGCAGGGTGAGTTGCAGACTGCCGGCCGCGCTCGCGACGATGCGCCAGGTGAAGACCTGACTGCCGCCCGCGGAAATGTCGGTCATTCCTGCCGGCGCCTGAACGGTCGCCGCCGGCCCGAGCACGAACGGGGTGCCCGCCGCGACCTGGAGCGCAGTCATTCCTCCGCTGTTCGAGATCGTCTGGGATACCGTGAACTCCGTCCCGACATTCGCTTCCGCGGGGGCCGTCGCGCTGGCGCCGAGCGACGCCGGCAAGGCGTCGACCACGCGGAACACGCCGTCCACCGTGCCGTTGCCGTACGGGCCTTGGACCGAAAGCGCGTACGTCCCCGGCGGAACGTTCGCGGGCACGGTAGCGAGCAGGGTGCTCGAATCGACCCAGCGCACGTCCTGCAGCTGCGCCGTCCCGAGAAAGGCGCGGAAATCCTCCTGGAGCGCGATGTGGCCTCCGCCACCGAGCTGCTGCACGGCGCCGAGCGTGAACCCGGCGCCGCGCAACCGGACCAGCGTCGGCTGGCCGAAGTAGCTGCCGGGCGGATCGACGGCGGCCGGCGCCGGAGGCGGCGGAGGAGCCGAGGTCCGCGCGCACGCCAGCGCGCAGGCGAGGAGGGCGCTACAGCGTCTCAATGCGCACCCCGCCGAAGAACGAGAGCGATCGCAGCGGGCCAACCAGGACGGGCGAGCCCGGCCCGGTGATCCACGCCGCGCGCAATTCCAGGAAGGGAACCACCAACCGCATGCGCCGCTCGATGCCGAGGGCGGCCTGCAACCCCGGTGCGATCGCGAAGCTTCGCCTCGACGGCGAGCCCTCCGTGCTGAGCCGCGTCCAGTACATCGCCGCCGAGGGACCGGCGGCGAGCCAGAGTGTGTTGCGGTCTCCGAAACGGCGGCGCCGTGCCGCGGAGAGATGCAGCTGCAGCAGATCGATCCGGGAGCGCGCCATCAGATTCGTTGTGCCGGCGCGAAGGATCTCGGAGTGGCTGCGATACCCGTAGTCCGCCTCGAGCGAGAGCGCGAGCTCGGGTCCCAACCGGATGGTCCGCAGCTGGGCTTCCACACCGAGCAGGGGAGTGGAAAAGCCGGACAGATCGGAGAGCAGGCCCAGCTTGGCGCTGAGCGCCGTCGACGGCAGGTTCGGGAGCAGCAGCAGGTTGGCGCGGCCGACCGCGGTCCCCGCGCTGGCCGCGAGGACGGTCGCCTGCCGCTCTTGAAGAAGCGGGGGGATGTAGCTCGCGTACAGCGCGTCTCCCCGCTCCTCGAGCTCCGCCCGTCCGTTCTCCGCGGACAGCTGTGGGCGCACGCCCGAGATCGGGTTCCCATAACGATCGCGGAGCTCGACCTGCATTCGCAGCGGGCTCTCGCCGTCCGCGATCACCACCGCGTCCGGGTCCTCGAACGCAATCGTCTCCAGCGGTCCGGCCTCGAGCGCGAACGCGTGGGCCGCGGAGGCGTTGGCCGCGAGGGCCCGGACCTGGACGGTCTTTCGTCCTCCGAACGATGCAGGGAGTGAGAGCGCCAGGTCCCATTCGCCGGCCGCGGTCGCGGTGGCTCGCAGCTCGCCGGCGCTCGTCTCGAACTCCACCGCGTCAGCCGCGGGGTTCCCGGCGGCGTCCCGGGCGCTCACGTGCAGGCGCGCCGCCGGCTCGTCGGCGCGGATGCGCTCGCGGTCGGCGGCGATGGCGATCCGGTCCGCGGGCCCGCTGCTCAACGACAGCGCGGCCTTGGCAACGAACGCGGGCGCGTCGTCGAGGGCCGCCGTGACCTGGACTTCGCCCGGCGCTCCCGCCTCGAGCGAGAGCCGGGACTGGTACAAGCCGGGGGCAACCTCGTGAAGCGCCGAGAGCGCGCCGCGGCTCGAGCGGAGCCGGATGGCAGCCCCGCGGCGTGGCGCGCCGTCCGCGGTGGTGGCGATCGCGTACACGGCCACGGCCTGCGCGCGGTCGGCCGCCCCTCCCGTCTCGCCGAACGCGACGTGCACCGTGCGGGTGGGCGGCACGCCGAGCGGAATCATCCTCTTCCCCTGGCGCGCCTGGGTGACGCCGGGCGGCACCACCACGGGAACGATGGCCTCTCCACGCGGGTCCGCGGTCACCGGACCGAACGTCTGCGACCCTATCTCCACCGCGATCCGTCCGCGCGGGCGCGTCTTCACCACCGCATCCCCCTCGGCCCAGAGCGGCAGGGCGATCCAGGCGACCTCCCCAGCCGCCACCGCCATGACGATCGCCACCTGCGGGATCCCGTCGTCGGGCGGAACGTACTGCGCCTCCCAGGTCCCCTCTCCCGTGCTGCGCGGGGCTTCGACGCGGCCCACGCTGACGCTGAGCGCCGGTTGCGCCGCGCTCTGCGTCACTCTCAGCACCGCGCTCACGTCGCGGCCGAGCCGCATGGGCGACGGCTGCGCGGAGAGCGCGAGGGCGAGGAGGCTGGCGCCGGTCACGGTCCCTTCTTCCTCCAGCGGATGGCGATGTCCTTGATCGGCGGGACGCTCGCTTGCCCACCGCAGGGCACTGTCCGGATGGTCTCGCGGCCGCCGGCGTCGCGGATGGCGACCGTCGCGTCCTTCTTGTCTGGCGCGGCGGGGACGCGGACGCGGAAACGGCCATCCTCCGCCACCGCCGCAGGCGCCCCGTCCACCAGCACCTCCGCGCCCGCGGGCGCGGTCCCTGCCACCTCCGCGCAGAGGCCCCCGCGATCCGGGGCGGCGGCCGCATCGGCGACCTTGAGGAGGAGCTTCGCGGGGATCGGTTCCGCTCCCAACGGCGGTTTCCCCGCGGCCGCGACCGACTGCGTGCCGGCGCGCACCTCCACCGTCTTGTGCTGCGAGGTCAGGTTCACCTCGCCGGTGGCGGTCGCGATGGCGACCGCAGTCCCCGTGGAGAGCACGCCGAAGCGCGCGCCCAGCGTTTCGGCGACCGCGCCGCCGTCGGCGCTTTCGATGCGCAGCAGGCGCACCCCGTCGGCCTGGTAGTCGACGGCGATACGGCCCCGCGTGAGCCTGAAGCGGTGCAGCTTCTCGGTGATCTCCCGCACCATCAGCTGGGTGCCTTCCGCCACGGTGATGCGGCTGCGCGCGCCGAGCTGCAGGTCGGTGCGGCCCCCGCGGCCGGTGCGGACCGAGTCGTCCGCGCGCAGCCGCTGCCCGGCGGCCAGCGCGGAGGTGCCGCCGCTGGGCGAGAGCCGGACGACGTCGCCGATCACCGCGACCACGATGGCTTCGTCGACCTTCGACTCCTCGGCCGCATGCGCCGCCGGCCCGGTCGGTGCCGGCCGGTACACCGTTCCACGAAACAGCAACCACGCGCCGGTCAGCAGCACGGCGGCGACCACGCCCGCCTCGAGGAGCATCCGCGTTCGTCGCCGCATCATGCCTCCGACATCTCGACCGCGAATTCGGTGATTGCCCAGGACAGCCGGTGTTCGTCGCCTCGCTCGACGAGGTGCACGTCGCCGCCGGCCCGCTGCATCGCTTGCCGGGCGATGTGCAGACCGAGACCGGTCCCGCGCCCGGCGGGTTTCGTCGTGAAGCGCGCCTCGAAGAGCCGCCCGACGTGTTCGGGAGCGATTCCCGATCCTTCGTCGCTGATCCTCACTTGGAGAGGCTTCGGCAGCACGCGCACCGCGACGCGGCGGGCGCCGCCGGCCTCCTCGACCGCATCGATCGCATTGACCAGGAGGTTGATGACGGCGTGGAGCAGCGCGGTGGGCGACCCGAACGCACGCCGCGAACCATCGCGGACCCACTCGAACCGGGGGCCGAGCTGGCGCACGCGCCACGCCACCAGATCGACGGCCCGCTGCACGACGCTCTCCACCGCGAAGGGGGAATGGCCGGCCGGCTCCGGCGCGAAGAGCTGCTGGTAGCTGCGAAAGAGCTCCTCCAGACGCACGACCTGGGTCGAGACCATCTGCCAGTCGTCGAGATCGGTCACCTGGGTCCCGAGCCGGCGCGCGATCAACTCCAGCCCGGCCTTGATCCCCACGAGCGGATGGCGCATCTCGTGGATGAGGCCCGGCCCGAGGAGCTCGGCCTGCTCGAGCTGCGCGCGCTGAGCGCTTTTTGGCAGCTTGGATCGGGTCATCGCAGGTGGGCGGCCGCCGCGGCCGCCGGCAAGACGATGGTGAAGGTGGCGCCGTGGCCCTCGGCGCTGTCCACGAGGAGCTTGCCGTGGTGGGCCTCGACGATGCTGTGGGAGATCGACAGCCCCATCCCGACCGCGCCCGGGCCCTCCTTGGTGGTGAAGAACGGGTCGAAGATGCGGTCGCGCATCGCTGCCGGGATGCCCTTGCCGGTATCGCTCACCGAAAGCTTGAGCGCGTCGCCGTTCACATCGCTCAGTGTGACCGTGAGGGTGCCGCCCTGCGGCATCGCGGAGATCGCGTTCTGGACGATGTGCCCGATCGCCTCCTGCATCTGCGCCGGGTCGCCCTGCGCGTCGCAGCTCTTCAGCTCGGTCGCGAGCTCGATGCCATGCGCGCGGATCTGCTCCTCGTACAGGTCGAGGGCGGCGAGCACGGAGGAATGCAGCGGGAAGCGGCGCCCGGGTTGCGTGCGCTCCTGGTCGACGAAAGCGCGCAGGTTGGCGACGATGGTCGAGACGCGGAGCGCTTGCTCCTGCAGCGTGCGCAGCCGCTCCTCGTGCGGCGTTCCCGCCAGCTCCTTGCGCAGCAGCGCCGCGACGCCGCTGATGGCAGTGATCGGGTTGTTCAGCTCGTGCGCCATGCCGGCGCCGAGCGACCCGAGCGCGGCCAGCCGCCGCGCGCGCAGGATCTGGTCCTGCGCGGCCCTGAGCTCGGCGGTGCGCTCCTCGACGCGCTGGCGCAGCTCGCCGTTCCAGCGGCGGATCTCCTCGTCCCGCTGGACGATCTCCGCGGCCATCTGGTTGAAGGAGCGCGCGAGCTCGCCGATCTCGTCGTCGCTGTCCACCTCCGCTGCCTGGGCGCGGCCGAGCCGCAGGGCCTGGACGCCTTCCCGCAGCTGTCTCACCGGCTCCGTCACCCGGCGCGAGAGCAGCGCTCCCAGGCTCAGGACCAGCAGCAGGGACACGGCGACCCAGAATAGCGTGTAACGCCGGACCAGCGCCGCTGGCCGTAGCGCGACGTCTTCGCGCTGCGTGACGACCACGACCCATCCGAGCGTTCCAACCGGCGCCGTGGCGGCGAGCCAACGCTCGCCGTCCGCGCGCACCATCGCGCGGCCGCCGCCGCCGGCGGCGACCAGCGAGCGCTCGTCGGGGGAAAGCTCGAGCGGCTCGGACTGTGCGAGCACCTTTCCCGCTCGGGTCGCGAGATAGGCGACCGTGTCGCCCTGCGACATCTGGCGCATCTGCCGGCTGAGCTGCGCGAGCGACAGCTCCGCGGCGAGGATGTGCCCTCCGTCGAGCCGCAGCGCGATCGGCAGGCGCATCGAGCCGTCGGGCGCGGAGTACGGAGCGCCGATCGCCGTCCCCCACTGTGCGGCGAGGTGCAGAGGCGCCTCGCGCTGGAGCTTGTCGAGCTCCGGGACCGGACGCCCGTTCGCGCTCTCGTAGACGAGGGGCCCGCCCGGGAACCAGATGGCGTCGATGAACTCGAGCTGGCGGTAGGGGATGCGCAGCACATGCGCCAGCTCGGTGGGCGAGAGCTCGCGCAACGGCAAAACGCTGGCGGACAGGCGCAGGCTGTCGGCCGCCTGCGCCACGAACCGCTCGCAGGCGCGCGCCGCCTCCTCCGCCACGCGGGTCTCCGCGGACCGCAGTGTGCGCTCCAATTCCGCGCGGTTGACGGAAAACGAGAGGGATCCGAGAACCGCCGCCGGAACGACGCCGACCAGCGTCAATACGGCAAAAATCTTGCTGCGGAATTGCACCGGACGCGACCCCCTCGCGGACCTCGAGCATAGGGCCCGCGAAAGCGTCGCAGCAAGAAACCACAGGGTGCGTTCAGAGGCGTAAATACAGGGGAAAAACCTACCTCAGCGGCTCTGGGCGTGATGCGCGAGCGCCAGGTGCTCCTCGAGCTTTTCCTCGATCCGCCGCAGCGCCGCGCGCGCTCCGCCGGCGTCGCGGAGCCGGCGCAATTCGTCCAGGAGCGCCTCGCCCGAGAGCAATACCTCGCGGCCGGCGGCTTTGCTGGCGACGAGCCGGGAGAGAAGGTGCAGCGAGCGGCGCCGCAGATCCGAAGTCGCGTGCTGCACGCGCGACTGCAGGATCTCGATGGGCGTGGCGGGCTCCCGGTCGCCGTCCATCGCCTCTGCGGGATCCGACTCCTCGGGCAGCTCGTTCGCAGCGCCCTGGCCATCGATCAGACGCAGCGGCGTCACCGCCGCGCGGCGCCCGTACTGGATCTTCATCTGCTTGACGGCTTCGTCGATGCGATCCGCGATGCTGTCGAGGTCATCGAACGGCTTCTCGATGTAATCGATGGCGCCGATGCGCAGCGCCTCCACCGCGCTCTGCGTGGAGGCGTAAGCGGTCATGATGATGCATGCGCAGTACGGCTGCGTCTGGCGGACGCGCCGCAGCACCTCGATGCCGTTCAGGCCCGGGAGGTTCTTGTCCGCGAGCACGCAGCCGAACTCCTCCCGCTCGAGCAGAGCGAGCGCCTCCTCTGCATTGCGGGCGAGCCGGATGGAGAGCCCCTTCTCCGTCAGCACCCGTTGGAAGAGGTCGAGGACGACGGGCTCGTCGTCGATCACCAGCACCGAGGCGAAGGGAGCGGGCTGCATCCGCCCAGGAGCGTAGAGTGGCCTGCCTGTAGAGTTCAAGCAACGCTGCACCCACCCCGGCGCCAGGTTGGGATATACGAGGCGGCATGCTGCGGGCGAACCAGGCTGTCCGGCTCGGGCTTAGCGCTGCCTCGCGCAACGCGGAGCTGTCGTTCGCGAAGGCCCTGATCAACCAGGGCGGAAACTTGATCGCTCTCTTGCCCATCGCCCTCGCCGCCGCCCTCATCGCTGCGCTGGCGCGAGGTGACGCGCTGCGGAGCGCGCTTCTGGCCGCGCGGGCGCTGGCCGCTTTGCGGTGGCCCGTCCTGGGCGGAATCGCCGCCGCGCTGTCGATCGCGCTCGCCGCGAGCCTGCTGTTCTGGGCCGGCGCCGTTCCGCTCCTGGCCGCCGATGCGGAGCTGAACCGCCGGCCGCCACCCGGCAACTTTGCGCTGCTCGTTTCACGGGGCGCGGCGCGCACGCTGGTCGCGGGCATCCTCGGCTGGGGCATCTCCATCCTGTTCACGCTCGCCTGCGACGCCGCCGTGATCTTCGCGATACCCGCTGTCCTGCTGCGCCCCTCATCGGGGCTGTTCGCCGCCGCCGCGCTCGCCGGCGCCGTCGCGGTGACCGGAACGTTCCTGCTGGATGCGCTGGCGCGCCTGATCATGGTGCGCGCAGCGGCGTTCGGCGATTCCGCCACGCCGGCTTTCGCAAGGGCAGTGTCGTTGCTCGGCGCGAGACTCGGCGCCTCGGCGGTGATCACCGTGGTGTTCGTCGCTCTGGAGCTGATCGTCGGCGCCGTGGCCACCTCGCTCACCGGGCTCTTGTCGGCGGGGTCCTTCAACCCCAGGGACCAGGTGCTCGCGCTCGCCCCTCATGCTGCCATCGCTCTCGCGGCCGCCGCGGTATTCGGCTGGCTCGAGGTGGGGAGGATGGGCGCCTTCGCGGCCCTTGCGGCGGACGCGGAGGGATTGATCGCGCCCGAAGCCCCGCCCGAGCCGCGGCCCCGCGCCGAGCTCGTCGTCGAGGCACTGCCGGCCGACGAGGCCTGATCGCCGCGCCCGCCGCCGGTTACTTGAGGAAGCGGCGCAGGCTGATCTTCTTCACCCGTCCGCTGAGCAGGGTCCAGCTGAGGGCGGCTCCGAAGAGCATCGCCGCCAGCGACAAGCCGATCAGCGCCGCCAGCGGCCAGACCGTCTGGCCGACGCCTTCCGACGCGCGTCCGACCAGGGAAAAGGCGCCGACGATCAAGCCGGAGGCGAGCATGCCCGTGAAGAGGAGGATGCCGAGCGCTTTCACGTTCGTGTTCAGGCGGGAGAGCTCGTCGCTGCGGACGTTCACGTTGAACTTGCCGCCCTCGAGATCCATGAGGATCTGCGCGAGCTGCTGTGGCGTATCCTGCAAGAATCCCTGCAGCTGCAGGAGCACGCGCAAGAATCCGCCGCTCATCGAGGCGGGGCTGTAGCGGTCGTAGAGAAGCTGCTTCGCGTAGGGAAGGGCCGCCTGCGTGACGTCGAGCTCCGGATCGAGCTGCCGCACGATCCCTTCCGTGGTCGCGGAGGCCTTGGAGAGGACGGCGTACTCCTTGGGAATCTTGATCTTGTACTTCATCGCCAGGTCGACCAGCTCGCTCATCAGCACGCCGGGATCGACCTCCGACAGCTTGCGCCCCATGTAGCGGTCGAGGATGTCGTGGATCGCCTGCCGGAAGTGGTGGAGGTTGATCCGCTGGTCGGGGACGCCGACCTTGTAGAGCAGGCGCGCGACGGTGTCCGGGTCGCGCAGGGAGAGGGCGAGCACCAGCACGATGCTCGACTCCTGCATCTGCTTGGTGAGGCGGCCGACCAGGCCGAAGTCGAGCAGGCCGATCCGGTTGCCCTCCATCACCATGATGTTCCCCGGATGCGGGTCGCCGTAGAACAGGCCGTCCTTGAAGAGCTGCTGGAAGCTCGCTTCCAGGACGTGGCGCGCGAGCTGCTTGCGGTCGATGCCCGGGGAATCTCCGGAGTCGAGGGCGGTCTTCAGCTTCACGCCCTTGAGCTCCTGCAGCGTGATCACCGTCCGGCTGGAGAGGTCGCCATACAGCTTCGGGATCACCACGTAGGGCCGGTCCGCGTGGTTGCGGGCGAACTCCTCGATGTTTCGCGCCTCGTTCTCGAAGTCGAGCTCGAGCAGCATCGCATCGCGGAACTCGGTGACGATCCCGGTCGGTGTGTAGATGCCGGTCTCCTCGATCACGCCCTCGAGAAAGCGGGCCAGATAGAAGAGCAGGTCGGTGTCGCTGCGGATCTGCTCCTCGATCCCGGGGCGCTGCACCTTGACCACCACGTCCTCGCCGCTGGCGAGCCTGGCCCGGTGCACCTGCGCGATGGACGCGCTCGCCATCGGCTCGGGGTCGATGGAGGCGAAGAGCTCGTGCGCGGACCTTCCCAGCCCCTTCTCGATCAGCTCGAACACCGTCTCCACCTGCATGGGGGCCGCGCGATCTTGAAGATGCGACAGCTCGGCGATGAAGTCCGGCGGCAGGATGTCCGGGCGGGAGGAGAGGATCTGCCCCAGCTTGATGAAGGTGGGACCGAGCTCCGCGAGCGTCTCCCGGAAGCGGCGCGCGGTGGTGGCGCGGACTTCCTCGCGCGAGGGGCGCTGGGCATCCTCGCGGCGCCCGAGCACGTCCCAGATCCTGGCGCGATCCCACAGCTCGCCGAACCCGTGGCGCACCACCACGCCGCTGATCTCGCGCAGCCGCTTGAGGTCCTGGACGGCCTGGATCACGGGGCGCTTCTTCTCACAGCGCGGACAGCAGATCCACCTTCAGGAGGATGGTGTCGCCGTGCGACACGCCGGCGGCCGAGAGCAGGCCCAGCTCCCCTGCGAAGTCGAGCCCGTGGCGCAGCGGCACCACGTCGTTCGCGCTCTGGTGCGCGTACACCAGGTACAGGGTCGAGCCGGTGCGCCATTCCCAGCGCAGGATGATGTTGAGGTTCAAGCCGACCTGGCGATCGTCGGCGTCCAGGACGATCTCGTCGGCGAGCGGGACGAGCGCGCCGAGCTTCACGGTGCTTCTCCCCGGGCCGACGTCGGCGCGCAGCTGGCGCCCGTAGGTCACGCTCGCGGTGAACAGCTGCCCGTACGCCTGCAAGGTGAGGTACGGGGTGAACGAGTACGTCGCGCGCAGGGTCGTGCTCACGCTGCGCGCCTGTTGGGGAGCGAGGATGTATGAACGCTCGCGGTGCGTAGGCTCCAGCTCTCCCGGCAACAGCTTCGGCGTCGCGATCTGCCGGATCTCCCCGGCGCTCTCGGTGTAGGTGAAGTCCACGCTGCCATCGAGCTGCGGGAGCGGCCGGAGCACCAGCGTTCCGCCCAGCTGGTTGAGGCGCTGGAACCGGGGGAAAAAACGGCCTTCAGTCCAGTAGAACTGGACCTGAATGGGTTTGCGGGAGTCGGTGGACAGGTTCCCGTACCATTGCAGCTGTTTCTGCCGCTCGAGCGGCGTTCCGTCCTCCAACTCGCGGTCGTCGACGTAGGGCGCGAAGTAGTCGAATCCGGTGTCGACGAACCAGAACGACTTGGTGTTGAGCCAGCCTTCGAGGAACACGTCGCGGTTGAGCCGGTTGGTGAACCGGTAGTCGTGCACCTCGCGGCCGCCTAGCAGGAGCTGCGCGGACTGCCAGTACGCGCTCGGGTGTGGATCGCGCACGGCCAGATAGCCGATGCCCCGGAACATGTTGGCGCGCGGCATGAACCCCAGATCGTTGACGGTGAACTCTGGTGAGAGGAGATCCCAGTTGATCGCTGACGCCCAGTACTCCTCCGAGTGATGCAGTCGGCCCGAAGTGGCATACCCGCTGGACGTCTCTCCACGGAACGTTCCGTCCCGCAAGACCTCGGGAGTGTTGCCGGTCAGGACGGAGCCGAGCGCCTGCACCGTGGCGTCCCACGATCGATCGGCGCTGTAGAAGGTCAGGTCGGGCCCTCCAGCGTGCGCGTGGCGGTGGTTGAGGCCGAGCGACGGACTGGCCAGGATCGGGTTCACCGAGGTCGCGGTGAAGCCGAGCAGACCGCGATCGCCGAGCGGCTGGCGCACCCGGCCGACCGAGGTGCTCCGCGCCTCCACCGACCGGAGATCGGCCACGTGGCCGTCGGGCTCGAGCACTTGCGCGGTGACCTGGGGTTCCACGGCGGTGAGGAGTCCGACGCTGGCGGTTCCCACTGTTCCGCTCATCTTGATGGCGGCGAGCACGGGGACGCTGGGCTGCTGGTAGACGATCTTCTGCTCGTCGGAAAGATTAAGGTCGTCGTGAGTGGGCGTGCCGCGCCCGATGCGGCGCGAATAGAAGATCTGGTATGCGTCGCCCCCGTAGGTTCCGTTGATGTCCACCCGCAACGGGGTCTTGAACAGATCGAGCCCTTCGAGGAAGAAGGGCCGCTTCTCCGGAAAAAAGGTCTCGAAGGTAGAGAGGTTGAGGACGCGCTGGTCCGCCTCCACCTGGCCGAAGTCCGGATTGATGGTCCCCACCAGGGCGAGGTCGCTCGCCACGTTGTAGCGGAAGTCGAGCCCAGCGCAGAAGCCGCCCTGCCGCTGCGGATCGAAGGCCACCGTGGCGCAGCTTCCCAGCTCGGCGCGCGGCTTGGCATGGGCAGGGACGTTGCGCAGCAGCTTCAATCCCACGTACGGCCGCAGCTCCAGCTCGCGCACCGGATGGATCCCTTCGATCCCGTCCAGCAAACCGAAGCGGCTCACGTCGCCGGCCCGCCCGTTGGGGCGGAAGCGCCACTGGTCCTCCTCCTTGCGGCGGGAGAGGATCCGGTAGACGTTGAAGCCCATCAGCCTGGCCCCCTCGGGAATGCGCATCACCCGCAGCGGGATCTTCATCTCCACCGACCAGCCTTTCGGTCCGCGCGCGACGGCCGATTCCCAGGCGGCGTCCCAGTCGGTGGTGAAGTCGACGTCGTTGAAGTGCAGCGCCTCGAGCTGTTGGCCCGCGGCGTAGACCTGGAAGTGGTAGGCGGTTCGGCGGTCGAGGGTCGTGTCCAGGTCGAACTGCACCGAGTCGCCCTCGATGAGGCGGTCGCGGCGGCTGAGCGTGGCGGTGGGACCTTCGGGATCGTCGCAGTTCGCGCCGAAGTACAAGTACTCGTCGTCCCAGAGCACACGAAACTCCGTGCGCACGCTCGCGGGCTCACCCTCGTCCGGGCTGGCCTGCCGGAAGCCGTCCTGGAGGGGCGCGGCTTGCCACGGCTCCTCGTCCATCCGCCCGTCGATCTGGATGGCTCCGCCGTTTCGCCTCGCCGCGTGCGCGACACGCACCAGGTCCGTTTCCGGCGGGAACTCCTTGCGCGGCTGCGCGAGTACCGGCGTTGCCGCAGCGAGCAGCAGCAAGGTCGCGCGCATTCCTCCGCTCACAACGGCGGGCCGACGCGAACATTTCAGCAGCGGATCCGGCCGGTGCTTTCGCATGCCTCGTGGTATCTGTGGCGCGGTGGCCGAGCCGGTTTCACATGTGCGCGCGGCGGAGCCGGCGACGCCGATGCTGCGGCAATACCACGAGGCCAAGGCGCAGGCGCGCGACGCGCTGCTCTTCTTCCGCCTGGGGGACTTCTACGAGCTGTTCTACGAGGACGCGCGCATCGCGGCGCAGCTCCTCGGGATCACGCTCACATCGCGGGCCAAGGGAGAGGACCGGGTCCCGATGGCCGGCGTGCCCCACCACGCCGCGAAGGGTTACATCGCGCGCCTCGTTGCGGCTGGCCACACGGTGGCCATCTGCGACCAGATGGAAGTGCCGGGCCCGGGCAAGCAGCTCGTCCGGCGCGAGATCGTCCGCCTGGTCACGCCGGGAACGCTCGTGGACGAAGAGGCGCTCGAGGCGCGTGAGCCGCTCTGGCTGGCTGCAGTGGCCTGCGCGGAGGGGCGCGCCGCGGTTGCGCTGCTCGATGCCTCGACCGGCGAGCTCCGCGCGCTTCCGGAGGGCAGCGTGGAGGAGGCGCTCGACGAGCTGGCGCGGGTGTGCCCCCGCGAGGTGCTCGTCTCCGACGAGCAGATCTCCGCGGCCGCCCGGCAGGCGAGCGGGGCGGTCCGCGCGGAAACGCGTTCCTTCCGCGACGCCGAGGGCGCCGAGCAGTTCCTGAAGCGACATCTCGGCGTCGCCACCCTGGACGGTTTCGGGCTGCGCGACCAGCTCTCGATCGAGGCTGCCGCGGAAGCGCTGGCCTATCTCCAGGAAACGCAGCGCTCCGCCGCGAAGCACGTGGTGCGCGTGGCGGTCGAGCACCCCGGGCGCCAGCTCTGGATCGACCCCGGAGCGGTGCAGAACCTCGAGCTGTTCCGCGGGCCCGACGGCCGCCGCAGCGGGACGTTGCTCTCGGTGGTCGACCGCACCCTCACCGCCTCGGGTGGAAGGCTGCTCTCGCGCTGGCTGGCGGCGCCGCTGATCGATCTGACCGCGATCCGGACCCGGCAGGACGCCGTCGAGGAGCTTTCGCAGGCGGCCGTCCTGCGCGAGGAGATCACCGAGCGGCTCCGCGGCGTGCTCGACGTGGAGCGGCTGCTGGGACGGCTCGCCGTCGGGCAGGGCACGCCCCGGGATCTCGCGGGGTTGCGCGCTTCGCTTCGCGAGATGCCGGCGCTGGCGGGACGGCTGGAGCAGTGCTCGGCATCGCTGCTGCGCGATCTCGGTCCGCCCCTGCGGGCGCCGGCGGCGCTCGCCGAGCTGCTGCAGAGGGCGCTGATCGACGAGGTGCCCGCGGGCCGCGAGCCGGGTTTCGTGCGTCCCGGGTTCCGCCCCGATCTCGACGAGCTGACCGAACTGGCCCAGGGCGGCCGCGCAGCCATCGCCGCGATGGAGACGGCGGAGAAGCAGCGCACCGGGATCCAGTCGCTGAAGGTCCGCTACAACAAGATCTTCGGGTTCTATATCGAGATCACCAAAGCCAACCTGCACCTCGTCCCGCAGGACTATCAGCGCAAGTCGAGCACCGTGGGGGCGGAGCGTTTCGTCACTGCCGGGTTGAGCGATCACGAGGCCCGCGTGCTCTCGGCGGAAGAGCGGCGCGGCGCGCTCGAGCAGCAGATCTTCGACGAGCTCCGCCAGGCGGTGCTGGCGCAGAGCGCCGGGCTGCGCGCCTGCGCGGAAGCGGCGGCGCAGTCGGACGTCCTGCTGTCGTTGGCGAAGGTCGCGGCGGACGCGGGATGGGTGCGGCCGATCGTCGACGACGGCGACGCCATCGAGATCGCGGGCGGGCGCCATCCGGTGGTCGAGCGCGCGCTGGCGCAATCGGGTGACGGGCCATTCGTGCCGAACGACGTCGAGCTGGACGCGCAGCGGCGCCTGATCGTCCTCACCGGTCCCAACATGGCCGGCAAGAGCACCGCCATGCGGCAGGTTGCGCTCATCGCCGTGCTCGCGCAGACGGGGTCCTTCGTGCCGGCGGCGCGGGCCCGGGTGGGAGTGGTCGACCGCCTCTTCACGCGCGTGGGCGCAGCGGACGATCTCGCCCGCGGGCAGAGCACGTTCATGGTCGAGATGGCGGAGTGCGCGCGCATCCTCCACCAGGCGACGCCGCGCTCGCTGCTCATCCTCGACGAGGTGGGGCGGGGGACCAGCACGTTCGATGGCCTCGCCCTGGCCTGGGCGATCGCGGAGCACTTGCACGACCAGGTGGGTGCCCGGACGCTCTTCGCCACGCACTATCACGAGCTCTGCGATCTGGCGCGGGAGAAGGTTCGCGCCGTGAATCTCACCATGGCGGTGACCGAGGTCGAGGGGCGGGTCGTGTTCCTGCGCAAGATCGTGCCAGGGGCAGCGTCGCGCAGCTACGGCATCCAGGTGGCGAGGCTCGCCGGCCTCCCGGAGAGCGTCCTGCGCCGCGGGCGGGAGATCCTGGCGAATCTCGAGGCGCAGGAGCTCGATGAAGCAGGGCGGCCGGCCCTCGCGGCCGGGCGCGGCAAGCGGCGCGCGCAGCTCGGGCTGTTCGATGCTCCGGCGGCGCCGGAATCCGCGCCGGCCAAGCTCGCGGCCATCGAGGAAGCGCTGCGCGCCCTCGATCTCTCGCGAACCACCCCGATGGACGCGCTGCTCTGGCTGCATGAGCAGCAGAAGAAGCTGCGCTGATCCCCGCGGACTGTCCGCGCGCCGGGAAGCCTCCGGGATCGTTGCACTTTCGGCCACACTGAACGGATTGTCAGGCCCCCTCGTTACACTCCGCGCATGCTCGTGGAGGAGGAGGCCATGACGGCGGAGTCGGCGAAGATCTGGCGGTGCCCCTCGTGCAACCGCCTGCTGATCGAAAAGGGCGTGGACTACGCGAAGGCGCGGCACGCGGAGCTGCTGGCGCGCACGCGCGGCCGGTCGCTGGAGTTCGTGCGCGAGGCGACCTGGCCCGCGTACCTCGCTTCCTTGAAACGGTGCCGGTGCGGGAGCCGGCGGCAGCTCAAGGCAGTGCCGCCCGGTTCCGCGCGCGGGCAGCTCGATCTGCAGATCGACGCGGTGGTGCTCCAGTGAGCGCGCTCCTGCTCCTCGGCATTGCCGCGGTGCTGGCGTGGTCGGTCGCGCGGGAGTCGGCGCGCAGGCGGCGATGGCGCGAGGCGGAGCGGCTGTCGCGATGTCTGTTCGCCGCGGCAGGTCTGCGGAGATATCGGTGAGCGTACGGTGGGGTGGGAGCAAAAATTGACGGATCGATCGGCTGTGCGAGCGTGCGGACGTGCGCTCGCTCCTCCTGATCGGCGTTCTCGCGCTCCTCCCTGGTGCCGCTCTCGCGGTGCCTGCGGGCGTAGCGCAGGCGCGCAGGCTGGAGGCGGGCAAGGCGGCGCTCCAGAAGCTCCGAAGTGATCCACGACGCAGGCGGTATCGGGACGGCTGGGAAGCAGTGCTGCGGACGCTCGATGGTGCCGTAAAGGTCGCGCCGCACGGCGCGCGGGCGACCGAGGCCGCACTGGCGGCGGCGCGCGCTCGCGCCGATCTGTGGGAAGTGTCTCGATCCCGCACCGATGCGCGTGCGGCCTTGGCGGCGTTTCGCAGGGTCGATGAGGACTATCCCGGGCCGGTCGGAGCGGAAGCGCTTGCGTCCGCAGTCCGCCTCGCGGCGCGCGCGAAGGAGACGAAGGAGCGTTCGGCGCTCGCGCGACGGATCTCAGAGCGCTACCCGCAGGACACCAAGCCCGGCGCGGCGCGGCCGGCGCCGGAGGAGCCGGCCTCCGCGCCTCCGGAAAAAGCCTCACCCGCCGCTCCGCAGAGACCGGCCGACGCTGGCGACGGCGACGAACCCGAGGTGGACGCAGAGGCGGCCAAGGCGGTCGAGCAGATCGTCGAAGACGCGAAGGCGCGCGCGAGCGCCCGGGCAACCGATGAGAGCGACGAGGAGGATACGGACGAAGGCCCCCCCGAGCCGGAAGCGCCGGCAAATCCCCCGTCGCGCTCCACTCCGATCGTCCGCGCGGTGAAGAGCGCGGTAGCGGCGCTGACCGAGCCGGAGGACGCCCCGGCGCGGGCGGCCAAGGCGCGCGAAATCCGCTCGACGGCGATGGGTTCCGGCACCTCGATCGCGAGCCAGCTCGGGCTCAAGGTCCGCCGGGTGGTGGTCGATGCCGGGCACGGCGGCAGGGACACCGGCGCCGTCGGGCCGCACGGCGTTCGCGAGAAGGACCTCGCGCTGGCGATCGCGAAGAAGGTCGCCGCGCGCCTGACGGCGCTCGGCTTCCAGGTGGTGATGACGCGCAAGGGCGACGCCTTCCTGTCGCTGGACGAGCGGACGCGCATCGCCAACGAGGCTCATGCGGACCTGTTCGTCTCCGTCCACTGCAATGCCGCGCGACGCCGCAAGCTCGCGGGCGTCGAGACCTGGACCCTGAACGTCGCCAGCGACCGGTACGCCGCCCGGCTTGCCGCGTTCGAGAACGCCGAGGCGGATCGCACGGTCAGCGACCTGCGCCTGATCCTCGCCGATCTCGCCACCAAGGCGAACGCGACCGACGCGCGCGATCTGGCGCAAGCTGTGCAGTCATCCCTGGTGCGGACGCTGCGCAGCCGCGTCGGGCCGGTGCGCGATCACGGGGTGAAGCAGGCGCTGTTCTACGTCCTTCTGGGTACGCGGATGCCGTCGATCCTGGTGGAAACCGGATTCATCTCCAATCCGGCGGAAGAAGCCCGTCTGAGGAGCGCGCGCTTCCAGGACGGCACGGCCGAGGCCATCGCCCGGGGCGTGAAGGACTTCGTCGACTCCCGCCGCCGCCTCGCCCGCGCCCCATAAGTCTTCAGATCAACCGCCAAGCACGCCAAGCACGCCAAGGTTTGTTGTTTTGTCTATCCTCGGCTCGCCGATGTCGGAAAACGATCCGAGACCTACGCCCGCGAAGGATCCAAAACCAAGGGAACCAAAACGTCGGGATCCGCCATCCGGCGAACCTCCCCGACGCGACCCTCCGCCGAGCCCGCCATCTCAGGGAGATCCACCGCCTCGGACGCCGGCTCCAAAAAAGTAGCTTGGCGTGCTCGGCGTGCTTGGCGGTTGATCTGAAGCTTGATCGTGCCGCGGTCTTGTTATGTTGCGCGGCATGCTGAATGACGCGGCGGTGGCGCGGGCAAAGACGCGTTTGGCCGAAGGCCGCGACCAGATCCTCGCGCGGCATCGCGGCGGGGCCGGCGGGCAGGAGGTCGTGCGCGCCATCTCCGCGCTGACCGACGAAGTGGTCACCGAGTTGTTCCAGACGATCGTCGCGCAGTCTCCCGGCTCCGACGCCATTGCGCTCTCGCTCGTGGCGACCGGCGGCTACGGCCGGCGCGAGCTTGCGCCGCGCTCGGACATCGATCTCCTCGCGCTCTTGCCCCGCGAGCGGGAGCCGGGGCGCGCCCGCGCGAACCTCGTCGCGGAACACCTGCATCGCGCGCTCTGGGACGCCGGTCTCGAAGCCGGGTACGCGGCGCGCACGCTGGACCAGTCCGTCCAGCTCGCGCGCGAGGACCACACCATCCGCACGGCGCTGCTCGACGGCCGCCTGGTCGCGGGCGACGCGCAGCTGTTCAAGGGGCTCGAGCGCGCCACCGTCACCGAGCTGGAGCAGCGGCGCGTCGAGGAATTCATCGGCGACAAGCTGGAGGAGTTCAACGAGCGCCGACGCCGCTATGGCGGTTCGGTGTGGTTGCTCGAGCCGCACCTGAAGCAGGGCAAGGGAGGCCTGCGCGACCTGCAGGCGGCGCTCTGGATCGCTCGCGTCCGGCACAAGCTCGCCGGGCTCGGAGAGGCCGGCGAGCGGGGCCTCCTGCCCCACCGCGAGGTGACCGCGGCCCGCGCGGCTCGCGATCTGCTCTGGCGGCTGCGCAACGAGCTGCACTACGCCACCGGACGCCGCGACGATCGGCTGACGTTCGACAACCAGCGCCGCCTCGCGCAGGCGCTCGCCTATGCCGACGAGCCCGGCGGCGAGCTGGGCGTCGAGAAGCTGATGCGGGAGACGTACATCGCGCTGCAGGAGATCGCAGGCGCCTCCGACGCCCTGATCGACCGTTGCGCCATCGAGGACTCGCCCAAGAGCGCGCTGAAGCGCGTCCCGCGCCCGCAGCCGATCGACGCCGCATTCAAGATCTGGAACGGCCGCATCACGGTGACCGACAGGGACGTCTTCGCCCGCCGCCCGGCCGATCTGGTCCGCCTTCATGCCGTGGCGGAGACGCTGGGCCTGCCCGTGTACAGCTACGCGCGCGACCTTCTCGTCCAGGAGCTGCAGCGGATCGGGCCGCAGCTGGCCACGGACAAGGAAGCGCATGTCGACTTCTGGCACCTGCTGGTCCGCGAAGGGAGCGACGGCAGCGCGCTGGTGCCGTTGCACGAGCTGGGAGTGGTGGGAGCGCTCTTCCCCGAGATCGCGCGGCTGCGCGCGCGCGCGCAGCACAGCCTCTACCACGTCTACACCGTCGACACGCACACGGTGTTTGCGCTGGCGCACACGATGCGGCTCCGTTCCGGCGCGCTGGCGGATACGGAACCGCAGCTGACGCGCATTGCCCGCGCCCAGCAGCGCCCGCTGGTCCTGATGCTCGGACTGCTGTTTCACGATCTGGGAAAGGGAATGGGTCCCGACCACTCCGCGCGTGGGGCGGAGCTCGTGCGCGGGTACGCGCAGCGCATCGGCCTCGACCCGGCGGACGCGCGGGACGTCGAGTGGCTGGTCCTGGCGCACCTGCGCATGAGCCACATCTCGCAGCGCCGCGACCTCGAGGATGCCGCGCTGATCGAGTCCTTCGCCCGCGAGGTCGAGACCATCGAGCGCCTGGAGATGCTCTACCTCTTGACCTACGCGGACATGTCCTGCGTCTCTCCCGAGAACTGGACCATCTGGAAGGCGAACCTCCTTCGTGCGCTCTACGAGAAGACGCACGCCACCATGCTCGCGGAGGGGCTGGGCGCTCCGGAGCACGCCCAGTCGATCGAGGCCCGGCGGCAGCGGCTCGCCGATCGGCTCGCTCCCCTGGCAGGCGATCAAGCGAAACTCGCGCCGGAGTTCGTGCGGGAGTTGCCAGAGCGGTACCTGACCACCGCCCTGCCCGAGACGGCCGCACGGCACCTCAAGCTGTGGGCAGGGGCGCGCAGGGCCGGGTTCGCGGCCGAGCTGCACCGCTCCGCCGTCGGCGAGGCTGATCTCACCCTGCTGGCCACGGACCGGCCCGGTCTGCTCGCCGTCTTCACCGCCGCGCTTGCCGCGAACGGCATCGACATCCTCGGCGCCGAGGTGAATTCGCTCGCCAGCGGCATCGCCTTGGACACGTTCGTGGTGCGGGAGTCGGGCGGCGCCGCTCCTTCGCAGACTCGTTGGGAAGCAGCCCGGGGCGATCTGCTGCGGCTGCTCTCGGGTGCCGACGATCCGCACCGCCTGGTGCAGAAGCGCCTTCGCAGAGCGAGCTGGGCGAGCTCCGCCACTCCTGCGGTACAGACGAAGGTGCGTGTCGACGATGTCAGCAGCGAGACGATGACGATCCTCGACGTCCTCACCCAGGACCGTCCCGGACTTTTGCACACCATTGCCGACGCTTTACACAGGGCAGGCGTGAGCATCGAAGTGGCTCGGATCGCCACGGAAGGGAACCGCGCTACCGACGCCTTCTATCTGCGTGACCTCACGGACAGGTCCAGAACGGGGGTCGGGAAGATTACGGACCCCGCCCGCCGTGCTGCCGTCGTGGGCGCCGTCGAAACGGCGATCGCCTCCCTCGCAGGAGGGGGCTGAGCCATTTCCCCTGCGGTCCCGTACGGTTGGCCGGTTGCGGGGCTGCGGCCGGCGACCTAGCTTCCGTTCGTCAATGTGAGGTGCACGACACCCAACGTGCGCGAAGGTAGGTGCGAGTGGCAGGTCGGTTGCAGAGCAAGTCACGCGCGACGGGGCAGCGGAAGGCTGGCAGCGGTGCAAGCAACCGGCCGGCATCCAAATTGAAGCTGTCCCGGCGCGAGGGGGGCATGACCGTCCGCGAGGCGGGGCGGCTGGGGGGATTGATCGGGGGGCGCAAGGGCGGCCTCGCCGTCAAGGCGGAGCGGGGGGTCGAGTTCTACCAGGAGATCGGAAGGCTCGGAGGGTAGCGCGTGCGCGATCTGATCGCGGCCGGGCGCAAGGCCGAGCACGGCTCGCGGCGCGGAACGTCCCGGCGCGGGCGTAACAGATTCGCTCCGGAACGGGGCGTGTGAGGGGGGCGGGAATGGCGGACGAGAGCACGGGCAAGAAGAAGGGCTCGATGAGCGTGTCGGAGGCAGGCCGCAAGGGCGGCCAGACGGTGCGCGACAAATACGGGCATTCCTTCTACGAGGAGATCGGCCGCAAGGGCGGCGAGACGGTGAAGGCGGAGCGGGGCCGGGCGTTCTACGAGCAGATCGGCAAGAAGGGCGGCGACACGGTCAAGGCGGAGCGGGGCGCCGGCTTCTACGAGCAGATCGGCAAGAAGGGCGGCGAGGCGGTGAAGGCGGAGCGCGGAACGCCCTTCTACGAGGAGATCGGCAAGAAGGGGGGACACCGCGTCCGCACGCTGATCGAGGAGGGCAAGAAGGCCGCGATCGAGACCGCCAGGTCCTCCGAGGACAAGACGCCGGCGCCGGGCGGCGAGGTCGTCCCGGAGCCAGCGCAGGAGTGACTGCGGGAAAGGAACTCTAGATGATCAAGACCCGCAGCAACGGAAAGGGCGGCATGACGGTCTCCGAAGCCGGCCGCAAGGGTGGCGAGCGCGTCCGCGAAGAGCGGGGCGTCGAGTTCTACCAGGAGATCGGCCGCAAGGGTGGTGAGCTCGGGGGGAGAAAGGGCGGTGAGGCCGTCCGGGACAAGTATGGCCCTACGTTCTACGAGGAGATCGGGCGCAAGGGCGGCCAGAAAGTCCGCGAGCTCATCGAGCAGGGCAAGAAGCGCATCCTGTGATGCGCTTCTTGAAAACTGAAGGAGCCGAAGGGGGACGGGAGGGGGGTTCCTTCCAACCACCGGAGGCAGTGAGATGGCGGAGGACAAGAAGGGCGGAATGACGGTAGCCGAGGCGGGGCGCAAGGGCGGAGTGAAGGTCGCCCAGGAGCGCGGGCGCGCGTTCTACGAGCAGATCGGACGCAAGGGCGGCGAGACCGTCAAGGCGGAGCGCGGGCACGAGTTCTACGAGCAGATCGGCAAGAAGGGCGGCGAGTCGGTCCGGGCCGCACGCGGTCCGGAGTTCTACTCCCAGATCGGTCACAAGGGCGGGCAGAAGGTCCGCGAGCTGATCGAGCAGGGCAAGAGGATGGCTCGCGAAGCCCAGAAGAAGGAAGGCGGGCTGGACGAGATGGGGAACCCGAAAGGTAGCCGGCGCGACGAAGACTGAGGCGCGGCTGCTTCCGGGGGTCCTCTGACGGAGGCGGGCTTCCCCTCGGGGGACCCGCCTCCTCGTGCTTCGCGCAGGATCTCCTGATCGGTGTTTTTCGCCGAATTTTTGCCCTGCTGACCGCGCGAGCACAACATGGGGCGTGTGTCAAGGCGCGCGCCAATCCAGCCGGTCGATCCGCGGCACCCCCAGCCGCGGCACATCCGGCGCGCGGCTTCGGTGCTGCAGGACGGCGGCATCGTCTCCTACCCGACCGACACGTACTACGCGCTCGGCTGCGACGTGTTCCAGAAGCGGGCGATGGAGCGCCTCGCCTTGTTGAAGCGCCGCGACGTCAAGAAGCCGTTCGCATTCCTCTGCGCCGATCTCGGCGAGGTGGCCAAGTACGCCATCGTCTCCAACGAAAACTTCCGCCTCATGCGGCGGCTGCTTCCCGGCCCGTACACCTTCGTGCTCGACGCGACCCGCCTGGTGCCGCGCACCGCGCTCACGCGGCAGCGCCAGGTCGGCGTCCGCGTGCCCGACGCGCCGGTCGCCACGGCGCTGGCGAGGGCGCTGGGCAGGCCGCTCGCGACCACCAGCGCCTCGCTCCCCGGCGAGGAGCCGCTGATCGACGCCGTGGACATCCAGGAACATCTCGGCCACGGGATCGACCTGATCCTCGATGGCGGCGTCACCTTGAACGAGCCGTCCACCGTGCTCGATCTCACCGGCCCCGCGCCCGTCGTGCTTCGCCAGGGCAAGGGCCGGCTGGAAGGAGTGGTCGCGTGACCGAGGCCGTTCAGCGCGCACCGACCGAGCTCGACGAGGCGGTGGATCGGTATCTCGCGCACCTGCGCGTCGAGCGCGGGCTCCTCAACGCGACCCTCGAGGCCTACGCCCGCGACTTGCGGGAGTACGTAGAGTGGCTCTCGGGGCGCGGCGTTCCGCGCCTGGCGGAGGTGGACGAGCCGCTGATCCTGCAGCACCTGGGCGCGCTTCAGTTGCGCGGGTTGTCGCGCGCCTCGCAAGCCCGGCATCTCGCCGCCGTCCGCGGGCTGCACAGGTTCGCCAATGCCGAGGGCCTGACGCCCGGCGATCCCTCCGAAGGGGTGGAGACGACGCGCGGCTCACGCCCGCTTCCGCATTTTCTCGCGGTCGACGAGGTCGATCTGCTGCTGGCGCAGCCGGATGCGGGCAACGCCTCGGGCGCGCGCGACAAGGCGATGCTGGAACTGCTGTACGCGAGCGGGCTGCGGGTCTCCGAGCTGGTGGCACTGCCGGTCAGCGCCATCGATCCGCATACCGGGGTGGTCCGGGTGCGCGGCAAGGGCGGCAAAGAGCGCATCGTTCCCGTCGGGGAGCGGGCCCGCGACGCGCTCGCCGCCTACCTCTGCGGCCCGCGCCAGAAGCTCCTGGGAACGCGGCACTCGTCCGACCTCTTCGTCACGCCGCGCGGCGGGCACATGACGCGGCAGGGATTCTGGAAGCTGCTTGGCCGGTACGCGCGCTCCGCCGGCATCCAGCAGCGCGTCTATCCACACACGCTGCGCCACAGCTTCGCCACCCACCTGCTCGAGCGGGGCGCGGACCTGCGCGCGGTGCAGGCGATGCTGGGCCACGCGGACATCGCGACGACGCAGATCTATACCCACGTGGATCGCGAGCGGCTCAAAGCGGTCATCGCCAAGCACCCGCGCGCGTAGGAGAAGGCCGCCGACTTCGATCACGGCGACGTGGCCCTTGACGCTTTTCGTGGCCGCGATCCGGGCCGATCCGGTACAGTCCCCGCGCGCGCGGCGGGAGCCGCCCGGAAGAGCAGCCCTGAATGAGCGAAAGCGCCCAGAAGGCCGCACAGCGCCAGCCACGCCGCGTCGTCTCGGGGATGCGACCCACCGGGCGCCTGCATCTCGGCCACTATCAGGGAGCGGTGAAGAACTGGATCGAGATCAGCCGCAAGGCGGAGTGCTTCTTCTTCTCCGCCGACTGGCACGCGCTCACCAGCGAGTACAAGGATACCTCGAACATCGCCGAGGCGCAGCGGGAGATGTTCGCAGACTGGATCGCGGCTGGCCTCGACCCGGAGCGCTGCACGCTGTTCATCCAGAGCCACGTGAAGCAGCACGCCGAGCTGTACCTGCTGCTCGGCATGGTGGCGCCCCTCGGCTGGCTCGAGCGCGTCCCCACCTACAAGGAGCAGCAGGAACAGCTGAAGGAGAAGGACCTCAATACCTACGGCTTCCTCGGGTACCCGGTGCTGCAGACCGCCGACGTGGCGCTCTACGGGGGGGACGCGGTGCCCGTCGGGCAGGACCAGGTCTCGCATCTCGAGCTGGCACGCGAGCTGGTGCGCAAGTTCAACTTCCATTTCGGCACGCCGCAGAAGCCGGTCCTGGTCGAGCCTCATCCCTACCTGACCGACGTACCGAAGATCCTCGGCCTCGATGGGCGCAAGATGAGCAAGAGCTACGGCAACGCCATCGAGCTGGGTGAAGATCCGCAGAGCGCGCGCAAGCGCGTCATGGTCGCGGTCACCGACCCGGCGCGCAAGCGGCGCCACGATCCGGGACACCCGGAAGTGTGCCCGATCTACTGGCTGCACCGCGCGTACAGCTCTCCCGAGCGCGTGGAGCTGGTCGATCGGGAATGCCGCAGCGCCGGCATCGGCTGCGTCGACTGCAAGAAGATGCTGCTGGAGAGCTTGATCCCCGCGCTCGAGAAGCACCGCGCCGCGCGCGCGGAGCTCGATCGCACCCCGGGGCGCGTCGAAGAGCTCGTGCAACTCGGCACGCGCAAGGCGAGCGGGGTCGCGGAGCAGACCATGGCCGCCGTGCGCGACGCGGTGAAGCTGACCTAGTGGAGATGCAGCCGACCGAGAATGGCGCCTTCGCCGTCGCGCTGCCCGTCTTCGAGGGGCCGCTCGATCTGCTGCTCTCGCTGATCCAGGAGCACAAGCTCGACATCTTCGAAATCCCCATCAGCTTCATCACCGATCGGTACCTCGAGTACATGAACAGGGCGCAAGAGCTGAACATCGATCTGGCCGGCGAATATCTCTTGATGGCCGCCACGCTGGCGCACATCAAGTCGCGCATGCTGCTGCCGCGCGAAGAGGCGGCGGAGGCGATCGACGGCGAGGCAGGACCGGATCCCAGGCAGGAGCTGGTCCGCAGGTTGCTCGAGTACCAGAAGTACAAGGATGCCGCGCAGCGGATCGGAGCTCGTCCGCAGCTCGGCCGCGACGTCTTCCTCCGCCGCGCCAGGGAAGACCTGCCGCTGGGCGCGCCGGACGTCGCGTACTTCAAGCCGCCCGATCTCACCGTCTACCGGCTGATCGAGCTGATGGCGCGCGTGCTCGCGGAGCGCAAGATCGAGATCCCGCACGAGGTGTTCGTCGAGCGGCTCTCCATCGGCGACCGCATCTCGGTGATCACCGACCGCTTGCGCGCCGACGACCGCATCACCTTCACTTCGCTCTTCGCGGACCTGGCTGACCGCGACCGGCACCGCATCGTCCCCACCTTCCTTGCGGTCCTGGAGATGGCGAGGCTGAAGCTGATCAAGGTGCACCAGCCGGAGAGGCACGCGGAGATCTACATCGGACGCACGGACGCGCTGTTCACTTCCACCGCCGAAGGAGCGTCGCTTGACTATCGAGGGTGAGAAGCAGCCGGACCTGCCCATCTCCGATCGGCCATCGTCCGCGGAGGCGGAAGAGCTGGAGGGCGAACGGGGAGCGGCCGCAGACGAGCAGGAGACCCAGGAGGCCGCGCGGACCGAGCTGCAGCAGCTCAAGGAAGCGGCGCGGTTCGCGACTCCGGAACGCGCGGTGGCGGTGCTGGAGGCCCTCTTCTTCGCGGCGGAGAAGCCGCTCGATCTGGCCACGCTGGGGGAGGTCACAAAGTTCTCGCGGGAGCTGCTCGAGTCGGCCCTCGCCGGGCTGCAGACGACGTACGCGGCCGGAACAGGCGGCGTCGCCCTGATCGACCTGGGCGGGCGTTGGCAGCTGCGCACGGAGCCGCAGACCGGAGCGTACGTGCGCCGCCTCCTTCAAGTAAAGCCGCTGCGCCTGACGCGCGCCGCGCTGGAGACGCTGGCCATCATCGCCTACCGGCAGCCGATCACCCGGCCCGAGATGGAGGACCTGCGCGGCGTAGACTGCGGGGCGGTGACGAAGGCGTTGCTCGAGCGCAAGCTGATCCGGATCCTCGGGAAGAAGGACGAGCCGGGCAGGCCGCTGATCTACGGGACGACGAAGGAGTTCCTCGAGCTGTTCAACCTGCGCGATCTGACGCAGCTGCCGACGCTGCGGGAGTTCCAGGAGCTTTCCGAGGAGTCGCGCCGGATCGTCGAGGGCGAGGCCGAAACGCCGGTCGCCGCGGGGCTTTCGGAGCTGGCGGCCGACCCGGTGGTCGAGGAGCGGATCGTCCAGGCGACCGCGGATAGCGAGAGCGCGCTCGCGCAGCTGGAAAGCGCCATGGAGCGCGCCGACGAGTCCGCGAAGAGCACCGCCACGGTGCTCGCGCCGCCTGCGCCTCCCGAAACGCCGAAGGCGGAGTGATGGGCGCCGAACGGCTGCAGAAGATCCTCGCCCACGCCGGCGTCGCCTCGCGACGCAAGGCGGAGGAGTTGATCGAGAGCGGGCACGTCAGCGTCAACGGGAAGGTGATCCGCGAGCTCGGCAGCAAGGCGGACATCGAGCAGGATCTCATCCAGGTGGACGGCCGCACCATCCGCGAGACGCAGGACAAGGTCTACTACGTGCTCTACAAGCCGGCCGGCTGCGTGACCACGCTGAGCGATCCGGAGGACCGGCCGACGATCAAGAGGTATCTCCAGCACATCCCGGAGCGCGTCTACCCGGTCGGGAGGTTGGACTATGACGTCGAAGGCGCCCTGATCGTCACCAACGACGGCGATCTCGCGTTTTCGATCATGCACCCGCGCTTCGGCGTGCGGCGCACCTATCTGGCGAAAGTGCACGGCGTTCCGGCCCTGCGGCAGCTCGAGCGATTGCGGGCGGGCGTGCGTCTCGAAGACGGCCGCGGGCGGGCGCTCGAGGCGGAGGTGCACTCGCGGACCCCGAGGAACACCTGGGTGCGCGTGGTGGTCGCCGAAGGGCGGCCGCACCTCGTCAAGCGGCTGATGGAGGCCGTGGGAGCCCCGGTCCAGAAGCTCCATCGCGCCGATTACGGCGGGATCGGTGTCGCCGGGATGCGCCCTGGCGAAGCGCGGGAGCTGACGCGCGCGGAAGTCCAGAGGCTCCGGGCACAATCGGAGAAGAAGGCGGAGGCCGGCGTGCAGCGACGGCAGATCCCGCTTCCGGCGCGGCGGCATGGCCACGGTCCGCCGCCGGCCGGTGGTCGGACCCGCCGCGGCCGGCAGCGCCGATGAGGGGGAAAAGGTGCCGGGAGCAATCGCGACAGCACCCGCCACTCAGGGTTAAAAAGGCTTGGATGGCGAAAAAGCACCAGGTCGACATCCGGAAGCTCAAGGACGAGGTCGCCGAGCACCTCAAGAAGTCGAGGTGGGAGAAGGCCGCTGAGGTCCTCGCGGAGCTGGCGGCCGCCGAACCGAAGGACATGACCCTCCGGCTCAAGCTGGGGGACACCTTTCGGAAGATGGATCAGCCGCAGATGGCGATCGAGGCCTATCGGCACGCGGCGAAGTTCTTCGGCGACGAAGGCCAGCTGATCAAAGCGATCGGCGCGGCGAAGATCATCCTGGAGATTGATCCGCGCAATGCCGAGGCGCTGAAGCAGCTCGGCGACATGAACAAACGCCGAATCGGCAAGATCTCGCTGGCCAGGATTCCAGCCCCTACCAACCACCCGGCTGCCGCCGGCCGCAGACAGGGTGCCATCGAACTCGGCGATTCGCCGGGCACCTTGACTGACTTGGGCATGACGACCGGGATCGACCTCCCCGCCGGCGGCGAGGACGAGCCGCTCGAGCTGGAGGACGGCCGATCGATCAGATCGCCGGCCTCCCGCTCCACCGCCGCGCTCGCTCCCACGCCGCCGGACGCACCCGCCGGTGGCGAGTTGGACCTCGACCTCGGCGGAAGCCCGCCTCCTTTGTCGCGGGGCGCCGCCAGGCGTCGCGCGACTGCTCCGCCTGTTCCCGAGAAGGTCGAGCTCGCTCTGGAGCTCGATCCCGACCTTTCTGCCCGGCAGCCCGAGGCGCTCCCCGACGACGCAATCCTCACGCCGGAACCCGAGGATCTCGTCGCAGGCCCGCATGACGAGGAAGTGATCCCCAGCGACGAATTCGGACGCCAGGGTGGACCGATCGCGGACCTGCTCTCCAGCAGCGCGGAGGAGGAGATCGAGCTGCTCTCGATCAGCGCGGACGAGGAGCTGGCCGGCAGCCGGCCCACCGAGCCGCCCAGCGTCTCCGCCGAGGACGACGATCTGGATCGCGCATTCGGCAACATCGCGCCGCCCGCAAGCGCTCCGGCGCCGAAGATCGCCGCGAAGAAGGTTCCGTTGTTCGACGATCTTCCACAGGACGCTTTCGTCGCCCTCGTCAACCGGCTTGGCTACCACCGGCACCTTCCGGGTCACCTCATCATCCGGGAGGGCGATCCCGGACGCAGCTTCTTCATCATCGTCGAAGGCCGGGTGCGCGTGTACAAGGCCGGCCCCGAAGGCAAGGAGATCACCCTCGCGCACCTCGGCGAGGGCGCGTTCTTCGGGGAGATGGCCCTGCTTTCCGGGGCGCCCCGGACTGCGAACGTCGTCGCCGAGGAGGAGAGCGAGATCCTCGAAGTGACCGACACGCTGCTGCGCGAGCTGGCAGCGCGGTATCCGACGGTCATCAACTCGCTGAGGAATTTCTACCGGCAGAGGCTGCTCAACAACGTGATGGCCATCTCGCCCCTGTTCAAGGACTTCGACCCCTCGGAGCGCCGGGGCATCGTCGAGAAGTTCCGCATGCGGCAAGCCGCTCCCGGAGAGAAGGTGATCGTCGAGGGGAAGAGCTCGGACGGTCTGTACGTGGTCCTGCATGGGTCGGTGCAGGTCTCCGCGAAACAGACCGAGGTGGCGCTGCTGAAGGAAGGCGAGATCTTCGGGGAGATGTCGCTGCTCACGCGGGAACCGGCGGCCGCGACCATCACCTCGCCCGGCAACTCCATCCTCCTGCGTCTCCCGCGCGAGAAGTTCCAGGAGCTGGTCGTGACGCACCCGCAGATCCTCGCGCTGGTCAGCGAGTTGAGCGAGAAGCGCCGCAGCGCCATCGATGCGATCCTGCAGGGGGAGGGGGAAGGCCACGACGGAATGAGCTTCGTGTAGCCGGGTTATTTCCTGGAAAGCGCGCTGCCCCAGCTCAGCGGCTCGCCGAGCCGGATCGCCGTCCGAGCTTGCTGCTCATCGCTTCTCCTCCGGGGGCCGCACTGGCTCCCAGGTCCCTTTCCGCCCGCGGACGGTCAGCAGCGCTGCCTGCCCGGCCACCGTGGTGCCGTCGGCCATGGGCCAGGGGGTCCGGTCGGCGGCGCCGGGGTTGAGGTAGAGCTGCGCGGATTCCGTCTTCGGAGGGACCGGCGCGCCGCGGCCGTCCACGGCGCGGCCCCCGGATTCCCAGACCTCGCCGAAGATCCCGAACTGCGCCTTGCGCAAGAGCGGGGCGAGTCGCGGGTCGCCCAGGTTCTGCGCCTCGCTCACGTCCAGAGCCCGGACGTCCTGGCCCCGTGGCGGAACGGCCGCGACCAGCATTGCGGGCGGCGCGACCCGGTCGAGCGCGGTGGCCACCGCGTCGATGTCCTTCTGTGCGTAGACGCAGGCGCCGTCCGCATGGAGCTGCCGGCGCTCGAATGCGCCGGGCAGCCCCACGACCGTCACGTCCCCGAGGTCGACGATGCGGGTATGGGAGAGATCGACGATGCGGGCGCCCTTCTTGCGCAGCTCGGCCTCGACCGCGTCGAGCTCGGAGCGGACTTCGCGGTTCCCGGCGATGACGAGCACGGGAAGCCCGCTCTCCGCCAGCACGCCGAGCAGCGTCTCCTGCTCATCGGGGTTGTCGCCGACATCCCCGTCGGCGATGAGCACGCCGGCGCCGCGCTGCTTGAGCTCGGCTACCAGCTTGCGAAGCCAGGCGACGTTTTCGTCGTCGGCATCCTTGAGCCCGGCGAGCGCGCCGATCTTCAGCTCGCCGGTCGCGGAGCGAACCTTCTCGCGAGCGCCCGGCGCGTCGAACGACGCCACGCACGCGGGGTCGCTGCGCAGCACCGACACCTGCGGCGCGGGCGCAGGAGCGGCCGCCGGCGCGGCAGGGGCCACCGCTTTCTCGCGACAGGCCACCATCGCGAGCACGATCAATCCAGAAATGATCCTGCGCATCCTCTCGCAGTTTCGGCGCTCTACCGCTTCAGATCAACCGCTTGGCGGCGAAGTTCTTCCTTTTCAGGTTTTACGGATGATGCGGGGGGAGGGCGCGGCCGAAACGGGAGGTGACCGAGGCCCCCAGGGCAAAGAACTGCAGCAGCGCCAGGATCGAGATCCCCAACCAGGGGACGAACGCGAGCAGCAGCAGCACCACCATTCCCATGCCGAGCGCCGCTGGAGGCACGAACCGCTGCCCCGGCCCGGCGGGGAGCGCTTCGCCGATGCGGAGCGCGAAGGACGAGAGCCCCATCACGATGCTGAGGAAGATGATCACCGGAAGCAGCGGAATCAGCGGGATCCCCACGATGCTGATCCCCAGCAGCACCAACAGGGGCAGCAGCAGGAGCCAGCAGAGGAAGCCCACCGTGAAGCTGCGCACCGGGTTCTCGAACATCGCGAATCCCACGTTGCGAACGCGCTCCGGCCACATCCTCAGGACGCCCAGCCCGATGAGGAACATCAGCGCGAAGAGGGCGATGGTGGGAAAGAGGCCGAAGGGCCCGAGGCCCAGCAGCCGTCCGCGATGTCGCGAGCCGGGAAAGAGCTTCCCGATGCCCACCTGCACGTGTTCGCCCATCACCTGACCGCCGCGTTCCACGTCGACCGAGCCGAGCACGGCCACCGCCTGCCCCATCACCAGCGCGCCCTGGCTCACGGTGATGCCGCCGCCGACCGCCACGGCGTCGCCTTGGACGACGCTGCCGGGCTCGAGCTCGATGGACCCGCCCACGCAGACCACGTCTCCCTGGACAATCTGGCCCTGCTGCACGGTGATGTCGCCGCGGAAGACACGGACCATGTCGCGGTTGCCGTGCCGGTGCGACCCCTGCAGCACCTTGGCGCCTCCGCTGCGCCGGGACGACGTCTTCTCGATCAGCATGCCGGCGGCGCCCTCGGCGTCCGGTGTCGCCACGACCACCAGCTTGTCGTTCTTGAGCACGCCCATGGCGCCGCTCTGCTTGAGGACCTGGCGCAGCGCCTCGCGCGGATCGGCGTCCTTGATGTCCACGTCGATGCGCTCCCTGGGCGATCCGACCAGCGTCATCGTCCAGCCGGCGGTGCGCGCGATCCGGTGCAGCAGCTCGGCGGTGGGAACGTTCCTGCCTCTTTCCGTGAAATGAGGCAACTCCCGCTGCGCGTCCGGCCGCTTCAACCTGACGGGTGGAACGGGGGGCACGGGTGGCACCGGCGGTACGGGGGGAACGGGCGGCAGGACCTCCAGGTCGGAGCCCTCGTCGGCCTCGGGCTCGACATCGGATTCGGAATCGCTGCCGGTCTCGTCGTCGCTGGTGATCCTCAGCGTGATCACCCGGTCGGCGAGCCCGCCCATCACTTTCCCCATCGCGCCGTGCGAACCGAAGTGCTCGAGGAACACGCCGCCCTGGGCGAGCAGGAGGCTGAGGAAGAGGCCGCTCATGGAGTCAGGACCCCGCAGTCACGCGCGCGTAGGCCGGCTTGAGCGTTCGCGAGAGCGCGGTCAGCACCACGGCCAGGAAGAGGAAGGCGCCGATCCCGAGCGGAAGACGGATCGCAGTGAACACCGGCCCGACCGCCACCCAGACGGTGCGAGCGACGGAGACGCCCTCGATCAGCCGGTTCACCTGCGTGTTCAGCGCCCATCCGACGATGGCGAAGAGCGCCAGCGCCAACGCGGGAATGGCGGCAAGCAGCGTGTGGCGGCGGGTGACCAGGTGCGCCTCCCGGACCTCGACGGCGGCGAGAACGGTGGCAGTGAAGTCGGCAGGCGGATCCGGATCCTTCAACGCGGACAGGCGCCCGACCAGGGCGGAGTAGAGGGTCAGCGAGGCGTCGCAGCCGGCGCAAGCCTCGCAGTGTTCGCGAGCAGCGAGCCCCTCGGGACCGCGCAGCGTGCCGTCGGCCAGCGACTGCAGCTGGGTATCGGTGAGGTGGCTCATGACAGATGCTCCGCGAGCTTCGCCATCAGCTCCTTGCGGGCGCGGTGCAGCCACGTCATCACGGTGCCCATCGGCACGTCAAGCGTCCGGGCGATCTCGGCGTAGCTGCGGTGTTGGATGTGGAAGAGGGCGATGACTTCGCGGTAGCGCGGGGGCAGGGCTGCGACCGCGCGGTCGAGATCGCGCTGCGCCTCTTCCTCCTGGACCCGCTGCTCGCCGGAGACCGCAAAATGATCCTGGAGCTCCGGCGCGACGCCGGTCTCTGCCGGATCATCGCCCCTGCCTTCGGCGGCGAGCGCCAGCATGGGGCGCCGTCTGCGGAGCAGGTCGATGCAGTGGTTGCGGGCGATGCGCAGCACCCAGGCGGCGAACGGCTGGCGAGGATCGAAATCGCCGATCCCGATATAGGCCCGGACGAAAGCTTCCTGTGCCGCATCGCGCGCCTCTTCGCCCGCGCCGAGCATCCGGAAGCAGAGGCCGTGCACGGACTGCTTGTGCTTTTCCACGAGCCGCGCGAACGCGGCCTTGTCCCCGGCGGCGGCCGCGCGCGCCCACTCCGCCTCGTCGGCAGGACAGGCGGGGCGGACCAGCTCAGTTACGGGCGCCAAAGGGAAGGGCAGCGAGATCGCCGTGTCCACTGGGACTTCTACGGCCTTCGGGAGGGGAGTATTTCACCTCAGAAGTAACCCCGCTGCAGGAGCAGGCAAGCGACCCCCAGCGCCAGGGGCAGGAACGTGCAGAGCACCCCCAGCCCCAGGAAGCGCAGGAAAGGAATTTTCCCTTTCTCTCCAGAGAGTTCGAGCACGATCAGGTTCGCGACCGAAGCCACCGGCGTCAGGTTTCCCGCCAACGTCGAGATGAGCGCGAGTGACAGCCAGGCAAGATGAGGGTCGGCGAGCTTCGGCACCCAGTGCGCCGCGAGCAGTACGAACGGCACGTTGCTGACGAGCTGGCAGGCGGCCACCGTGAAGAGCCCGAACCGAATCGTCTGCTGCGGTGCGTCAGAACCGAGCAAGGGGGCGAGCGCGGTGTGAATGCGTTCAGCGATCCCGGCCTGCGCGACCCCGTGCGTGACCACGAACAGCCCCGCGAAGAACAGCAGCAGGGACCCATCGACCTGCGCGAACATCGCTTTGGGCGGCTGCCGGGAGAGGGCGAGCAGCAGCGCGGCGCCGGTCATTGCCGTCCAGGCGAGATTGTAGTCGAGCAGGAACCCGGCGAGGACGAAGGCGAGACCGCCGGCGCAGAGCAGCGACAGAGGCTTGTTGAGGGGCGGCGGAGCGTCCAGGTCCACCGAGAGACGCTTCCACGCCAGCTCGCGGCGGAACGCGACCAGAAGCACGCAGAGGACGGCGCCCAGGGAAAGGAGGGCAGGTAGCAGCAACGCCTTGCTGAACTGTGTGTACGCAATGCCGCTCAGCGTGCCGATCAGCATGTTCTGCGGGTTGCCGGTGAGCGTCGCGACTGACCCTGCGTTCGAGGCGAAGGCCAGCCCGAGCAGGTACGGAAGCGGCGGCAGCGCGGCGGCCTCGACCAGCGCGAGCACGAGCGGTGTGCACATCACGCAGACCGTATCGTTCACGAGAAGCGCGGAGAGGGTGCCCGCGACCAGGACCAGCACCGCGAGCACTGCTCGTGGACCGTGCGCGCGGCGCAGCGCCGCCCATGCGATCCAGCGAAAGATGCCGGCGCGTGCCATCACGCTCGTGATCACCATCATCCCCAGGAGCAGGACGAGAGTGTCCCAGGAGATGGCGTCGCGGTAGACCTGCTCCGGCGTGAGGACGCCGAGCGCGACCATCGCCACGGCGCCGGCGACGGCGCCCCCAGGTCGATCGAGCTTGAGGAACGGCAACTCGGCGCCCGCGAGGAAGAGGTACGTCGCGGCGAAGATGATCAGCGCTTCGAGCACCTCGCCTACCTGAACCATGTGTGCGAAGAATGGGCAATGTTTCCGATCTATCCGGACCTCGCCGGGCGCACGGCGCTCGTGACCGGCTCGTCCAGCGGGATCGGTCGTGGCGTCGCGGAAGCCCTGCTGAAGCAGGGCATGCGCTTGGCCGGCCAGCACCGCACCCACCCCTCTCCGCAGGGGACCGCTGCGGTTCGCGCCGATCTCGCGACCGAGCAGGGCTGCGTCGAGGC
>Ga0137416_10000081_pt1 | contig 36445 bp, 30 predicted proteins | sample CZODoug3_1_1_16f_FD_108282 | JGI IMG/M metagenome (GOLD analysis project Ga0137416, IMG submission 108282) | Vadose zone soil fungal communities from Angelo Coast Range Reserve, California, USA - CZODoug3_1_1_16fungal (Illumina Assembly) | ecosystem: Environmental > Terrestrial > Soil > Vadose...
CCCTGCCGCTGCGCCCGCCCGGAGGCCTGCGCACCCCGTGACGGAGTTTCCGGAGTCGAAAACAGCCGGTATCAAAGAAATCGCAAAAGCCGCCGGCGTTTCCATTGGGACAGTGGACCGGGCACTGCACAGCCGTCCGGGCATCAGCGCAGCGACACGAGCCAAGATCGTAAGAATGGCCGAGCAACTGGGCTATCGGCCGAATCTTGCAGCCCGGCATCTGAAACTCAGTCGTCAGCGCAAAATATCAGTGCATCTGCCGCAGGAAATCGCCTCATTCTTCGATGCATTGCGCGGCGGCATTCGGCAGGCCGCGGCGTGGCTGCAACCGCCCTTGGAGGTAGAGTTTCACTCCTACCCGGGCATGGGACGCGGCGAGGTTGAGTCGATCAGCACGGTGTTGGATGGACCTTGCGATGGGGTTATCCTCGCACCGAGCTCGCCGTCCAAAATCGGGCCGTTGATCCGCAAGGCAACGCTGCGCAACATCCCCGTGGTGTGCGTGGCGACCGACGCTCCCGGTACCGAGCGGCTGACCACGATCTCGGCCGATCCATTCACGAGTGGCGCGATTGTGGCGGAGTTGCTGACTCGCGTGCGCACAGGAACGGGCGAGGCCGCGATTATCACGGGCGACCTTGCCACTTTCGATCACTCTGAAAAGGTCCGCGGATTCCGCTCGATGCTGGCCGATCTCGGTAGCGCCATCTCGTTGATCGAGGTGGCCGAGACTCACGATGACTACGCTGAGGCGTACCGTCAAACCTGCCAGCTTCTGGAGCGACGTCCCGCTGTGTCCGGCATTTACGTGAGCACTGCCAATTCCCTGCCGGTGATCGAGGCGCTGGAAGAGAGGGGGCGGCTCGGCAACGTCGCAATAGTGGTTACGGACCTGTTTCCCGAGCTTCTGCCGCTCATTCGCAACGGTCATGTGCTCGCTACACTCTATCAGCGGCCGCTGACCCAGGGGCGCATGGCGTTCGAGGTGTTGCATCGGTTTATCGTAGAGGGCGTTCGCCCGAGGTCTGTATACAAGCTGCCCCCCTTCATCGTCCTGCGCAGCAATCTCGACCTGTTCGTTGAAAACTCGATTGTCGAGCTCGACGATCACGCCCCTCCCGCCTGGGTTAAGTAAGGTCGCCGCAAGAAAAAGTTGACGCTGCGGCCCGACTATGATCAATTTACCGCCATTAGCGGTAACGTACACGGTCTGGGCGGCAACAGCGTCCCGATGCGCCCGAGAGACAGCATATGATGGGTCGGTTGCAAGGCAAGGTCGCGATTGTCACGGGCTCGGCGCGTGGCATCGGTGCGGCAATAGCTGCACTATTTGCGCAGCACGGAGCGCGCGTCATCGGCCTGGATCGCCAACCTGCCGAGAGCGGTGCAAGCGAAATTACGCACCTGACAGTGGATGTCACTTGCCCCGAAGAGGTGGCGGCGGCGGTGACAACGACACTGGGCCGCTTCAGTCGCATAGATGTATTGATCAACAACGCCGGCGCCAATGTATTTTCCGAGCCGCTGCGCTTGCCCGATTCAGAATGGGAGCGATGTTTCGCAATCGATCTGAAAGCAGCCTGGAGTGTCGCCAAAGCGGTGCTGCCCACGATGCTGTCGCAAGGCTCGGGTGCCATCGTAAACATCGCTTCGGTGCACGGTCATAAAATCACCCCCGGATGCTTTCCCTATCCGGTCGCCAAGCATGGCCTGATTGGCCTCACGCGCGCGCTCGGAATCGAGTATGCGGCCCGCGGAATTCGCGTCAATTCGATTTCTCCGGGCCTGATCCTGACGCCTCAGACCGAGGCCTGGTTCGCAGCACAGCCGGATCCGCAGGCCGAGCGCCGGCGCCAAACTGAGCTGTTGCCCTGCAAGCGCCTTGGAACACCGGACGAAGTGGCGCACACAGCGCTGTTCCTGGCGAGTGACGAAGCGCGGTTCATCAATGCCGCCGACATCCTGATTGATGGTGGACGTACGCAGCTCTATCACGAATGAGGTGCAGCAGTTGTGATCGTCGCGGACCCGGCGCAGCAGATGAATTACAACACGACGTATGTCTGGATGATTGCGTCCGTTGCTGCCTTAGGCGGCCTGTTGTTCGGCTACGACTGGGTCGTGATCGGGGGTGCCAAGCCGTTTTACGAACAGTACTTTCAACTCACCTCCGCGCAGCTCATCGGCTGGGCCAATAGCTGCGCGTTGCTGGGCTGCCTGGTGGGCTCCGTGCTCTGCGGTGCCTCGAGCGACCGGTTTGGACGCAAGAAGCTGCTCATCATTTCCGCGCTTCTGTTCGCGGTCTCATCGATCTGCACCGGCTGGGCGCAAGGATTTTCGACCTTCGTGGGGTGGCGCATCGTGGGAGGCGTTGCCATCGGCATCGCCTCAAATGTATCGCCGATCTACATAGCGGAGATCAGCCCCGCGCCCTGGCGAGGGCGACTCGTCGCCTTGAACCAGCTCACTGTGGTCGTCGGAATCCTGGCGGCGCAGATCGTGAATTGGCTGATTGCGGAGCCGGTTCCCGACGGCATCACAGCCGAGGTGATTCGGGAGTCCTGGAACGGCCAAACCGGTTGGCGTTGGATGTTTACGGCGGTCGCCGTACCTTCGATCGTATTTTTGCTGAGCGCGCTGTTTATTCCCGAGAGTCCGCGGTGGCTTGCGAGACGTGGCGATAGCGAGACGGCGCGTCGGATACTCGCGCGCATCGGCGGCGAAAGCTATGGCACCCGGGCGCTGCACGAGATTCAAACGACATTGCGCGCGGAGTCTTCATCCACCGGGCGCTCCACGGGGCTCTGGGCTGGTTGGCGGGCACCGGGCGTGCGCCGGATGCTCGTCATCGGAGTTTGCCTGGCGGTCCTGCAGCAGTGGAGCGGCATCAATGTCATCTTCAATTACGCAGAAGAAATCTATCGGAGCGCCGGCTATGGCGTGAGCGATGTGTTATTCAACATCGTCATCACGGGAACCATCAATCTGGTCTGCACCCTCGCGGCTTTGGGTTGGGTGGACCGTTTCGGCAGGCGCACGTTGATGTTGTACGGTTCTGCAGGCATCGCGCTGTCGCACGCCATTCTCGGAATAGTCTACGCGGCCGGAGTCAAAGGCTTACCCGTGCTGGTTCTCACGCTTTGCACGATCGGCTGCTATGCGATGTCGCTGGCGCCGGTCACGTGGGTGTTGATCTCGGAGATTTTTCCAAACCGGATTCGCGGTCTGGCCGTGTCGGTCGCCGTGGCGGCCCTGTGGACGGCCTGCTTTGTTCTAACCTTCACGTTCCCCATGTTGCAGCATTGGCTGGGCGCGGCAGGAGCTTTCTGGCTCTATGGCGTGATTTGCCTCGTTGGTTTCTTGTTCGTTCTGGTGCGCGTACCGGAAACAAAGGGCAAGACCCTGGAGGAGATTGAAAGTGAGATTACGGGCAGCTCCTGCAATGAGCGGTCGACAGGTCCAGCTACAGGGCCGCGACCCGTTGCCGACGCCCGGTCGGCTCAACTTCGACCGCCAGGACGTTCTCACTTGTGAGCGGCAAGCGGCTGCACTGACGAGTGAGCCGGTCGTTTTCAGGAAATCGCCTCAGTCCATTGTTTTGTTTGGTTCGCCGCTGAATTTACTTGACGACAGGGTGTAATTTTATTTATATGATTTATATGCTCAGGTGCCGGCGGGAGCCTGCGGGTGTCCGTCGTCACCGCTAGCTGTCATAGGAGGGGGAAACGTGAGAATAGTCCAGCATTACGGCAAACATCTCGTGCGCAATGGGGGGGTGATGTGCCTCGCTCTGGGAGCCTTCGCCTCCATCGCGCACGGCCAGGTCCAGTCTTCTCAACCGGCAACACCGGGTTCCGGGGCGGACGGTCAGGGATCGCAGCTTCAGGAAGTCGTCGTCACCGGCATCCGCGCCAGTCTCGAGCGCGCCATGGACATCAAGCGCGATGCCGACGCCGTCGTCGATTCCATTTCCGCGGAGGACATCGGCAAATTCCCGGATGCCAACGTCGCTGAATCACTGCAGCGAATCACCGGCGTGTCCATCGACCGCAACCAGGTCGGCGAGGGCCAGACCGTCACCATCCGCGGCTTCGGGCCGACGTTCAATACCGTGCTCGTCGATGGTCGACAGCTGCCGACTCAGACCGGGCATCGCTCGTTCCAATTCGATACGTTGCCGGCGGACTTGATCAACGGCGCCGATGTGTACAAGACCTCCGCGGCCTCCCAGGACGACGGCGGCATCGGCGGCTTGATGAATCTTCATACCCCACGCCCGCTGGACCTGAAGCACTTCACGGCCATCGCGAGCGCCAAGGGCGAGAAGGACGACCTTTCCGGTTCACATGTCGAGCCGCAAGGCTTTCTGCTGTTGAGCGACACGTTCGCGGACGGCACATTCGGCGCGCTCGGCTCTCTTTCACTACAGGAGCGTCGTGCACCGACCAACCAGGTCTTCACTGGAAACTGGGTCACCGTCGACCCTGCGAATGGCGGCTTCAAGCTGCTTCCCGGCCAGCCTGGTGGCTTCATGCCACAGCAGATCGACGCCATGACTCTGGACGCGTTCTACAGGCGTATCGGCGGTCACGGTGTACTGCAATGGCGCCCGAATGACCAACTGCTCATGACCCTCGACGGCATGTACGACAAGTACGAGATCCATTCGGAGAGCAGCGAGATCGGCTGGTACTTCAGCCCTGAGACGGTCGCCAGCGGTACGTTCGACAAGAACGGTGTGCTCACCAACTTCACGACCAACGACCAGCTTCACACCGATTACATCCGCGAGCACCAGAACAACAACTTGCTGTCACCGTCCCTCCTCAAGCAGGTGGGTTACAACGCCAAGTGGAACAGCAGCGACAATCAATTCGTCGTTGGATTGGACCTCGATGTCGCCAAGAACACGGTGTCAGGCGGTACCGAGCCGCGGTATTTCACCGTGGCCGGATTCCCAACCAGTGCGACCTACACCGGCAACGGCGGGGTCGGTATTCCGAGCCTCGTTTCGTTGGGTATTCCCAGCCAGGGCATCCCGGGCCAGACGTACACGGACCCGAATCTCCTGCAGACCCATTTCATCCAGCAGCAGGCGCACGATAACTCGGACCAGATCAATGAGGGCCATCTCGATCTGCAGTGGAACGTTCACACGTCCGTTCTGCAGGACTTACGGTCCGGGGTGTACTTTCAGAACCGGATCGTGAAAGCCGATACCCTGACCACCAACGGTAGCGCACAATGCGCCTACTGCGGCTATAACACCCCGGCCCCCGCGAACCTGTTCAGTACGTTCAACGGCCCCGGCGCATACGGCGGCTATGGCTCGGGCCTGCCGGGGCAATGGTTGACATACGATCCGGCCACATACATGAACTATCTCCTGACCCCGGCAGCAACGGCCGCGGAAGACGCAGCGAAGGGCCTTGCGCCGGGTACCACGGCTAATAACCTGTCGCCCTCCGGCTTCTCGCCTGCCGACGCCAGCTCATCGTATGCCATCTCGGAAAAGGTGGAGGCGTTTTACCTGCAATTCGACTTGAGCGGCACGCTGGCCGGACTGCCGTGGTCGGCAAATATCGGTGGACGCTATGTGCACACGAAGGAGACTTCGCACGGATTCACGCGGGTGCTCACCGATCTTCTGCCGATACAGGGTGACCCTTCGGAATATAATCCGGTCTACGCGGACAACGGGCAGCTGCTCTACGTCTCGGCCTCGCACAGCTACAATAATTTCCTGCCGAGCCTGAATTTCAAGCTCAATCTCACCGACCAGATCATTGCGCGCGCGGCTGTCTCGCGTTCGCTCACCCGTCCGGACATGTTCGACCTGCGGCCCGTGATCAACTACGACGTACTGCGACCGGGAGAGAACCAGGCGAGCGGGGGCAATCCGGACCTGAAACCCTACCTGTCCGACAACTACGACCTGTCTATGGAATGGTACTTCGCCCCGGCGAGTTACGCGTCGATCGGTGGTTTCCGCAAGAATATCAAGGACTTTGTGTCCAGCCAGTACTACAACCTGCCGCAGCAGATTGCCAACTCCCAAAACCTGCCGGCGTACCCGGGTGGCGTGATCAACTTTCTGTTCCACGCTCCTACCAACTCGCAGTCGGCGTATGCGGAAGGGCTCGAGCTGGCGCTGCAGCACACCCTCACGTGGCTGCCGTGGCCGTTTGACGGGTTGGGCTTCAACGCGAACGCGACCTTCATGCATAGCGATGCCGTGCTGAATGCCGCGAACACGAGCACCAACTTTGCTCTCACAGGTCTGGGGAATTCGCAGAACTTCATCATCTTCTACGAAAAGGGTCCCGTGGGTGTGCGCGTCGCGTACAACTACCGCGACACTTTCCTTTCCGGTACGGCGCCCATCGAGCACACGAAAGGTTATGGAGAGCTCGATGCCCAGGCAAGCTACAAGATCACGGACAACGTGCTCGTAACGCTTGCGGCTGCCAACCTGACGAACGCGGTCCAGCAGAAATACGACCGCTATGTGAACGAGTTCGATTCGCTCACCGAGTTCGGACGGCGTTATTCTGCCGGGGTACGTGTAAACTTCTGATCTACGGCCGCGGGAAAAGTCTGCGGGCATTCACGGACGGATGCCCGCTCGAGGGCTAGGATGACATGATGAGACATCAGAATCACTCACTCGCCCTATGGATGCTTCTCGCCTCGGGTCAGGCGCTCGGTGCCAGCGGGGATTCCGTTCACTATAACCCTGACACACACGTCTTCACGCTGAGCTCGCCGCAGGTCACGTATGCCTTCGGTGTGAATGAGCTCGGCCAGCTCCAGTCTCTTTATTGGGGCAGCCGCCTCGCTCCTGATGACCCATTGCCGGCTGCCAAATCCGATACAGGGTCGGCCTCGTTCGATCCGCCCACCGGCACGACTCCACAGGAATATCCCGCTTGGGGCTCAGCTTTTTACACCGAGCCGGCACTCAAGGTGAGCTTTCCGGACGGCAATCGCGATCTGGTGCTGCACTATCTTTCCCACACGCTCAACGGCTCGCATGTTTCAGTGCTGCTGAAGGACATCTCGCGGGATGTGCGGGTGGAGTTGCAGTACGACATGGATCCGGATTCGGGAATCCTCGCGCGTTCCGCGCGCATCGAGAACCACACGGGCAAGCCCCTGTTCGTGCAGCAGTCGGCGGCGGCGACATGGAATCTGCCGGCGGAAAATGACTACGTGTTGCATTCGCTCTCGGGGCGATGGGCGGCCGAGTGGCACCTGGATCACAGGCCGGTGCTCCCCAGTCAGACGGTGCTCGAGAGTCGCCGCGGCTCGACGGGTCAACAGAACAATCCCTGGTTTGCACTGGCGCCGGCCGGCACGAGCGAGGACGCAGGTCCCGTGTGGTTTGGCGCGCTGGCTTGGAGCGGTTCGTGGCGCATCACCGTCGAGCCGGACGTCAAGCGCCGGATCCGCGTGACCGGGGGCTACAACCCGTTTGATTTTTCCTACCGGCTCGCCCCCGGCGAGTCACTCGACACCCCGGTGTTCTTCGCCGGTTACACGCCAGGTGGTCTGGGCGAGGCGTCCCGCCTGCTGCATCGATTCGAGCTCACGCACGTGTTGCCGCAGGCACCCCATCCCCGGGCACGCCCGGTCCTGTACAACTCCTGGGAAGCAACGGAATTCAATGTCACCGAGGCCGGCCAGATGAAGCTGGTGGAAATGGCGGCGCGGATCGGGGTGGAGCGCTTCGTCATGGACGATGGCTGGTTCGGCGCACGAGACAATGATCACGCGGGGCTCGGCGATTGGGTCGTCAACCCTCGGAAATTTCCGCACGGCCTGCAACCGCTCATCGAGCGAGTGCATGCGCTCGGAATGGACTTCGGCCTGTGGGTCGAGCCGGAAATGGTGAATCCCGACAGCGATCTGTATCGGCGCCATCCGGACTGGGTGTTGAATTTTCCGGGACGCCCGAGGACCGAGGGACGCAACCAGTTGGTGCTCAATCTCGCGCGGCAGGATGTGCGCGACCATCTATTTCACGTTCTGGACGATCTGCTGACGCACAACGACATCGCTTTCCTCAAATGGGACTACAACCGCAACTGGAGCGAGCCCGGCTGGCCCGAGCAGAAGCCCGAGGACCAACAGAAGGTCTACGTCGCGTACATCCGCAATCTGTACTGGATCATGCAGCACTTGCGCGAACGGCATCCGAAGCTCGAGATCGAGTCTTGCTCAGGCGGCGGCGGGCGGGTGGATCTCGGGATCATGCGCTTGACCGACGAGGTCTGGCCGTCCGACAACACCGACCCATTCGATCGATTGAGCATCCAGGACGGGTTCACCTACGCTCATACACCGGGAATCATGATGGCGTGGGTGACTGACTCGCCCAGCTGGGCCAATCAGCGCAACACTTCCCTCGAGTATCGATTTCTCTCCTCCATGCAGGGATCCCTCGGCATCGGCGCCGATCTCACCCGCTGGAACGAGCAGGACTTCCAAACTGCCCGGCGACTGGTCTCCGAGTACAAGAGCATCCGCATGACCGTACAGCAGGGCCTCCTGTACCGGCTGATTTCGCCACGCGATGGCAGCCCATACTCTGTCACGCAGTCCGTTTCCTCCGACGGTCGGCAAGCCGTGCTGTTTGCGTTCCTGCACTCGAGCAGCATGGGCTATCCCTATCCCCGCATTCACCTGAAAGGCCTCGACCCGCAGGCACGGTATCGACTGCGCGTGCTGGCCGGGAAACCGGAAGCGGGCACGCCGGCGGAGGCGAGCGGCGCTTATTGGATGTCTGAGGGGATCGAGCCGCTGCTCAAGGGGGACTTCCAGGCCGCCGCGGTGGTCTTGGACCGACAGCCGCCGCGCTGACCGCGAGGACCGATGAGGGGCGTGTGAAGCCTCGACGGATCGATGCGGCCACGCGGATCGGTCTGACTGTGCTCGTCTCGAGCAAGCCAGATTCCCCGCGACCCGGCTCCTGCCGCAGGTTAGGATTCGGCGATTCCTCGGCGGAAGAACCGATGATTAACCGACTCCTACAGGTCGCCACGACTATCCTGATTGGCCTGTGCTGCCGACCGGCGCAGTGCGCCGAGGTTGCTGACAACCCCACCGGCGAGCAGCTATTCGAAAGCCACTGCTCGCGTTGCCACGAATCCGGGGTGCAGGGCGCACCAATGAAGAGCCTCCTGCGCCAGATGACGCCCAACGCGGTGTACAACACCTTGACAAGGGGCGCCATGAAGTTCCAGGCGCGCGACATCCCGGATGCAGACCTTCGCCAGATCGTGTTGTATCTCACTCGCCGGGAAGCGACCCATAACGAACAGCAGAGCTTCCTGGCCTGCAGGAAGAAATTGCGGCCGGCGAAAGATGATGACAGCCGGGTCAGCGAGGGTTGGGGTATCGACGCCGCGAATCGAAGGTTCGTCGACCGCAGGCGCGCCGGGATGTCGTTCGCCGACATTGGGAAGTTGAGGCTCGCATGGGCGTTCGCATTTCCGGATTCGGCAGGTTCCCGGTCGCAACCCGCGGTCGCGGACGGAGCCGCGTTTGTGGGCTCGCAATCCGGAGCGGTCTACGCATTGGATGCGCGGACCGGTTGCCTCTATTGGAAGTTCGATGCCGCTGGCGAAATCCGTGGGGCCATTATCTACCGGGCTGCAACCAGATCGTCACAACAGCCTGTTGTGTATTTCGGCGACGTATTCGCCAACGTATATGCGGTTGATGCACGTACCGGTAGTCAACTCTGGCACGTCAGGGTCGACACGCACCCGGCAGCGCGCATTGCCGGCAGTCCGACGGTTTTTGGCGATCGCATCTATGTACCCCTCGGATCGTGGGGCGAAGAGCTTGCGGCGGCATCCCCTGACTACATCTGTTGCACCTTTCGCGGATCCCTGACAGCCATCCGGCGCGACAGTGGCGAAATCGTATGGCAGCGCTACACGATTCCAACTGCTGCTGTTGAACAGTACCGAAACTCACTCGGAAAGCCGCATCTGGGTCCTTCCGGCGCGGGCATCTGGAGCGCTCCTGCGGTGGATGCGCGCCGCAGCTCCATTTACCTGACGACTGGAAACAACTATTCAGATCCGGTTGACGACAACAGCGATGCGGTATTTGCACTGGACCTGGCGACGGGCACCATCAAATGGAAGCATCAGATGTTGCCCAACGACGTCTACAATGATGGATGCAGAAGGCTCTATCACAATGAGCCGGACCTGGCAACCTGTCCGAGAAATCCCGGTCCTGATGCGGATTTCACTGCCCCGCCCGTGTTGGTATCGTTGCCAGACGGGCACGACGTCCTGGTAGCGGGCCAGAAATCCAGCGACATCATGGGACTCAATCCGAACGATGGTCAGATCATCTGGAAGTATCGCATCAGTCACGATCCGGCGCCCATGAGCGGGGGAGTGTGGTACGGGATGGCGGTCGAGGGCAACACGGTGTTTGTGCCAGTGATTGGAACCGACCGTGACACTTCAGTGCCCATGGGCGCCGACACTCGTTTGGATCGGATCTATAAATATTCAGCAGCGAACGGGTTGTATGCACTGGATGCCTCGACCGGTGCAATCAAATGGTCCAGGACAGCCGACTCATGCGAACAGGCAGTCCAATGCAAAGGATTCCTCGCTGCTCCGGTCGCGATCAAAGGCGCCGTTTTTGCGGGCTCCATCGACGGCTACATCCGGGCGTTCGATACCCGGACGGGAAAAATCCTGTGGAGCTTTGATACGGCCCGCGACTTCCCGGCTATCGGTGCTCAGACCGGCACGGGCGGTGCGATTTGGGGTGCCGGTGCCGTGTCGGTCGCAGATGGGATGCTCTTTGTGCACTCGACGGCCGCGAGGCCGAACAGTGTCCTGTTGGCGTTCTCAATTCATTGATCGCCGCACGCCACTGACAGGATGGCGGCTAGAGCTTGATGTAGATGCGCTTGCGGTCCATTGCGTAGGCAACGACCCAACAGCACAGCATGTACACAACCGCATATAACAGCGAGCCGGGCTCATCACCCGCCCATGGCGCGAAGCCAACCGCATACAGCCACTCAAACAGGCTTTCCTGGCCGATGTGAATAGTCTGGAGCACTATCTGTCCCGCCTCGGCGAGGAGGTAGATGACCAGCGTGTTCCGGCCGAACACTTCGAAGAAATACGTCCAGCGGCGCTGCGTCGTCTGGGGAACGACGCAGATCAGGATCGCAAGAACGCAGAGCAGTGCGCGTTGCGACCTTGCGCATCACTGCTGCGTTGCCCAGAGCCTCGTACTTCTCGAGTGTGAAGCTGAGCGCCGTTCCGACCACGAACAGGAACGTCGGAAACACCAGGTCGGTCGGCGTGAGCCCGTTCCATGCTGCGTGCAGCAGCGGTGGGTAGGATCTGCCCGGACCGATCTGCATATTCACGACGATCATCACGGCGAGCGTGAGACCACGCAGCACATCGATCGCCCGGAAGCGGTGGACCGCAGGCCCCATTGCAATGCCCTTTCCCATGGACGGTGCACTATCTCATGAGCGTGCCGACCTGAAACGCCCGGGGGTCTGGCCGGTCGCCGCACGAAATGCATCTGAGAAATTCGAGGGTCGGTGGAATCCCAATCGATACGCGATTTCTTTCAGCGGCAGGCCGGTCTGCAGTAAATAGTCTCGAGCTTTCGATACCTGCACAGACTTCAAATATCTTCCAATCGACTGGTTGGTTTGCTCGCGAAACAGCTTCGCGAAATAGCGTTCGCTGAATCCGCAGGCTGCGGCAATCACGCGCAACACGACAATCCCGCGACTGCCGACGCACGGGCTCACGCCGTGAGCTTCGCGGGCGCGTTGCAACAAGCGTTGCGCGATGTAAGCTCATGGGTAGAACGGGGCACTCGGCCAGCGGACACGCAGTACCAGGTAATTGACTCGCAGATCAACTTGCCGGCTGATGTAACGGCGCGCGGGGGCATCCAACCTGTTATCGAGCTACGAGCCAACGGCGGTGTGCGCGCCAACGTCAAGGTCAACCAGCCCGTCACATTTACGGCAAGCATCGAAGTGCCGCCGAACGCCGGTAAGGTGGTGGGAGCGGAGTGGGACTTCGAAGGCGCTGGCGATTACCCGATGGTTGAGCGGCTCGATGCTCCACAGGCCTCAGTCAGCCTCTCGAGAACTCATTCATATCCCAGGCCCGGTACGTACTTCGCTGTGCTACGCGCTGCCTCGAATCGGGACGGTGACCTCAATACTGCATATGCGCGCATTCAGAACATTGCCCGCGTGCGCATAATCGTCGAATAGAGCCCGTGCAGACGAGATCTTGCATGCGGCCTGCGATGGCCGATTCTAGCGCCTGACCCGGTCGCAGCGACTCGTCCAGCGTATCGCTGGACGGGGGGTTAGTTCCTTACTATACTGTAAAAAGTAAGGAATGCCGGAAGCTTTAACCGTGACTATTGATGCAACCCTGACCAGTAAAGGGCAAACCACCATCCCCAAAGAGATCCGGGACCGCCTGAATATGAAGGCAGGCGATCGAATGACATTCACCTTGCTTCCGGATGGCACGGTGTTGCTGCGCCTGAAAAACAAATCAATATTGGATCTGGCCGGACGACTGCACAAAAAGGGCCGAAAAGCTTTGCCAGTTGAGGATCTGTCGCGCTGATGATGGGCTTGGACACGAATGTGCTCGTCCGCTTTCTGATTCGGGACGATGAGGAGCAGTTTGAGCGTGCATGCGACTTGATTCAAAGCGAGGCGCAGCGCGAAGAGTTCGTCTGTGTCAGCCTGGCGGTGTTACTCGAAACAGAATGGGTTCTGCGAAGCCGATACAAGCTCGGCAAGGAAGAGATCCTGAGCACCTTCTCGGAGCTGCTGAGTGCCGGATACATACGTTTTGAGGATGAGCCTGCGATTGCACAAGCATTGTTCATGTGGAAGGACTCGTCCGCGCAGTTCGCAGACTGTCTGATCGGTGCGCGCCACTGGGCGTTGGGATGCAAGGCCACCGCCACTTTTGACCAAGGGGCTCTGAAGGTACCGGGCTTCGTCGCGGCTTGATGCGTCGCGTGTTGCCCGGGCAATCAAGGGCAGAGGGCCGCAACGCAGCTCTCCTAGTGCCAACTCGCCTCCACGGCGCCGGATCAGCTGCGCGTGTCGATCCCGCGAATCTCAGTATCACTTTTGGAAACGATACGTTTCGATAGTTTCTGTTTTTTGTTTTCGCGCAGGGCGATAACATTCTCGCCATGAAAGCAATCGCCCCAACGCCTGCAGAGACGTCGCTGATCGAACGTCGACCTTACGCCTTGCTGTCTGGTGACGAACGCGCCTGGCTGAAAGCCCGACATCACATCTCGTTTGTGAATCGGCGGGCTGATGAGCCGGAGCGCTTGGGAACACTCTGTGCGTGGAACGATGATGAGATCGCTCCTGACAGCGGGTTTCCTATGCATCCGCACTCCAACATGGAGATCATCACGTACGTCCGCGAGGGTTCCCTGACCCATCGCGACAGTCTCGGTAATGTTGGGAAGATCGAAGCCGGAGATGTACAGGTCATGAGTGCGGGGACGGGTATCCGCCACGCAGAATATAACTTGCAGAGGACTCCGCTGCGGTTGTTTCAGATTTGGATCCTGCCGGATCGTGCCGATGATGCACCCGCATGGGGAACCAAGCCGTTCCCCAAGGAAGGCCGAACAGACCGGTTTGTGACCCTCGCCAGTGGCTTCCCGGAAGACTCGGATGCCTTGCCGATCCGTGCTCGCGCCAGGGTCCTCGGGGCGACGCTGCGCTCGGGCGAGGTCCTTCGGTATTCGCTGCTGCCTGAGCGCCTGAGTTATCTCGTGGCCGCGCGCGGCGAGTTGGTTGTGAACGGGATTCTACTGCACGAGCGCGATGGCGCGGCCATCAGAGGCGTCTCGTCGATCGCCGTGCAGGCAGCACACGAAGCAGAGGTTGTCGTTGTGGACGTTCCCCCCGAAGCAGGCACGCCCTGAATCGCCGTGAGCGGCTGCCGCTGCATCGCCCTCAGATTACCCCTATGACGGCCCTTATCACCGTCTAACCATTGCAAGGAGTTATTTCGATGAAAGTCATTCGCGTCCCGATCGCCGTTTGCGCGATAGTGGCGGCTTCGGCCGCCTCGGCCATCTCACCCGGTCCGGCGCTGAGCTCTGTCAAGCCGGGCAGCTACAAAGTTGAGAGTTATCACACACAGGTCGGATTCTCGGTATTGCATTTTGGTTTCACCCGCTACTCGGGTCTGTTCTCCGGGGCGACCGGCAGTCTGCGGCTGGATCCCACCAACCTCGCTGCGAGCAAGCTCGATGTTGTCATTCCAGTGGAGTCGATCACCACGACCGTGCCTAAACTGACGGACGAGCTCAAGGGCGATAAATGGTTCGATGCGGCCAAGTACCCGCAGGCCACCTTCACTGTTGCGATCGGCTGCGGGCTTGTCGCATCATCCACTCGTGACGCACCAATTTGAATACCATCCCCATTTGAACCAACGGACATTGATCGAATCCACCCGCTCGCTGGGCATGGTGGTAACGGCGTACTGCGCCATGGCGATCGGCAGGGTATTCGCGGAACCGGTCCTGGCCAGTGTTGGACTCCTCCGGGTAGGTGGCATGCGCAGGCTTCCTGATCTGGAGGGACTCGCCATATTCGCCAAGGTGGCACAGTTGCATTCCTTCGTCGCAGCCGCCGCCGAGCTGAATCTGTCGAAGGCGACCGTGTCCAAGGCGGTCAGTCGGCTGGAGTCGCGTCTGAATGTGCGGCTGTTCAATCGCACGTCGCGGCGGCTCGCCCTCACGGAGTCAGGACAGCAACTGGCTGAGCGCGCGGCAAGCCTTCTGGCGGACGGCGAAGCGGCTGAAGATGCCATCCTCGGACAGGCTGCGGCTCCCCGCGGCCTGATTCGTCTTGCAGCACCGGTCTCCTTCGGTGTGTCGCACATCGCACCCCTGCTGCCTGAATTTCTTGCGCGCTATCCGCAGATTGTCATCGATTTACAGATGAACGATGCCCTGGCGGACCTGATCGGGGAAGGTTTTGATGCGGCTGTGAGGATCGCTGGGAGTTCTACCGGCGTTCTTCCTGCACCAGGACCTGGCAGCCGGGACGTTGCAGCCCTTGCTGTCTGAGTGGAACTTGGCGGCCGCCGCGGTGCATTGGGTTACGCCAGCGCGAGGGTTGCGTCCGAAGCGAGTCGACCTGTTAGGAGCGTTCTTGGCCGAAAAGCCCTCGGCAAATACGGCGCGAACAGCTGCTGCACGTACTCCAGCAAAGCGGGCGCGCCGCGCTGGCTCGTGAGCGCAGGGGTCACGTTGACTTGGGGGGCTCGACGTTTGCCGGCACGTGCGCCGTGATCTAGCTCGGCGGATAGTCCCACCAGACTGATATGGGCGCGTCTTGTCCAGCAGAGTCCGGTTCCATCCACGAAGGTACTCGTCCATTTGCGGCGGCGGACGTCACAGACGGCGGCGCTACCAGATATAGCGTCCGCGCCACCATAGCGGTTCCGCGATCGGAACTCCCCGCCGAAATCATTTCCTTTTCGTGCTCCATATTGAATCTCTCTACGCCGATACCGCGGGCACAACCGCTGCGGCTCGATCGGCGAGAAAGATACTAACCGCGTCCATCGCCGACGAATCATCTATAACATTCGGACTGGTGGGAAAACCGTCAACGAAAGCCGACAAATAGGGCAATTATCCGACGCGATCTGACGCAGTGCGTTGATTTTCAACGCATGGCAGCGGTGATCACGCGCCTTGATGCCTCCGAAGTGGAGATGACTCTCGGCGACCGACAGACACATTGTAGGCCGTTCCGTCTCGTATGTAGCCGAAGAGGCGTCGGGCGCCTGCTCGTCATCTCGCGCAGCGCGCGCCGGATTTTTGGTCGGGACCTGCGAGCGAAGGATCTCGAGCGGTCGTCCGGAGCGTGCCGCGTTAAGCGACGGCAACCTTACTCGGCAGGATGCTTCCGAGCAGCGGTGTCGTGCTCGTTCCAACACTGAACTGGTGGCTGCCAGTGGTCATCTCGGTGACACCGGGTCCCATCGGGCAGCACGACATCAACGAGCCCGTACGATTCCAGCTTCACGTCTCTGTGGGCCAGAGATATCGGCGTCGGCTCGGCGACGGAGGCTTTGGTGAAACCTTGGCCATCATGGCCAAGGCGCACCGACGAGTTCGGGAATGGGCAGTGAGGACGGCTCGGGCCGTCAGTGATGTTGTCGGGAGGGCTCGCCAGGCGTCGTCACATGCACTGCAGCTGCCTGGCTCTGGGCCAGGCGTAACATTTTGTCGATGGCGGTATTGTTGGTACCGTGGAACACCACTCCGTACTGATGATCCTCACGGCGCGTTATGGAGGCCATGATAGATGATCTGCCCAATCCCGGGCCCTCTACCTCGAGCTCGATCTGTGTCAGAGGAGCCAGAACCAGCGGGGTTTGCAGCAGCGCCCCGCTAATACTGACATTCAGCACCACCCCCGGACCAAAGACAGCGTGATGGACCATCACCAGGACGCGCAAGTCGCAGGGAATTCGGGTACCGCAGCGGTGGTCCATAGGCACTTCTGACATCACGGCACTGTGGCCAACAGCGGGCTGATGAGATTACGTGTTTGTGAAGAGAATGCGGGCCTTGTTGGAGTGCACTATCCGCGACACGGGGACTGGTTCGCAGATGTGCGCTGCACCAGCTACCGGCGCAACGGACGATGGTGTCATCGACGTCAATGTAAACAACCAAGCGCTTTTGGAAACCCATGGAGCCTTTGCTCGAAGATGCTAGCGGCACTGCTGGATCGCGGACCGACTCCGGGTCTTCCGGGCTGCGGTCGAGGGAAGGGCCCAGCCGGAATATCCGCTGCGCTGACACACTCGTTGTCGAGCCGGGGGTAGCGGACAACGTAGCTTTCGCCGAGCTCGCGCTCGAGACTTTCCACGAGCTCGTTGTCCCATCGGTCATGGACGCCTTCGCCAGCTCGTTGAACGAAGAGAACTTGCTGAGTAATCACTAGAGTCTCCGCTCCGTGCTGCTATCATCCCACGGCGGCGTTCGTTCAGGTACCGGTTAGCTTACCATTACGAGCCCAATCCAGCGTGCTTTGCTGCCCGAGGTTTTGCCGAGCAGACGCACGAATTTCGTCAGACATTGGACACGGCTGGGGATGCAGAGGTTGTCTCTGCATATAAGCGTCTCTGGAGTGGCTATCAGACCTTGCGCGGCGAGATCCATTGTTCCGGCGACCGGCAGTTGCGGCCCCGATTTGAAACCGATAACACAGGCTTTCATCGACGTTCAGCGCAATGTGAGAAACGGCTATTCGTACGCCGACCCGGCTTTGTATGCCAATGGCGTCTGCTTTTTCGACCCCTATTACAACTAACACCGGGCCGGCGAGCCACTGCGGCTGACACAACACAACTGTGATCAGCGATCAACACCGGAGCCTGTAATGTTGCAATGCCGCAGGTGGTCCCGCAGCGCACCCGCTTCGTAGTCCTAATATCACCGAACTGTGACACCCGCTGTTTTGCGCGGACACGATGCATTACATAGTCCGTGCATCGTGCAGTCCTAAGGAGGGTGCCATTGAATGGATGACATGCACTACGCCGGAGCCGCGGCCCCGGTGCTCGTCGGCAATTATGACTACGTGCTCGTCGCGCTGTCCGTGGTTATTGCAATCATGGCGGCGTATGCCGCACTCGATCTCGCTCGACGGGTAACATTCGCGCGCGATTGGACCCGCATGCTGTGGCTCACCGGCGGCGCCATTGCGATGGGATTTGGCATCTGGTCCATGCACTACATGGGGATGCTCGCCTACCGCCTTTCCATTCCGGTTCAATATGACTGGCCGACCGTGATGTGGTCGCTCGTCGCCGCCATTGCCGCCTCGGCAGTGGCGTTGATTGTAGTCAGCAGGCCCAGAATGGGCATCGCACAGGCGTTGCTGGGTAGTGCATTGATGGGTGGAGGCATTGCGGCCATGCACTACATCGGCATGGCCGCGATGCGCATGCCGGCAATGTGCAGCTACTCGCCCGGCCTGGTCGGACTGTCGGTTGTGTTTGCAATCGTCATCTCGCTCGTTGCTCTGTGGCTCACCTTTCATTTCCGTAGAGACCGCAAAAGTCTGAGCTGGAGAAAGTCGGCCAGTGCGGTGGTCATGGGGCTGGCGATACCGGTCATGCACTACACGGGCATGGCCGCTATGACACTCACGCCTTCCACCGGCGCGCACGGCGATCTGTCGCACGCCATCAATGTGACCTCGCTCGGCGTTGCCGGCATCGGGCTCGTGACTTTTGTGGTCCTCGGAGCGGTGTTCCTGACAAACCTGCGCTTTGATTCGCTACCGACTGCCCGTCAGCTCGCCACACGGTATTTCATGTCTCTTGCGGTCATCAGCGTGCTTGCAATCCTCGGGGCTCTGCTCGTTGAGTATCAGGGTGGTGAGGTGCGTAGTGGGGCGCGAATGATCGATATCGCCGAGCGCCAGAAAATGTTCAGCCAGGCCATCACCAAGGACGCTCTGCTGGTGGAGCGAAGCCCGGACGTCGCGGAGCGACAACGCGTAGCGGAGGATCTGCGCAGTCTCGCCGTGCTGTGGGAGAAATCGCATGCTGCGCTTCAACATGGAGATCTGACACCCGGGGGTTCGCGCGGCAGCAGTCCGCAGGCGACGGCATTGTTCGCCGCGCTGGAGCCTGACTTCACCGCCATGGTGGGCGCCACTCGGACGCTGCTGGAGAAGGGTGCTGTGCGATCCACAACAGTCGACCTCGGCGCTGAAGTCAATACTATCCTGGAGCACGAGCGGCGGTTCCTGCAGGGAATGGATGCAATCATTGCCGAATACGAGCGCGAAGTAACGTTTCCGGACGAACTCAAGAACCTACTACAGCTGGCGTTGCTGCTGTCCGTGCTGGGCGTATTGCTCGTGCAAGGGGTCGTGGTTCTCAGGCCGGCGCTCGCGAACATTCAACGGGGCATCAGCCAACTGGAGCTCACCCAGCAAGCGCTGCAACGCAACAGCGAAGAATTGGGGCGTTCGAACGCCGAGCTCGAACAGTTTGCCTATGTGGCCTCACACGATTTGCAGGAGCCGCTGCGCATGGTGGCCAGCTACACACAACTGCTGGCCCGCCGGTATCGGGGCAAACTCGACAGCGATGCCGACGAATTCATCGGGTTCGCCGTGGATGGCGCAACGAGGATGCAGACCTTGATCCGCGACCTGCTGTCTTATTCGCGTGTCATGACTCAGGGGCATTCGCTCCAGCCGGCCGACGCGAGACTTGCCTGCGACATGGCCCGTAGGAACTTGCAGAAATCCATTGAAGAGTCAGGGGCGACCGTGAGCGTGGGGCCGTTGCCGACCGTTCATGCGGACGCGACGCAGCTGACCCAGTTGTTCCAGAACCTGATCGGCAATGCCCTCAAGTACTGTAACGAGCGCGCGCCGCAGATCCGGGTAGACGCCACGGCGGGTGACGAGGCGTGGCTGTTTTCGGTTCAGGACAACGGGATCGGCATCGAGTCGCAGTATTTCGAGCGCATCTTCCAGATGTTCCAACGCCTGCATACGCGCGAAAATTACTCCGGCACGGGAATCGGCCTGGCCATTTGCCGCCGGATCGTGGAACGGCACGGCGGCAGGATCTGGGTCGAGTCCGAGCCCGGGCGGGGGTCAACATTTCACTTCGCGATTCCGCGAACCTGAGCAGGGGACGACATGAATTCGCGAACGATCGAGATTCTGCTGGTGGAGGACAATCCCGGGGATGCCCGGCTGACACTGGAGGCGTTCAAGGAGGGCAAGGTTCTCAACAACCTCGTCGTGGTGAAGGATGGAGTGGAGGCGCTCGCATACCTGCGGCGACGCAGTCCATACGCGACCGCGAGAACGCCGGATCTCATTTTGCTCGACCTGAATCTACCCAGGAAGAGTGGCCGGGAAGTACTCGCCGAGATCAAGGCAGATGAGCAGCTGAAGGTCATTCCGGTGGTGGTCCTCACCACCTCGGCGGACGATCAGGACGTTGCGCGCGCGTACAGTCAGCACGCCAACTGCTACATCACGAAGCCGGTGGACCTCGAGCAATTCCTGCACGTCGTCCATTCGATCGAAGACTTCTGGCTCACGCTCGTGAGGCTTCCAGACAACGGAGGCAGCGGTGTCGGCTGAGGATATCAGCGTCCTGCTGGTGGAGGACAACCCGGGTGACGCTTGCCTTTTCAGGGAGGCACTGAAGGAAGCGTACGGATCGAAGTTCGACCTCGTTCACTGCACCACTCTCGCCCAGGCACTCGGTCATCTGGGCAACACCCAACCGGATGTGGTCGTAGTGGATCTGGGTCTGCCCGATGCCCTCGGCATTGAAGTTGTAAAGCGCACTCATGGCATGGCACCCACCGTGCCGCTCGTCGTGCTGACCAGTCGCGCCGACGACGCGCTGGGCCTGCAAGCGCTGAATGCGGGTGCCCAGGACTACCTGGTCAAGGGAGAGTTGGATCCGCGCTTGCTCTCACGTGCACTGCGTTATGCGATGGAGCGGCAGCGGATGCGGCTGGCATTGCAAAGTGAGTCGCTGCTCGATGAGCTCACCAGGCTCTACAACCGCCGCGGGTTCCTGGTCCTGGCGGGAAATCACTTCAAGCTGGCTGAGCGCACACGCCAGCCATTTGCGCTGGTTTTCATCGACCTGGATGGGATGAAGCAGATCAACGATACGTTGGGACACATTGAGGGGGATCGGGCGCTGGTCGAAGCGGCCGAGCTGCTGAGCAGTTGTGTGCGTCAATCGGATATCGTCGCCCGTTTCGGCGGCGACGAGTTTGTGCTGCTTCTCACGTCAACCACGGAGAACACCATCCGGCAGCGTCTGCGCGAGCAGCTCGATGCGTGTAACGCTCAGGCGGGCCGCCGCTACCGGCTATCTTTCAGCGTCGGCGTCGTCATGGGAGGCGGGGATAAGCGCCTCACGCTCGAGGAGTTGCTGGCTGAAGCAGACGGCCTGATGTATCGGCAGAAGGCGAAGAAGAAGGCAACGGGGTGAGCGGGTGGTGCGATAGTTCCGCCGGTGAGAACAGTGTCCCAGTAGAGCAGGTGTCACGTGAGAAGAACAGCTAGTTACCCTCGCCACCTGTCAGCGTCGCGGAGCGACAACAACCGCCTCAGGGAATCGGGGCTCACAGGAGCTCGTCATGGGTTGGATATTGATACGAACCTTTCTGGTCATGCCTCTGGTACTGATATTCGCAGCGCTCATTCTGTTGATGCTGGGACTACAGGCGGTATCCGGCGGTAATCGGCCTTCGACTGCGATGCGGCAGGCTACCCAGGGACCTATGACTCAGCGCCGGTCAGCTTGGCGTGCAGCCGCCGGCACATGACGGCAGCCTTGTCCGCGCGAATCAACTTCTCCTCAGGCTCCCTTTCGAACGCGCGCTTGATCTTCCATTGAGCCTCGATGATTGCCTTGTCTTCCGCGACCGTAACTTCGTTCTGGTGATGCATCGCCACGATCTCGTGCTGTCGCGTGGTGATGTTCCAGCATTTCATGACAAAGTATTGGGTGCGCTCCTCATCTATGGGGGTAAGGCAATGAAGCACCTGCGACACGGGGCCGGGCTGGATGTCCGGACTTCCCTCGAGTTTAGGGACTGCAGAGGTGATGACGACGGAGGGGGGTAGGTATTGTCCTGTCACCTCAGCATAGGCTCCGAGGGCTCCCTTCTTCATGATGCGGCGAAAATGGACGCGATTGTTGTCCTGCCAGGACTCCATCGGCTCCGATTCATGGACCAGATTGCCCACGCCGAGGATGCTGTGCACGAAGTGCACGTGAGTCAGGTCCATCAGGTTGTCGATAACCATCTGAAACGGCGCTTCGATCTGGAAGCCGCCGCGATAGGTCTGAAAGCCAGGGCGATCGCACCACGGCCACTGCGGCACGAGCGATTCATCGGCCTGCGCAGGATCTCCCATCCATACCCAGACGAGCCCATGCTGCTCCACGACGCCGAATCGCTCCACCCGGAGTGTGGACGGAATGGCCGTTTCACCCGGTATGGAGGTACACGCGCCCGTACAGTCAAACTGCATCCCGTGATAGCCGCATTGGATCCTGTCGTCGACGAGCTTCCCCAGCGACAACGGGGCGTGGCGGTGTGGACAACGATCACGCAGCGCTACGGGCTCGCCATCCAGTTTCCGGAACAAGACCACTGGCTCGCCCAGTATCCAACTCTGCAGCGGCTGACGACCGATAGCGCGCGCGAGCGCGCCAACATACCAATGGTTCCGCAGGAACTTCATACACACCCTGTTCAAAAGTTGAATCGCACGGAAAGACCCCACTGCGCCGGTGGTGCGAAGCTGGCGATCGTAGTGCCGAACGAAGCCTGCAACGATTGCGCGTAGACGCGATAGGCTTTGTCCGAGATGTTCGTGCCAAACGCTGAGACTTCGTAGCGGCCATCGCTGGGAGTCACGCTGAGGCGGGCGTTGATCAGCGAGTAGCCACCTTGCGATTCACCCGGGAAGTTGGGCAGGAAGAACTCGGCCCTGCCTTTGTAGGTGTAATCAGCTCGCAGGACCGCCGAGCCCCAACTACCCAACGTCGCCTGGTATCGCGCACTCGCGCCAGCGCTGAATTTGGGCGCATTCGGAGGTTGTGAGTCCGCGCGCACGGACCCCGCGGCGCCGGGTACGATGTCGTGAAATGTGATGTCCTCGCGAGTCAGGAACGTCGTCAGGGTAAATGCCTTGCTCGCCCGGAATTCCGCTTCGAGCTCGCCGCCGTACAGTTGCAAGCCGGCCGCATTTGCTACCTGTACGCCAATGACCCCATTGGTGACTACATTTACGTTGGCCTGGTAGTTTTGATAGTCATAGTAGAATAGCCCTACGTTGATTCTCAGCCGCCTGTCGAAGTACTCGCCTTTGATGCCGGTCTCGTAGTCCCACAGGCTCTCAGGACCGTAGACGTTGGGTGGGCTCGGATCAGCCGCGTGCCCATTGAATCCACCTGCCCGATAGCCTTTGGCGGCAAACGCATACCCGAAGACGTCATCCGAGAATTGATAGTTGAGGCCCGCTTTGGGCGTAAACTGCGACCAATCGGCGCTCTGCACGGCACACGGCCTAACGTCGGAATCAGTGCCGAAGAAGCCAACCGAGCTGCCGAGGTGTTTGCGATCCCAAGAGCCGCGGGCGCCGAGCACCACTTGCCATCGAGGAACGAATTCGTAGGTGACTTGGCCGTAGACAGCGTAAGTGTCCGTCACCTGATCCAGTAGAACCCGTTGCTGTATGCCGGTGTCGGCGACCGGCTCAAAGTCGTTATCTGCCGGCCCGGTGCGAACGACACTCTGTTCGATCGCGTTGCACTGCCGCTGCACGTTGCGTTCGTGAAAAAAGTATCCGCCGACGATCCATGACAATCGCTGTGCTAGCGTTGAGCCAAACAACTGCAACTCTTCGGATAGCTGCCGCTCGTCGGTGCTCGTGACGGCGCCTTGCAAAAGCGGGTAGGGAACCCCGGCGAAATCGAACCCCGATTCGGCCTGCAGATAGCGCGCCGCCGTGATCGATTTGATTGAAAGCGGTCCCAGGTTCCGCGTGCCATCCAGTGAGACGCTGGTGACTTTCGCTGTATCGGGAGTCGTGAGTCCCGAGTAGCTGTTATAGGGATCGCTCGTGACCATGGCTGCCGAAATCGGTGGCAAACCGAGGCTTTGCACCAGAGCGTTGTACGGTGCCGTTGTCGCGGTTGGCGTGAATTCGGTCAGCGTCTGAAGTGCGGCATTCGCCTTGTGCTGAATGTGGTCCGCTCTCAACACCACGTCAGTATCCTCATCCGGGTGCCAGCGTGCCTGTCCGCGGAACAACTGGTCATCGCGATTGTTGCCGTGCTGTCCGGTCGTCAATGAGCGCATATAGCCGTCGTCGATGCGACTGGATGCGGTAAAACGCGCGGCCAGCGTTGATGAGAGCGGGATGTTGAAGACGCCGTCGAAGTCTCTTCGCCCGTAGCTTCCGCCGGTCACCTCAGCCCAGCCACCGTACGATTGAGTCGGCTTCTGAGTGACTACCTGCAGAGCGCCGCCGAGCGTATTGCGGCCGAACAGCGTACCCTGTGGGCCGCGCAGGACCTCTACGCGATCAACGTCCACGAAATCGAAAACCGAGCCGACGGGCCGCGCGATGTAAATCCCGTCCACGTAGATCGGAACATCCGGCTCCTGTGTGGCGGTATAGTCAATCTGACCGACACCGCGTACGAATATCTGGGCAGCTCCATTGCCACCGACCGGTGATGCGGCTACGTTGAGATTCGGAATGGCGCTCTGCAGGCCCGTGACGTCCGTCACGCCTCGAGCTTCCAGCAGCTCGCCACTTTGCGCGGTGACTGAGACAGGGACACGCTGGAGGTTCTGCTCCAAACGCTGTGCCGTGACCGTGATTTCTTCGAGAACCGGGGCGTTATTCGTGTCGGCGAGCGCCGCGCCGCTCAGAAGCAGCAGCGACACAGTGGTGGGTATGTTGTGCGGACGTCTATCGTTCTTCGCGACACGTGGATTCATATCTTGGACCCCTCGGGTCAACCCCAGGCCCGTCGTGCTATCTCCACGACCAGTTCGAGTTTTTGTCGTTGTCTGATCTGATCGAATCCCTGAATGCCGACCTGGGAACAGAAGCCGCACTGCGGTGCGATTCCGAGGTTCTCCCTGGGGTGAAAGCGGCTGGCTTCTTCGATGCGGCTGATTACGTCCTCGACAGGTTCGAGCTCGGCACGCTTCATTGACGAAACCAGTCCCAACATGATGCGCTTCTCGTCGGGTACGTTTCGCAGGAACTCCAACGGACCTGCCCGGGAGTCATCGAACTCCATGAGGAAGGTCGAAGCATTTTTGACGCCGTGGCAGACGTTGCGTATGGCGGCTTCATAGCCTCCTGCAGAGAAGTAATGGGTCGGTGAATTGCCACGACAGAAATGAACGGCGAACTCGACTCCCGGCACGTCTGTGACGATGTTCAACAAGTCGCTCGCCCGTTCGGCAAACTCATCGGGTGATATCCCGCGCTCGGGAAAAGTCGTGCGCCGCAGCAGAGGATCGCTTGGGTGAGTCAGCTCAGGCGCGTCGATCTGAATGTAATCGCAGCCCGCCTGCGCGAGTCGTCGGCATTCCTCACGCAGCAGGTGCGCCGCATCGGTGAACAGGTCAAACGGGTTCGGATAGACGTTGCGCGTCTCCCGGCCGATGTGCAGAAAATAGATCATCGGACTCGGTACCGTGACCTTGATGCGTCGGGTCGTTTTTGCCCGCGCATACACGAATTCCTCCACGAAGCTGGATTGCTCGAGACGCAGTTTTCCAGTCACAGAAACGGGGCTGCAACGCGTTTCGTCCTGGTACCCGGGTAATCCGCGCAACGGGATGGGTAGCGCCGGCGTTCGAGTGACGCCATCCACGGCTGCGATGAGCCATTCGTGAAATGACTCGCACCGCTGCTCACCGTCAGTGACAACCTGCAGCCCCACCGCCTCCTGCAGTCCCAGGCTTTCATCGACGGCTCTATCCTCGATCTTCTTGAATGAGGCTGCAGAGATCTCCCCGCGCGCCAACGCGGAGCGGGCGGCCAGCAGGAATGCGGGACGCTGGAGAGATCCCACCGTTTCGGCATGGAGTATTGCGCTCATGCGCCGAGGAATCTACACAACACCTCAAACACAAGGGCACCCCGCATTTGGTGGGGACATCTGCCTTGGTCCGGTCCGGGGGAACCGGGTGGTCTAAACTGCGGGCAAAGCGTCGAACCAGGATGTCTCCCCATGTCAGCGGATAGCGGCGAGCCTCATGTTCAAACCATACGGATCTATCGCGAATTGCCGGCCGAGACCGCCTGGCATTGCCACCGCGAGGCGCAATTGTATTCGTTATCGTGCGGGATCATGACCGTCGAGACCAAGCGTGGCTCCATGGCCATGCCGGCGGGCCGTGTGGGTTGGATACCCGCATTGCAGGAGCACCGTGCGCGCACGTTCGGTACAGCGATAGGGTGGTCGACCTACTTTCCGCCTGATCTGGCAACCCGTCTGCCGTCCGAACCGTGCGTGTTGCAGAACTCGGAGTTGGTGGAGGCGTTGGTGAGGCGAATTGCAACATGGCCGCAGGAGCGCCTGCGATCTGAGCCCTATCACCGTATCGTCCAGGTTCTCATCGATGAGTTGCAGTCGAGGCCGGAAGAGTCCCTGCAGTTGCCGATGCCGCAGGACCGCCGCCTCGTAGCCGTTGCCTGGCGACTGCTGGCCGAGCCTGCCAGTCGGCACTCATTGCCTGATTGGGCCCGCTGGGCCGGAATCAGTCCGCGCTCTCTGGTCCGGGGCTTCAAGTCTCAGACGGGTTTGACCTTCGGGCGCTGGCGGGCGCTTGCCCGTATGTTGCGGGCTCTCGAGGGGTTGGAAGCAGGCGCATCCGTGGGGGCAGTGGCACTGCGATCGGGTTACGAGAACACCAGCGCATTCATCTCGACTTTCAGGAGCTATTTTGGCACGACTCCCGCAGCGTATTCTCGCCAATCGGTAGGTTCGCCACGAGGCAGCCGGCCGGATGGATCAGCGTCGGCCGCCATCACGGGACACAACCGGTCCCTCGGTGTTGGCACCCGCAGGCCGCAGTGTTGTCAGACCCAGTCGTCGCGCCGCTGACACGGCCTCCGAGCGCGTGAAGATGTGGAGTTTTTCGTAGAGTGTGCGTCGGTAACCCTTCACTGTCCCGACCGCAATGTTCAAGGTTCGTGCCATTTCCTTGCTGGAGTAGCCGTCCGCGAGCAGTAACAATATCTGCCGCTCTCGCGAGCTCAGTGTGGTGCCCTCGGTGTTGACGAGATTACTGTCCTGAGCGCGCGCCGCCAGCTCGCGGATCTTCTGCAGGAAAGACAGCTCCCGCTGGGACAGAAATGGCGGACCTTTCTCACCGAGGGCCGGCGCCAGCAAGCGCCAGTTCTCGTAGAGGGGCCGTGCAACATCAAACCGGGCGCTCAACCGAATGACCTGAAACAACGTCGTATTTGCGCTTCTCAGGTCGCCGGCGCGAAGTTGATGCAACGTACGTGCTATGCGCCACGAAATGCCGAGGATGACGTCCTGACACTTCTGCACCATGCGTTCGAGCTCGTCCAGCCGCGACTCCGCAGCAGATTGAGGCTCCTGACTTCGCACCAACTCGTGGCACAGTAAAACATTCGCCAGCAGCGACAGCGGGCCGGTATGAGCTGCGGGTGACTTCGCCAATACTGAGGCGAGCGGCTCGTCCTGCAGGTGTGCGCGGGCTTCGTCAATCCGTCCGGCACGCAATAGCGCACGCACCTGCAGCATGGCGAGAGTTACATCGCCATTGTGCAGGCCGCCGATACGGAAAATTTCGCGCTTCCTGTACAGATATTCGACAGTGGCCTCGGCTCCATTCGCCTCATAACAGACGAACGCAGCCGCCGAGAAGGCTGCCTCCGCGCTGTTGATGAGCCATGCCGGACGCAGCTCGATCTGCCCGAGATGTGTATCAATGAGCCGGGCGGCACTCTCGAGATTCAGGCGCTCCACCCGAATCCGTGCCAGCACGACGCCGATCAGGGCGGGCAGGTGGTTGGCAGGGCCGAAACATTCGAGGGTCCTTTCGGAGGACCGGGTCAGCAGCTCATCGGCTCCGGCCAGATCCCCCAGTTTCAGGCGCGCCATGGCATGTTGCAGGCTCGAGAAACCGGCGATGAAGGGTAAATCCTGCTCCAACGAAAGTTGCAGGACTCTCTCGGACAACACCATGGACTCGCGGATATGATCCGCCTCGTAGTGCGCCAACGCGGCCAACCGGTAGAAGACCGTCTGGGCGACGGTGTCTTCGGCAAGCACATCCGCATGGCTCTGTTCGCAAGCTTCGATTTCCGCGATATCGGCAACCCGGTCTTCGTGGATGCGTGAGATGAACTCGATCAGACGCGCGTACAAGGCCACCTTGCGGTCCGTCCGCACCGCCTCCGAGCGGAGGAATTTTGTCAGCCGGTCACGGGCAAAGTAGGGCGTGCCACCGATGTGCAACAGGTAGATTCGCGCTAGCGCCAACATCGGATGTGCACGTACCATTGATTCCGGCAGGGCGCGGAAATATTTCGTCGCCAGGTAGGCTTGCGACAGAATGATTCGGAACGGGCCCAACCGGTCCAGCAGTAGAGCCAGGAAGGGCCGGTCGCCCGAGCGGTAGGCATGATGTAAGGCGGCAAAGCAGGATCCTGTCGCCTCAAACCGGCTCGCGATCGAAGTGTGGAATGTGGCCGGTGGGGACTGTCCGTGCGCGGCGCGGAGGTCTTCCAGGAATGACCGGAAGTGGGGCTGCAGTCCGTAAACCTGCGCGCGGCGCTCCAGCCTCTCAATGAACACTCCGCGTTCATGCAGTTGTTCCAGAAGCGCTGCGGCATTGTCCGCGGCGCCGCACTCCTGCAGGATTCGCGGGTCGAGCTCGGCAAAGTCACCACAGACCAGGAGAAATGAGCGTAGCGGCTCGTCGATCTGTGCCAGTACTCGAGCTGCGAAGTAAGTGTGAACCTGCTCGGCGGGCTCCTCGAGGTCCAACTCGGACGCTGCCTGACTCTCGTGTTGTAGTCGATCACTTTCGATCAGCGCGGCTGCGAGCGGCCAACCGTTTGTCCACTCATAGGTCTGAGACAGAATCTCGGGCGTGAATGCAGACGGTCGTAACATCTGCGAAAACTCTGCATACGAGAACCGCAGGTCTCTTGCAGTAAAGCAGGACACGGAGCCAGGATGATAGGACGCAATGGCTCGTGCAACCCGGGGTTGACGGGTAGCAACAACGGCGCGCCCCGATGGAGGCAATGTTTCTAGCAGCGCCAGCGCCCTGTCAGCCTCCTCATCATCGAAACGCGATGGACTGTCGATGAGAAGGCACGGTGGCGCCTTCGGCTCGATATAGGCTCGTGCGCTCTCAGCGGCGCCCGAGAATGCCCACTGACAGGGCTGGTTGCCCTGGGTCAACTCGGAGGCGATCTGCTGCAAAAGGACCGATTTTCCATACCCCGGTGGGGCCTGCAGCACGCAGATGGGTTGCGCTGATCCCAAGACCGCGCGCACCAGCCGCTCGCGCCATAGCCAGTGCGGATCCGAACGCGAGGTGAGAGTGCGTAACGACATTGCAATTCCAGAGCCTGCAACTGTTCGGGAAGACTGATCTCACCTCCGCACCGGGTCAAGGGTGCAGAGTCTTGCCCCCCACCTTTTGCGGGGTTGCGCTCGGATGCGGGGGATGTACGAGCTATGCGCTACGGGGACGGCCAGATGCCGGCATGCAATGGCCGGGCTCCGTTACCGGCACTCGCCCAATTGCAGTGACGATGGCCCACCCTGCGGAGGGCTTCCGCGTTTATCCCTCAATGAGAGGAGCGACCTGTGAGCAATGCCCCTGTTTCGACCGCCGCTACGCGCGAGCGGATGCCCGAATCCATCTATGCCTGGTTCAACTCGCTGGAAGGCCGTGCCGAAGCGGTGACTGAGAAGGAGGTCCGGCAAATGTGGACCGAAGATTGTCAGATGATTACCAACGGGCAGGTCAAATGCGCCGGTGTGCCGGCATTCGTGAAACACTTCAATGAGATCCGCGACAAGCTGAAGTCGTGGCAGGTCAGCCTGCCGATGTCAATCCGGGTGCAAGAGAGCAACACCGTCGGTGTGTACTACCACATTGATATCGTCATGCAGGACGGTTCCCCCGGCCGCATGCTCGTCTGCGCGTTCTTTGAGTTTCGCGACGGCAAGGCCGTGAAAATGACCGAAATCGCGCACCACGAGGGCGTGGAGTTGCACCTGGAAAATCACTGACATGACACCATCCAGCACTGGAGCAGGTTTCTTTGATCAGAGCGCCGCTGAGATCGTCGGCCAGGTCGACCAGGAGATCGCCAGGGGCCTGCGCTCTTCGGCATTCAACGCGCGGGAGAAGCTGGCTCTCGCGTGCCGGATTCTTGCAGAGGAGGGGCACGCTCGCACTCTCGCAGGCCAAATTACAGTGCGCGCCGGGCAGGAGAATGCCTTCTGGACGACACCGTTCGGCATCGGCTTCGCCGAAACGAATGTGAGTCATCTATTGTGCATGGATGGTGAGATGCGCACCGTGGAGGGTGAGGGCAGGGCCAATCCCGCGGTTCGCTTTCATCTTTGGGTGTATCGCGCGCGTCCAGAAATCAACTGCATCGTTCACACCCACCCGCGGTACAGCGCGGCGCTGTCGATGGTAGGCCAACCCTTGGCGGTCGCTCACATGGACGCCACCATGTTCCACAACGACTGTGCCTGGCTCGAGAGGTGGCCAGGTGTTCCGCTTGCGAACGAGGAAGGGCGATTGATTTCCGAAGCGCTGGGTACGAAGCGTACAATCCTGTTGGCCCATCACGGCCTCCTCACGACAGGTAAGACGTTGGCGGAGGCAGTCTACCTCGCCGTGTTGTTTGAACAGGCGGCACAGCTCCAGGTGCTGGCCCAGTCGATCGGGACGATCCATGCCGTTGCCCCCGAGTTGGCGCAGGAGGCGCACGATTTCCTGTTGAAGGAAAGCGTTGTCAAAGCCACGTTCGAATATTGGGCCCGTCAGATTGCGCGCCAATATCCGCAGACTCTGCGCCCAGGGCAGGAATCTACGACCTGACGGAGTGAGGAGGTGACTGTACAACCAAACGCCGAGCATCTCAGGACGATGCAACGTCTCGTTCCCGGATTTATCGGTATGGCGACGCCGGCAAACACGGTCTACCTGCACACCTTTCAGAAGGTGGGCTCCGCGATACTCGGCGCGCGGAACCTGTCGAATCAGCTTCGTGCAGTGCTGATGGAGATCGATTTCGCACTATTCGTGGAACAGCTGAGAGCCGACCGTTGGAGTGCTTGCGAGGAGCAGATCGCAGAGGCGGCCCTTGCCCTGAAAAGGGCAGGTGCGAACTTCCTGGTGATCACATCCAACACGGGTACGACCCTGAGCGAGGCTGCGCGCGAGCAGAGCGGATTGCCGGTCTTGGACATCGTCGACACAACTCTCGCAGCGGTCTCGGCAGCCGATTACAGGCGTCCGGGGCTGCTCAGCACAGTCCGTACATGCGAATCAGGGGTGTATCAGAGGGCCGCGGCAGCACTCGGTCAACAGCTGGTCGAGGCACCGCAGCAGCTCATGCTCAACGTGCAGAGCGTCATTCTCGAGGAGTTGATTCGAGGAGTGGCTTCGCGAGCCGCACTCGAAGCCGTGACAGCGGCCGTTGATTATTTCGTCAGTCAGGGAGCGGACTGTGTCGTACTCGGTTGCACGGATCTGACGCATGTGGCGGCACAGTTGCAGGCAATGAGGCCGCTGCCCATTTTTGACTCCACCATCCTCCATGCCGAAGCCGCGGCCCAGGTGGCGTGCGGCCAAAAAGCTGCATTGCAAAATTACAGCGCGTCCTTGTAAATCACACCGGCTTTCATGACCATTCGGATCGTCTGGTCACCGCGTTCCAGGACGTGGATGTCCCGCAAGGGGTCGCCGTCAACAACAATGAGATCAGCGCGGGCGTCGGGTGCCACCACGCCCAGCTCCCCGGTACGATTCAACAACGCGGCATTGACCGACGTCGCCGATTTGAGCACATCCAGCGCTGAAGTGAGCTCGCGCCGAATCGCAAACTCGGCATTCTGGTAAGGGTGCAGCGTCCCCAGCAGATCCGTTCCAAACCCTATCTTGACGCCCTCGCTGACACAGTAGTCGAAGGCCTGGCGGCCATGTTGTCCCACCTCCTGCATCTTGGCGAGACTCAGGGGGCTCATTCCGGCCAGCTTGCCGAATTCGAGCGCCCGCTCGATCACCACCAGAGTCGGGACGACGTAACACTCGGATTGGGCCACGATGCGCGCCGTCTGACGGTCGATCAAGGTGCCGTGCTCGATAGAGCGGATACCGAGCCGCACACAACGCTGTGCCGCATCCGCGGTGTGTGAATGAGCCATGACGTAGGTTCTGCGCGTCGCGGCCTCTTCTACGGCCGCTCGAATCTCTGCGTCGCTGAACTGTGGCATCCAGAGAGGATCGCTCGGCGAAAGTACGCCGCCGGATAGGTGAAGTTTGATTTGATGGGCTCCCTGCCTGAGTTCCTCACGGGCCGCCTTGCGAACCTCGTCCTCACCATCCACGACGACGGACAGAACACCGGAGTAGCCGCACGGACATGCTTCCACGTGCTCCGAGGGTCGCAGGTCGCCATGGCCGCCAGTCTGACTGAGCGACTTGCCCGCGAAGAAGACTCTGGGGCCTGGAATCAGGCCGATCTCGACCGCGCGATGCAGGCCGTAATCCGCGCCCGCGGCGTCGCGCACGGTGGTAAAGCCACGCATGAGCGCGCCTTCGAGCATCTTCGCGCCATGATGTGCGAGCAGCGTAGGCGGCATCCGATCGAACTTCGTTACGTCCATGCTGACGCCATAAGCATGAAAGTGCGCGTCGATGAGACCCGGCATCAGAAACTTTCCGTGCAGATCGATGATGCGTGCGCCGGGCGCGGATAGCTTGTCCTGAGTCACATGCGCAATCCGGCCGTGCTCCACTAGAACGTTCACACCCTCGGCGGCTTCGCTGGAGGTCCCATCAAACAGCAGAGCATTGTTGAACAGCGTGGCGGGCTGTTGCGGAGTGTTCATGGCAGCACACCTTACGATTGGCCAACACTCAGTGTGCCAGAAAAGCTACGGCGATACGCCCCACCATTTACGGGGTTGCGGTTAGATGGCTGGCGGCCAATGCTCAAAGGCTTGGTCTGCAACGGAGTGCTCGATGTGTTCGACAAGGTCCCGGTGAAAGCGTTCGGGAGATCCCGAAAGCCGACGAAGACTACTGTTGGTAACCAGCCGGGTAGTCTACTTACAAGCAGTAGCCTCGACAGGGAAGCCTACGGTCTCACTTTCCGTTGGAGGATATAAGCCTTGACGCCCGCTAGAAACGTGTCCGATACCATGTGAGCAAAATGGACGTGCTTAACCGGTCCTGTGGGATTGAACCACGTGTGGGTCCAGTTCAACATCCCGAAGAAGAGCATGCCAATTGCTCTGCGCTCGGAGCGTCGTGTGGATAAATCAGGCCGCAATCGCAAGATCAATTGATCCACAATATCGAGCAGCTCGTGCTGGTGTTCTATGATGAGCTTTCTTCGTGCCGCAGGCAGGTTCACGAGTTCGTTGAGAAGAACCTTTTGGTGGTCTTGAGCGTCCATGTAAAGATTCATCAGCTCCTCAGTCAGATGACGGACGGTTTCTGCCGCGGAGAGTTGTGTCCGTCCGAGCTCTTTCGCTGATTTCACGAGACTCTGAACATGAGAATCCATGACGTCGAATAAGATGTCTTCCTTGGACGGATAGTAGTGATACAGGAGAGATTTTGACGTGCGGCACGCGGCCGCGATCTGCGCGACTGATGTGCCGAGAAAACCGCGCTGCGCATACAGCTTCGCAGCGGTGGACGTAATTGTTTTGCGCCGCTTGTCGTAATTCAGCGCTTGAGTGCGCGCCATTTATTGCACCATTAGAAGCTGAGCCCTGATTCACCGGCGACGCTATGTTGTTCAATGCAATCGTGCCTTCCGGTTCCCCGTCATCAACAATCGTCGCTGTCAGTATACTCTGGGAAGTCGGCACCCGGATCCCTTTCTGCAGCCCTTCAATGAAGGGCAATGGCCGTAATAAACTGGAACCATAGGGAGAAGTTGGGTGCGGGCCCGGTGGGATGCTATCGCGGTGCTGGGACGGCTCGCTTTCGAGTTGACACGTTATTTGGGCGCCGAGGTCGGCGCGTCGCCACAGAAACTGCAACCGCTCGTTTCGTGGCCAGCGGTGCGCTGTGCGCGGCTTGAGCGAATTTTCCCAGCTTCTTGAGGAGATGACGCAGATCATCCCGCTCCTTTTCGTTCAGAACCGAAAAGATCCCCTCCATTGACGCTGTGTGCTTGTCGCTGGCCTGGCGCGCCAATTCTGCGCCACGGTCAGTCAAAAACACCAGGAAGGCTCTCCCGTCCGACGGGTCGGTCCGGCGCTCCGTTAGGTTCTCGCGCTCGAGTCTGTCCAACGCGGACGTAACTGAGCCGCTGGTTAGTAAGACTCTTTTTCCGAGCGCATCGGGCCTCAGCGGACCGCGAGCACGCAAAACGGAGAGAACGGCGAAATCGGAGACGCAAAGATCGAGTTTGGCTACGCTCCGTGCCGCGTGAAGGTGGCACCAGTGAGCCGCCTTTCTCATCACAAACCAGAGTTCAGTCGCCTCCACGCTCTGCGTCACGACTATATCCTTACGATTATCAGGGCAGGACATTGTGGCCGAAAAAGCCGGGGGGTTCAAACACGCTCCGCTGACCCGTTAGTTGTTCACATCGACCACGATCCGCCCGCGGACTTTGCCCGCAAGTATTTCGGCCGCAAGTCTGGGAACTTCCTCGAGTCGGGTAACGATTGTCAGCGCATCGAGCTTATCCACCGGTAGGTCGGTTCGAAGCCGATTCCAAGCCGCCATCCGCTTCGCCATCGGGCACAAGACGGAATCGATACCGAGAAGATTTACGCCTCGCAGTAGAAACGGTATGACCGTGTGCTCGAGCTTGCTGCCACCGGCCAGCCCGACCGCGGCTACGGAGCCGGCGTATTTTGTCTGCGCCAATACGCGCGCAAGCGTGTTGCCACCGACCGAATCGATGCATCCCGCCCAACGCTCGGTTTCCAACGGGCGTTTGGCCGGTTCGAAAAACGGAGAGCGATCTAAGACTGCTGTCGCCCCGAGACCCTTCAAATACTCGTGGGTTTCGGGCCGCCCCGTGGATGCGACGATCTGCACACCCAAATGAGCGAGAATCGCCGTTGCAACGGAACCGACACCGCCTGCCGCACCAGTCACCAGCACTTCGCCCGAGTCGGGGGTTAGCCCGTTAAACTCGAGCGCCATGACCGCGAGCATGGCAGTCAACCCAGCGGTACCAATGGCCATCGCCTGACGTGTGGTGAGTCCCGCCGGCAATGGCACCAACCAATCGCCGTTCACCGAGGCCTTCTGTGCGAGGCCACCCCATTGCACTTCGCCCACGCGCCATCCGGTCAGCACGACCTTGTCGCCGGACTTGTAAGCGGGGTCTCGGCTTGCGAGCACGCTGCCTGCGAAATCAATCCCCGGAACATGTGGGTAGCGTTTTACGAGGCCGCCGGCTCCGGTCGCAACCAGTCCGTCTTTGTAGTTCAACCCGGAGTATTCGACCGCGACAGTGACATTCCCCGGCGGCAAGTTCACCTCGTCCAAGTCCTTCACTGACGCAGCAAGTGCGCTCCCATTATTCTCGAGCACCAATGCTTTGAACACGGTGTAGCCTCCCTCGGTTGATGTGAACTGTGGCCACTCGTAGTCGGAACTTGGGGCCGTTGGTATGCGCTGCGACGAACATCGACTCAGGTTCTCACCCATCGGATCGACACACACTCACACTTCTCGCGACGTTGGATGCAACGTTGCAGGTCGTTGCCCCTCGTCAATCGCTTGGCGCAGGGGAATTTCCTTGATCAGGGCCGTGCATAGCACCGCGACCCCAGCAAGCACTGCGGCGATCAGGAATCCGTGAACCATCGCCTGGGTCAAGCCCAGCTTCACGTCTTTCAGGACGCCGAGAATGAACAGTTTGTCCTGGGGCCCGGCAGTGGCCAGGCGCTGCGGGACGAGTTCGAAAAGCTGTTGGGGATTGAACAGTGTGTCGCCGAAGATGCCCCGGGCCCGTGCCTGCTGAGCCGGCGTCATGGCAGAGACCAGGTTGCTCTTGTAGTTCTGAGCGAAGATCGCGCCGAGCACCGCCAGTCCGAGGGTACCGCCAACCTGGCGGATGAATTGGAGGGTGCTGGTCGCGGAGCTGACCAAGCGCCGCGGCACGGCGTTCAGCGAAATGACGTTTAAGACCGGATTCGCGAGGCCCAATCCGAGCCCGACCACGGCGATGTCACGGCCCACCTCGGACTGTGTGGCGGTAACGTTGAGTCGGCTCAATAAGTACATGCCCACCGTCACCGCAGTGATGCCTACCAATCCTTGGATTCGGTAACGGCCGGTGTAGCTGAGTAGGAAACCCCCGCCAATGGCGCCGCCGACCAGGCCGGCCATCATCGGCAGCATCAGGAGGCCGGAGTTCGTGCTGCTGACTGCGACGACCGCTTGCAGGAACAGCGGCACGTATGTGATCGCGCCTAACATCACCGCGCCAAAGATGAAGGTCACGACCATTGAGAGGGAGAAGATAGACGACTTGAACAGCGCCGGTGGGAGCACAGCTTCAGGAGTGCGCGACTCGTGCCATATCGCC